>Ga0157371_10005509_pt1 | contig 10658 bp, 10 predicted proteins | sample C45metaG_FD_113462 | JGI IMG/M metagenome (GOLD analysis project Ga0157371, IMG submission 113462) | Corn rhizosphere microbial communities from Kellogg Biological Station, Michigan, USA - C4-5 metaG | ecosystem: Host-associated > Plants > Roots > Rhizosphere > Soil | place: USA: Michigan... | reverse complement strand
GGTTTACAGAACCAACCCAATCGCTATAATCGTCGCCCAACACGCCGGTATAGCTCAGTTGGTAGAGCAACTGACTTGTAATCAGTAGGTCCCGGGTTCGACTCCTGGTGCCGGCACCATACAGATCAACAACTTAGGCTCACCGAAAGGTGGGCCTTTTTTGTTTCTGTAGCTTTTGTCACCGCTTTAGTCACCACCCTCACAATTCTGGGCACTCTGAGGCGTTAGGGGTACTTTTAGGGATACAGGCCGCAGCGAGCCATGCAGGAATTGGCTTGGGCACCATCGAGCACCTTCTCCCCTTAGCCCCGCCGCAATCCCTCGCTGCACCCTTGCTAAGATCGTCAATGGAGCTTGTGATGGCCATAAAGTGGCCGTAGTCTTGCCATCACGACTAGCATGGAGCTTACGCTCCACCGAATTCAAAGAAGGAAGGCAGCTGAGATGGAAGTCAGGGAATCTATTATCCACGGAGTCATCAAGTCGAAAGAGACCTCGGGCGAGGGATCGACTACCATCCGCCCAAGGCAAGACCTGCTGCCCATCGACGATAGACTTGACCTTCTTTGTAATGACGTACTAGCTCTCTATACAAAGCTTAGTAATGGCTACGGTACTTTCGGTGCAGACCCTCTGCTCCATGTTTTCCCAGCTCTGCTAAAGAGATATTTAAGAGACGAAATCGACCTAGTCGAATTAAGTAGAAATACGAGCACTCTGATATCAGCTCGAATGCAAGACCAGTTCATGGCGACAACTAGCTGGCCACTTTTTGTTAGATACACTAACCAAGGCCGTGAATGGTTGCTAATAGCAATGCTCAAACTGAAAGAAGGTGTTGGCATTGATGAGGCGACACTCGACCTTAACAACTCCTTATCCTTTGACATCTCGCATCTTCACGAAGCGGCTAGGATTGACATTGAAAAACTGCAAAGAGATGAGCAGCCATATCTTTCGTTCATAAAGCGCAGAGCGGGTGACGCTGACGTAACGCAATACTTTAGGACTGCTATTTCTTGCACTGAATATACAGATGCAAAGCATAATACAGACATGGTTATTAAGGCTGCTGAAGCCTATTGCTCCGAACAAAACTGGAGTCCTGAGCGATGCCAGCAAGCCCGCGACAGCTTGTATAACTATTGCAACACAAAAAAACATGATGACGAACCGGTCAATCTGACTGCATTGTCCGCCCACATCGATGACCAAAATCCAGAAGGGTTTGTCCAGTTTGTTCGAGAAAGCGACTTTGAGGTAAATGAAGTATTTTCGCCCAACCCCGCCTCTTATAAAAAGCTCATGCGGGTGAGTCGCCGCTTCGGAAGTATTAGCGTGAGCTTTGACGTAGATGATTTGAGGCAGGAAACAGTCCGCTATGACCCCGAGAGTGATTCAATTATTATCAGCTCGCCGCCAGCGGAACTTATAAATGATATGAAGCGTGCTCTTGGAGAGTTAGTGGACGCGGAAGAACATGCTTGACGATCTTGTCAGCGTTTACCGGAGACTAACAAACCGGGGGATGGCTCGCGGGCGGGTATCTGGCGTAGCGTCTAACGAAGACTTTGCGGAAATCGTTAGAGTTTTAGAAAGCCATGAGGCTCTAATCGAATCAGACGCTACTAGAGGGACAATTTCCTTCCGAGTAGTATCGACAGCCGCCGAATACTTTGCTGCTTCGATGGAGGACTTGCTAACTGGATCATCTCGAAAGAAAAAGGCGCCAACGTCTTTCTACGTTGCGGATCTGGATTTCCTATACAGCGGAGAGCTTGCGGACTGCCCGGCCCCAATAAAGTCATACTTGGAATACACATGCCTAGTTTCTTTACTTGAAAAAATTTCCGATCATCACGGCGACGTTACAAAGTTAATATTCTTCCACAAAGAAAAATTCGAAATCCACATAAGCTACTCGGCAGAGCATTTAGCCCCGATCGAACGACTTGATGAATTCAAACAAAAATTTGTAGAAGATGACATTCACGCCGAACAAAAGAAAACCATCATAAAATCAGTACTCCTGGAACTGAGCAGCGAATTCGACAAAAAATTATCCATTGGATTAATCGCTGAAAAATTTGAGGAATTTTATCGCCGCGTCTCATCCAGCTACCAACTTTACGTTTCTGAGTTTTCTTTTCAAAAGATAAAGTCAGAGGTTGAAAAGAGCAAATTCGAGTTCATCACTAGAATCAACAAAGTATTTTCCGACATCCAAAATCAACTTTTGGTTGTTCCTGCTTCTTTAATTCTGATAGGTAGCCAATATGAGGTAAGTAGCGGCATAACCCTTAAGAACTTAATTATAGCGGGCGGAGCTACCGCCTTTGCACTTTTCATGATGCTGCTAATCCTAAACCAGAAAAACACGTTACTATCAATCCTGAATGAAATAAATAACGAATTACAACTAATAAAGCAGAAACACTCAGCAGTAAAATTGCAATTTGATGAGCAATACGCCTTACTAGAGACTCGTTTTTTATACCAGTACGTTTTACTTGAGCTAGTCGCACTTATCGTAGTCTGTGCGCTCGCAGCGGCGATAGCATTGTTTTTCTATTTCTCAAACAACAAGGAAGTTCCAGTCGAACTTTGTTGGCTTATCGGATTCGGATTGTGCATGTACGTATTCGCGCGAATATTATTCACTGCCCAGCTCTTTTTGAAAAATCCCTTGCGCAGCCGAAAAGCATGAACAGTTAACAAATAAGCAGGTTCTTAGTTAGCTACCTTGCAAAGCTAGGTGGCGCCCAATAAGTCGAGATACGAATTTATGTCTGTTTACGGCCGACTGCTTTTGTGAACAAACGGAGCCCCTAGGGGCGGCTGGGGGTCAAGCAGAAAGTCGAGGGCCCCGCCGCGCGCGGTGGGTTTCGAGCCGCTTGCGGCCGCCGTAGGCGCTTTGTGCTGGACGCCTAGCGGGGGGTTGGAGCCTCAGGCGAGTGGTGGGGGAGGCTCTTTCTCCCCCGGCACGCTAGCCTAGCCCGGCAATGAGGGCGGGAATGACAAGGGGCAGCGCCTCTTGGTGTCGCTGTTCCTAATCATCGCGACACACTTCAAAAAGCTCACAATCCCTAATCTGAGCCAATTTTATTTGGGTTTGTGCTGTAGCCGTGCAAACTATATTAATTTCAATTTTGCGAGCAAAGTCCGAAATCATTGCGGGACTTGCATATTCATCAGGGTAGCCCTCAACAGAGTTAATCTGCACCCTAGCGTTTCCGCACTTCAGGCAATGCGTTTTATTTGAAAGCGGATGGGCAGTCAAATGATACTTTTTCAGTAGTTTTTTGCGCTCTGTCAGGGATATTTGTTTCATCGCTTTTAGACTCGTAGTTTATTTTTGTTTTTAGAGCAAAGCCAAATTTGTTGTATTTTTCCTCAGTTTCAGTTATTCGGTTTTCAGAGGGATTTCCTGCGTTTAAAGTCTGTTGGAGGCGCAATAAGTCTGTTGCGGCAATGGAGTATTGACTTCCACTTAAGGAATACCCGGCTAAATGATTTTCGCAAGTAAGTAACGACAGCAACAGTTTTATTAGGAGCTCAATCAGTTTTGCAGAATTCTCTATCAGCTCCTTGATTTTGTCCTCCCCTCCCTCATATTCGCTGTCGCTCAATAAACCGCTAAGCACAGCTTTTTGTTGAGCATTTGTGAATTTGCTGATATTTGAGGCTATGGGCGAGCGCGTACCGCTGTTACCCATGTTTAAGATTTCTGGATTATTATTTATAAAGTCTATTGTATTATCATAAATAGTATTGAACAGAGGCAGATTATTCCGAAGAACTTTGAGTAATTCTGTTGTATCGCTAATTTCTTTTGCAGAATGCTGTTCAAATTTTTCTGTTCGCAAAGCTGCCGCTCCTTTAATGCGATGTCTGTTTTTGACCTCGCTCGTTCTTTTTTGCAATACAGAATCATAGTCTTGTGCGATTTTTTCAAAGCTTCGGCTGTCTTCTGTGAACACAAGTTCTGTTCTAAGGTGTTCAAAAGACTTTCTGTCTTCATATATTCCCCCGGTCAACCTCATTGCTTTTTGCGTGCCGGGGGCTTTGACTGATATGTAGTCGGCACCGGCTCTTGTTATCTCAAATCCACAATCTTTGAGTATGCCTATAACTTCCTTTCTGCTGTTAATGATTCCAGCGCCGACCGCTTTCATTAACTGGGAGTGAATTTTCTGCTTTATATCCTTCTGGGTATCATGTGGGCTGATTTTTATCGATCGTGTGACCCCAGGTGCTCGCGGGTTTTGCAGTTCGTATTTTTTACAGATGAAATCTGTAAAAGCATCATTGTGTTTGATGAATTCGCTATTCGCGCCTTTGCCGCGTTTGCCGTTGTAATTCGGAGGGAACGGGTTGAAATATTTCCCGCTTTCGATGTTTATGCGTGGGATAAGGAAATGAAATTCAAGCCTATTCTTGTGTTGATGTTTCACTACCAGCGATACGCGGCAGTCGTCTTTAACGCCCGCAAATGCAAAATCTTCCCAGTCTTTCAACAAACGGGGTAATGTTTCAGGGGTTTCTTTTAAAAATTTTGATTCTTCTTCTGAAAAAGAAAGTACGCCAGACGTGTATTTGTTTTTAAAATCACATTCTGCACAAAGTCGCTCAATAACCTCCCTGTCGCCGCTAATAAGCTCGGCGGCTGGTTCCCGTTTTTTCCATATTTTTATTTCTGCATCGTAAAAGTTTTCACTTAAGAAGTATTCAATTGCCCTGGCTGCACTATTATCCTTCGCACCGCTGTGCTTTGAAATGCCGTGGATCACCGCTGATGCTCCTTTGCGACATCCCCAACGTGTGCCTTAATCTTGCTTAAGCTGATGTTGATCATTGCCAGGTCAACCTTATCTTTTTTATAGTTGCAGACACGTGCAATCATGTTCAGATTCGAATTTATTCTGTTTAGCCAATTGTTAAGCTGCTTAAGTTCCTTGATCTGTGCGTTGTTGATACCAACGACTAAGGACTTTTCAGTCGCCGCAAGCACATATGAATTCAACGAAAGCCCTGCCAGCGCTGCTTTTTGCTGTAGACCTACGCGCTGCTCGTGGCTCATACGAAGACTTATTTGTCTGTGTTTGTATTTGTTCGTTTCTTGTTGTTCGCTCATATCTCTTTTTTTCTTTTTATTGGCTTTAGGGGTTTGGGGGAACCCCAACAAGGCGCATGATGCAATCATGCGAGGAGCCTTGTTCGTTTATGATCTCAGGAGTATTGTTATTACATAGCTGCCACATATTCAATTGGCGGATTGAATGAACTTGGTTATATTGGAGGTTTCATGAGTGAAATTTATTTTGGAAACGTAGCGCTGTTTTATTCTGCTAGCGACACGCTTGTAGACAATGCGAGCTACGATGGTAAGAATGTGCAGCAAGATCAAACAAGGTTTTCGATTATGTGCCTGCGGAAATATTTCAAGGAGCATTGCCCCGGCGCACCAGCCTCGACGAGAAGCAAGACTGTACTTGAGAGCAATACTCCGTCAGTTGATGACTTTTTTTGCTCGCTCGAGTGACTAGTTCGTTAATCAATATCATACAGAAACAGGCGCCCAAGCAATTTATAGATAGATAGATAGATAGATAGATAGATAGATTAACTAACCAAACAGAACATAGGGCATACGGTATGGATTGGAAAGAAGCATTTAAAGAAAAGATACTAGGCCCTTATATCGACATAAACGACATAGACCATTATCTAAAACTTAAATATGACAACATACCCAAAAGATTATTTAAGTATAGAGAGTTTGACACTAAAGACAGCTCCATAAAAAATCTTGTTTGCAATACAGTATGGATGAATTCCCCCAAAAATTTTAACGACCCATACGATTGTGCAGTCACAGTAAACCCCCACAAAATCCAGTCTCCGCAAAAAGGAATAGAAGCGCTCTTTGAGGCCATCGGAATATCCAAATCGAAACAAAAAGAGTTGATCCCGATTTTTTTGGAAGATTGCGACCCCTTAACGACAGCACTAAGATTTTTGGTATCTGAAGAGTTTCTGGACAGTACTCTAGGGGAAGAACTTATAGCAGAAATGAGAATCCGCACGGACAAAGTGATTGAAGACTTTTCGGAAATGTCCAAAAATCTTACCAAAGTCTGCGCATTCAGCGAGTCTGAAAACTCTGTTCTGATGTGGGCTCACTACGCCAGTTATCACACAGGATTCTGTATCGAATATGATTTTCCCTCTCTTGGTTTCGAATCGATAACGACCAAATTTTTATATCCCGTTTTTTACAATGAATTTCTTCATGATCATACCAACCACGTAGCTGGCATAGACATAAAGCAAGCGAACCCTTTATCGATTGTGCTACCAGTCATAACCAAAGCACTCGACTGGTCGTACGAAAAAGAATGGCGGCTCGTCTATTCAAATAACTTCATGCGAAATCCTCAAACGCATACCGTACCAATGCCAACCAAAGTATATGCAGGAGCCAAAATCAGCGCACAAAACCTCGACAAACTAGAAAGAATTTGTCTAGAAATAGAAGTACCTTTAGTTAAGATGAAAATATCCAATACTTCTTTCAATATTATTCCATCGAATAACTAAAAACACCCAAAAAGCCAATGCCTTTTAATCCGGGTAACTTTAAAGCTCTGCACAAATCAACGCCTAGTGTCCCGTGCAGCTAGTTCATTAACTCAAGGCTGCCAGAAACAGGCGCTAGAACAATTCAAATAGATAAATTAATTAACTAAACCGAACACTAGGCGGTCTATATCCTCCCGCCATGAGCAGCCTATGACGGTTTCCTGAGTCTCTAAGAACAGTTCATATGACAAGTGATGGTTCCTCCAGCCTGCTGGCGCTACTGATTTAAAACCATCCTGTCCACTTCTTACAGCAGTATTGCTCTATGCCGCTTTTCGAACGTCATTGAGTCCAAGCCTTTCGAACATCGCGCATCCTTTCTTTTCAAATTCCTCATCATCCTGTTCGACCTCCATTTCTGCGGGTGTCGACGTAAGTTTGTAATAAACACCGCGTCGCTCCTGAAGAGACTTTAACGCCTCATTCACAGCTATCCGCTGGAAATGGATCAGGTCGAGTATGTTTGGTGCCTGGCGCGCGCTATGGGGCCCCTGAGGGGGACTGTGATCCTGCTCCAAGGGTCTAAACCTGATTGAGGTTAGCTCTTGCTCGTGCTCGTGCTCGTGCTCTTTGCTTTTACTCGAATAATTAACACTAATTGCCCCCATTTCGACTTGTTTGAATTTTGACAATATATAGATGTTGGCTAACCGCTGTACGCCTTCATTTTCATGATTTAGCATTCTGAACTCATTTTTGCTTAGGGCCACACACATGCCACTCGTTTGAACATGTTCTGAATCATCACAGTGCTTGATCCCAACAACTTTAACGACTTCCTCTCCAAATTTGTTCTTTGCCACCTCTTTCACGAAATCAATATTTTGAGAGTCCGCAGTGATGAAGGCGACACTGGCCTCTAGCTGCTTTTCTAGCCTTAGCGGATCGTCTTTTGAGACGTACAGTTGATCCGCTAGTCTCTTCGCATGTAAATTCTGGGGGGATATCTCAAGTCGTTTGATTTTTCGTAGCGCTCGCCGCTTTGTGAGAGAACTCTTAACTCCAAAAAATGAATATTGTCGAGTGCCTGCCGCACGGATGGCGCACTTATATCTATTTGCTGTTTCATAGTTTATATCTTTTTTGTTGGTATCTTCATGTTGCAAGGCAAAGGCCAGATAATTAAAAATATAGCTCGATGCTGCTGCACATTTCTCGGTGCCATGGAGATCACTCCCCACGCTGGAGCGATTCAAACCATACTTAATCAAGTTGTCTTTGAAAGTTCTGAAGTACCACTCAGGCCGGTCAGCGTTGTACAATTTTTCAATAACCGACTCAATCGAGCTTTTCATTGCGCCATCGAAAAAAATCAAAAAATGCATATGTGGACAACCATCGTCATGGACTTCAATGACCTTGAATCCGAAGTAATCCCTTCCACGCTTGAATTTTTTATCAAGTCTTTTTTGAAAAGTTTTAAACATATCGGTATTCAAATAATCGCTACCATTTTTAAATGTGATCTGGTTATCGTATTCTGCTATTTCGTTTCGTGTCTTGTTTTTCGGATTAGAATGAAATTGGGATGGGCAAGTGAAAGTTACAAAAGCCCATTGAAAATTGCTATTTTCGGCGATCCTTTCAAGTGATTTAATTGTCAAAAACACTTCATGAAATTTGTTTTTTGACGAACTGATACTTGCCTCTTTTAGATTGAAAATAACGGGCACGCCAGACTTTATGCTCGGGAGATATAGTTTTGTTTGCTGCTCCAAATATGCATCATTTTTTAGCTTCTTCAGATGCATCAGTTCAACCGTATATGCCGAACAGCACTTGTCCGGTTTGTCGTAGCCAAGCTCTTTATTAATGAAAGCCAAATGCTCTCTTCTCTTGAAAGCCAAACAATATATTTTCTTTCGCCACCAGCTGGCATCTTGAAGACGCTTCAACAAACTAGTGATTGTTGAGTTTCTATTGGGGGAGACAGTTATTAAAAACTCATGAGGCGTACGAACATGCAAATCAAGAGCTACTACGTCCGCTTTAATTTTGAAGATGTGATTTGTGTGGCTAAAGGAAATTAGGCGGGCAAGCTGATCTATTTTTAGCATCAGTAAAGACGGGGAGTTCTCTAGCAACTTGTCTATGTCCAAAGTCTCAACGTGAACATAATTGGTATTTTCAGCTGAAGTATTCATGCGTTTTTTCTTATTATTATAGTTATTTACCAAACCGCCCGCAGGGGCGGTGGGTTTACTTGCAGTGTTGCTTCGCGAATTTTTCCAGTTCCAAAAGCTGTTGATCGTTCCAACCTTCGACATTGCGTAGATTGCACATCAGCCGGAACGCCTCACAGTTTGAGTCATCTAACTTTATGAACTCATACAGCGAAATTTTTTTCACACCTCGATACCAACTAATGTATGCCTGTGCGAGCCACTTTCTTCTCGCAATAGCAGTTCTAACCAGACTGAGCGAACTTTCAAATTCATTGTGCCACTCAGTCCTTTCCGCATCGGCATGCAAGCTAATGGCAACTTTCATGCTTGATCCTCAAAGTAAGCTTGTACTTCCTTCTTCAGCCAGCGGCTTGATTTTCCGATTTTATGCGGCGGCGGGAATCCTCCACATTTAATGATTCGATAAATTGTGCTTCTTGATAGTTTCAGCTCTGACATTAGCTCTGCGATAGTCATCAACATTTTTTGTATCTCCAGTGATTGTTACGTCGCTGTAGATATATTTTGCCAGATATACACTGTCGTCAAGACTCGAACTTTATCGCGTTGTCCGAAGTCAGTATTATTAATTGCCAATTTGGCAACTTACTTAATATAAACAACTGTTTTTAAAGGATTTTTTCACAACAAACATGAAATGTTGTCTGACACTAGTATTGTAGCCATCCGACAGATGGCCGGTTTCATTGCCAACTTGTCAAGGCTATTGCTATATGTTGTCCGACACTACTCCAGCTTTCTAGCCGGAGTCCGAGACTGTCCCGATTTTTTGGTGTTTTGAGAGGGAGGCAGCGCTTCTTTTGGCGCTTTTGACGGTGCCTCGGATTGGGTGACATCGCCTCCTCCCCCACCGCTCACTTTCCCGTTTAGAATTTTATTCAATCGCCTCTCATAGGTCTTAAGAGCAACAATTTTGTCAGATACAAACAACTCAGGATTATTTAGGTAATGCTCCATGACTACCCCGTTGAGGCCGTGAGATTGCAATGCATCGCTTTGCCCCTGATCTATGCCCATTCTTTTGATCAGCTGAGTACATGTTCTCCGTAAATCGCGGGGAGTAAAATGGTTGACTTTAGTACCATCGATAGTTCCATTCTTGGATCGAAGCCACTCGTTAGTTGCGTGAGAGAAACTGCTTGCACGGAATGGTTTAGTCCCTTCATTCGAGAAGGGATACTCGAAACCGCTAGTAATGACTTTCAACCGATCAATTAACTTCATAGCACTCTTAGTTAACGGGATTATGTGTTTTCGTTCTTTTTTCTCTTGCCCTTTTCTCGGCTTACCTTTTTTATCGATGATTGTGATTAAGCGCTTATCCAGATCGTAGTCACACCAGGTTGCCCTCGAAAGTTGTAGGATCCTTTGCCCCCCTAGCTGTATGTTTAGCATAAACAACAGCCCCATATTTTCGCTTATACCCTTCGTTGAGCTAACGGTATTATAGAACTGTTGAAGTTCAGCATCAGTCAAGGCGCGTTCTACTGCCTTACTTCCGTACTGTTTTGGAATTAATGCTACCGGGTTATGTGTTAACTCGAACTTAAGACCTTCGTCGCTTTTGGAGTGCCTATACGAATGCTTTCTATCCAGCTCAAGTTGATACGCCGCGCCGAGATACGAGCGCATCTTATCCGCCATTCCGCTAGACCCCCGCGCTTCAATTTTTCTTAAGATTGAAATAATATCAGCCGGAACAATATCTCTAGCCTTTTTCAAAGCTACTTCTTGGTTATTTTCGTTTATCTCTTTTTTTAAAACTCTTCTTAGTTCCGACTTACCTTCCGGGGCAACGCTACTATTTTCTATATAATTTAAGAACAGATC
>Ga0157371_10005508_pt1 | contig 10658 bp, 12 predicted proteins | sample C45metaG_FD_113462 | JGI IMG/M metagenome (GOLD analysis project Ga0157371, IMG submission 113462) | Corn rhizosphere microbial communities from Kellogg Biological Station, Michigan, USA - C4-5 metaG | ecosystem: Host-associated > Plants > Roots > Rhizosphere > Soil | place: USA: Michigan... | reverse complement strand
GTCCAGACCCTCACAACGCACCTTGTCGCCGCTGTTCGCGCGGCATTCGCGCGCCAGGAGGGCGAACCGATCTACGTCAACAACAATAAGGCCGAAGGCTGGAGCGTCGTCAGCACGGCCTTCACCGGCGACAACGCCCGCGTCGTCGTCACCTGCAACAACCACGACGCGCTCGCTGCCTGCAAGGAGGCGTTCGACGCCACACACATTAGTTCCTGGGTGGACCATGACATGGTCGCCATGATTCCAGGAATCTAGCCGCTGTCAGTGGCTGGCCCGACCCCTTACCGGGGACACGGGCCAGCCCTGACGAATCACAGCTCATCTGATACACTGATTCTATGGCCTCAACTTTTTCTTTTGATATCGTTTCCGACTACAACCTCGCTGAGGTTATTAACGCGGTGGACCAAACCAAGCGCGAAATCCAAACACGCTACGACCTTAAAGGCACCAGCGCCGGGATCGACTTCCGTGACGCCGCCAAAACAGGTGTGACTATCCTGGGCGACAACGACTTCCACGTCGATGCCATCCTGGACATGTTGCGCAAAAAGCTGGCCAGTCGCGGCGTTAGCCAAAAGATTCTGGACACTTCTGTGCCGCCCGTCACCAGCAACATGAAGGTCACCCAGGACGTCGCCTTCCGCAAAGGCTTGGACCAAGACAAGGCTAAAAAGATTACATCTCTGGTTCGCGAGCAGTACCCCAAAGTCAAAACGCAGATCCAAGGCGCCGAAGTCCGTGTCACAGCCCCGAAGAAGGACGAGCTCCAGGCCGTCATGCGCCTGCTGGAGCAGCAAGACTTCGACTTTCCATTAAGCTTTACAAATTACCGTTGATTTAGCGTAATAATTATTCTATAGTGCCCTCGTACGGCGATCTATTCGAACGACGAGAGGTGTGATCATGCGCGTTTCCAGAGGCGGACTCGGTTTCGTGACCGTAGTCCTGGCGGCGACTGTGTCAGTTGCGGCCTGCGGTGGTTCATCAGGCAACCCCAGTGGTGCCCCCACGACCAACCCCAGCCCGACCTTCAGCTACAGCGCACCGCCGTCGGACCCGCCCACGGCACTGCCGACCGCGGCAGGCACTGACCAGCCGCGCACCGGTACCAGTGAGGGCGCGACCGGCCCGGTCGACTTCACCCGGCTGAACGGCCAGGTTCCGGAGCCGGGCAAGATCCTGCTGGCGCCCAGCGACGGCACGCCGATCAACGGCGTCGGCTACGCGGTGAGCGTCTTCAAGTCCCAGCGCGACTTCTGGGAGAAGTACCTCAAGGCCCACGGCTTCGAGATGCCGCGGGAGAACCTCGACCTGGCCAGCCCCGGCGACGTCAGCACCACGCGGTGCCACGCTGGACCCATCAACCAGGACTACCCGGCCATGGTGTACTGCTCGGACGACGAGTACAGCATCATCCCGATGACCCTGCTGGCCCACCAGTGGGGCGGGACACGCAAGGTCGGCGACCTGGCGGCGGCGACCACCGTCAGCCGCACCGCGGTCAACAGCGTGATCATCTCGCTGTCCGCACAGCTCAACGTGGCCGCACCCAACCTGACGGCCGAGCTGTACGTCGGCTCCTGCCTCACCGGGGTCTGGGCGCACAGTGTCTACCCGCAGGGCACGTTCACCGACAAGGACCTCCAGACCGCGCTCGCCCGGGCCAGCGCGGTGCACTACGAACTGAGCGGCGCCAAGGCCACGGCCAACGCGGACGTTCTGACCACGGCCTGGGTCTCCGGCTTCAACAGCGGCCGGCCCGCCGACTGCATGAACAACTTCTGGACCAAGACGTCCTGAACACAGTGAGGGTCGGGCAGCACCATCGCCGCCCGACCCTCACACAGGTAGATCGCCGTACAATCTACCGACTTATTACGAATATAACGCTGATAACCGCAGCAATACCCAATAGAATCCAGACCCACGCCATCGGGCTGGTTTGGCGTTGATTATCCAGGAAGGCTGGCTGTGGCTTTTTATCACTACTTTCCAGCTGGCTTTTGTTCATTCGCTCCGCCAGGTCTGCCGCAACTTTGCTTTGCAGTTGGCTTCGTGGTTCGTTTTGCTTCAGATATAACCCCATGATTCATTTAGCGTAACACACAAACAGCCTCCCGTAGAAGGAGGCTGTTCTACTAGACGTCGTGCAGAATGACTAGGCGTTGTTGGTTGCGTCAGCATCGCGCTTCAGCAGGGCAAAGACCCAGGCACCAAGTGCACCACCAACCAGTGGAGCGATAGCGTAGGCACCGAATGACCACCAACCACCTTGTGCAAAGGCGCTCAGTGCGGTTGCGACAGCTGGGTTGACTACAGCGTAACTACCAGCCAAAGCAGCAACCAAACCAACCATCAGTGCGCCACCAATGGTGAAGGCTTTGTCGAAGCCCATCTTCTTGCCAAGCAATGCGCTGGCAACACCAAAGCTGAAGACGATCGAGCCAACCAGCTCGCCAAAGATTGGCTTCCATTCACCAGGAGCACGAGCCGTTGCGTAGCCAGCGCTGACGCTCGGATCATTAGCAGCGGTAAAGAGTGAGTACACACCGCTGTCCTTCATGAACTTCGATACGATGACGTAGGCCAACATTGCGCCCAAGACCTGAACCACAATGTAACCGACAGCCTTAACCCAGCTGAGCTGCTTGGTTGCCCATGCGGCAGCCACAACGACTGGGTTCAGGTAACCACCCGAGACTTCACCGAAGATTAAGATAACAACCACCACAGCCAGTGCGGCCAAAATTGGGTTGTTGGCAGTGGTCAATGCGGCAAAGGCCAGCACGGCGCTACCCAACAGCTCAGCGACCAGAGCGCCAAGTGACAATTCGCCTCGCAACGATACGCGTCCCATAGATGCGCTTGCGGATGCGGACGACTTCGACGGTGCGGCAGCAGCGGCAGATTTCTTAGTAGTTGCTTTAGCCATAAATCTGGATTCCCTCCATAGTGATTTTTAAGATGTGATATCTGGAGTATACCACGCCAACCTGAGAGCCGCACCCGCACGCCCTTTTGCTACAATAAAGTATATGGCCCAAACAACTCAGACCGCTCTCTTTGCCCTCGGCAACTTCTGGGAGCCGGAATATGAATTCGGCAGACTCCACGGCGTGGTCCATGCTGAGGTCGGCTACACTGGCGGCACCACCGCTGACCCAACATATCACAACATCGGCGACCATGCCGAAGCCATCCAGATCGACTTTGATCCACACATCATCAGCTACGAACAGTTGCTGGATAAGTTCTGGCACGAGCACGACCCGACCGCCGAATATCAGGATCGTTTCCGCTCTGCTATCTTTTACTTCGACGAAACACAACGGGAGCAAGCCGAGGCTAGCAAAGCCGAAGCTCAAGAACACTTCGCCGAACCAATCGCTACGGAAATCGTACCAGCCACCAAGTTCTACACCGCCGAACCCTACAATCAGGATTACTTAGCGCGGCTTAAGGGCGAGATCTAGCGCACTCCCGCCGCTACGGTCAACGTGCCGGCATCAGCATCCATGACGGCGTGCGTGCCAATCGGTACGGCAATAGGATTTTTTCCGTGGCCAATCGGCAGACCTCCCAGAATCGGTACGCCGAGCTGCCCGAACCGGTCACGGAGTATGTCTATTTCGGTACACTTTACGTCGGTGGTCGGGTCGGTCGCCGCGCCGCAGTCAGTATATTGGCCAATCGCAACGCCAACAACATTCTTGATGATGCCGGTTTTGATGAGCATGGTCAGCTGCCTATCAATATGACCCAGCCGCAGGTTGACCGCCTCAATCAGCAAAATAGCCTTATCAAAATGCGGCAACACCCAACCAGCGCCGGTCGCGATTGAATCCTGATTGCCACCGATGAGCATGCCCTCAACTTTGCCGTGCGTTGTCAGGGCATAGGTATGCTCCCGCTCCGTCGCACGAACAACTATCGGCTCCGTGCTCATGGCCGCTTTTACAAACGATGCGGCCGTCTCTTCGCCAAAGCTCTTGGCGTCCCAAGGAGCACCGTGAATGCCGCCAGCAATACCGCGCTGGAGCAGCGCCATGTGCAAAATGGTAATTTCGCTAAAACCAATGAGAAGCTTGGGATGGTTGCGCGCCGCCTCAAAGTCGAGCCCATCGGCAATGCGATAGGCTCCTTTGCCGCCCCGCGTGGCTATAATTGCCTTGAGGCCAGGGTCGCGCAGAGCGTCATTGATATCAGCCAAGCGATCGTGGTCCTTACCTGCCAAGTAGTCAATCGTACTATCTACATCGTAGACGTGTTTGCCGTACTCAACGATCAAGCCCAGATCCTCCAGCACTTTTACGTTAATGCCATTCTTCGCCACAGGACTAGCCGGCGACACAAAGCGAACGCGGTCGCCAGCCTGCAGCTTTGGCGGCAAGATTACATCTTTAATAGTGTGCGTCATATGCGCATCTCCTCTGTTTTAAGATTTTTGTTTTCTCCGTCCTCACGAGACTATTTTTAATAGTAGCACGGCGGCGAGCCCTGTCTGGTGTAGTTATAACAATGAGCTGCTAGTCTTCCAGAACTGGTCGTTCCAGCGGCATACTTTCTTCGATGACCGGATTTGAACGGGCGATCTTGACGATGTCTTTGTCGACTTTCTTGAGTTCCTTCGTGGCGTTGTTGAAGTGGCCGACGGTCGTACCGAGGCTGACGCCGAGCTTCGTCATAAAGGTACTGTAGGTCTCCAGGTGGCGCCCAAGCTGGCCTACACGGACTTGGATGTCCTTGGCTTGCTCTTCGATCTGCAGGCTGCGCAGGCCTTGCAGCACCGTCTGGAGATAGGCCATAAACGACGTTGGCGACACGATAATCACATGTTTGTCGCGGAAGGCATACTCAATGAGATCGCGCGTGGTGCCCACAATACCGCCGACCTTGCCGGTCAGCAAGTCATAATAGATCGCCTCACTAGGGATGAACATGAAGGCAAAGTCCATCGTACCTTCGTCAGGGCGGATGTATTTGCTGGTCTCATCGATGCGGCCCTTGAGGTCACTGCGGATAAGCTTGGCCAGCCCCTCTCGCTTGACCTTGTCTGGCTCTTCCACAAAGCGATTGTAGTTTTCCAGGCTAAACTTGGAGTCGATCGGCAAAATTTTATCCTGCTCCAGAAAGATGCAAGCGTCCACGATTTCGCCGTCGCGGAATTTGTGCTGAATCTCGAAACGGTCCGGCGGCAAGACGTTTTGGAGCACCGTCTGAAGATAATATTCCCCCAGCACGCCACGCTGCTTTGGATTCTGCAGCACATTCTGTAGCAGTTTTAGCTCATCAGCCACATCAACGACGCGCTTGTTGGTTTCGTCCAGCTTGGTCAGACGCTGTGTCACTTCAGTGATAAGCTTGGAGCTTTCGCTGAACTGCTTCATGATCGATTCGCGCATCATAGTTTGGTTCTTGTCCAGACGATCGCTCAGGTGTGTCTTGAGGCCATCCTGCAGCTGGGAAATACCGTCTGTCAGGTTCAGTAAATCTTGCTTGATCATTGTGGAAGCGGCATTGTCTTTCAGTTCTTTCATTCGCTGGTCCAAAATGTAGACCACAAAGCCAAAGCCCACCACAACCAGCACTAACAGCACAATTAAAATAGTCGTAATCATCGTACCCTCCAGTATACCTCGAAAGCGCTTAGGCGAGCAGCGCCAGCCTAATAAGAATCACCGCCACAACAGTCAGGATTACGCTCAGAGCAAAACTCTTCAGCCGCAGGGTCCAGTAGAACAACAGGAACGCTACTGCGTACAAAACCGCAGAGCTAATGTAATACTCCACGCCAGCATGGCTAACGGTATCGCCCACATAGCGCTGGAAGCCCCACAGGGCTGACGCTGCAGCCACGGCTACCAACAGTGGACGGAAGACTTGCCAATTGGCCATCAGCGCGACGGCCACAACCGACAGCACCACCGTTGCAATGTAGTAGGTCGTTAGATCGCCTGGCGTGCAGACTGCCAGCGTTGTTGCTTCCTTGCAAAAGATTGGCGCAATCAGGAATTTCTGTAGCAGCCAACCAAGCGCTGGGATCAACACGCCCACGGCTAACCCTAAAATGCCTACTCGAATAAGATCAATCCATTCCGGAGAAATCAAAACATTGGAGTCTTCTTCGGTTGTCGGAATCTGCGGAACTGCCTCTACTGCCATCACTACACCTCACTCACCATATTTTTGATTATTGTACTAGAAAAAGTCCTAGCGAGGCAACTTTGAGCTGTAGAAATCCCGGCCATACACCAGCGTAGCCGCAATAAGTGCTGCAATAAAACCACCGGCCACATCCAGCGGCGTGTGGACCAGCGCCAGCACGCGACCGAGGGCAATCAGCACACTCAGGACGACCAGCGTCAATGTCCACGCCTTATTTTTAGTGACGGCCCACACTACAAACGTAATGGCAAAGACAAATAGTACGTGGTCGGACGGAAAGCCCGGATTATTGAGGTAGGCAGCTTTGGCGTGAATACCCAGCAGCGCAAAAGGACGCTCACGCTCCTGATAAGCCAAACTCATAATTTTGGCTGTAAATAATGCAACCAACCCCATAAAGATTGCCCGGGTTATATGCTCCCACCATTGCTTGCGAGGAACATGCAACAGTACCCAGGCCGCAATCAGAACCACCGGGACAACCAGTCCGTCTGCCATAATTCGAATTATTGTGTCGCCGATGTCGTGCATCATCACTAGCATATCGCTGGCGTGTATTTAATTACAAGCGGGTATAATGATTTTATATGGTTCCTTTTTTCATATTGGTGCTTCGCCGCCTTGGTATTCTGATCGCCGTTGTAGCGTTGGCTTACTTTACGGCTTTTCAGCTTTTTCCATTCTTCGACCGGCGCATCCCCGCGCTGTGGGCAGCTCTCGTTACCTACAGCATTATGGCGTACATCGGCATTCCGGCGGCTATCCGCGCCTTGCGCTTCGTCTACAAGCCTAACCACGTCCCGCTCTACACCACCACCGGGGATGGCTGGGCGTCTGACCCCGTCAACATCGCCGTCCTGGCCCATTCCGAGAAAGATTTCATCTGGGCTATGCAAAAAGCCGGCTGGTACACGGCCGACAAAAATACGTGGAAGAATGGCCTGCGCGAAGGCCTGGCGCTCTTCTTTGACCGCCCCTACCTGAACGCACCATTCAGCCGGCTGTATTTGTTTGGACGCAGCCAGGACCTCGGCTTCCAGATTCCCGTCGGCAATAGCCCCCGGCATCGCCACCATGTGCGCTTTTGGCGTGTTGACGCCCGCAACAACCCCGAGGAGCAGCCCAAGTGGAACGAGCACCAAGGATTTTGGCGCACACTATTCAAACGCTTTATGCGGCGCAAGTACTCGCTGTGGGTTGGTGCGGCAATTTACGATTCAGGCCCTGTCGCCATCCGTTGGCGCAATGGCCAGATCACCCACCAGATTCACCCCGACGCTAACTTCGAACGCAACTTTATCATCGAGTCACTGGAACGTGCCGGCGTGCTGCGCTCGCTGACCGACATCAAAGCAGGCGAACCATATCGCGGCCGCGGCCAGGCTGTGGGCGTAACAGTTATAAGTGACGGCTTTGTTAAACTCTGCGAGCTAAAGCACCAGGTGATGCCACCACAAGCCAAAGCCGTAGAAAAGAGCGAGCCAATCCGCGTTAAGCGCGGTGCGTAGCCTTTTCTGGTTTGTGCGTAACGTTATAACGCCACGAGCTGAAGAGCGCAAAACCGATAATTACGATACCGGCCGAGCCTGTAACTGCCTCAGGAATTTCGTAGCGGATGCCCAGCAGTAACATCACAGCTAGCACACCAATGGCATAATGCGCGCCGTGGTCCAGATAGCGATACTTCACCAGTGTGTCGTTGCGCACGATGTGGATAGTCATAGAGCGCACCCACACAGCGCCTACGCCCAAACCAGCGGCGATCAGAATTACCATGTTGGTGATCGCGAAAGCACCAATCACACCGTCGAAGCTAAAGCTGGCATCCAACAACTCCAAGTACAGGAAGTTCACAAAACCAGCACGCATCAGCGCGTGACGGTCCATGAGGTTGTGGCGCAGCTCTTTCTCTTGCTTCAGCTCAAAAATTTCTGCAATGGAGCGAATCGACAAGTACATGATAATGCCCAACACACCAGCGATCAGCACGGCAAATTTCTCCGAACCAGCCAGGAACTGCGTCACTGCCACCAGAGCAATCAGGCTCAGCAAGGGAGAAATCTGTCGCAAACGGCCAATCTTCATGAGTGGACGTTCCAGCGCGCGGAACCAATGTACGCGGCGGCCATAGTCCAGAATGAATTCAAAGAAGATCATTAGCAGGAACATGCCACCAAACGAAGCGATGATCGGATGCGACTGCTCCAGATAGTGCGCGTAGCTTTCTGGATGCTCCAGCGCCAATCGCACCACTTCGCCCATCGACAATCCGGCAGTCAATGACACCAGTAAAATCGGCAGCACCAAGCGCATACCAAATACAGCGATAAAAATGCCAACCGTCATAAACATGCGCTGCCAGAACTCCGGCATCTTCTGCAGGATCTTGGCATTGACCACGGCATTGTCAAAGCTAAAGGTAATCTCCAGCGCCGTCAGCACTAACACTGTTAGCAGCGCAGCTGGGCCGCTGACCACACCCACAGCCAAAAAGACTGCGGCCGAAACCAAAAACGAGAAGGCATAAATGCTGGCCAATGAGCCCTGCTTTTTATTCATCAGGCTACCTCAACGCCATGCCAGAACGCTACGTAGTTAGTGAAGTCTTTGCCAACGCGCTTGATCGAACCTTCCATTGGGACCGGATAATACCACGCTGCATCTTCGTTGACGTCACCATCAACGATGACGTTATAATAGCTGGCCTCGCCTTTCCATGGACAGACGGTGTGCGTTTCGCTCGGTGCCATGAGGTCCATCTTGACACTTTCTGGCGGAAAGTAATGGTTGCCTTCGATGCGGATTGTGTCGTCACTTTCGGCCAAGACCTGACCGTTCCAAACTGCTTTTGTCATAATTTATCCTTTTTGATTGTTAGGTACTGTTGGGTGGAATTGGCAAATATGCAGGTGCTGCGAAATCCAAGCTGTGCCGGCATCGGTCGCCAGCTTCTCGGCGGCTTCGGGGCCCCACGAATCTTTGGGGTAGGTTTGCATCCCGTCGTCGCTCTGGCCCCAGGCATGGACAACTTGCTCCACGACCTCCCACGAGGCAATGACTTCGTCGCTGGTAGCAAATAACGTCTTGTCGCCGCCCAAAGCATCCACCAGCACGCGCTCGTAGGCATCTGGGTGAACCCCATCGCCGGTCTGCGGATAGCAAAAGTCCATTTGCACCGTCTCTGACTCAGAATCAAAGCCGGGCTCCTTGGCCTGCAGCTGAGTGGAGATTCCTTCGTTCGGTTGGATATGCAACGTCAGCGTATTCTGGTGCTCGTCTGCGTCATCCTTAAAGGTCAGCGTAATCTCCGTCACTTTGTCGGCCATTGCTTTGCCGGTGCGCAGCAGGATTGGTACATGGCGCCAGCGCGGTGTGTCAATTTCCAGACGCAGCGCAGCGTAGGTTTCGGTGACGGAAGAGTGGTTGTTTACTTCCTCCAGGTAACCCTCGTACTGGCCGCGAACCGCTTGCTCGGCGACTTTGTGGGGCGGAATGGATTTGATAGCCCGCAGCAACTCCAGCTTCTTGGCGTGAATGGTATCGGAATCCATCTTCTCTGGCTGTTCCATCGTTACCAGCGCCAGCAGCTGCAGTAAGTGACTCTGGATGATGTCGCGCAGCGCGCCAGTCTGCTCGTAAAAAGCCACGCGGCCTTCAATGCCAATACTCTCCGCCGCGGTGATCATCACCGAGTTGATCGTTTTGCTGTCCCATACCGTCTTAAATAATGGATTGTTAAAACGGAACGTCAGAATATTCTGGGCGGTTTCTTTGGCCAAATAATGATCGACGCGGTAGATTTGCTGCTCGGTAAACTCAGCGTTCAGCATACCAACCAGCTCCTGCGCGCTCACCAGGTCGTAACCAAATGGCTTTTCGATCAACAAGCGGCTCTCGCCTACATGGTGTACGCAACCCTTTGTCAGACCAGCCTTACCCAGCATATCCGAGATGTCGCCAAAGGTTTGCGACGGCACGGCCAGATAAAACAGCCGATGGGTGCAGGCTCCAATGCGCATTTCGTGCTGGTCCAGCTCGTCCTTCAGCTTGGCATATTCTTCCTCTTTGCTGAGGTTCATGGTCACGATGCGGATAGATTTGCCGAAACGCTCCAGCACGGTTTCGTCGCACTGCTCGTCGCCAGCCCGCACCTTCGCGCGGATATCATCCAAAAGTGCATCAACAGTGGTGCCGCTGCGTGTTACACCGATAACTTCGAAACCTTCTGGCAGCAAATCGTCTTCGGCCAGGTGGTAGAGAGCGGGCAATAATTTACGGTGCGCAAGGTCGCCGGTAATGCCGAAAATCACGAGGGCAGCAGGAGCTAGTTTATGCGATTGAGTCATACTAAAAGTATAGCAGTTTATGGACGGTCACGATGCAGCGGATGGCCGCCAAATGCGTGCCGCAAACTTGCCAGTAGTTTGGTGGCGAAGGTAATGTCGCCCTTCTCGGAAGCCTTACGGACTTTGACCGCAGCGTCAATG
>Ga0157371_10005507_pt1 | contig 10659 bp, 4 predicted proteins | sample C45metaG_FD_113462 | JGI IMG/M metagenome (GOLD analysis project Ga0157371, IMG submission 113462) | Corn rhizosphere microbial communities from Kellogg Biological Station, Michigan, USA - C4-5 metaG | ecosystem: Host-associated > Plants > Roots > Rhizosphere > Soil | place: USA: Michigan... | reverse complement strand
GTGATCAATAAAGACATTGAAAAGGAGTTGAAATGCTGGGGTTCAGGCGGTACTGCCGATACATCTGAAGAAGTGGTCGTACCTGATTTTAATATGCCTTTTTGTACCAATCTCATTAGCGGTATTAAAAAAGGACGAGGATTTTTCACAGAAGAATTTTCACAGCAGGAAAAAAAGAAATACTTCACTAAATTATTTGAGCATGTACCGTGGTCGAATCTTAGTAGTGAAGAGAAACAGATAACTCTTTCCAGTCCCGGAGGATACACGCGGTCTGTGGCCGTTTCTAAGCACACCGCCATTTTTATTATTAATCACCAGGGAAGAAAATTCACCGAAGCTGAAAATGATATTTTAAGGCGCTTTGCAAAAGTGTTTGAACAAACCTATACGCGTTTTCTGGATCTTAAAAAAGCCGAAGCGCAGGCAAGGGAGGCTCAGATTCAATTGGGGTTGGAAAGAGTGAGGGCAAGAGCTATGGCGATGCTAAAATCAGATGAGTTAAAGGAATTGATAGGCACTGTTTTTACTGAATTAACCCAACTTGATTTAGTGCTCACCCGTTGCGTTATTATGATTTATGATATTAAAACATTGGGAATAACCTGGTGGATGGCCAATTCTGAAGATCCATCGAATTCCATGGGTTTATTTGTAAAATATCATCAACTTCCACCTCACCTGGCTTATATCAAAGCGTGGGAGGATAAAGAATTAAAATGGCAATATGTACTGGAAGGAAAAATAAAAAAAGAATGGGATGACTTTTTATTTCTGGAAACAGAACTTTCTCACCTGCCCGATTTTGTAATTGCAGGTATGAAAGCGCCTGAAAGGGTTTATTTGAATTCCTCTTTTAATAGTTTCGGCAACCTGACATTAGCAACTCTTGAACCATTATCAGATGAACATGCTGACATACTGCTTCGCTTTGCAAAAGTTTTTGATCTAACCTATACACGTTTCAATGATTTAAAACAAGCTGAAGCACAGGCCAGGGAAGCACAGATCGAAACCGCACTGGAGAGAGTCAGGAGCAGAAGTATGGCTATGCATAAAAGTGATGAGCTTTTAGAGGTGATCAATGTTGTGTCTGAGCAATTGCAACAACTCAATGTTCGGTTTGGATTTGTGACTTTTGGCGTCACCAGTCAAAATGAAGAATTGGATTTTTGGCTGGCTTCACCCGGATTTCCACGCCCGGAAAGGATACACATGCCTGCTATAAACAACCCTATTACTGCTACAGTAGTAGAAGGACAAAAAAAACAACTCAGGTTTTTTTCGAACCTATTCAGTGCAGAAGTAACCCGTGAGTGGATCCAGGTATTGTGCGATAATAATCCTGCAAGCCAGATAATGATCAAGTCAAAAGATGTAATAATGAGTGGTCCCGGTTTTGCGAGATCGGCTGTACTATTAAAGAACATCAATGTTTTTATCGGAAATTTCGCAATGAAACCTCTTAGCGATGAACAAAATGCGATCGTCATCCGCTTTGCCAATGTATTTGAACAATCTTACACACGCTTTCTCGATCTGCAGAAAGCTGAAGCGCAGGCAAAAGAATCGCAAATTCAACTGGCACTGGAAAGAGTTCGTGCGAGAACCATGGCCATGCATCAATCGAATCAGTTGGCTGAAACTGCGTTGTTGCTGTTCCAACAATTACAGGAATTAGGATTATCATTTTCGAGAACCGGTTTTTATATATGGCGCAATGATGCTGATTTAGTGGAAGGCTGGACAAGCAATGGAGCTTTGGACGAAATTCTGCCGTCATTATTACTTCCGTATAAAGAAGACGAGGGACATCGGGGTATTTATGAAGCTTTTTTAAGAGGAGAGCTTAGCTATGAGCAGGTGCTTGACGGTAAAGAACTTGACCAGCACTATCAATGGCTAATGTCTCAGCCTACCGCTCCTGTGACATTAAAAAAAATTCAAGAATCAGGATTTATCCGGCTGGGTAAGCAATATAAATACGCAGCTATTTTTAAACAGGGTTATTTACTGGTAATTTCGGCGGAGCCACAGAATAATGCGAATAATTTATTAAACCGATTCGCCAAAGTTTTTGAACAAACCTATACCCGCTTCCTTGATCTGCAAAAAGCCGAAGCTCAGGCAAGAGAGGCAGAAATTGAATTGGCGCTTGAAAGAGTTCGCGCAAGAACAATGGCCATGCAACATAGTGAAGAGCTACAGGAAGTGGTACACACGGTACTTGAAAGACTGAAGGAATTGAATGTAGAATTCTATACCGCAATCATCATTCTTTTTACAGAAGGTTCAAAAGATATTATTTGGTGGCTTGAAAACAGAGAGAAGCAACAGTACTCGAAAATTTTAATTCCATATGCAGATATCACATATTTGAGGGATCTTTTTAATGTAAGAGAAAATGGAATCAACCATTTTTCGAAAAGCTATTTCTCTAACGAGAAAAATGAATTATATCATCATCTTTTTGAACATACCGATTTTAAATATGTTCCTGAGAAACAAAAAAAATTTCTTTTAGAGGCTGAGTCGGCCACATTTTCTGTAGCCATTGCGAAAAATTCGGGAATCCATCTTACCCGCTATTCAGAAAAAGTTTTTTCAGATAATGATAATGACATACTCAAGCGATTCGCAAACGTGTTTGAACAATCTTACAGACGATTTCTCGATCTTAAAAAAGCAGAAGCGCAGGCCAGGGAAGCACAGATAGAAGCATCGCTGGAAAGAGTTCGTGGAAAAGCAATGGCCATGCATAACAGTAATGATGTTTCTGCTGCTGCCAGCATGGTCTTTACCGAGTTGAGAAAATTGGGCATTGATCCAATACGTTGCGGCGTTGGTTTGCTTAACAAAGAATCACGCAAAGCGCTGCTGTATTCTGCTACTTCAACAAGCAATGAAGATAGCCTTTCATTAATTGGATGGGTAATATTATCAGGACATCCCGTATTGGAAAATATTTATGGAACCTGGCTAAAACAAGAAGATTATTATCCGGAACTAACAGGCGAACAATTAGAATCTTATTATACGAATTTACTGGCGGGACTTTCATTGCCAACTGTTCCCAACTGGCAAACCGGTGAAAAACAATATGGCCACTTCTTTTCATTCTCTGTTGGATGTTTATATGCGTGGTCAGACAGGCATTACAACGAATCAGAGATAAGAATTTTAAAACGATTTGCTACCATCATTGACCTAACATTCAGGCGCTTTCTCGATTTACAAAAAGCAGAGGCTCAGGCAAGAGAAGCGCAGGTAGAAACCGCTTTGGAAAAAGTCAGAAGCAGAACGTTGGCCATGCAAAAAAGTGATGAACTGGCAGATACGTCAGCAGTGCTTTTTAAACAACTGATTCATTTAGGCATTGCACCAAATCGTTTATACATCGGTATTATTCATGACAACAGTGGTGAAATAGAATTTTGGATAACAGATGAAGATGGCTCAAAAGTAAGTTCAAAGTTCACGGGAAATGCGTTAAACAATCCTTCCATAAAAAAAATGTATGATGGTTGGGCCGAACAAAAAAAGTGGCTGGTAATTGATATGCACGGAAAAGAGCTGCGGGAGTATTTCCATTATTTGGGCGACGAATTGCTGGTACCATTTAAAGGTGGCCTTTCACAGAAAAGAAGGATTCAATACCTTACTTATTTTTCCAAAGGATTTATCGGCATGGCTTCTCCTGATGAACAACCCAATGAGACCGTTAATTTGCTGGAACGGTTTGCTTACGTGTTCAACCTTACATTTACCCGTTTTAATGACTTACAAATTGCGGAAGCGCATGCATTGCAGGCTGAACAGGATCTCATTGAAATAAAAGCCGCAAGAAAAAGGGCTGAAGATACATTGGCTGAATTACAGGAAACTCAAAAACAACTTATTCAATCAGAAAAAATGGCTTCGCTTGGAGAACTTACAGCAGGCATTGCGCATGAAATTCAAAATCCGTTAAACTTTGTCAATAATTTTTCTGAAGTAAGTAATGAACTGATTGATGAAATGAATGAGGAATTAGACAAAGGAGAAGTTCAGGAAGCCAAATTAATTGCAATAGATATCAAACAAAATCTTGAAAAAATTAATCATCACGGAAAGCGAGCCGATGCCATCGTAAAAGGCATGTTGCAACATTCAAGAAAAAGTTCAGGACAAAAAGAACCAACTGACATCAACGCTTTGGCTGATGAATATTTGCGGCTGAGTTATCATGGCTTAAGAGCTAAAGACAAAAATTTTAATGCGACCATTGAAACTGATTTTGATAATTCCATTGGAAAGATAAATATCATTCCGCAAGATATTGGAAGGGTGTTGCTCAATCTTTTCAACAATGCATTTTATGCAGTAAACCAACAAAAAAACCGAAATCTTAATTCGTTTTCCAAAGAAGTGACACCTTTTGAAAAGGTGTCACTTCGCTACGAACCTACTATTTTAGTATCTACAAAAAAATCAGAAAATCAAGTAACCATTACCGTTAGCGACAATGGCAACGGAATTCCGCATAAAATTTTGGACAAGATATTCCAACCTTTTTTCACGACAAAACCGACAGGAGAAGGAACAGGATTAGGTTTGAGTTTAAGCTATGATATTATAAAAGCACATGGCGGACAAATAAAGGTTGAAACGAAGCAAGAAGAGGGAACACGATTTGTAATTCAATTACCAGTGTAAATTTTAATTGAAATCAAAATGATTAACGCTACTTCCTCATTCGATCAATCATATGAGTTGTCGATAGAACTGGAAAGGATTTTTAACCTTCAGAAAGCGCATCAGCAAAAAGTTGCCGATACGAGTTCCGGACAGCGGAAAGCAAAACTGGAAAAGCTGCGGCAGGCTATTTTGAAATATCGTGAACAAATCAGGGAAGCCTTGTATAAAGATTTCAGGAAGCCGGCCAGCGAAGTGGATATCATAGAGATCTATAAAACTATTTCCGATATTAAATATGCAAAAGCACATTTGTCGAATTGGATGGCGCCTCATAAAGTGAGCACCCCTATCCCACAAATAGGAACACGTTCATACATTTACTATGAACCAAAAGGTGTTGTATTAATTATCTCGCCATGGAATTTCCCAATTAACCTCACAGTTGGACCATTGGTATCAGCTATCGCGGCAGGCAATTGCATCATGATCAAACCTTCCGAACATACACCGCATTCTTCTGCATTGATGAAAAAAATGATCGCCGAGTTATTTGATGAATCCGAAGTCGCATTGATAGAAGGTGATGTAACTGTAGCAACAGAAATAATAAAGCTTCCTTTCAATCACATTTTCTTTACAGGTTCACCTCAGATCGGTAAAGTAATAATGAAAGCAGCGGCGGAAAACCTGGCATCTGTAACGCTTGAATTGGGAGGGAAGTGTCCTACGATCGTCGATGAGTCTGCCGATTTGAAAATAGCAGCACGTCGTATTGCAGTTGGTAAATGGCTAAACAATGGCCAGCTTTGTATCGCACCTGATTATGTGTTGGTGCACGAATCTATTGCGAATGAACTTTTGGAAGAATTAAAAAAAACACTTGTGGCATTTTATGGTGATGATCCTTCAAAATCCGACTCTTATAACCGAATCGTAAACCATCATCACTTTCAACGCATTGAAGGTTATTTCAAAGATGCGATTTCAAAGGGCGCCGAGGTGGCTTTCGGTGGAAATGCAAACAGCGAGGATGATTTTTTCGCTCCGACGATTATGACAAATATTGGTCCTAACAGTGATTTGTGGGAAAAGGAAATTTTCGGACCGATATTACCTTTTGTTACTTATTCTAACCTGCAGCAACCTATTGATTGGATCAATGCCAAAGAGAAACCGCTGGCAATGTATATTTTTAGTAATAACAAGAGAAATGTAGGTCGTATAATCAGGAACACAAGAGCCGGTGCGACCTGTATCAATCATGCAGGTCTTCACTTTTTTAATGAAAACCTGCCTTTCGGTGGCGTAAACAACAGTGGTATAGGAAAAGCAAATGGTTTTTTTGGTTTCGAAGCTTTTTCAAATGCAAGAGCTGTTTTAAAACAATGGGCGCGGGTAAATGGAGTGGATGCTTTGGTGCCACCATATACAAACAAGAAACAAAAGCTGGTTGACCTGATGATGAAATGGTTATAATGTGCGCTCCCGCCTCCAATAAATGTGTGTGCGAAATAACAATTGCTGAAATTTTTTCTTTTACTGTCTTTTTAAAATACCTTCATAAAAGAATTGAATGATGGGTGGATGGTATAACAATTTGAAAAGGACCATCATGAAAAAACTTGCCTTTCTTAATTTTATTTTCCTCTTTTTTTCAATTGCTTCCAAAGGACAGGTAATTGGGGGCACTTCACTTTCTTATGATTCGAAATTTTCACAAAAAGGATTATTTGAATCAACTGAAATTCTTAATATCCAAATGAAAGGTGACTTTCGGAAAATTTTAAATGACCGTGAAGGAGAAGAAAAATATTTTCCTGTAATTCTCACTTATTTGGATAAAAATAATAAGACCGTTTCCCTATCAATAAAAGTTAAAACACGGGGTCATTTTCGAAGGCAAAGATCTAATTGCACTTTTCCGCCTCTGCTGTTACGCTTTCCGGCTGGAACAGGTGATTCATCTCTTTTCCCCAAAGTTTCCTCTTTAAAATTGGTTATGCCGTGCAGAGGCGAAGAGTTTATCGTGCGTGAATGGCTGGTATATCAACTTTACAATTTAATCACCCCTCAGAGTTTCAGGGCAAGATTAGTGCGCGTTAATTTAACCGATCTGAAAAATAAGAAAATGCCTTCTCCCTTCTTTGGAATTCTTCTTGAGGAAGAAAAACAAATGGCACAGCGGAACAATATGCTGTTGGTTAAAAGAAAAATAAAGCCGCAGCAAACGATGGAAGAACCTTTCCTTCGGATGGCAGTCTTTGAATACTTCATTGGAAACACAGATTGGTCAGTTGAATTTCTCCAGAATATAAAATTAATTGCTGCTGATTCTGTTGCAGAAGCCATCGCGGTCCCTTATGATTTTGATCTTTCCGGGATCGTGAACTCACCTTACGCAAAGCCAGCGCCGGAGCTTGAAATGACTTCTGTGCGTCAAAGGCGATACCGGGGTTATTGTATAAAAGACATGAGTTTGTTTGACAGTACGATCGCTTTTTACAATCGTCTTAAACCTGCCATTTATGATCTTTATACAAATTGTTCACTAATTGATGAGAAATATAAAAAGATCACAATTGAATTTTTTGACCAGTTTTACTCGATAGTTAATGATCCGAAAAAGCTGGAAAAAGAATTTGGATATCCATGTAATGCGTCTGGAACAGGAAATGTAATCCTCAAGGGTTTGAGAGAAGATTGATGTTTAACTATTAATCCCTTCGTGCATTATCAATGAAAGCGTTTCTCACCTGGATTGGCTTATCAATCAGGTCAAAAAACTCATCAAGATATTCGTTGAGGTCTTTCTTATTCCGTGGATTTAATAATTGAAAATTGTCAATCAAAGAATGCACATTATTCATTTGATTTTTAAAAACAGTTAGCCCTTCCTCAAGTTCATCCATTGTAAGGGCATAGCCACGGTACAATCTTTCCCGCACACTTGTAATATTAAGCCTTGGATCGGGTATGGCATAATCGGTATTTACAAAGCCTGAATAATCGAAATCATAAGGGACGGGATAAAAATGCGGTATCGAATCAGTCTTTGACAGGAGCACGCAGATATTGTGTCGAACCAAAACGCTCCAGTCTGTATTGCCTATCATATATTCAAAAAGGGCAACTAATTTCATTTGATGCCTGTCTGTATTCTGGTCGCCGATAAAACCTTTTTTCCAGTCTTTGCAATTATTTCTTTTCGCGAGTTGTTTATTATCTTCCAGGAAAAAGGCATACTCAGTTATAGTTTTCTTTTTTCGCGAACTGTCAACGATATTCAGATTAAGTAACCGAACCCTGAAACTTAAATTCGTAAACAAATTATAGATCTTATAAACCAGGAATTCATCCAATAAATAAGTTTGAGTGATCGCTGCCAGAGAGCATTGGCTTACAAGTTTTAATGACCCCAATGGTTTTAGGACACGATTTTTATCAGAATTAAATGAAACCTTCAAAGGAGGAATATAACAATAGCCTTTCCGAAAATGCCCTCTTATTTGTAATGAGACTGGCTCATCGATCACTGTTCCATCTTCAAGCGTCGTTGAAAACCTTGCGGGAAAAGAGATGCCTGTTTTATTTTTGTGATTTAAAAGTCCTCTCATATTGGTAGTGATGGTTGCCGTAAGGACCGAAGTATCTTCAAAGAACTTCACGGGGTTAACAGGATTTACCTGGGCTTTTGCAACTTGTGATAACAGTAAAGCAACAAATAAAAATGAAAATAATTTTAATTTCATAAACATGGTTTAAAATAAAAAAGTAGATGCCACCAAGAAATTGCCTTCATTTCTTATGCTTATGGTGCTTTGTTTTTTTATCTTGTTTTTCAAGCACCAGCTTTTCTATTCCTGTATTTCCATAGTTTTCAAGATCTTCCAGTAACCCCTGGTCAGAAAGATCAAGCGTATGCGAATTTTTCCAATCGAAATGTGCTATTTCTTTCATTCTTTCGATAACCGGAGCATCGTGTACTTCAATAGCCAACTCGCGCCGATGATCAAAACTTCCCGGGCTTAAATTGATGGAACCGACGATTGCGCGGCAACCATCTGCCAGTAACATTTTTCCATGAAGGCGCAAAAATTTCAATTTATGTATCTCGATTCCTACATCGTCCATTATTCGCAATCCACCTACGCCTTCCACGAGTTTTTCCTCTTTCAGAGTATGAGGTGGCCGCGCCATCACGTGCACTTTTACGCCTCTCGCCGCCGCATGTACCAGTCGTTCTATGATCACTAAATCCTGGAAGCGTTCATTTTGTATGAAGAGCGTATGCTTTGCTTCATCAATAAATTTTGCAATTCTTGTGCGCCCGTTATTACTGCACCAGATAAGATTTAAATTTTCACTGGCATCAAAATTTTCACGGTGCCAGTCCGCTTCAAAACAGAGTGTGATCTCTTTAATTTCATGCGGATGATAAGTGATGATGGCATAATCTCTGGTTTCAATAAAATTTTTTGGCTCCCAGTTTAGTGATTTTATAAAAGCAACTTTATCATCAATCACCATCGATTTTTCATGCGTTACTGTAAACTGAGGGTTACTGTCTCTAACTTCAATGCCTGCTTCTTCAAGCTTTTGCCGTGTAACTTCATTTTCCGGCTCCCCACTGTGTCGCAGTGGATTCAGCATCACTCTCACGTTCACGTTCCTTTTTTTTGCTGTAATAACAGCGTTGATAAGCGCTTCATCAGAAAATAAAAACATTTTAATTAATATCGTTTTCCGTGCATTATCAATTGCATCAATTATTTGCTTCCCGGTATCATCGGGTAAAACGATTAAAGATCGGTGTGACATTGGGCTTGATTTTAATAATTTTGATTCGATATTATTGTTGTTTCATGCATCGTTTGTTGGTTATACAACTGCTCATATAATTTTCCTTTTTTTATCAATTCATCATGCGTTCCCTGCTCTTCAATTATACCGTTATTGAGGACGATGATCTTATCAACATGGTGGATTGTGTTAAGCCGATGAGCAATCGTAATTACGGTTCTTCCTTTCATCAGTTTTTCCAGTGCTTCCAAAACGATTTTTTCAGATTCAGCATCAAGAGAGGAAGTAGGTTCGTCAAGAATAAGTATTGGCGAATTGCGTACTACCGCCCTTGCAATGCCAATGCGCTGACGCTCCCCACCGGAAAGAGTAACACCACGTTCTCCAACAAGCGTCTCCAGGCCATGCGGCAATTTTTTGATAAGCTCATAAATGTTCGCAAGTTTCGCCGCTTCTGTAATTTCCTCCTCGGTAGCTTCCGGTCTTCCATAAGCGATGTTTTCTCGGATCGAGCCGTAAAACAAAACGGTGTCCTGTAAAACAAAAGCAATTTGTTCACGCAACCCATCAAGCTTAAATTCTGTAATATCTGTTCCGTCAATTAAAATCTTTCCTGAAACGGGATCATAAAAGCGCGCGATCAGGCTTACAATTGTTGACTTGCCACAACCGGTGGGTCCGCAGATTCCAATTCGCTGTCCCTTTTGAATTACTAAATTAAAATCCTTTATAACGGGCGAATCGGAATTATAAGAAAAGGTTACATTCTCAAATACAATTTCGCCTTCCAGCTTCGCTGGGTTTATGGCGTTCGGTTTTTCATGGGTAACAGCAGTGGTTTCCAATACCGCCTGTATTCTTTCCAGCGCCACTGCCATCTGGGCAATCGTACTGGTCATCTTTGCCAGGTCTTGTACCGGGCTGAAAAATTTTCCCATATACCAAAGAAATACGGTAAGAGCACCAATCGTCATTGCACCGTTCATGACTAAATCTGCACCCCGCCATAAAACAAAGGCAGTGCATGCGGAGACAGTAATAGTTACCACCGGTGAAATCATCGATTTTACACGTCGCGCCCTCAGTGCAGCATTCACGGTATCATGGCTCACTTTCATAAGCCGTTCTTCTTCATAATCCTGCCTTCCAAATGCATTTACTGACCGGATCGATTCGAGGCCT
>Ga0157371_10005505_pt1 | contig 10660 bp, 11 predicted proteins | sample C45metaG_FD_113462 | JGI IMG/M metagenome (GOLD analysis project Ga0157371, IMG submission 113462) | Corn rhizosphere microbial communities from Kellogg Biological Station, Michigan, USA - C4-5 metaG | ecosystem: Host-associated > Plants > Roots > Rhizosphere > Soil | place: USA: Michigan... | reverse complement strand
CTCAACCAGGCATTTCAATTTCAATATCTGCCGGCGTTTGATACCATAAATAGTTCATTTGCGCAAAAGATTCAAACAACAAAAGCCTTTGAATGTTATCTGTCCTTATATCCACACACACAAACAGCAAAAGATTTCCTGGGCACGGATTTGAAGGGAGAAAAAATCAATCTTTCAGATGTAAAAGGAAAGGGATTCGTGTTACTGGATTTTTGGGGAAGTTGGTGTGCCCCATGTCGAAAATATATACCGCATTTAAAAGAATTGTATAGTAAATATCATTCCAAAGGTTTACAAATTATCGCCATCTCATTTGATATGAACACCGCAGACTGGAGAAAAGGTGTGAAAGAAGAAGGTATTCAGGAATGGACAAATATCTATGCCGGCCAACCTTACTCTGTAGCTGACACGCTCAACGTTTCTGCAACGTATGGTATCCGGGAATTTCCAACAATGATTCTACTGAACAAAGAGGGAAGTACAATAGCGCGTTTCGATGCTGAAGATCAACCAAAATCAGAATTGGATAAGGTTTTGTCAAAGCTCTATAAACAATGATTCAAATGAAATTCCTTTGTCTCAGCCGGGTCTCTCGCAGAGGACCCGGCGTATGTAACTTTTCTATTGATGTACGCCGAGTCCCTTTCAGGAGACTCGGCTAGGACTGAAGAATTATGATTTCTCTGCGATGCTATTTGCTTTGTTTATCCCTTTTTTATATTGCCAAAAAAGAAAAAACCCCCAGCACAAACTTGTAATGTGTACTGATTGATAACTGATTTTTCTCCATACCCAAAAATCTGATTCGGGCGCTTTTGTTTTTAACAGAATCAATCCTATAAGCGAAGGTATTATTGTGAGTAAACCAACGATTTTTATTAAAAGAGGAAATGGCTTATAAAATGCAATTAATATCATTGAAGGTAAAAGAAAATAAAAAGAAGAAGCTAATATATCACCACCAACAGCTTGTTCCTGAAAGTCTTTAGCCAGAAAAAAAACACCCCATGCAATTGACAATAATGTGTATCCGGCTGCAGCCATGTCCCAGTCTTCTCTTGCCATCTTCATGGCAACTAAAATAGTTCCGGTTATAAGAATAGCATCCACTAATTTGAATACAATTTGGCTGCCTTCTTTGCCAAAGAAATCTGCTATTAATCCCAAAATGCTTGCAAGAATAAAACAAATTAATTGAGCAAACACAACTTGTTTATCTGTTGTTTCATGGTGGGTCATATGCGTTCTTTTTATGTAAACGAAATTAAGAATGTTTGCACCAAATAATTCTCACCTTGCGCAAACAGTTTGTATTGAAACTAAAAGCAATATCCTAATCCAATTCGAAAATTATCTCGCCTCCCACTATTTATATCAAAGAAGTCATCATTAAAACTCTTGCCTATCCCGATTGAATATTCCGTTTCTGCAAATAGATGAACGCTAAAATTGTACTGGCCACCAATTTCTGCGGATATTCCTAAAAACTTTGATATACTTTCTTTTGTCTTGTCAAACTTATCTGCTGCCAAATCCAGCTTAGGACCCCCAAAAATTGAAAATTCCTTACTGACCTTTTGCCTGTAATGAAACGGTATTTCCAGGAAATTCCAATCGTTAACCCAGCTAAAGAGAAGGCCGGCGTTAATAAATTTACTTTCGGCAATTCCTTTTTCAATTACTAAACCGCCATAAATCGTACTGCCGCTGAAACCTGTTTTTCCTCCGGTTGTTTCATAGCCGTTTATCACCGTATGATTATATCCTCCTTTGATACTAAAAGTAAGCTTATTAATCTGCGTTTGTGCATGTAATTTCGGGAATACCGCTAACAGGACAATAACTGCAATAAGTGATTTTTTCATAAGGCCAAATTAGTTTTGTTTGATTTAATTATTTGAGGATTCTTTGTCTCAGCCGAGTCTCTCGCAGAGGACTCGGCGTATGTGAACTTTGCTATTGATGTACGCCGAGTCCCTTTCAGGATACTCGGCTGGGACTGAGTTTGCAACTCACGAATTAGTTTTTATTATTACGGCAATTTAAAAAACCATGCAATAACAAAATACACGATAATCATTGATCCCAAAAATATGCTGTTTAGTAAATACTTTTTTTTAATGTTCAAGTAAATTGCTAATAAAAAAGCAACGAAATATAGGCTTATTAAAATTAGACTTGGAATCGCAAGTCGAAAAATAAGTTTGTCGGCAACTCCAAATGCTTTTAATGGGCCGTTGCTATCATATAACGCAAGAATGTGCAATAAAAAGTACGCAATAGGATCTAGCAAAAACGCGGTCAGAAATATTGATAATATCTTCATTTAAAATAAAACGAATAAATTAGTTAAGATATTTAATAAGTCTTACATGTCCCGACTCTCGTCCTTGTTTGCAACGAGCATGTACATTAAATTTTTTTAAGACGTCACTGATGTTCATCAATCTCAATTTTTTGCCTTGATTCAAAAAACTTTACAATCCTATTGCGTTCCCCTTGTTGGCGCAAACAATAGCCCGAGCGCACGCTTGCGCTAAAAGCGGACCAAAATCCTCAAAAAATTAATGTTTCTTTTTCAGCGTAAAATTTCCAAAAATTTCACTTCGCCCATTCTCACTGACTTTCAGTATCAAGACTTTTAAAGTATCGGGAACAATTTCCTTTTTTAAAAAAAGAAAATAGGTATACTGTTTTCCAAAATATCCGTCGTTAGGATTGTTTTTCATCATCCAGTTTAAGTTATAATTTCCCTCATTAAAAGTGGTGTTATGAAAGCTATCCAACAGAATATTAAATTGGTATCCACCAGTTACTAAATGTTTCTTTTTCCAAAAATCAGCTTCCCATCTCCAACATTTTTCTATCCACGCCTCTTTAATCTTAAAAATAGAGGTGTCTGTATTCATAAGATCAAATGCTGAAACAAATAATCTATTTTCTTTTGATTGAGCTATATTGATAGACTGTTGAGGATCGGAAGTGTTAACATCAAAATTGCAAGCGAACAAGAAAGCAATTGAATAAATTATTATTCCAACTTTGGACTTTTTTATTTTTTTCATATTGGATAAACTTCTTGGAGTTATAATTTATTTTTTTACTTAATTATTCCTGCTATAGCTTCCAATTGCTCAGTTAATTCAATAACTTCTGAAATTGTATCCCTGATTGTACTTCGAAAATTACTCAAATCAGTTACTTTAATTGCAGTTCCTGCCATACAAACCATCAACATATTTGTACTTCCTGCGCCCACTTCATTAAAATCAATATCAGTAGATATTATTGCATTACCGCCCGATTTCACCGCTTGCACTCTCAAATCCGATTTGCACAAATTTGTAGCTCTTACAATTTTTCTATTAGATGCATTTGATGTAGAACCAAAAAAATCATTGAACGATCGGGATAGTTCGGTGCTAAAACCAGTACCCGCAGTAGTCTGAGCATTCACCATTCCTATTACTTCATAATTCCAACTTTTGGGCGCAGGACTTGTTAGTATGGGGATATAGTGAATTATTTGCTGTAATCTTTTCTCGATATCTGCTCTTTGTTTTTCAAAGTTTGTTGCAATTTTACCCAGCAATGGTTTGGAACAACTACTGCAATAGCCTTCTTTGCTCTCGTTTAGATGCTTGTTTATAAAGTCAATTTTCGATTGCGATAATAGATCCGCACTTAAGAATCCATTTAAAGATTTTCCGCAATTAGGACATTTTTCGCTGCTCATAATATTTAATTTTTGGTTTTACTTTTCTTCTTTGCGGTGTCCTGAGTTGCAATCTCAGGACAGCAGTGGGAGACTGAGAATGTTATAGGACGTTTTTTATTTTTGGCTCAAGTGTATCGACGATATTTTTGTAAAAACTCTCCCTAATTGTTGATATGAGATCTGTAATTTCAGAATGATAACTAGAACCACCATTATAATTTGAAATTATTTCGACATATGCTGAATATTCATAAAAGGCACAATTTTCAGTTTTTAATCTGTCTAAATAGTTTTGGTATATTTCAACTATTTTTTTTGTCCCTAGTTTTACACTTTGCAAATCAGAAATGATTTTGTCTGATCTTACTTGCATAACACCCAATGTATGCGGCTTTTTTGTAAGCCTTTGCTTTATATTCTCTATAATGCGTACCACTTTAGGTCGGTTAAAATCCTCGTAAATTAGTATTGCATAAACTACAATTTCCAATGCTTCATTTTGCGTAGCTTCTTTTATTGTCTTGCCGTAAAGTGTTTTGAGATGATTGAGTCTAGATTTTAAGTATTTCTGTTTTCGTTTAATTGCCCCGTCTTGGGACAACCTAATATTGTTAGAGACTTGAAAGACAAAAATTAGAATTATTATCCAGAGCTCATTCGCAAAACTTGTAAAATCTGGTAATATATTTGTTTTTACTCTTATTAGTTTGTCGTATGTAAAATATGAAATAATAATAATTGCTCCCCAGTATAAATATTGTCTGTACCAATTTATAAGTAATCCCCTATTTGTAAATAAGTTAAAACAAAGGCGAAAAATTATGTAATAAACACATACAAGATAGATGTTCGCAACATACTTGTCGAAATGATAATAGTAAAGAATTGTTGAAACGATGATGATGTAAACTATAGGTGTCAAAACCCGAATTAGGAAGTTTAATGCTGGCGCTTCTTCGGTCTTCACAAAGATTGAAATTCCCATATATCCAATAGAATATGAATGTTTTCCAATCCAATTAATTACGAAAAAAAGCCCAATGCCTAGAAGTATCTGAAAAAAAAGTATGCTCAATTTTATCTATTGTCGTTCAGAATGGTAATTGTCATAAAATCTACTATAATGTTAAGCAATCGCGAAGGCAGAAACTTCAATGAGCATTCGGCCCCCAGCTACAGTTGATTAACAATTTATTGATGAAGTTAGTTATTGCACAAAATAAGAAATTATTTAATAGAGGGCGAAAGAAATCGAAAAGCACAAAGACAACGGCTGTTTCTTATTATATGCAACGTCAACTAGGTGGGAATTGTACTGAGTTGCTAACTCAGTACAGCGGATCTTTTATTATTTTGGCAATCTAAGAATAGTGGGATATCTAACTTCTTAAACATCTAAATGCAGCCCATCTGACTCCACTTTCAGTATATTTTAATTTCATTTTTTGTAAAATCTTTTCTACTCCATAAAAGTTATCTTTTTCTATATCTGCTTCTGCAATCCACAATCGGATTGGTAAATCTAATTCTTTAGCAACACTTAAAATTTCATTTGCTAATCGAGTGCCGTAACCCCTAAATCTATAATCTGGCTTTATAAAGAATTCTTCTACATCAAAATATCCATCACGGGTTACACCAAAACTCCATCCTACAAACTCATCATTTTTATTTTCAAATATTTCAACTACATGGATAATATCAGCAAGAATGTCGCGAACGCCGTAATTAAGGATTCTAATTTTTTCATTTTCTTCTTTTGGAACTGAGCCATCTATATCTGCAAATGCCCAACCTTCAACAAATAGATCTACAAAATAAGAATATGGCAGATACCCATAGCCTTTGTCTCCCCAGCTTTCGCCCCAGGAATTGGCGAAAGTTAGTTCGGCTTTTGAATCATCATAACCAAATATTGTAATTGAGTGAAGTCCTTTGTTTTCTTCTAAAGGATCAGGTATTTGAATTTTTCCGTCTATCGATTTAAACCATTGCGGGTAAATTGGTAATGATATTACTACGGGCTTTTGATTTGCTAAAAATATTTTACAGTCTTGTAATGATCGAATTCTTTGATAGACTCCGGCTCTATTTCTCTTGGCGATTTCATCAATGTTTTCAGGCTCCTCTTTGGGTGGCCAATTTTTGGCATCCCCGTCATATGGCCATTCGTTCTCTAAGGGATTTCCCCATCCTTTAGAAATCCTAAAAGATGTAATAGGAAAATTTCCAATTTCTGGCGCAAGTTCAAAAGTTCCTTCTAGTTGTCTTGATCTTACATAATTATACATTCTGCTTGTCGTGCAGTCAATATTCATTCTGATGTAATTTTAACGAGTTTGAATAGCCATTGTTATAATAGAAGAACCGTTAACACGTCCTCATTTGAATGAAGGAAAAGGGGTGGCATCTAGTACTCTATTTTTTCTAAAATCCTTTTATTTTATCGAAGGCCAGGTCTCTTTTCCTGCCTTTTTTGTGCAGATGCAGGACACTACCTTGTGCGAAATTCCAGGATTGAAAACTTACGATAGTTGCGGATTTGCTATTGGCTTATTTATACACAGTTATTCCTTACTATTAACCACGGCTTAGGCCCGGGGGATTTCCCTGAGGAATTGGATGCTCTCTTTTTGTTCCTGGTTTCGGCTCTGGGCGAGATGGTTTAGGAGGTTGTCCTTGTGGTTTTGGTTTTGGCGTTTCCTGTGGTTTCGGTCGAGGAGTTGGCGTACTTGGCTTTGGTGACGTAGATTTACTCATTGTTTTGATTTTTTAAAATTAAAGTGTCATTGACGTGAATTTCTTTGATTGCGCTTTCTGATTTTAAGTTTAAATCCTTCTCCATTAATAGATTAATACACACAAAAGAAGCGAAAATAAACACCCCGGCCACGAACACATTAACCGCCAAATTTCGGCTTCGTTTCAAACTCATTTTACTAGCATTTAAAAAAGGGCCTATTTTACCTTTAATCTCCTTACATTGATCATCCGTTAAATCTGTCTCATTCTTATAAAGAAGATTCTTATCAATAAAATCATCTGTTATATTCCATAAGGTATCACTTGCATTAGCAGATTTTAAAAAAGCATGCATCATAATCCAAATTGATATAATAATAAGTCCCCATCCAATAAATAATAAAATTAGATATTGTGCATTTGCAATCTTAATGATATCTTTTATTAACGTAATAGAAAATGTCAGGATTCCTCCGGACACTAATAAGAAGTTTTTTTCAAATTCTGTCAAATCTCTGCTTAATGCCGAATAGCAATTATCCTTATAATCTTTTAAGTCCTTGACGTTCATTATTAATAGATCTTACCGTTGGTGAAACGAATATATCTTATTTAATATTTGGGTACTAAATATTTTATCAACATTTTTTTCATACCAATAATCAATTTCTATAGGGTCTATCTTGGCACCGCAATTTGCTCTCCTCCTCCGTCACCACCTAATTCAAACACCAACGGATTAAATTAGGAAAAGAATTTAAAATATCAATGCAGTTAGTTGCAATAGAAAACCAACGAATAAGAGAATAATTCCAAAACGCATCATTTTGTTTTTGAAAACATCGATTTTATGCTTGGCGATGTATTCTTCATTCTTGTACAAAAACAGCCTGCTTTCAATTTTTGGAGAATAATAAAACATCAAAAGTGTTCCCGAAATATTTATTATTAAGCCTGTGATATTAAGCAGTTTTGGAAAGTCCATCTTTTTTTATTTTTGTCGTGTTTTAATCCTTTCCCTCCACAATCCCCCTCTCCTCCTCACTCAATCCATACAGATCAAAAACCAACTGGTTGATTTTATCATCGGTATATTTTATTCTTGCTTCTAACTGATTGAGTTTATCGGGCCCCTTGTTGGCGCAAGCGTCCGCTTGTGCCCTTCTAATCAATTCGTATAGTTCAATCCAATCATTCCCTTATATTTTACTGAATCAGAAAAATCCGATGCGCTGCTATATTTCCAATCTTCTGGTTTATTCACAAAGCCAGCCACGACTGGATTTAAATGGATGTACTCTAAAGTCTTATCAAACATTTGCTGATCCTTTATTTGAAGCGGCTGATTATGTTGCTGCCAGAATTGCCAACCATTATTATTGGCATTTTTCTTTCCTGCTCGTTCAAACATCCATATCAGCCATTCCTTTCTGCTTTCTTGAGGATTATTATTAAGCGCTTTCCGGATTGCCGATGAAGTATGACTTTTCATGTCCCGAACAATATCTTCCAACTTGTTTTTATTACTGCCGACTATCATGTGTACATGGCTTGGCATTATACACCATCCATAGATTTCTAATCCTTTCTTTTCCTGGCATCCCGATAACTATCGGGACCATGAATCAGTAATGATTCTCATGTATTCTTCTCTTACAAAAACATCGATCCAATGAACTGTGGCAAATGAAATGAAAAACAACTTATCGTTATCATGAAATTTATATTTGCGGCTCATAAGTAAAATAGTTTCTTTTAATGAACAGCACAAGCGGACGCTTGCGCTAAAAGCAACGACAACCTTGCGCTAAATAGGGGAATAATCTTATCCTGCTGTTAAGAACTTAAAACTAAAATTCAAAATCTGCACTTATCAATCCCGAGTTATTTAATAGAATAGCCCTGGGAATACGTCTTACTGCAAAATCTTTTATAAATTGATTATCAGGACCGGTTATCCTGAAACTATTGCTCTTATTAAAAAAGTGATAAGGGGCTGACTTCCACATGCGGTTGTTGTCATCAATTGAAAGAAAAATTATCTGATATTGTTTATGATTAATTATTACTTTGTCATTGTTTATTTCTTCCATTCGTGCCCGGCAGGGAACGCACCATGATGCCCAAAAATCAAGAATGATATTTTCGTGTGCAATAAGGGATTTCTTTTCCGACTCAGTTAATAATTGACCAGAGGTGTTTTTGATAGGGAGGGTTGCAAAGACATATGCGATATCTGTTCCTATTTTTTGAATGGCTTTATAAACATCTTCTTTCATCACCTTCTGCTCCTTTTTGGACAATTGTAATTTTAATTGCGTGTGTTTATAATCGGCAAGCAATTGGTCTTTTGTTTTTACAATTCCCCGCTCCAGGCATTCCTGGAAATAATCATAAGTAGCCAATTTCCGAAAGCCGGCGATTGAATACATTTTTCCAGATAACGATTTTTGAAGATCAAATTTCGAATCCGGCAAAACGACTTTTCTGTAATAAGTATGCAAAAAAATTCTTCCCCATTCGAGTTCTTCCCAATATTCTGGAAATTTCACTTTCACATTGTTTTGAATCATCGAAACGATTTCTTTTTCGTCGTATTCGTTTTTAAAAAGAATGGGCAAAACCAAATAGTGCGCGAGACGGGTTTGTAAGTATTCTTCCAAAGCCAGTTCTACCCTTGAATCGTGCCACGGCTTTATATTTTTATTGATCTCATCATCGGTACTATCCACATATTCTTTTAGAGCCTTAAATACAACTTTAAATTGCTGAAAATCACTTGCGGGGGCGTAATTATTCCAGATGGAAGTAAATCCATCTGAAATCACACCGAGTTTAAAATTGGCAGTACCAGAATCAGAAGTAAAGAATTGACCATGTCTATTAAAAACTCCTTCGACATGTTCTCCGGGGTTTACCATGAGAACATCAGAGCTGATCTTACAAAAATATATTCGAGAAGGTTTTAAAATTATATGCAAGCTGCTATCAGAATCTTTTATCGATGAAATAGTATCATACATATTGAATACATTATCCTTGGGCACAAAATACACCTGAGGGGGCAGTGATTTTTTTTGATAGTAGCATTTAAAATAAAACTGCTGGGAACAAGCTGTTTTAGGAAAGAAATAACACGAGATTAAAAAAAATATTCCAGTTATGATCTTCATAATCCTAATTTAATTTTTTTTTAATTGTATCGAAAGGGCGCTCGGTTGTGTCAGGCAAATCTGAGCCTTGATGAATTACCAAGTCTGCTTTTGTAAAAGGCTATTAAATAAAAAGTATTAATTGCCTCCCCCACAGTTAGTTTCTTCAAAGAGGAGAAACTCAAAAGCACTTCAAGGTAAAAATAATTTGATATATATAAGAAAGAAATTTTCGCAGCACAACTATCTTTCTGTGTCTCGTTCACCAAACCTATCCTTAATCTGTGGCAAAATGTAGCTAATGTGTTCGTACTTTGTCTATTCCTACAATAGCTTGACAGGTTTTTGATAAAAAACAAAAACATGGAAGAGCAACAAAAGTCGAAAGAATACACATTGTTAGTATCAGACAGCTATGGCAATAAAAGCGAAAAAGGAACCTTTGAGATAGCGTTTCGGCGATGGCTTGTCAGAGAACTGGATGCTGGAAGAATAAGTGTTCGTGAGGCAATTGAGCGCTTTAATTTTAATCCCAAGAGTGCCAATACTCTTATTCGTTACTGGCGTAAAAAATACAAATCAGACATTGCAGTAACTTTACCTGCAATGACTGAAAAAGAGAAGCAAAAACTGGCCGCATTACAAAAGCAGTTAGAGCAAATGCAGAAACAGTTGGAAGATACGCAGATGAAAAACATTGCACTTGAGACAATGATCGACGTAGCTGAAGATCAACTGAAAATTAACATCAGAAAAAAGTCTGGTCCCAAACAGTAACGCTGCTTAGACAGATGTATCCATATTACAGTGTGCGCTACTTCTGTGGACTGTTTGGGAAAAGTCGCCAGGCATGGTACGATAAAACAAATGCCATCGAGGCGCAGCAACTCACTAATGCAATCATCTTAAAACTAGTGGAACAAGTACGTTTAGAACTTCCGCGTGCAGGTGTGCCACAACTCTATCAAAAGCTTCAGGAACCTATGGCAGAGCATGGCATAAAAATGGGCAGAGACGGTTTGTATCAACTGCTGGGAACTCATGG
>Ga0157371_10005502_pt1 | contig 10661 bp, 8 predicted proteins | sample C45metaG_FD_113462 | JGI IMG/M metagenome (GOLD analysis project Ga0157371, IMG submission 113462) | Corn rhizosphere microbial communities from Kellogg Biological Station, Michigan, USA - C4-5 metaG | ecosystem: Host-associated > Plants > Roots > Rhizosphere > Soil | place: USA: Michigan... | reverse complement strand
CCGCCGCAGGCGACGCTCACGCCTGAGCGGTTGTGACTGTTCAACCTCCCAGGCCGGCCAGGGATGGCAGGTCGCGGATCGGACACGCAAGTGCCCGAATCGCGTGAACGAGTCCGGACATGCGCCGGACCCGCGATAAAGGAAAACCACAGGGAGTGGTTTTCTGCACAGATTCCCAGCGCTCGCTCGCCTAGTCATTGCTGCACCCACGATTCCGGAGCCACAGATGTTTTCCTACTACCTCGAACTGGCCCTGCGCAGCCTCAGGCGCAGCCCCGGGCTGACCTTGTTGATGGTGCTGACGATCGGTTTCGGCGTGGCCGCATCGATGACGTCGTGGTCGGTGTTCCGCGCCGTGTCGGGCGACCCGATCCCGTGGAAGTCGTCGAAGCTGTTCGTGCCGCAGATCGACAACTGGGGGCCGAAGGGCCGCAGCAGCGACGGCGAGCCGCCGAACGCGATGGATTACGCCGATGCGATCGCACTGATGCGCGACCATCGTGCGAAACGGCAGTCGGCGATGTATCAGATCTCGCCGTCGATAGTGCCGGCGCAGGCCGACAAGCATCCGTTCAACGTGAGCGGCCATGTGGTCTACGGCGAGTTCTTCCCGATGCTGGACGTGCCGTTCAAGTACGGCAGCGGCTGGAGCGCGGACGACGACACCAATCGCGCGATGGTGGCGGTGATCAGCAGCAAGCTCAACCAGAAGCTTTTCGGCGGCGCCAGCAGCGTGGGCAAGACCGTCAATATCGAGGGCAAGGATTACCGCGTCGTCGGCGTGCTCGACGACTGGAATCCGCAGCCGCGCTTCTACGACGTGGTCAACACGGGCGGTTTCTCCACCACTGGCGACGATGTGTTCCTGCCGTTCCTCACCGCCATCCAGGAGGCCATGTCGAACGACGGCAACACCAATTGCAACGAGGTGCCCAAGGAGTCGGGCTTCGTCGGATTGCAGCATTCCGAGTGCGTGTGGATCGCTTACATGGCCGAGCTCGACGATGTGGCCGCGGCGACTTCCTATCGCAATTATCTCAACGACTATGCCCGCGCGCAGCAGCAGGCCGGCCGCTTCGGCTGGGCACCGAACAGCCGCCTGCGCGACCTGCCGGCTTGGCTGGACAGCCAGCACGTGGTGCCCAGCGATACCCGGGTGTCGCTGCTGGTGGCATTGGGCCTGCTGCTGGTGTGCCTGGTGAACACGGTGGGCCTGCTGCTGGCGAAGTTCCTGCGTCGCAGCGGCGAGATCGGCGTACGCCGCGCACTGGGCGCGCCCCGCGCCGCGATCTACTCGCAGTTCCTCACCGAGGCGGGCATCGTCGGTGCGGCCGGTGGTGTCCTGGGCCTGTTGCTCACCGTCGCGGGCGTGGCCAGCGTGGGCTGGGTGCTGCCCAAGGACATCGCAGCGCTGGCGCGGCTGGATGTGTCGTTGCTGCTGCTCACCCTGCTGGTGGCCGTGGTCGCCACGATGCTGGCCGGCCTGTATCCGACCTTCCGTGCCTCGCGCGTGCAGCCGGCATGGCAGTTGAAGAGCAATTGAGGATCATGAACATGAAACTGCATCCCATTCTTGCCGCATTGCGCAAGCACAAGGCCGGCACCGTGCTGATCGCACTGCAGATCGCGCTGACCCTGGCGATCGTGTGCAACGCCGTGTTCATCATCGGCCAGCGTGTCGAGCGGGTGAACCGGCCCACCGGGCTGGACGAGAGCAACCTGTTCCTGGTCAGCCAGCAATGGGTGGGCGCACCGAGCGCCGACAATGCCGACGGCGTGGAAAAACTCGACGCCATGCAGCGCGAGGATCTCGCCGCGCTGCGCCAGCTGCCGGGCGTGGCTGCGGTGGCGCCGACCAACTCGCTGCCGCTGCTCAACTCCTCCTGGACCGGTTCGGTGTCGCACAAGCCGGGCGCCGATCTGGGCGGCAAGGGCGATATCCGCACCGCGTACTACTTCACCGACGAGCAGGCGCTGTCGACGCTCGGCTTGCGCCTGGTGGCCGGTCGCAACTTCAACGCCGGCGATGTGCAGCATCAGGGTTTCCGCGACCAGCGCGATCGTCCGGTGGCGATCATCAGCAAGGCGCTGGCCGACAAGCTGTTTCCCGACGGCAATGCCGTCGGCAAGGTGATGTACAGCGACGGCAGCAATGCACCCACTACCATCATCGGCGTGGTCGCACGCCTGCAGATCCCTTCCATCGGCAGTTGGGGCAGCAGCTTTGCGTGGTACTCGACGTTGATACCGACGCGGCTGGACGGCGGTTTTGCCCGCTATGCCGTGCGCACCAAACCCGGCCAGCTGGACGCGGTGATGCGCGCGGTGGCGCCTACCCTGTACAAGGTGACGCCGATGCGCGTGCTCGACGACGACAGCGTCAAGCCGTTCTCCGAGATCCGCGCCAAGGCCTATCGGGCCGACATCGGCATGGCGGTCCTGATGGGCGTGATCTGCCTGATCCTGCTCTGCGTCACCGCCGCCGGCATCGTCGGGCTGACCAGCTTCTGGGTCGGCCAGCGCCATCGGCAGATCGGCGTGCGCCGTGCGCTGGGGGCTCGCAAGATCGACATCCTGCACTACTTCCAGATCGAGAACCTGCTGATTGCCGGTGTCGGCGTGGTGCTCGGCGTGGTGCTGGCGGTGGGGCTCAACATGTGGCTGATGACCCACTACGAGATGACGCGCATCCCGCTGCTGTATGTGGTCACCGGCGTATTGGCGATGCTGGCGATCGGCCAGGGCGCGGTCTTCGTGCCGGCCCGGCGCGCGTCCAACGTGCCGCCGGTGGAGGCGACGCGGGCAGCGTGAGGAAAGCCGGGGATTCGGGATGGGGGATTCGGAGAAGCGCAAGCTCGCGTCGCCACCGCTTTTCCGGATCCCGAATCTCGAATCCCCAATCCCGTCTCCAAAGGAGATAGTGATGTTTGCCTACTACCTCGATCTGGCCTTGCGCAGCCTGAAACGCAACAAGGCGCTCACCGCGCTGATGGTGCTGGCGATCGCGCTGGGCATCGGGGCCAGCATGACCACGCTGACCGTGCTGCATGTGTTGTCGGGCGACCCGCTGCCGGGAAAGAGCGCGCAGCTGTATTACCCGCAGATCGACCCGCAGGATCTCAAGGGCATGATGCCGGGCAAGGAGCCGCCGGAACAGCTCACCCTGGTCGACGGCCTGAACCTGCTGCATGCGGCGCGGGCCGATCGGCAGGCGCTGATGGCGGGCGGTTCGGCACCGATCGATCCCGGGAAGGCCGACATGGATCCGTTCTATGTGGAAACGCGCTACACCACGACGGGTTTCTTCCCCATGTTCGACGCGCCGTTCCTGTTCGGCCATGCATGGACGGCGGCGGACGACGAGGCGAAGGCGCGCGACGTGGTGATCGCGCGATCGCTCAACGACAAGCTGTTCGGCGGTGCCGACAGCGTCGGGCGCACGCTGCGCATGGCCGGTGTCGACTGGCGCATCGTCGGCGTGCTCGACCAGTGGCGGCCGAATCCGCACTTCTACGACCTCACCACCGGTTCGTATGCCTACGCGGAGCAGGTATTCCTGCCGTTGCAGACGATGGTCGAGTTGCGGCTCGATCGCAACGGCTCGTCCGATTGCTGGGGCAACGGCGGTGGCGGCGTCGGCAATATCCTGCCCAACGATGACTGCGTGTGGCTGCAGTTCTGGGTGCAACTGGATACGCCGGCCAAGGCCGCGGCGTACCGGGATTTCCTGGTGCACTACTCGCAGGAGCAGAAGGCACTGGGACGTTTCCAGCGCGCGCCCAATGTGCGCCTGCGCAACGTGATGCAGTGGCTCGACTACAAGATGGTGGTGCCCGACGACGTGCGCCTGCAGGCCGGCCTGGCGTTCGGCTTCCTGCTGGTATGCCTGGTGAATACGGTGGGCCTGATGCTGGCCAAGTTCATGCGCCGCGCGGCCGAACTCGGCGTGCGCCGCGCGCTGGGTGCATCGCGCCGCGCGCTGTTTGCACAACTGCTGATCGAGTCCGGCGTGGTCGGTCTGGTCGGAGGGCTGGGCGGCTTGCTGCTGGCGATGCTCGGCCTTTGGCTGGTGCGCCAGCGGCCATCGGACTATGCCGCACTGGCACAACTGGATACGAGCATGTTGTTCACCACCTTCGCACTGGCGGTGTGCGCCACGCTGCTGGCTGGCCTGCTGCCGGCGTGGCGTGCCTGCCAGATCGCCCCTGCGCTGCAACTGAAGAGCAACTGAGGCGGCCATGGACATTCTCCCGATTCTCTCCACGCTGCGCCGGCACAAGCTCACCGCCTGGCTGCTCATCCTCGAGATCGCGCTGACCTGCGCCATCGTCTGCAATGCGGTATTCCTGATCGGCCAGCGCCTCGAACGCATGGACATGCCCAGCGGCGTGGCCGAACACGAGTTGCTGCAGATCCAGGTGGCCGACATGGTGGCACCCGCCAACCCTTATGCCCGCGTGGCCGAGGACATGGCCGTGCTGCGCCAGGTGCCCGGCGTGATCTCGGTGGCGTCGTCCAACCAGGTGCCATTCGGCAGTTCATCCTCCAACAGCAACATCCGGCTCGATCCGGCGCAGGTGCGATGGACACTCAGTGCCACCACCTATTTCGGCGAGAACCTGCCGAAGACGCTGGGCACGCGGCTGGTTTCCGGACGAGACCTGGAGTCCAGCGATTTCGTCGATGTGGACGTGGCGATGAAGGCGCTCGGCACCGGCGATGCGAAGCACCTGCCATCGGTCATCCTGATCACGCAAACGCTGGCCGAGCGTCTGTGGCCGGGCCAGAACCCGCTGGGTCACATCATCTATCTCGCGCCTACGGTCGGACTGCGCGTGGTCGGCGTGCTGGACAGCCTGGTACGGCCCAATGCCTACGATATAAGCAAGGCGCAATACACGACGATCGTGCCGCTGCGCATGGGAGCGAACAAGGATCAGAGCTACCTGATCCGTTGCCGCCCCGAGGACCGTGCCCATGTCCTGGATGCAGCGCTGGCCGCGTTGAAGAAGGTCGATCCGCAGCGCGTGGTCACCACCAGGCGCAGCTTCGATGAAGTGCGCCGGAAGTTCTTCCAGGATGACCGCGCGATGGCCGGCATGCTGGTCGGCGTGATCGCGGCGCTGCTGATCGTCACCGCGCTCGGCATCGTGGGACTGGCCAGTTTCTGGGTGGCGCAGCGGCGCCGCACGATCGGCGTGCGGCGCGCGCTGGGCGCAACCCGCCGCAACATCCTCAACTACTTCCAGACCGAGAACTTCCTGCTCGCCACGATCGGCATCGCGCTCGGCATGGCGCTGGCCTACGCGATCAACCTGTTCCTGATGCTGCATTACGAGTTGCCGCGACTTCCGGCCATCTATTTCCCCGTCGGCGCGATCGCGCTGTGGCTGATCGGCCAGCTTGCCGTACTCGGTCCCGCGTTGCGCGCGGCGGCGGTGCCGCCGGTGGTGGCGACGAGGTCTGTATGACGGGGTTTGATTCCTGTGGGAGCGACTTCAGTCGCGATGGCTTCAGTGGCACCAAGCGCATCGCGATTGAAGTCGCTCCCACAGGAATGGCGCGCTTTTGGTGCACCTGGATGACGACGGAGTGACGAACATGTTTGCCTACTACCTCGATCTGGCCCTGCGCAGCCTGAAGCGCAACAAGGTGCTCACCGCGTTGATGGTGCTGGCCATCGCCGTCGGCATCGGTGCCAGCATGACCACGCTGACGGTGATGCACCTGCTGTCGGGCGATCCGCTGCCGGGTCGCAGCCAGCACATTTTCTATCCGCAGGTGGACGCCTCACCGGCTGGCTACGCCAAAGGCGGGCCGCTGGACATGCTCGACTACCGCTCGGCGGTGGATCTGTGGAGCGCGCATCGGGCCGATCGCCAGGCGTTGCTTGCAGGCAGCGATGTCAAGGTGCGCGCGCCGGACGCCAGGGTGCCGCCCCTGATGGTGCCGATGCTGGCCACGACCTCCGACTTCTTTGCGATGTTCAAGGTGCCATTCCGGTACGGCAGCGCCTGGACGGCTGCCGACGCCGCCAGTCGTGCGCGCGTGGCGGTGATTTCCTCCAACCTCAACGACAGGCTGTTCGGCGGTGCCGACAGCGTGGGCAAGACCTTGCGCCTGAAAGACAGCGACGTACGGATCGTCGGCGTGATGGACGCGTGGCGGCCCTCGCCGCTCTTCTACGATGTGCGCGCCGGGCGTTTCGCCGAAGGCCAGACCTCGTCGTTCTACGACAAGCCCGAAGATGTGTTCATGCCCTTTTTCAGCGGGCTGGAGGTCAACGACGGCAATTTCTGGCAGTTCACCTGCTGGGGCAAGGTCGCCACGCCGGGGCATCTGCAGGACGCGCCGTGTGTCTGGGTCGGCTTGTGGGTGCAGCTGGACAGCGCGGCCAGGGTGGCCGACTACCGCGCCTTCATCGCGCATTACGCGCAGCAGCAGAAGCTGCTGGGGCGTTTCGCCAATACCCAAACCCGCATGCCGAGCCTGATGCAGTGGCTGGTGTTCAACCATGTGGTGCCCAGTGACGTGAAGCTGCAGACGTGGCTGGCGTTTGCGTTCCTTGCCATCTGCCTGTTCAACATGATCGGCCTGCTGTTGGCCAAATTCCTGCGTCGCAGCAGTGAAATCGGAGTGCGTCGCGCACTGGGTGCCAGTCGTGGCGCGATATTCGCGCAATGCCTGGTCGAGGCCGGAATGGTCGGCGTGGTCGGCGGCATCGGTGGCTGGTTGCTGACCCTGCTGGGCCTATGGCTGGTGCGGCGGCAACCCGTCGAATACGCCGATCTGGCGCACCTGGACATCGGCATGCTCGGGTTGACCTTCGCGCTCGCCGTTGCGGCCAGTCTGATGGCCGGTTTCCTGCCCGCATTGCGGGCCAGCCGGGTGGCACCGGCGCTGCAGTTGAAAACGTTGTGAGGACCGGAGCCATGCAGATCAAGCCCATTCTTTCCGCACTGCGCAAGCATCGCCTGTCCACGATCCTGATTGCGCTGGAAATCGCGCTGGCCTGCGCGGTGCTGTGCAATGCCTGTTTCATGATTTCCCAGCGCGTCTCGGCAACGCATATCGACAGCGGAGTGGATGAAACTTCCCTCGCGACGGTACAACTGACCGGCTACGACTCCACCCAAGCGCCCGATGTGGATGCGCGGGCGCTCGCCGCGTTGCGCGCCGTTCCCGGTGTGCAGTCGGTGTCGCTGCTCAATTCCATACCGTTCGGTAGCCGCCGCGGTACCGCTGGAATCACTACCGATGCGGCCGGCGAGCATTTTGGCGGCGTGATCGAATTCTACGTGGGCGGTCCGGGCAGCCTGCAGACACTCGGTGCCAAGCTCATTGCCGGGCGTGCACCGCAGATGGATGACTTTCACGCGTTCACCGGCTTCATGCCCGACGAGGGCAGCGTCCAGATCACGCAGGCCCTGGCCGAACATCTGTGGCCGGGTGCCGATTCGCTCGGCAAGGAGTTCTGGGTGCTGAAGTCGCACTACCGCGTGGTTGGCGTGTTGAAAAGCCTGGTCCGGCCCGATCCGACCGGGTGGACGCCAGAACAACGCCAGTGGTCCGTATTCCTGCCGGCGCAGCCGGGCCCGTATCTGACGGGCAGCTACCTGTTGCGCGCCAGTCCCGGGGATCTGCCGCGCGTGCTGCGCGATGCGCTCGCGGCCCTCGCCAAGGCGGTGCCGGAAGTGGTGATTGATCGCGAGAATAGCCATACCCTGGGCGAACTGCGCCACGACGTGTTCAAGAACGATCGCGCCATGGCCGGCATGCTCGTCGGTGTGATTGCCGCGCTGCTGCTGGTCACGTCGCTGGGCATCGTCGGCCTGGCCAGTTTCTGGGTGCAGCAGCGCCGCCGGCAGATCGGCATCCGCCGCGCGATCGGTGCCACTCGCAGCGACATCCTGCACTACTTCCAGACCGAGAATTTCCTGATCGTGACCGGCGGCATCGTGCTTGGCATGGTGCTGGCGTTCGCGATCAACCTGCTGCTCATGCAGCGCTACGAACTGCCGCGCCTGCCGCTGTACTACCTCCCGATCGGCGCGCTGGTGCTGTGGGCGCTCGGCCAGTTGGCGGTGCTCGGTCCGGCGTTGCGCGCTGCGGCGGTGCCGCCGGTGGTGGCGACGCGGTCGGTGTGATCGGGCTCGCCCCTGCGGCGATACGTGGTTTCGATGGTCGATGGGGGTACACGGAATGTTCGGCTACTACCTGGATCTCGCCCTGCGCAGCCTGAAGCGCAGCCCGGGTCTCACTGCACTGATGATGCTGGCGATCGGGTTCGGCGTGGCCGCATCGATGACCACATGGTCGGTGTTCCGCGGCGTGTCGGGTGATCCGATTCCGTGGAAGTCGGCGCAGCTGTTCGTGCCGCAGATCGACAGCTGGGGGCCGTCGCAGAAATCCGGGGCCGGCCTCCACGAGCCGCCGAATGCATTGGCTTATGCCGATGCGATGGCACTGATGCACGATCGCCGCGCCGCCTTGCAGTCGGCGATCTACGCGGTCGCACCGACGGTGTTGCCGGCGGGGGAGGGACGCAGCCCGATCCCGGTATTCGGTTTCGGCGTCTACGGCGAATTCTTTCCGATGCTGGATGTGCCGTTTCAGTACGGCAGCGGCTGGCAGGCTGGCGACGACAGCGACGGCGCACCCGTCGTCGTGATCAGCGATGCACTCAACCGGCAGGCATTTGGCGGTGGCAACAGTGTCGGTCGCAACATCGATCTGGATGGCAGGGACTACCGCGTGACCGGTGTGATGAAGCCGTGGAATCCGCAGCCGATGTTTTTCGACGTGGTCGATACCGGCGGGTTCGGCGGCAATGGTCCGGATGTTTTCGTGCCGCTGCAGCGTGCCATCGCCAGCGGCATGGAAAACGCCGGCGCGGTGAATTGCCCGAAGGGCGTGCAGCCCGGCGCGGGCTACGCCGGGCTGCAGAAGTCGAACTGCGTGTGGCTCGCTTACATGGTCGAGCTGGACGATGAATCTGCAGTGCAGAACTACCGGCAGTACCTGGACAACTATGCGAGCGTTCAGCAGAAGCTCGGCCGCTTCGATTGGCCGCCGAACAATCGCCTGCGCGACATGCGCGCGTTTCTGGATCATGAGCACGTGGTGCCCGACGACACCCGTGTATCGCTGCTGGTGGCGCTGGGCCTGCTGCTGGTATGCCTGGTCAACACCGCGGGGCTGATGCTGGCCAAGTTCCTGCGTCGCAGCGGCGAGATCGGCGTGCGCCGGGCGCTGGGCGCGTCGCGCCGAGCCATCCATGCGCAGTTCCTCACCGAGGCGGCAGTCATCGGCGTCGGCGGCAGCGCGCTGGGCCTGCTGCTGACCGCCATCGGGGTATTCGCCGTCAACCGGATGTTGCCGCCACGCCTGGCCGAGCTGGCCCGTATCGAGCCGGCCTTGCTCCTGCTCACCGTGGTGGTGGCGATCGCCGCCAGCGTGCTGGCTGGCTTGTATCCCACCTTTCGTGCCGCGCGGGTGCAGCCTGCCTGGCAATTGAAGACGAATTGAGGATGCGCCAATGAGACTGCATCCGACCCTTTCTGCGCTGCGACAGCACAAGGCTGGCGTGTTGCTGATCGTGCTGCAGATCGCGCTGACCCTCGCGATCGTGTGCAATGCCATCTTCGTGATCGGGCAGCGCATCGAGCGGATGAATCGCCCCACCGGAACGGTCGAGGATGGCCTGATCCGCATATCGCAAAGCTGGTTCGGCGCGCCTGCCGGCGATGATGCCGCGTCCGTCGAAAAACTCGACGCGCTGCAGCGGACGGATCTGGCCACGTTGCGCAACCTGCCCGACGTGCAGGACGTGGCTGCTTCGACCAGCATGCCGCTGCAAGGCATGATCTACAGCGGCACGCTCAGCTTGAATGCGCAACAAACCGGCGTGGCGGTGAGCGCCGCCTACTACTACGGCGACGAGCATCTGCGCCCGACGCTCGGCGTGCGCCTGATCGCAGGTCGCGATTTCAGGGCCGACGAGATCCTGCACCGCACGCTCACCGGCGAGGCCGCGCCGTCGGTGATCATCGTCAGCAAGCCGGTGGCCGGGAAGCTGTTTCCTGACGGCGACGCGTTGGGCAAGACGGTGTACCAGGACGGCAAGCCGGCGACCATCGTCGGCATCGTCGAGCGCCTGCAGACGCCGACCACGGCGAAGTGGGGCAGTGCCTGGGACTACAACTCGGTATTGGAACCGATACGCGTGGACGGCGCTTCGGCCAGCTACGCGGTGCGCGCACGGCCCGGTCGCGAGCAGGCGGCGATGCGCGAGGCACGCAAAGCCTTGCTGGCAGTCGACCCGTTGCGCGTGATGCCGGACAGCTGGGGCATCCAGTCGCTCTCGCAGATACGCGACAAGATCTACCGCGCCGATCGCGGCATGGCGCTGATGATGGCTGCGGTGTGCCTGATCCTGGTCGTGGTGACGGCTGCCGGCATCGCCGGGCTGACCAGTTTCTGGGTCGGCCAGCGGCGCAAGCAGATCGGCGTACGGCGTGCGCTGGGTGCGCGACGCATCGACATCCTGCGCCACTTCCAGGTCGAGAACCTGCTGATCGCCGGTGGCGGCGTGCTGCTCGGCGTAGTGCTGGCATTGGCGCTGAACCTGTGGCTGATGACGCACTACGAGATGGCGCGCT
>Ga0157371_10005501_pt1 | contig 10662 bp, 12 predicted proteins | sample C45metaG_FD_113462 | JGI IMG/M metagenome (GOLD analysis project Ga0157371, IMG submission 113462) | Corn rhizosphere microbial communities from Kellogg Biological Station, Michigan, USA - C4-5 metaG | ecosystem: Host-associated > Plants > Roots > Rhizosphere > Soil | place: USA: Michigan... | reverse complement strand
CAGGAGCATACTTATGACGTTTCTCCCCGTTCCAACAATTTTTCACAACCATCAAAACCTCATATTTATCGTGATACCAGATTAGGAAGTAGTTCCCCTTTGTATAACACGTACAAAAAAAATGATTATGGCGCAGGTGCAATAACCACTGATCCTCACAAAGCAAATGGCATTACAGTTTATCCGAATAGTTATTTTGATTCCAGCAATCTCTCCAGCAAAATTTACCGGGACACAAGGCTTGGAGGAAGTTCTCCGGGCCACAGAACGTATAAAGCAAATGATTATGGAGCCGGTGCAATTACAACTGATCCTAATAAAGGCAATACCGGAGGTTCGCCCATAATTGTGTATCCCACTCCCGACTCAACAGGAAAATAATAATTGGCGAAAAAACTTCGTCTACTGTAATTGCATTTCGAAAAGCCTCGGCCAATCCTTACCTGTGATATAAAGTTTCTTAGTAGTACTGTCGTATGCTATTCCATTGAGCACCGCATCTCCGCTAACCGTGGCGCCGGGATCGTACTGTTGAAGCAGGCCAGCTAAATTCATTTTCCCTGTTACATAGCCGGTGGAAGTATCAATTTTTACTATGTCGTCCGTTAACCACCGGTTGGCGTAAACATATCCATTAATTAACTCCAGTTCATTAAGGCTGTCAACTTCTCCGTTATTATCAGCAACGGTAAGAATTTTATTGACTGTAAAATCCTTCTTTTTGTCGTTTGGCTGCACAAAAAACAAATGTGACGAGCCATCGCTTATAATAATATTTTTCCCGTTGTTCGTTGCCCCCCAGCCTTCACGCCCCCACGAAAGCGTATCTATTGGATGACTAAAATCGCCAAGATTATAAACAAAAACATGATGGCTCTTCCAGGTGAGCTGGTAAATTTTATCTTTAAAAATCGTGATTCCTTCACCAAAGATATTCCGGTCGGGTATTAAATAGTTCTTTTCAACCTTACCGGATTTGATATCAACAGTACGCAAATTAGACCTGCCCCATTCACCTGTACCTTCATATAATTTACCATTATGATATTCAAGTCCCTGTGTATACGCGTTGGGATCATGAGGATACACAGCATCCACTTTGAACATAATCGGAGCGGCAGGCGGTATATTGTTCACTTTTGGGACAGGCAACGAAGTATCGATATCCGGGGAAGAAGAATTATGGCAGGAAATCAAAAACAATAAGGAAACCGCCAGTAAAGTTTTATAAATCATGATATTTCTAAAAGAGTGTAAAAATAAGAACTCGAAAGGTTCAAACATAAATTCAATAAAAAATAAACCCTTAAAAATTTTTAACTTCAGAAAATATTAGCTTTATTTGTGGCTTAAACCTCTGCTACCGTAAATAACACTTACTATTCTTGTTACTTACCGTATCTATTCCAGGTTTTTCAGTATCCCTTGTAAAAATTTGCCCCAACACCTATGTAATCCCAATATTGTTTATTCACTCAATCATTTGAGTTTTACAACGGGAATACATGAAGTTATTTTTTACAATTCTTTCTTTTACTGTTTTTGCATACAGTTCTGCCCAAAGATGCGTTACCCCTCAATATATGCAAAAACACCCTGCTAATAATTTTGTTAGCAAGAGGGTTACTTCAATAAATTCAACTAATCGTGACACGCTGGCAAATGAAGTAATCTCGGTACCCGTTGTAGTACACATACTTTATAATAATAACGCACAGAACATCAGCGACGCACAGGTTATTTCACAGATAGTATCATTAAATAATGATTTCAGGCGTAGAAATGCAGATACTGTCAACACTCCTGCTCCATTTAAATCCGTCGCTGCTGATACGCGCATTCAGTTTTGCCTGGCTAAAGTCGATCCCAACGGAAGATACACTACAGGTATAATTCATAAATACACAACCCAGACACAGTTCCTTGCAGATGACGCAATGAAATTTTCTGCGCAAGGTGGTGACGACGCATGGGATGCGTCAAAATACTTAAACATTTGGGTTTGTAATCTCTTTGGCCGAACCCTTGGATATGGTGTTTTGCCTGGCAGCCCTCCTGAAAAAGACGGGGTTGTAATTCAGTATGATGTTTTCGGGACAATCGGCTATTTAACTGCGCCTTTCGATAAGGGTCGCACAGCTACACACGAAATAGGCCATTGGCTTGGCTTACAACATCCTTGGGGAGATACGACATGCGGTGACGACGGTATTGCCGATACTCCACCACAAGAAGGAAGTAATACGGGTTGCCCTTCATTTCCACATATGTCCTCATGCTCCATAAATCCTTATGGCGATATGTTTATGGACTACATGGATTTTACCAATGACGCCTGCATGAATATGTTTACCCAAGGTCAAAAAACCGAAATGAGGAGCCAGTTTGCCGAAGGTGCTCCCAGGAATTCATTCCTTAATTCTATTGCATGCGATAGTACTAATGCTGAAGGAGGTCCGTTACCAAAGGATTCCGGCGAATTAAAAATCATCCTTTACCCCAATCCTTCCAGCAGTGTGATTAATGTTTCTTCAAACAAGGATACTGAAGTCGTTGGTCGCATTCTAAAATTGTATGACGCGAGTGGAAAATTATGCCTCACTCAAATCATTCAATCTCAAAACACTATCCTGGATATTAGTAAACTGGCGTCTGGCATGTACATTCTAAGAATTGAAGGTGAAACAGGCCCTCATATCTATAAAATAATCAAAATGGGGAACCGGTATTAAGGTTTTGCTTTTCTTAAAAATACTGAAGCATTTAAAAAGTATATAAAACCTTCAGTATCTTTATTACGTACTTAAGAGCAAAAACCGTTATGAAAAAAATAGCCTATTTCATTGGTATTGCAGTTTGTACCTGTTTAAGCAACTGCACCCAATCTCAAACTCCCGAAAAGCAAAAATATCCCGATCCCGCAGTTGCTTCCTCTTACAAGGATTTCCCGGTGAAATATAGTGATGCACAATGGAGAGAAAAACTTACGCCAGCACAATATTTTATTTTAAGGCAAAGAGGAACAGAAAGAGCGTTTTCGGGCGAGTACAATCATTTTTACAAGAAAGGAACTTACTATTCAGCAGCATCCCTCCAACCTGTTTTTAGTTCTGATACAAAATTCAATTCCGGAACGGGCTGGCCAAGTTTTTATGCACCGATAAATAAAGACGCAGTAAAACTTGTGCTTGATAATAGCGATGGAATGCAAAGATGGGAAGTGGTAGATTCAAAAACAGGTTCGCACCTCGGACATGTTTTTGATGATGGGCCCGCCCCAACCGGGAAAAGATATTGTATTGATTCTGATGCTTTGATTTTTGTACCTGAAGGCGGCAAACCGCCGACCGGCGCCAAATAGCTCTTATAGTAACCAAACAAATAAGGGGGATTTTTATTTTAGCAACTACCAGTCGATTGATTCGATGATCTTTTTTGTACTTTCAAAATCAATATGATGAAAAGCCTGGATCCCAATTTTGCGTGCTGCCTCAACCAGCATAATGCGATCATCAAAATAAACACATTCTTCAGGCTTTGCCTGTGCAATGCCAAGCCCAAGAAGATATATGCCTGGATCAGGTTTTCGCATTCCTACTTCGCAGGAGGAAACAAAAGCATCAAAAAAATCGTGCAGCCTGAATTTTTTAATCCTATATTGATTTAATTCACGCGGTTCATTATTCATAGAGATCACCTTAATGTTCTCATGATTTCTTTTCCAGTCAACGATCCAGGGAAGTGTATCCGGAAGCTGCTGCGATTGCGCAAACATGAACTGCTTAAACTCCTCTTTTGTAAAATCGCGGTCTCTATTAAAAACCACTGTATTTAGATAATCGTCTAATGTTATGCGGCCAATTTCATACACATTAAAAATGAAATCATGAAGAACATTCATTTCGTCATAGTCAATATTAAATTTTTCAGCAGCGGCCATCCTTGATTCATGAGGCCATCCATTGGTAAGCAGCACTCCACCTATATCAGAAAACAGGATCTTGATTTTTTTAGCCATTCTTTTGTTCTAATTCTTTTACTTTTTGTAATCTTCTTTCATGCCGTTCTGCGCCTATATATTTCGCATTTAAAAAAGCGGTTATTAATTCTTCTGCAGCTGCGAAAGCAGTAACTCTTCCGCCAAGGCAAATCAAATTCATGTCATCATCTTCAACACCCTGGTGCGCCGAAAAATGATCATGAATAAGCGCAGCTCTTACACCTAAAACTTTATTTGCGGCAACAGAAGCTCCTACTCCACTTCCACAAATAGCAATTCCACGGCCAACTTGTTTCTTTGCAACCGCTTCGGCAAGAGGTATTACGAAGTCAGGATAATCATCGGCGGCATCTAATTCCATTGCACCAAAATCTTCAACTTCATAGCCATTTTTCTGCAAAAATAATTTGATCGTATTTTTTAATTCAAAACCGCCGTGATCAGCAGCTAAACCAATTTTCATTTTTTTCTTTTTTGAATTTATTCTTGCTCAAATTGTTTCCACAAAACCATTCCACCTTTTATTCCTTCCCTGTTATGGGCAATCGTAATGTTATCGTCTAGTTTAAAATCGATCAGCTTGGCGCTACCGCCACTAATGTATAAATGATCATAATTAAAAACCACTTTTAATATACTGATCACTTTTTTCATTCTTTTATTCCATTTTTTCTTTCCCACTTTTTCCAATGCCGCTTTGCCCACATAGTCATTATAGTTTTTCTTTTTCGTTACCGGGTGTTGCGACATTTCCAAATGAGGAATCAAAAGCCCGTCTCTCATAATTGCAGATCCAAAGCCGGTTCCCAGCGTGATCAGCATTTCGACGCCTTTCCCCTCTGCCAGGCTTAAGCCTTGCAGATCCGCATCATTAATCACCAAAGTAGGTCTCTGCAAATGAGTTTGCAATTCATTTTTCAAATCATAATCCTTCCACATTTCATTACCGAGTTTGGGCGCTGTTTTGACAACTCCGTGTTTCACATAACCCGGAAAACCGGCCGTTACCTTATCATATTCCGGAAACCGGCTGGCCATTTCAAGAATTAATTTAACCACTTTTTCGGGCGAAGGCGGCGAAGGAGTGTCTTCTCTTTCGTACTTCTGTAAAAATTCTCCCTGGTAATTAATAATAGTAGCCTTTATGTGTGAGCCACCAACGTCAATACAAAGTATCTTTTCATCTGCTTCCGTCATTCATATCATTTTAATAGCCTTAAAAATAATTTGTTTCATCCAAAAATAGCACCGCCAATTTTTTTAGTCCCGTTAAAAGCAGCAGATATTAGCTGAATTAAAAACGAAATGAAGTTACACCAATTTTTTTCGCAACTTGTTTTGCAGAAATAGTAAAAGAAGGATTGTATTAAAATAAAAAACAGGATTATTTATTTGCTCACTGCAAAAAAGATAATTTGAAAACCTTATTATTCTTACCCGCTAAATTTTATTTATTTAATTTTAAGAACAAATTATTAGGATGAAGAAAATTATCACAGCTTTATCTCCTATAGATACGCCATGGCCTGCAATGCGCATCGCCACTGCTATTGCGAGAAATCATTCAGCCGATATTCACCTTGTTTTCTTAATCATACCCGGGGAGGATGTTGATTATAGCTATCCTTATCCAAATGATTTATCATCAGCAGAAGATTTTCCGGATGGTAAAATCATTTCTGAAAGTAACCGTGAATTAATTAATGACAAATTGGATCTTTTTAAACAGGAATGTGAAACAGCTGGCATTAATTTAAGTTTCGAAAAAAACGTTTCTGTTGATAAGCTAACAAATGACACCGCAAGTGCTGATCTTTTAATCGCAGATGAGGGCGCAAATTTTTTGAGCAAGATATTGCCGCGACTTCATTGTCCGGCTATTTTAGCCGGCGATGATCATTTGCCGGATAAAGTAGTGCTGTTGTTTAATAATAGTGATAGCAGCAAATTTGCGATTGAAAAATACACTTCTCTTTTAACGGAATTTAAGAATCTTCACACGTTTCTTCTATCAATCAACGCTAAAGATGAAAATGCAACTCAACAGTATTTGCAAGAAAAACTGGTCGCAGATTTCAGCGACATTTCCATCAAATCCCGGATGGGAAAAGTAAAGCAGGAACTTGAAGATTTCTTATCTGATTTGCCAGGCCATGTACTGGTGGTTATGGGAGCTTTTGGCCGAAGCGAAATATCGAGATTTTTTCATGAAAGCCTTGCTAACACTGTGATGAAAGAAAAGAGAGTTTCGTTATTCGTAGCTCATGAATAAAAAGGAAATTTAAATTTCGCATTTCCGCTACTCCGGCTGCCTTCAAACCTTTATATTTGCCGGCTTTTAAAAACCAGGAATGACGAGAGAAGAAAAATTTATGGAAGAAGCGATAGTGCTTGCTGAAAAAGGTATGGAGTCGGGAGAAGGCGGCCCTTTTGGTTGCATTATCGTAAAAGGCGATAAAATTGTTGGAAGAGGAAATAACAAAGTCACAAGCACTAACGATCCTACGGCCCACGCAGAAATCATTGCCATCAGGGAAGCGTGCAAAAATCTTGATTCGTACCAGCTTGAAGACTGCGAGATCTACAGTTCGTGCGAACCTTGCCCTATGTGCTTGGGCGCTATCTACTGGGCCAGACCAAAAGTGATTTATTACGGCAATAGCCGAAAAGATGCGGCAGAAATAGGCTTTGACGATTCAATGATTTATGATGAAATTAGCAGTGATTTAAGAAACAGGAAAATTCCCGTCATCAATATTTGCCGCGAAACAGCTAACCGAACCTTTACCGAATGGCAGAAGAAAAACGACAAAAAACTCTATTAAATCAAAATAAAATCAACAAAACTTTACCACTTGAACAAAAAGCAATTTATTTGTTCTTTTCGCTTGGGTATTGTTTTCCACACACATAACCCCAATGCACATCCCAAAATCTAAAATTATATGTCTGATTGTACTATAAACATCCCTCTTACAGATTCTGTCTCTGCAGCCATTGCAAAGGCCAAAGCAGCAATAGAAAGTCACGATGGGACTTTTAATGGCGACGAAAATTCCGGAGAGTTTGATGTTACGGTTTTCGGAAATACGATAAAAGGAAATTATTCTGTTACAGGAAAAACACTAAATCTTGTGATAACTCACAAGCCGTTTTTTGTTCCCTGCAGCACAATTGAAAGCTTGCTGCTTAAAGAGATTTCATAAGAGAAATTATGGAAAGTTTCAGGAGATCGCATGTTTTGCAGACAAAACGTGCCTGATTTTCCTGACCATATCATTTACCTCAAAGGGTTTTGCAATAAATTCATCTGCGCCGAATTCGTCAATGGCAGTTGCGGCAATATTTGGATAAGAAGAAAACATAATTACCGGTATATGTCTTGTTGAAGTGGTGGATTTCAATTTTTTGCATACATCCATTCCGTCAATTCCTTTAAGGAAAACGTCCAAAAGAATTAAGTTCGGTTTATTTCTCTTAATATTCTCCCAGGCACTTTGCCAATCAGCAAACGTCCAAACCTCAAACCCTCTTTTTTTCAACATTGATTTTACAATGCTGAGAAGGTCCTGATCATCATCGAGAATTAAGATTTTTGACATGCCAAAAAAGCTGCAAAAAGCGTGCAACGATTGCGTAATTTATCGCCGCTTATAAAATATTCAATTAATTTATTTTCTTCTGAAAACCGCTTTATTCAAGCAGTTGGGGCTACCAAAAAAGTTTTATGATTTAAAAGTTTTGGTTCAAAGTATTTTTCACTTATTTTTGCACTCCTTTTAAAAAAGCGATAGATGAAAATCAAGGTCTGGAAACAGATTTGATGAGGAAGAATGAGCGTGATAAGTTCTTTTTTTGATTCGGTAGCTCAGTTGGTAGAGCACAACACTTTTAATGTTGGGGTCCTGGGTTCGAGCCCCAGCCGGATCACAAAAGCGCTTCACTTGGAGCGCTTTTTTCATTTAAAAATTCTAAACCCAGTTCACAGATTCATAGATTGAAGTTAGAAACCAATCTTATTTACGAATGTCCGGAAAAGAATCTTGAATTAATCTTTCTTCAAAGTAGTGCTAAATTTTTTTTAAACTAAAGTTGCCATTTTCATCAACCTTAGCTTCCATAGTGGGCAAACCCAAAATATGTCTTTGTTGTAATGGATCTTTGAATAACTCATAAACAATTACCTTATCCAATTTCAAATATGAGTCATCGATTATCTTCTTGCTGAGGACGACATTTATACCAAAATTATCAGTTGTCGAACTGGAATATAAAATGCCAACATCCTCACCATAATATCTTTTAACCGCGTGATAAAAAGCCGTTGTTAAAAGATAATTATTTCTGGTATCGTTTACCTTACCGGCGCATTCGGAAAAAAAGCCATAAAATAGTTGACACTTGCTTTGATCTTCCGTGTCAAAAGCCGAGTCAAGAAATAATTTAAAGTAGGGAACTATATTCTGCATATGCGAGCTTGTTTTTAAAGCTACGTCGTAGAAAGCTAATGTGATTAACTTTATCGGCTTTTGAACCATCCATCTGCCAATTGTTAACGCTTTATGTTGCCAAATACTTTCTTTATCAAAGATTTCTTTGAAACATTCAGCTATGGTAGTTATTGATCCATTAGCATTGTGTCCATCAATCGGCGCCGCACAATAAAACACTTGCTCTTCATCTAAATTGAATCGTTGTAACGTTATAAGTTTAGGTTTTTCGGAGTTGTAACTAATTTCAGACTGATTTGCAAATAATTTGGTTTCGTTAGGTCGTGCACGCAATAAAAAGGAATGATCATATAAATGAATAGGCAACGGCAATCTGGTAATAAGATCATAACAAGTGTCTTCCAAAAATTGAAACGAGGGAATTTCTTTTTCTGTTTCCTTTCTTAGTGAAAAGATCAATTCATTGATTGTTTCAAATGAGCTATTAATCCTCATTTTTAGATTCTTGCCGTCCCTAGTGAGTTGGTCGAGTGTGAATATTTCAAATTTGTTTGCCATTCATTTGTAGTTCAAAGTTATTCTATAAAGTAAAATCTTTCTCTATTAATTCATTCATACACAAATATCAAATTCTAAAGAATCTGGCGTTAAGTCGAAGCCAGCAAACCAACAATTTCCCTAAATTTTTATTTTGCTTAAGGTCGATCCCAATTAATTTTCCATCTTCCTTTCTTCTCTCCTATTTTTGTCGAAAATAAAATGAATGTTTCAAAATAAAATTGTGGTGATAACGGGTGGCACCGATGGCATTGGCAAAGCGCTTGTGGAACAATTTCTAGGTCTCGGCGCCACTGTTTCTACCTGCTCCCGGACCGAAGAAAAATTATCAGCGCTTAAAAAAGAATTTGAAGGAAAACCTTTGTTTACTGTCACTGCGGATGTGAGCAAAGAAGAAGACTGCAAAAATTTTATTGAACAAACATTAATGAAATATGAAAAAATTGATATCCTGGTCAACAATGCCGGAATTTCGATGCGCGCACTTTTTAAGGACACGGAGTTAAGCACTTTAAAAAGGGTGATGGATATCAATTTTTGGGGTACGGTTTATTGTACAAAATTTGCTTTGAATTCTATCATTGAAAATAAGGGAACGATCGTAGGAGTTTCGTCTGTCGCGGGTTATCGCGGTTTGCCCGGAAGAAGTGGCTACAGCGCGAGTAAATTTGCAGTTAACGGCTGGCTCGAAGCAATACGAACGGAATTGTTGAAAACCGGTGTCAACGTGATGTGGGTTTGTCCCGGCTTCACAAAGTCAAATATCAGGAATGCCGCGTTAAATAAAGATGCGCAGCCACAAAAAGAATCCCCTTTGGAAGAAGAAAAATTAATGACCGCAGAAGAATGTGCACACCATATCATCAAAGCGATCAAAAAAAGAAAACGAACGCTCGTGTTAACTTTTACTGGAAAAGAAACGGTCTACATGAACAAGCTTTTTCCATCTTTGACTGACAAGCTCACTCACAAATTCTTTTTTAAGAATGGCGAACTTGTAAAATGATATAAAACATGTTTAGGGACTTTACCAAAGGATTGCTTTTTTATTTAACCGATTAGAATTACTTTTCGGAAAATCAATGATCGCTTAGACAAACCGGATCAATATAAAGGAATGGCTTTAATAACACTTACATCAGATATCGGGCGGCAGGATTTTTTAACGGGTGCGGTAAAAGGCCAATTGCTACAATTAAATCCTGATTTTAGAATTGTTGATATTTCACACGAGCTTTCTCCATTCAATTATCCTCAGGCAGCGTACGTTTGCCGCAATGCCATCAGTAATTTTCCGGCTGGCACTTTTCATATCGTGATGGTCAATCTCTTTGATAAAAGACGCGATCATTTGTTACTGGTAGAACATAACAATCAATATATCGGTTGTGCTGATAATGGCTTAATCACCATGATACTTGAGGAAACTCCTCAAAAGATAGTGGCGCTTCCACTTGACCATTTGAAACAAAAGAACACTTTAAACTGTGCGAATGTTTTTGGAAAAGCGTATCAGAATATTTTAGAAGGAAAATCACTGGAAGAATGTGGCGATCCCGAAATTTCAATTGAAGTTAAAAATCCCTTGCGCCCTTTGCGCGGCGAAAAATATATTGAAGGACAAATTATTTTTATCGACAATTTTGAAAATGT
>Ga0157371_10005497_pt1 | contig 10666 bp, 6 predicted proteins | sample C45metaG_FD_113462 | JGI IMG/M metagenome (GOLD analysis project Ga0157371, IMG submission 113462) | Corn rhizosphere microbial communities from Kellogg Biological Station, Michigan, USA - C4-5 metaG | ecosystem: Host-associated > Plants > Roots > Rhizosphere > Soil | place: USA: Michigan... | reverse complement strand
GCCGTTCGTGGTGCCCGAGCCGCAACGGGGCGCGAGCGATGGCGCGGTGGCCGCGCACACCGAGAAGGCCCCGTTCTGGCCCACCATCGGGGCGTTTTTCCGCAACCCGGTGATGACGCTGGCGGCGTTCGGCAGCGGAGCCACCCAGTTCGTCACGTACGGTCTGGGCAACTTCGCGGTTCTCTTCGTCATCCGTGAAAAGGGCATGACCATGGGCGAGATTGCCGTGTGGTATGCGCTCGTCGTGATCGTCGGGATGGGGGGCGGAATGATCGCCGCAGGCAAGGTGATTGATGTGCTCGCGACCCGCGCGCGGCGCATGTACGCGCTGGCGCCGGCCGTCTCGCTGGCGGTCGCGGCGCCGTTCTGCGCTGCCTTCATCTGGGCGCCGACGTGGCAGCTCGCGCTCGGGTTCCTGACGGTGGCGATGTTCTTCAACTATTTCTATCTGTCCTGCTCGATCACGCTCGTCCAGGAAGAGAGCAGGCCCAACCAGCGCGTGCTCATGGGGGCGCTCCTGCTGCTGGTGATGAACTTCATCGGGCTGGGACTGGGGCCGACTTGGGTCGGTGCGGCGAGCGACTGGTTCGCGGCCCGAGGGCACGCCGATTCGCTGCAGCTGGCGCTCTACACTTTGCTGCCTGCCTATCTCGTCGCAATCGCCCTGTTTCTCTGGCTCGCGCGACGACTTGCCATAGAGGACGCCGCATGATGGCCGGTTTTCGCGCAACGGTGTTCGCGCTCGCTTTGGCCGCGGCCCCCCAGGCAGGAGCCGCCGCTGCTCCAAGCCCGGTGATCGCCACCCCCGCCGGCGAGCTGTCGGGGACAGAAGCTGCGGGAATCCGCGCGTTCAAAGGCATTCCTTACGCAAAACCCCCGGTGAAGGGACTGCGCTGGCGCCCGCCGGTCCCGCTCGCACCGTGGAATGGGGTGCGCAACGCGACCGACTTCGGACCTGCGTGCGTCCAGCCGCAATCGAGCAAGCTGACGACCATCTATTCGAACGCGCCGATGCCGGTGAGCGAGGATTGCCTCACGCTCAACGTATGGACTCCCGAGCGGGCGAAGAAGGCGCCGGTGCTCGTGTGGATCCACGGCGGAGCACTCGTCGGCGGATCGAGCCGCGAGGCGATGTACGACGGCACCGCGTTTGCGCAACGGGGCGTCATCGTCGTCTCGATCAACTACCGCCTCGGCGTGCTCGGCTGGCTCGCGCACCCCGAGCTCACCCGTGAATCGCCGCAGCATTTCTCGGGCAACTACGGGCTGCTCGACCAGATCGCCGCCCTCCACTGGGTGAAAGACAACATCGCCGCATTCGGGGGCGACCCCGGCAACGTTACCATCGCCGGCGAGTCCGCGGGCGCGCTGAGCGCGCTATACCTGATGACCAGCCCTTACGCGCGCGGACTGTTTCAACGCGCGATCGTCGAGAGCGGCTACATGATCTCGATGCCGGAGCTGAAGCGCAGCGTGTTCGGGATGCCCGCCTGGGAGGCCTTGGGGACGATGCTCCAGAGCGGCCTCCAGGCTCCCGATCTTGCGACCATGCGCGGAATGGACGCGCAGACGATCACCGATACAGCCGCCAAGCTCGGCTTCGCGCCCTTTGGCGTGGTCGACGGCGACGTGCTGCCAAAGCAGATGGTCGATGCCTTCGACGCGGGCGAACAGGCGCCGGTCGCGGTTCTGGCGGGCTTCAATCAAGGCGAGATCCGTTCGCTGACGATGCTGGCGCCAAAGCCGGCGAAGGACGCTGCGCAATACGAAGCGGAAATCCGCGGAAGATACGGCGACCTGGCCGACGCGTTCCTCGCGCTTTACCCGTCGGCCGATCAGCAGGAGAGCATCTTCGCCAGTGTGCGCGACGCGCTCTACGGCTGGACCGCCGAGCGCGTAGTTCGCAAGCAGGCGGCGCGCGGCTTGCCCGCCTATCTCTACCTGTTCGACCACGGTTATCCGGCAGCCGATTCGACGGGCTTGCATGCGCACCACGCGAGCGAACTGCCGTACGTGTTCGGGACGATGGAGAAAACTCCGCCGTTGTGGCCGAAAATTCCCCACGCCGCCGAAGAGCGCGCGCTGTCCGAAGCGATGACCGACTACTGGGCGAGTTTCGCTCGCGACGGAAAGCCGGTCGCGGGCAATGCCCCGGCCTGGCCCGCCTATTCGCCCGGGCAGCAATATATGTTATTCGCGCGCTCACCGCAAACCAGCAGCGAGCTCATGCCGGGCATGTTTGCACTGACTGAGCAGGTGATGTGCCGGCGCCGCGCTGCCGGGAAGTCGGGATGGAACTGGAATGTGGGACTGGCGGCCCCCGCGACGATGCCGCCGCCCGCGCCGGGTTGTAATTAGGCGGCCGCCGCACTCAACCGCCCGGCGACGAAATCCGCCCGCAGTCGTGCCTTGTCGATCTTGCCCGTCGCCGCGAGCGGCATGGCCGCGACGCTCGCGATCTCGCGCGGGATCCACCAGTCGGCCACTCGTCCGCGCAGCATGGCCAGCAGAGCTTCGTCGTCATCGGCAGCGTCGCGTTCGACCACCAGCACGGGGCGTTCGCCCCACTTGGGGTCGGGACGGGCGATAACCGCGACGTGGCGCACCGAAGGATGCCTGCCGACGATGGCCTCGATCTCCGCCGGATTGATCCACTCGCCGCCCGATTTGATCAGGTCCTTGGCACGCCCGTTGATGGCAAGGTTTCCGGCGGCATCGATCGTCGCGAGGTCTCCTGTATCGAAATAGCCCTCGGCATCGAGCAGGGGCCCGTCGATGCCGAAGTAGCGATCGACGACGCTGGCGCCTTTGACCTTGAGATGGCCGAGCACGCCACGTTGTTCGGGCAGGGTCTTGCCGTCCGCATCGGTCAGCTTGAGGTCCACCCCCAGCAGCGGCCGGCCGGCTCCCCCGCCGCGCTGCACAAGGGAGTTGGCCGGCGCCATCGTCCCGATCGGTGACATTTCGGTCATTCCCCAGCTCGTCTGCACGCGTGCACCGAGCCGCTCTTCGAACCGGTCGAGCAGTGCGTCTGGGCAGGCCGAGCCGCCGATCACCACGCGTTCGAGTTTGGGCAGGTCGACGCCGGCTTCGTCCATGTAATCGACGAGCCCGAGCCAAACCGTCTGAACCCCTGCGGCTATCGTCACATCCTCGCCCTGCATGAGGGAAAAGAGGCTCGCGCCATCGAGCTGTCGACCGGGCAGGACCAGGCGGGCACCCGCGGCGGGCGCGGCAAACGGCAAACCCCAGCCGTTGGCATGAAACATCGGCACCGCCATCAGCAGCGTGTCGCGCGCGGTAAGTCCGACGGCGTCGGCCTGCAGCGCCCGAAGGGTGTGAAGATAATTAGAGCGGTGCGTATAGAGCACGCCCTTCGGACATCCGGTGGTGCCCGACGTGTAGCAGAGTCCGGCGGGTGTTTCTTCGGCGAAGGCCCCCCATTCGAAAGGTTTGCCCCGTTCCGCGAGCAGCGCTTCGTATTCCAGTGCGCCCGAGCTTCCGCCCGTGCCGGGGGTGCGATCGATCTCTATGACGTGCCGCACGCCGGGACATTCCCGCACGACCTCGAGCGCGAGGGGGAGGAGATCCGTCGCGACAGCCAATACCATGTCCTCGGCATCGCGCACGGTTGCGGCAATCTGCTTGGCGGTCAGCCTTGGGTTGAGCGTGTGGCATACGGCGCCCATGCCCATGATACCGTAGTAGAGCTCCAGGTGGTGCCGGGTGTTCCAGGCGAGCGTGGCGACGCGATCGCCACCCACGACGCCGAGGGCCGCCAACGCCCCCGAGAGATGGTTCGCGCGGGTGCGCAGTTCGGCATAGCGAAAGCGAGCGACAACTTCACCGCTCTCGGCCCACACCGTTTCCTGCGCTGGAGTCCACTTCGCCGCGTGATCGAGAATCTTGTCGATCGTCAGCGCGTAGGTTTGCACGTGATGGTTCCCTTGCGCTCGTGACGCGACCGGCAGCCCGACAACGGGCCGCCGGTCCCCAATGCTTGGTCAGAACGCCTTCATCACCTTCACGCCGTATTGCCGCGGCGGGCCGGCGAAATAGAGCCCGCTGTTGAGCGCGCCCGGGTAATGCTGGTTCGTCAGGTTCGTGGCGTACGCCGTCACCGACAGCGTCCCCATTGCCCATTCGAGCTGGGCGTTGACGATGTTGCGCTCTTCGAGTCGATCGCCCAGCGCCGGGTTTTCGAACAGGGTCGCCCACTGCGCCGCGACATGCCCGTAATTTATCCGCGGAGTGAGGGCCGAGTTCTCGCCGAGCGGAATGCGGTACTCGGCCCCGGCGTTGAACGTGAAGTTCGGCGCGTAAGTCTGGTCGCGACCCTCGAGCGCGACGCAGTTGGCCCCGGGGCCGCCGGTCACCGGGTCGCAGGCCCCGGTCGAGGGAACGCGCGGGTCGCTCGCGAAGAACTGACCGAGCGAGCTGTGCAGCGCGTTGACGCCGGCATTGAGCTTGAGGTTCCCGAACTGTGCTTCGAGTTCGGCCTCCACGCCGTAGATAATCGTCGGATCGGCGACGTTGAGCTCGATCCCGAACGTCGGGAAGGTCGGGTAGCCGATGATGACCTGGAAGTCCTTGTAGCGGTTATAGAACCCCGTGAGCGTCGTGCGCAGGTGGCCATCGGCGAAGTTGCCTTTCCAGCCAGCCTCGAACGAGGTGATGGTCTCGGGCTCGAACGGCGCCGGGAGTCCCAGGCCGACCGGAACGTTGAGCCCGCCCGGGCGGAAGCCGGTCGCGACGAAGCCGTAGAGATACTGTGTCGGGCTCGCCTGCCAGCCGAGCGAGACCTTGTACGAGAAGTTGTCCGACTTCGTCGTCTGGTCGTCGCGAATGGGAAGGCCATACTGCAGAACGTCGACGTGGTTGGTCGACCGGCTCGCGGTGTAGCGCCCACCGACCTCGAGCTTCAGCGCGTCGGTGATGTTCCACCCCACCTGGCCAAAAGCCGCGAGCGAGCGCGTGGGGTTCACCCCCTTGAGCTGGTAATGGCAAAGGGGAGCCTGCGCCTGCGTGAACGGATAGCACAGGTTGATGTCGAAGTTCTCGAACGGCGGGTTGAACGTATAGTCGTTCCACACCGCAAACGCGCCCAGCAACCATGTCACCGGCTGGTTGTCCGGCGAGATTACATTGAATTCCTGCGTGACCTGTTTCTCCGACACGTTGTCGTAAAACGATTCGTTGAGCGGAGCAGCGCCGGTGATCGGATTGCCGTAATCGGACGACGTTCCGTCGAGATCTGCGCCGTACTGCGTGTTGCCCTTCGCATACGAGGTGATCGAGCGGAACTTGGTGCCGCCGTCGGTATCGTACTCGAGCTTGAGGATGGAACGCACGAACTTGTCGCGCCCGCGCAGCGGCAGCGCGTTTTCGGTGATGTCGAACAGATCGCGATACTGCGGATTGGCCGCGCCATTCGGCAGTGTCTTGAACGACTGCCAATACGGGCTCGCCGGGTATGCGCCGTAGTTCAGATAATCGAGATCGGTCTTGGACAGGATCGAGAAGTTGCTGGTCGGCTTCCACAGGAAGCTCACGCGGCCGGCGAGCATGCGCAAGTCGTTGTTGTCGGGATACGGGCTGCCGCCGGGCCCCTTGATGTCGTAGTATCCGTCGCGCCGTTCGCCGAAGACCGCAACCCGGGCGGCGAACGTGTCGCTGATCGGAAGATTGACCGCGCCCTGCCCGCCGAGATCGTCGAAGCGGCCATAGTTTGCTGCGACATAGCCGTGCACTCCGCCGCCGATCACGGGATCGTTCGTGTTGACGAACACGGCGCCACCGGTCGCGTTCTGGCCGACGATGGTCCCCTGCGGGCCGCGCAGCACCTGGATATTGGCCACGTCGTAATACGGCTCGCCCTGAATGTATCCGGGAAAGCTGGGGACGCCGTCGCGATAGGTGATGACGCCGGTAGTAGTCTGCGTGTTGTGCTCGGCCTTGCCAATCCCGCGAACGTTGAAGTCGTTGCCCTGACCGAAGTTGTTGACCACGATGCTGGGGGTGGCGAACTGCAATGCGTCCACGTTGACCACGCCCTTGTTCGCCAGGTCTTGGCCCGACAGGACCGAGCCCGAGATGGGGGTCGTCATCAGGTTTTCACTGCGGCGGGTGGCAGTCACCACGATTTCGACTTCGCTGTTGGCGTCTGGATTGCTTGCCGTCGGCCGCTGGTCGGCAGGCACATCCTGCGCCATGGCTGTAGCCGACCACGCCAGAGAAGCGGCCGACACGCTAATCAAAATACCTGCGTTCCTCATAATCCCCTCCCGGCGGTTCGACGCGCTTCGGCGTCATGTCGAACGGTTGGCCCAAAACCGGAGGATTTGCAATACTCGTTCGCAGGAGAGTGAAGATTCCGAGAGACTGGAATGCGGGACGTCCAGGGTGTTGCCGAATTCCATGTTTACGGATTATCGCACCGCGCAGGGCTGCCGAAGGAAGGCAGCCACGGCACCGATCAAGCCCTGACCATGAAAGGTAGGCGGTGTGTGGCGGGTCGGCCCTTCCCCTGGCCGTGCTCGAATCCCGCTCAAGCAGGGCGATCACGTGCCCCGTATACAGAGTACGCTCACTTCAGTGATGCCTTCATCAATTGTAGCGCGGTGCGATCTCGCCGCCCTGTTTGCCTTCAGAAACGGTCGCGAGGCTCGCCTTCAAATCGTCAAGATAGTCGTCCACAACTTCCGCATGCTTCGGCGAAAGCATGAGGTGCAAACTGGGTGGTTGGGTGGTGATCGAGGTGAACCAGCCTTTGCGGTACATCTCGCCGTAGATCGCGAAATTGTCCTGCTTGGGATGGCGGAAGGCGATCAAGCCGAGGACCGGCGAACCGAGTATCTCGAAGCCCAGCGCCTTCACACCTTCTGCAACGTGCTCCCGCGTTCGGCAAACCAGCCCCTGCTTTTCCCTGTACCCGTCGATTCCCAGGAAATTCATGATCGCCCACGCGGCCGAAATTGCGCCTCCCGGACGCGTTCCCGCAAGCGTCGGCGTAGTCATCGGAGCGCCGCTCCATTCGTTGTTGGCGAACGGCATGTGGCGGTAGAGCTCTTCAGACCGGAATAGCACGGTCGAAGCGCCTTTCGCTGCATAGCCGTACTTGTGCAGATCGGCGCTGATCGATCGGACAGCCCCCACCTCGAAATCGAACGGAGGTACTGGCACCCCATTCATGCGAGCGAAGGGAGCAAAGTAGCCACCGACGCAGGCATCGGTATGGAGCCAGATGTCCTTGCTCGCTGCGACTTCGCCCAAAGCTTCGATAGGGTCGATAATGCCGTGAGGGAAATTGGGAGCCGAGCCGACCAGCATGATCGTCTGCTCGTCGCAGGCACCAGCCATTGCTCGGTGATCGGCTTCGTAACTTTCATCGTCTTTGAGCGGAATGCGACGGATCTCAAGGTCCATCAGGTGGGCTGCTTTGTCGAACGCCGGGTGCGCCGAAACCGGCAGGACGATATTGCCTTGTCTGGTAAGCCCCTTTGTCGCGCGGGCGAAGTCCCGAGCGGTCTTGATTGCCATGGTGATGCTGTCGGTCCCGCCGGAGGTTATTGCGCCGGTGGCACCCTCGGGCCCATGGAGGAGAGACAGCGCCATCTCGACGACCTCGCGCTCCATCCTCGCGAGCGACGGAAAAGCCATTGGTCCGAGACCGTTTTCGGACATGTAGAGCGAATAGGCTTGCCTTTGCACCTCGGCGATCTCGGGTCCGGCATTGAAAACATAGACGGCGGTCTTCCCGTGACGCCAATCGGCGTCCCCGGATCCTCTTTCCACAAGGTCCGCCCTGACATCTTCCCAGCCACGGCCGTGTTCAGGTATTTCCATGCTCTCATCTCCCACGACGACCACAACTACACGGTTGGGCTTTGTTGGAGCAAATGCAGCAGGTCTCGCGGCTCACGATCGCTTGCGTATCGGGGCCCCGAGGAACTGCGCCACGTCAGCGCGCGGCGCGCCCGAGGGCGGGGAACTATGTCTGCTTGGCGACTGTCTGGTGCGCGACGCAGTCCCGAGCGAACGGGTCTCTACCCTGATTTCCCTGTTTTACAGGGAATCTACAGGGAAAATGCATTTTTCGGGGCTGATTTGGCCATCCTGCGTTGCTTGAAACCCGCAGAATTCCGCCATTTCCTCAGGCAAACTCCCTGCGTGCGAAACAGGGAATTAAATCGGCACGAACAGGGAGCGAATTCCTCCACATCAGTGAATTGGTGCGGACGAAACAGGGTCTGGAACGGGCGCCCGCAAACACAACCGGCTGAAGCCAACTAATCGGTTTCGACGCCCTCACCATGGAGCAGAATCATCGCCCAGCCGTCGCTCTGGGCAAGTACTTGCTCGCTCAAGACCTCGATCTTCCGTGAGGCGCTAGAGCTTAGCCAGGTCTCCGGATCACATTCCTCGAGGTCAGAGGCCTGACCAGGCAGAAGCTGATGTCCATTGGCGATCGAGTCCATCGGAACAGCCTCGCCAATCTTGGGCGCGATCCACGGAAAGTCATCGGGTCGATGAGCCTGAGCAAGCCGCCCATCCTTGACGACGATGAGGGCGAGCGTCTCGCGATGCGCATCTACGTAGCTGCGCGCCATCGCTGCCTTGCTGACATTGAACTCGCCGGCCAGCCGTACGATTTCCGTAAGGTCAGGTTGGCGACTACGGAGGCTCGTCCGGATCCTCGTTGGCGGCATGAGCAGTCTGGCGGCAAAGCGGTTGGCTTCCGCTTCCATCTTCTTCGCCCGGTCGGCCTCCCGCGAATTGTCGATGCGCAGGTCGCTATGTGAGCACGAGAATTGCACGCCGTCGCGCGGTCGATGACTGTCCATCAGGAAGTGACCCAGCTCGTGGCCGATCGAAAACCGGCGCCGCTGCGGCTTGGTCCCCTCTGCTACGACAATTGAACCCCAGGCCCTGTGAGGATCCATGAGCAGCATTGCGGCGAACGAGGTAACCGGCTTTTCCTCAATGCCGTCGATATCGAGCCGCCGACACACGTCCTCTACCGAGAAATCGAGCGGCAGGTCCGGATCGAGCTCGTGGATGCGCTCCGCGAGCTTGGAGGGAGAGCCGACCCCGTCGAGCTCGATCCGACTGAGCGTCAACCGGCCTGATCCCGCCGTTTCTTCAAGGTTTCCATCATCAACTTGATGGTCTCGCGATCTTGCTCATCCAAGCTCTTCAGGTCGCGGAACATCGCGACCACCTCGGCCGGCTGGTCCTCGGCATCGGGGTTGTCGCCGACAAGGTCAGCGACGCGCACCCGGAACAGCTCGGCGAGCTTGACCACGAGATCCATCGACGGGTTCGCCGTGATGCCCTTCTCGAGGTTGAATACATGGGCCTTCGAGATGCCGACTTCGTTAGCGACATCCTGGAGCGACAGGCGCCGTGCGACGCGCAGGTCATGCAGCTTGCTGGCGAAGCTCATCGAGGGGTCCGTTCAATCGAGAATGCCGTCAGCATACGCCGAGAATTGACTTTTGCAAGCGTTCAGTGTATAAGTACGAATCTGGTCACAAGGATTCGGAGGTCACCATGGCAGCTACGCAAATCAAGGAATGGACGATCACCTCGCTCCGTCCGTACGCACGCAACGCGCGCACCCACTCCAGGACACAGGTAAAGCAGATCGCATCGTCGATCGAGCGCTTCGGGTTCACCAACCCGGTGCTCGTGTCCGACGATGGCGAGATCATTGCTGGCCACGGCCGGGTCGAGGCGGCGAAGCTGCTTGGTTGGAAGACGGTCCCGACGATCGCGCTGTCTCATCTCTCCGAGGCCGAGCGACGTGCCTACGTCCTCGCCGACAACAAGCTCGCGCTCAATGCCGGGTGGGACAGAGAGATCCTCGCGATCGAGCTGCAGGCGTTGGTCGACCTCGAGTTCGATGTCGAACTCACCGGCTTCAGCCTGGCCGAGGTCGACTTCGCGCTCGACGAGGCAAGCGAGGCCGATCCCGACGGCACCAACACCGCTGAGGACGCGGTTGCCATTGCGACCGGACCAGCCGTGTCGCGCCGGGGCGACCTGTGGCTCCTCGGGCGTCACCGGCTGCTGTGCGGCGATGCGCGCAGCGCGGTCGTCTTCGAGGCGCTGATGGACGGCGGGAAGGCAAACCTCGTGTTTACCGATCCGCCGTACAACGTAAAGATCGACGGCAACGTCTGCGGGCTCGGGACGGTCAAACACCGCGAGTTCGCGTTCGCGAGCGGCGAGATGAGCCGCGCCCAGTTCACGAGTTTCCTGACAGAGACGCTGGGCAACATTGCCTCAGTCATGCGCGACGGAGCGATCGCCTATGTCTGCATGGACTGGCGTCACATGGGCGAGCTGCTCGCTGCCGGCGAGGAAGTGTTCACCGAACTCAAGAACCTTGTCGTGTGGAACAAGACCAACGGCGGGATGGGCGCGTTCTACCGCTCGAAGCACGAGCTGGTGTTCGTGTTCAAGCAGGGTACTGCAGAACACACCAACAGCTTCGGTCTCGGGCAGACCGGGCGCTACCGTACAAACGTGTGGGACTACGCCGGGATCAGCTCGATCGGCGCCAGCCGCTCGGGCGAGCTGGCGATGCATCCCACGGTCAAGCCGGTCGCGCTCATCGCCGATGCCATCCGCGACTGCTCAAAGCGTGGAGAGACCGTCCTCG
>Ga0157371_10005496_pt1 | contig 10674 bp, 5 predicted proteins | sample C45metaG_FD_113462 | JGI IMG/M metagenome (GOLD analysis project Ga0157371, IMG submission 113462) | Corn rhizosphere microbial communities from Kellogg Biological Station, Michigan, USA - C4-5 metaG | ecosystem: Host-associated > Plants > Roots > Rhizosphere > Soil | place: USA: Michigan... | reverse complement strand
CCAAATCAAAACAATCGCAACTACTAAGTTGCCAGATCTAAACTGTGTGAAAGTTGAATCAGCGATGTCTCAAGTTGCTGGTACTGCTAAGAGCATGGGTATCGAAGTAGAATAGGCGGAGACATGGCGGGAAAAAAATTTAAAGCATCTGCAAAAAAAGTAGATTCTACAAAAAAATATTCTTTCGAAGATGGTATCAAGTTAGCTATCGAGACAGCTCCAGCTAAATTTGACGAATCAATCGACGTGGCTGTTCGTTTAGGGGTTGACCCTAAGCAATCTGACCAACAAGTGCGTGGCGCTATCGCGTTACCTCACGGTTTAGGTAAGACAGTACGTGTTTTAGTTTTCGCAAAAGGACCAAAAGAAGCTGAAGCAAAAAATGCTGGCGCTGACTTTGTTGGTGGTGACGATCTAGTTGCTAAAATCAACGAAGGTTGGTTGGATTTCGATAAATGTATCGCGACTCCAGATATGATGGCGACTGTATCAAAGGTGGCTAAGGTTCTAGGGCCTCGTGGTTTAATGCCGAATCCAAAAGTTGGAACAGTAACGATGAACGTTGGCGAAGCTGTTTCTGCAGAGAAAAAAGGTAAATTAGATTTCCGCGTTGATAAAGCTGGTATCATCCACGCTTCTATCGGTCGTAAATCAATGGGCGCGCAAAAGTTAAAAGACAATTTCGATACTTTTATCGGTGCGGTTGTTAAGGCTAAGCCGGCAACTTCAAAAGGTATCTACTTACGTTCTTTGGCGGTTGCTTCGACTATGGGTCCAGGTATCACACTTGATGCAAATCAAGCGATGAGCGGATCTGAAGAGTAATTTTAAAAATAACCTGCTTTAAACAAGCAGGTTAATGGAACGTCAGTGAAAGCTGGTGTCTGCAAAGACCTAAATTTAAGAGCGCTAGAAATAGCACTTAAAGCCACTCGAGACGACGTTCTTAATTCTAATGAAGGGAGGTTCCAGTATGTTAAGATCTGAAAAAGATACAGACATTAAAGTGATCGTTGATAAATTTGCGAAAGCTAACGGAGCTTTCGTCGTAGATTTTAAGGGCATGAAAGTAGAGCAAGTAACGTCTCTACGTAAGAAACTTCACGCTGCTGAATCTGAGATGAAGGTTGTTCGTAATACTTTAGCTAAGCGTGCATTCAAAGATCACCCAGCAGTTGAAGGTGCTTTCAGCACAACAATGAAGGGTACAAACGCGATTGTTTTCGCATTTGCTGACGTTGTTGCAGTTGCAAAAACACTTGCTGACTTTGGAAAAGATGTTGAAGCATTAAAGATCAAAACAGGTATCATGGACGGCAATGCTCTTGATTCTAATAAAATCAAGTTCTTGGCGACATTACCAGGTAAAGATCAATTACGCGCTCAATTCTTAATGTTGTTAAAAGAGCCATCAGCTCGTTTAGCACGTGTATTGAACACGTACGCAGAAAAAAACGGCGCACCTGCTGCTGAAGCAACAGAAGCTGCACCACAAGCATAATTTAAGTCATAAGACTTAATTAAAAAGTATTAAATAAATTTATCGGAGGATTATCCAATGGCTATGACAAATGAACAATTAGTAACTGAATTATCGGCTAAAACAGTTTTAGAAATCGCTGAACTAGTAAAAACATTAGAAGAGAAGTGGGGCGTTTCTGCTGCTGCTCCTGTAATGATGGCTGGTGCTGCTGCTGGTGGCGCTGCTGCTGCAGAAGAAAAAACAGCTTTCGACGTAATCTTAGCTGACGCTGGCGCAAACAAAATCGGCGTGATCAAAGAAGTACGTGCTATCACTGGCTTAGGTTTAGCTGAAGCAAAAGCTTTAGTTGAAGCTGGCGGTAAACCAGTTAAGGAAGGCGCTACTAAAGAAGACGCAGACAAAATCAAGAAACAACTTGAAGCTGCAGGCGCTAAAGTTACTATCAAGTAATAAAAATTATTTTAATTTTAACCACAGAGTCTTTTTGGGCTCTGTGGTTTTTTGCGTTTTAAAGCATGACGAAATTCTCTCAAAATATGCTTAAAAAACGGATAAATTCAGATTAAGTTAGCAGTTAAGTTCAGTTTAAAAAGTTCGAATAAGTTTTTAAGATTTAATGTGGGCCTTGAAGAATTCCCCCCGAAGCGAACCTTCACTATACCTAATTCAGGAGAATGAATGAATAAGACTCCCGTTACGGCATCGAATTTACGTATTCGTAAATCGTTCGCAAAAAATAAACAGGTTATTGAAATCCCAAATCTTATCCAATTGCAGAAGAAATCTTATGAGTCTTTCTTGCAAAAAGAAACAGATCCAGATCGTCGTGGCATTGATGGCTTAAATGGCGTTTTTAAATCTGTATTTCCAATTTCTGATTTCAACAACACCTCGTCATTAGAATTTGTTAGCTACACACTTGAGCCAGCAAAATATGACGTTGATGAATGTCGTCAGCGTGGGATGACTTATGCAGCACCGATTAAGGTGACTTTGCGTTTGATCGTATTTGATATCGATGAAGAAACAGAAGCTCGCAGTATCCGCGATGTAAAAGAACAAGAAGTTTACTTAGGTGAAATTCCTTTGATGACTGCTAACGGTTCTTTCATCATTAACGGAACTGAGCGCGTTGTAGTTTCTCAGTTGCACAGATCTCCGGGTGTTTTCTTTGACCATGACCATGGTAAGAACAACGCTTCTGGAAAATTAATTTACTCGGCACGTGTGATTCCATATCGTGGTTCTTGGTTAGACGTTGAGTTCGACCAAAAAGATGTTATCCACGTTCGTATCGACCGTCGTCGTAAATTCCCAGTTACAATTTTATTAAAAGCTTTAGGTTACAATGTAGAACAACTTCTTGAGTACTTCTACGACCTAGATGAAATCCAAGTTAAAGGTAAATCTTTATTCCGTAAGTTAGATATAGAAAGAATGTCTGGCCAACGCGCTATCGCTGATATTCAAGATCCTAAATCAGGTGAAGTGATCATCAAAGCGGGTCGTCGTATTACACGTGCGGTAGTTAAAAAGATCCAAGATTTAAAATTAACTGAACTTGAAGTTCAACCACAAGATCTTGAAGGAAAAGTTTTAGCGAAACCGTTAATCGATGAATCAACAGGTGAAATCATTGCGGACGCGAACAATGAACTAACAGCTTCAATTATCAAAAAAGCTGTCGCTTCAGGTATCGACAAATTTTACTTAATTTTCTTTGACGGTCTTTCAGTAGGTCCGTTCTTAAGAAATACTTTGTTAGTTGATAAAGTAGCTAATAAAGAAGAATCGTTGATTGAAATCTACAAACGTTTACGTCCAGGTGAACCACCTGTGCTTGAGGCGGCTGAAGCTTATTTCAATCGTTTATTCTTCGATCCAGAAGCTTACGATTTATCAGAAGTTGGTCGTATTAAGATCAACCATAAATTCGGAATCTCTATGGAAGAATGTCCTCCAAGTTTCCGCGTGTTAACTCATAAAGACATTTTATCAACTGTTAAACACTTGATCGAACTTAAAAATGGTCGTGGTATCGTTGATGATATCGATCACTTAGGTAACCGTCGCGTTCGTTCAGTGGGCGAGCTTTTAGAGAATCAATACCGTATTGGTTTGGTTCGTATGGAGCGCGCAATCAAAGAACGTATGTCGTTACAAGACGTAGAAACAATGATGCCTCACGATTTAGTTAACGCTAAACCTGTAAATGCAGTTGTTAAAGAATTCTTCGGTTCGTCTCAGTTATCTCAGTTCATGGATCAAACAAATCCATTATCTGAGATCACTCACAAACGTCGTTTATCTGCGTTAGGCCCCGGCGGTTTAACTCGTGATCGCGCTGGCTTCGAAGTACGTGACGTACATCCAACGCACTACGGTCGTATTTGTCCGATTGAAACTCCCGAAGGACCAAACATCGGTTTGATCGCGTCATTATCTACTTACGCGCGTATCAATAGTTACGGTTTTATCGAAACTCCGTACCGCAAAGTTGAAGGCGGAACGGTTTCTTCTGAAATTCATTATATGTCAGCTTTAGAAGAGGGTGGTCATCACATCGCTCAAGCTCCGACAGATGAAAAACAATCTAAAGAATTACCAAACGGCAACTTAACGGTTCGTCGTGATGGTGAATACGAATTAGTTGATCGCGAAAAAGTTTCTTTGATGGACGTTTCTCCGTCTCAGCTAGTTTCTATCGCGGCTTCATTAATTCCGTTCTTAGAGCATGATGATGCCAACCGTGCGTTGATGGGTTCGAACATGCAACGTCAGGCCGTTCCATTAATAAAATCTCGTGCTCCACTTGTGGGTACTGGCGTTGAGCGTTTAGTTGCGCGTGACTCAGGAACTTCAATTGTTGCGATCAATGACGGTATCGTTGAAGACGTTGACGCGTCTCGTATCGTGGTTCGTCGTTTAGCAAAAGGTGGCGAGTTGGGTGCGAATGTTGATATTTACAACTTAACTAAATATCAACGTACAAATCAAAATACATGCTTCAATCAGAAACCAATCGTTAAAGCCGGTGATCGCGTTTACAAAACAGATATCATCGCTGACGGTCCTTCGACTGAGTTAGGTGAATTGGCTTTAGGTCAAAACATCACGGTCGCGTTCACTCCGTGGATGGGTTACAACTTCGAGGACTCGATCTTAATTTCTGAGAAGTTATTAAAAGAAGACACATACACGTCAGTACACATCGAAGAATTCGAATGTATTGCTCGTGATACAAAGCTTGGAAAAGAAGAGATCACACGCGATATCGCCAATGTTGGTGAAGAAGCGTTAAAAGATCTAGATTCTTCAGGTATTATTCGTATCGGTGCTGAAGTTAAGCCAGGTTTTATCTTGGTTGGTAAAGTAACACCTAAAGGTGAAACTCAATTATCTCCTGAAGAAAAACTTTTACGCGCGATCTTCGGTGAAAAAGCGGGTGACGTACGCGATACATCATTACGCGTTCCATCGGGCGTTTACGGAACAGTTATCGACGCGCAAGTTTACTCGCGTGAAGGTTCTGACCGTGATGAGCGTTTAGCTTCTATCTTGGAAGACAAGCGTCGCAAGTTAGAAAAAGATTTAGGTATCGAACAAAACGTTATCAAAAATAACGCGATCGAAAAGTTACGTGATATCGTAGTTGGTAAGAAAACAACTGGAATTTTATTAAATGAAGATGGATCTCAAAAGCTTTTAAATAAAGGCCAAGACATCACTTCTGCAGATTTAGAAACAATTCCATTTGAATTATTAAGCTACATCCCACTTGATCAAGAAATCGAATTCCAGGTGAATAAAATTATTGATGGCGCTCGTAACCAATTAGACGCCGTTAAAATGGTATTCAACGAAAAGATCGATCGTCTTAAAAAAGGTGATGAATTACCTCCGGGCGTAATCAAAATGGTTAAAGTTTACGTTGCAATTAAGCGTAAACTACAAGTCGGTGATAAGTTCGCCGGCCGTCATGGTAATAAGGGTGTTGTTTCAAAAGTATTACCAATGGAAGACATGCCTTATTTGGCAGACGGAACTCCCGTTGATATGGTTCTTAACCCGCTGGGCGTACCTTCGCGTATGAATATCGGTCAAATCCTTGAGGTTCACTTAGGCTGGGCAGCGCTTAACTTAGGTCGCCAAATCAACGAACACATCGAAAAATTCAATGCCGATGCTTTACGTTCTAAGATGAAAGAGATCTACGAAGATTCTGACATCAACGCTAAAATCGACAAAGCTGACGATGAATCATTAAAGAAAATGGCCGTAGCAATCCGTAACGGTGTACACGTTGGAACTCCAGTGTTCGACGGTGCTCATGAATCTGATATGCGCGACCTATTGAAAAAAGCACAACTTCACTCAACTCAGTCGATCTTATTCGATGGTCGTTCAGGCGAGCCTTTCGCAAACCCTGTAACAGTTGGTGTGATGTACATGTTGAAGCTTCACCATTTAGTTGAAGAAAAGATTCACGCACGTTCGATTGGACCTTACTCATTAGTTTCTCAGCAGCCACTTGGCGGTAAAGCGCAATTCGGTGGTCAGCGTCTAGGAGAGATGGAAGTTTGGGCTATCGAAGCTTACGGTGCTGCTTATTCGTTACAGGAATTCTTAACTGTTAAGTCAGATGACGTAGCGGGAAGAACCCGTATGTACGAAAGCATCGTTCGTGGCGAAAACATTCTTGAGCCGGGTTTACCTGAGTCATTCAACGTATTGATTAAAGAACTTCAATCGTTAGCGATGAATATCGAACTTGTAGAGTCTGATATTTTAACTGACGACGTTGAAGAGCCAATCATCGAAGAAGCGACACCAGCGACATCAAACGATAACGTGATTCAACATTAATTTTCGAACTAGGAGATCATAGTGAGAGATTTATTAAATTTTTTCGATAAGCCAAAAGATCCACTTTCGTTTGACGCGGTTAGAATTTCTCTAGCCTCGCCTGAAATGATTCGTGAATGGTCTTTCGGTGAAGTAAAAAAACCTGAAACTATTAACTACCGTACGTTCAAACCTGAACGTGACGGTTTATTCTGTGCTAAAATTTTCGGTCCGATCAAAGATTACGAATGCTTATGCGGTAAATACAAACGTATGAAATACCGTGGCGTTATCTGTGAAAAGTGCGGCGTTGAAGTGACTCAAACTAAAGTTCGTCGTGAACGTTTAGGTCATATCGAATTGTCGTCTCCAGTAGCGCACATTTGGTTCTTAAGATCGTTACCATCACGTATCGGTAACTTATTGAACTTGTCGTTGAAAGACGTTGAAAAAGTTCTTTATTGTGAATCGTACGTTGTAACAGATCCAATGGAGACGACTTTAGAAGAAGGTTCGGTACTTTCTGAAGAAGCGTACCAAGCGGCATTAAATGAATTCGGTCCTAACTTCAAAGCCGGTATGGGCGGTGAAGCAGTTCGTGAATTATTACGTAAAATCGATAGCGAATATCTATCTAGAAAATTACGTATCGAACTTAAAGAAACGAAATCAGAAGCTGGTATCAAAAAATTATCTAAGCGTTTAAAAGTTGTTGAAGCTTTCAAAGGTTCAATCAACAAACCTGAATGGATGATGTTAGAAGCACTTCCAGTGTTACCACCGGATTTACGTCCGTTAGTACCATTAGATGGCGGCCGTTTCGCAACGTCTGATCTAAATGATTTATATCGTCGTGTAATCAATCGTAATAATCGTTTGAAACGTCTTCAAGAGTTGAACGCTCCAGATATTATCATCCGCAATGAAAAACGTATGTTACAAGAAGCGGTGGATGCGTTACTTGATAACGGTCGTCGTGGTAAAACATTTACGGGTCCAAATAAACGTCCGTTAAAATCTTTAAGTGACATGCTTAAAGGTAAACAAGGTCGTTTCCGTCAAAACTTACTTGGTAAGCGTGTGGATTACTCGGGTCGTTCGGTTATTACCGTTGGTCCAACATTGAAATTACACCAATGTGGTCTTCCAAAGAAAATGGCTTTAGAATTATTTAAGCCATTCGTTTACAACAAATTAGAAGAAAAAGGTCTTGCGACAACAATCAAACAAGCTAAGCGCTTAGTTGATCAAGAGACGGTTGAAGTATGGGATATCTTAGCTGAAGTTGTAAAAGAACATCCAGTTATGCTAAACCGTGCGCCAACTCTTCACAGACTTGGTATTCAAGCTTTTGAACCAATTCTTCACGAAGGTAAAGCGATCCAATTGCATCCGTTAGTTTGTACGGCGTTCAATGCCGACTTCGACGGTGACCAAATGGCCGTTCATGTTCCGCTTTCAGTAGAAGCGCAAGTTGAAGCACGCGTATTGATGATGTCTACAAACAACATCTTATCGCCTGCCAATGGTAAACCGATCATCAATCCATCTCAGGACGTTGTCTTGGGTCTATACTGGATGACTCGTATCCGCCCGGGCGCTAAAGGCACAGGTAAAGTTTTTGCCTCTGTTCAAGAAGCAACTTACGCGTACGAAGCTGGAATCGTTGATTTACAAGCAGCTTGTAAAGTGAAAGTAAAAGGTAAAATTGAAATCACTTCTGTAGGTCGCGCAATTCTTTCTGACGCCGTTCCTAAAGAAGTACCTTTTTCTGATGTAAACACTGTGATGAGTAAAAAATCAATCGCAGCGTTAATCGATAAAACATTCCGTGTTGCGGGTGCAAAAGCGACTTGTATTTTGGCTGACCAAATTATGCAGATGGGTTTCAAATACTCAACTGTTGCGGGTCTTTCAATTTGCGTAGACGACATGATCATTCCAGCTGCGAAAGCGACGATGATTGCTGACGCTGAAAAACAAGTTCAAGAAATCCAAACTCAGTACGATGAAGGTTTAATTACCGACGGTGAGCGCTACAATAAAGTTGTGGATATCTGGGCTCAAACTTCAGATAAAGTAGCTAAAGAGATGATGGGTCAAATCGAAAAACAAAAATTTATCGTTGATGGTAAAGAGATTGTTGGTCCTTCATTCAACCCGATCTTCATCATGGCCGACTCAGGTGCCCGTGGTTCGTCGAATCAGATTCGTCAGCTAGGTGGTATGCGTGGTCTTATGGCGAAGCCGTCAGGTGAAATTATCGAAACACCAATTACGGCGAACTTCCGTGAAGGTTTAACGGTTCTTCAGTACTTCACATCAACTCACGGTGCGCGTAAAGGTCTTGCCGATACAGCATTAAAAACAGCGAACTCGGGTTACTTAACTCGTCGTTTAGTTGATGTGGCTCAGGACGTGATCGTATCTGAAATGGATTGCGGTGTTACCGAAGGTTTAGATATCACTCCATTCTATGAAGCAGGTGAAATCATCCAAGGCATCGGCGATCGTATTCTAGGTCGTGTGGCTTTAACTGATATCGTTGATCCAGTTTCTAACAAAGTTTTAGTGGCGAAAAACCATGAACTTGATGAAACAGATGTTAAGCGTGTTGAAGACGCGGGTATTGAAAAAGTAACAATCCGTTCAGCGTTAATCTGTAAAGCAAAACGCGGCGTATGTGTGAAATGTTATGGCCGTGATTTAGCTCGTGGTGCGACTGTAAACTTAGGTGAAACAGTAGGTATTATTGCAGCTCAATCAATTGGTGAGCCAGGTACTCAGTTAACAATGCGTACATTCCACTTAGGTGGCGCGGCGTCTCGTTCAGTTGAGCAATCAGTTCATACGTCTCGTTACGACGGAACATTAAAATTACAAAACGTTCAGTCTGTTAAAAATCGTAATGGTAAATTAACAGTAATGAATCGTAATGGTAATGCATTAGTTATCGACGAATCAGGTCGTGAACGCGAAAACTTTAAGTTAGTTTACGGTGCGGTTTTAAATTTCAAAGACGGCGACAAAGTAACAAAAGGTTCGACAATTGCTGAGTGGGATCCATACTCAAATCCAATTATCTCGGAAGTAACTGCAAAAGTTCAGTTCCAAGATATCGTTGAGGGTGTGACGATGACTGAACAAGTCGATCCAGTAACTGGTTTCGCAACTAAAGTTATTACGGAGTCAAAAGCATCTGACAACAAACCAACTGTATACATGGTTGATAGCGATGGAAAACCATTGAACCTTCCAGGTCGTGATATTCCAGATCGTTACATGATTTCCGTAGGGGCACAATTACTTGTGTCTGACGGAGCTGATGTTCACGCGGGTGATGTTATCGCCAAGATGCACCGCGAGACTTCAAAAACAAAAGATATTACGGGTGGTCTACCGCGTGTTGCTGAGTTATTTGAAGCACGTAAACCAAAAGAATCAGCGATTATCTCTGAGATCGATGGTTACGTAACTTTCGGTAAAGACGTTAAAGGTAAACAGCGTGTAATCGTTACACCTGAGATCGGCGAACAACGTGAATACTTAATTCCAAAAGGAAAACACGTTGCGGTTCGTGAAGGTGAATTCGTACGTGCCGGTGAAGCGTTAATGGATGGCCCAACAAATCCACATGACGTTTTAGCGGTACTTGGTGCAAGCGCATTGTCGGCGTACTTAGTAAACGAAGTTCAAGAGGTTTACCGTCTACAAGGTGTGGGTATCAATGATAAGCACGTTGAAGTTATCGTTCGTCAGATGTTACGTAAAGTTGAAGTTCTTGAGCCAGGAGACTCACGTTTCTTAGCGGGAGAGCAAGTTGAACGCGTGACTTTCGACGCTGAAAATGAACGTGTACTTAACGAAGGCGGCCAGGTTGCGACTTGTAAGCCACTTTTATTAGGTATCACAAAAGTTTCATTGAGCACTGAAAGCTGGATTTCTGCAGCCTCTTTCCAAGAGACTACAAAAGTTCTAACCGAAGCGGCTATCAATTCGAAAACTGACCATTTACGTGGTTTAAAAGAAAATATCATCATGGGTCGTCTAATCCCTGCGGGAACTGGTTTAACGTCTTATAAGCGTTGGAAAGTTGTCGTAACGGAAGATGAAGAGATGGAAACGGCTGCTTTGCCATTAGGCGGGTAGTCTAAAAAGGCGTTGGGGTTTTAGAAAAAATAACAGCCTCAATGCCGTTTAAATATGCTTGACGATGACTTCGGTTGTCGTTAATTTGACGAACTTAGTAAACATTTAGTTAGACCTAGTATAACTATGAAAAAGGTGATTTTTAAGTGCATACAATCACCGAACTGATCAAAAACGAAAGATCAGTTCAAAAAAAT
>Ga0157371_10005495_pt1 | contig 10674 bp, 12 predicted proteins | sample C45metaG_FD_113462 | JGI IMG/M metagenome (GOLD analysis project Ga0157371, IMG submission 113462) | Corn rhizosphere microbial communities from Kellogg Biological Station, Michigan, USA - C4-5 metaG | ecosystem: Host-associated > Plants > Roots > Rhizosphere > Soil | place: USA: Michigan... | reverse complement strand
TAAGGCGCTGATATACAATTTCTCGATAAGAGAGCAGTGATGTGGAAAGATCTGGATGAAGTTTTAGAGATGCTTGAGCTAAAAGATTGACCTTATAACCCCAAAACAAAATCCTTATCCTGACCTTGAATACAGCTACCTCACCTGTTGAAAACACCGGAACAATTGTAAAATGTATTTCACGGTACTGCATTCAAAAGAATTTATAATGTTGCTTTAAATGCCTTCTGCTTTGGTACCAAAGTAGTTGGAATAAGTCTTTTTAAGCAATACCTTATCAGGCTGGATCCATTTTTATATATTTAGTTGATTAATTGTAAATTATCTTAATACTTATGAGTTTATTGAAATTAACCCTCTGCACACTAACCACTTTACTAATATCTGTTTGCGGTTATTCTCAAGTACAAAATGCGGGATTTGAAAATAAACAAACAGAAACAACAAATATGATTACAAACTGGGGGTTCAAGCCACGCGAGGGATTTAAATCTTCAATCGATAAAGAAATCAGACACTCAGGATCTCAATCATTAAAACTGACATCCCAGGATAGCAAGCCAGGCGTCTGGAATCCTTTTTCTCAAATGGTCCCAATAAAAGCAGACCACCTGAAACGGATTGCAATAAATGCTTATATAAAATGTACAGATGTTAAGGAAGAAGTTGCACTGTGGTGTCAAATCCGGGATGAAAATGATAAAATGATTGGCTTTCAAAATTTTGACGGACAAGGAATTAAGATTTCAGGAACAGCTGACTGGAAGAAGTATTCATTACTGCTTACCGTTGCTCCGAAGGCAAAAAACCTGCTGTTAGGCGGGTATTTAATGGGTACAGGCACAGTTTGGTTTGACGATTTTGAAATAGAGGACCTTAATAAAGATAAAACACCGCCAAGTTCTGCCGTATCTGCTTATTGTAATGAGTTTATCAATATCATTAAGCAAAATTCATTATTTACTGATTCATTGAACTGGGTGGAGATTGAAGCAAATGTACGTGAGCTTTCAAAAGGCGTAAAAACTGTTCAGGAAGCTAGATTTTTAGCAGATTATTTGATTGAGAAACTTAGAAGTGCTGGTGACAACCATTCTTTCATCCAGGATAAAGTGTCTACAGAAAAATATACAAAAGTAAATTCCAATCCCAATAAACCCGAATCAAAGCTGCTTTCTGCTAATATTGGATACATCTCTGTACCCGGGTTTAGTTCAACTAATCCTGATGTTTCTTTGCAGTTCGCTTCTAATATCCAGAATATGATCCGAAAGATGGATAACCAAACCAACATCAAAGGCTGGATTGTTGACCTACGGGGAAATACCGGCGGAAATATGTACCCTATGATTGCTGGTTTAGGCCCGCTTATAGGAGAAGGTAATTTAGGCTATTTCGTCAAAACGGTAAATAAAAAGGAGCAAAAGAACAACTGGTATTATACCAATGGCAAATGCGGAGCAGGGAAAGGTGTAACCCTAACGGTTCCGAATCCTTATAAAATAAAAAATAAAAACACAAAGATTGCTGTATTAATTGGCCCCAGGACCAGCAGCAGTGGCGAAATGACAACTATCTCTTTCATCGGAAAGAAAACTGCAAAGCTGTTTGGAGCATCAAGTGGAGGTTATACCACAGCAAATGGTTCTTTCAAAATATCTGATGGTTCTACCCTTCTCCTTGCAAGCAGTTACACTGCTGACAGAAATGGAAATAAGTTTTTGCAAAAAATCAGTCCTGACGTAATTGTTACAAAGGGCAAGGATGGCTCTGATGCAGATATAAAAGCCGCAGAGACCTGGTTAAATGACCACTAAAATTGATTTTCTTAGCAAGAAAAACCGTTCCACGAAAGTAGATGGCCAAATATTGAGCAATCCCAACTCAAACTGCGCTGCTTTAGCCTGTCATTAAAGCAGCACAACGCATCATTATAAGCGTTGTTTAATTACGTGATCAATTAAAGTAAATCAAAAAAATATTATGGCAATATTTATAATCATTGAACAATAGGAATTATACCTTAGGCGAATGAAGAACCTATTATATTTTCTATTGCTAACGGTAATCATAGCTTGTAACGGAAACTCTTCAGATAAAGAACAGCCAGTTGCTACTACAACACCTGAAATTAATTATACTACAAAATCAAGCTACCCACATAGTACTAATGCCTTTACAGAAGGGTTCTTGTTTCACAACGGATCTTTGTATGAAAGTACAGGATCCCCAGAAGAGTTTCCAGAAACAGAATCTGTTATAGGGATCGTTAATCTTGCAAATGGAAGTATTGATCAGAAGGTTAAGCTAGATAAGAGCGTTTACTTTGGAGAAGGCATAGTATTCTTAAATAACAAGCTTTTTCAGCTTACCTACAAAAATCAAACCTGTTTTGTATACGATGCGCAAACTTTTAAGAAGTTAGGGCAATATACTTTTACAAATGCAGAGGGTTGGGGACTTACCACGGATGGTTCCAATATAATTATGAGCGACGGCACAGAAGTACTTAATTATGTTAATCCTGCTAACTTTCAAATTATCAAAAAGTTGTCGGTTTCAGAGAATGGCTATGCACTACGAAATCTAAATGAACTTGAATATATCGACGGCTTTATTTATGCGAATATTTGGACTAAAGATGAGATCGTTAAGATTGATCCAGCAAATGGCAATGTGATTGGTAAGCTCGATCTAACGATGCTAAAGGACAGTGCCAGAAGAATCAATCCAAAAGCCCAGGAAACCAACGGAATTGCCTACAACCCCGAAACTAAAAAGGTACTGGTTACAGGCAAACTTTGGCCAAAGATTTACGAAATTGAATTGTCAGCAACCAGCAAGTAGACATTTACGCATCTACAATATTATTGAAAACCTGAGATCTTACCCAGTGTTTTGTATCTTCATCTGTTATTTGGCATCTAATCAACAAATCTCACGAATGAAACAAGCGCTCCAATATGCTCTAAAAGTGGTTCTCACCTCCTTTCTGTTCGCTATTCCCCTGTCATTTCTGGCCATGATGAGTTATATGGCACTGCTGCCCATGTTATTGGATAATTACAATTTCAACGCTGGTCTGAGCAGGGTCGACCTGGTGGTATTCATGGTGCTGGTGGTTTTTGCCATATTGGTTACCGCAAAAAGAACGGACAAAATCAATAATATGCTGTATAATAAGCAGGCCATCGTATTAAAATCGATCTCAGCTTCCATGCTTGTCTTCTGTTTTTATTTGCTGTTGACCGGCAAACTGAGTGACCTTTCCTTAGACGAATTCATCGTCAGTTATGGTCCACCTTTTCTTATTACTTATATCTGTATGAAGGTCTATCCTCTTAAAGCCGAAGCAGCTGATTATTGATAGATCTTTTGCAATTGCTGATCTTTCAGCGCAGTACCTGACTTTTTGCAAAAATCAATTGCTTAACCACTCCCAGGTTTTTTCAAACCCAAGAAGAAAATAGATTTTAATCTTAACTGGTAATTTCGGATTATTATTTACCTGGTTTTGAAGGGATTTTAACGATACAATCGATCTCCACTTTAATTCCTTTTCCTAACACTGATTACAAAGCCTGCGGTCATCATTTTGAGTTGAAATTCCATCACCCTTTTGATTACGGTATGTATTGAAGTACCCATTGACAACCAGATCAAACGCTGGACAACAGACAACCTGCCTGCAGACTGGGAAGCCTTACGTAGCAGGTGGCAGTATTACCACAGCCTGAGAACCCTTACCTCCATAGCCAGCTTCAGCTGCTTTGTCATCATGAGCGTATTTTACAGGCCCAGAACAACAGAGTAGCCGAAGCTGATTAAACATGTTCATCATCATGTTTCTCGGGGTCTATTTCTGATTGAGTGATTTCCTGCTCCATTTTTTTCTGGTCTTTCCTGTTGCGGCTAATCAAAAAAATGATCAGCAAAATCACCAGCAAAACAACCACACCCTCTACCAAGCTATTTCTTTCCATAATTCCTTCTTATATTAAAGCAAGCCCTTTTCCTTCATGAGTTCTTCCTGATCTAAGTGCGAAATGTACATGACGATTTTCGGGGTTGTTTTTATATACAAAAAATAGGAGATATCAAATGTGATCAGCTCCTTACCGGTTTTATGAAACCTGGCTCCCCATTTTATGCTTGTCATCGTATAATCCTCACTAATTGGAGTCTCTTTGTAATCTACAATATGCATTTGTTCCATTCCCGTTTCCCTGTTAAATTCCTGCAGCTGCTGCAACCATTTGATAAATGTCTGATCATTTTTAAATGCGGAGTTCCCATTTGGCCCTCCGGCAATAAAGTTTTCTGCATAAAAATCAGCAATGACGGTTAAATCATTTTGATCATTTGCCCGCGCATAGCTGTCAAAAAATGCAGCGAGCGAGTTTTCCGGTGTCTTCATATTTAATTTAAGCTAACCATTTCAGACCATATAAGTTTCCATTTAAGTATACTGCAATTGCGCTGGAAGTCCCCTGAGTCCAGATAATTTACCAGCCTGCATGCCCTTGTGCTGGACCAGCACTTTATATTTACTCCCCATATCCATAAGCAGCGTGTGACTTAAACTGGCTGCCTTTTGGGCGGCGCGGATCACATCCGCTTCATCCGAAAGTACATTCAACAGCTGGTCACGGAATCCAAGTGAACTCAGAAAACATCCCTGATCAGTGAGGCCCGTTTCAGCTAGTCCGTTTTTTGCACCCCAATGACGGGGTGCAGAAAAATTCACGTGAGTGGTCATATCCTGCTCGCCGATATGGGCATAAAAGGAATCATTTACAGAATGTTTGTAATAACAAACCAGCGTCCCCTGGCTCCTGCTCGCCTTGTACATATCCGGATTCTCACAACCATAGTCAATGGTGATCACATAGCCACTTTTTACAGCCAAAGCAATCTCCGCAATCCAATCCAAAGCCTCCAGGTTGATCTCTGCAGCATATCCCCTGGCCAGACAGATGCCCAGCTCAGCGAGATAGTCCCTAAGCTCGGACCTCGCAGGCTGCAAAACTTCAGTAAAACCATCCTGATAATCCACGTAAACCTCCATCAACTCTTGCTGCATCACCACCCGGTGTACTGCAAAATTATCCAGCAGCTCATTAAAGAGCACGCAGCCAGTTATACCGCCTAATTCTAAGATCGAATTGAGCCACTCTACCTTCCCATGCACTTGTTTTCTTTCCTGCTCCCGCATCAGCGGGCTCTTTTCAATAATACAGTAACGCGTTTTGGCATACATTTTTGAATTCGCCTGCAAATAATTCATGATATCCCTGCAAAGATGTCCAGTTCCAGCCCCGTACTCTACAATCGTAAACACAGGACATTCCATCTGTTCCCAGATCTCTTCCAGTTGCTTTCCCAGTAGCATTCCAAAAACTGGTGTAAGCATAGGACTGGTATAAAAATCCCCCTGAATTCCTATCGGATTAGATTTTGAAGTATAGTATCCCAGATCAGCATCATACAGGCACCATTCCATAAATTCATGAAAGGAAACCGGTCCTTGCTGCCGAATCCGTCCGGCAATACAATCTGACAATTCCATAGCGCTCGTGTTACCCTACTCTTGGCACCAGTTTATAAAAAGTACTTTGCTCACCGTTTGCTTTGTGATCCTGGTAGAGCAAATCCAAACGGTCCTTTTCAAAATCATCGAAGAAATCTTCCCAGCTGATCTCTTCCAGATCGTCACTTTTACTGAATTCAGGAAAATGGATCCTGAGAACACCTTCATCGCCATTCAATTCTGTTCCGATGACCCTTGCAGGAACACCGCCACGTTTTTCAGCCCATTCCCTGATGGTCTGATGATTATGGGTTTGATTTGAAGTACTCATGTGTTTTGAATTTAAGGTTAATGCGTAACTAAGCCAGCGTCCTGACTGATGGTGTCAACCCTCATCACGGCTGTATCTGCCGGTACCCCATTCATATCCGCAGTGTCCATTACCGCGCTATCTGTCATTAAAGAATCGGCATCACTGTCTTTGATCCTGTCGGAACTGCATCCTGCAAATGCCAATGCAGCAATTAAAATCAGGAACTGCATCTTTTGCTTCATGATTTTTCTTTTTAGTACGCGATATAGTTAACATTCCATAAATCAAAGGGTTTGTCATATTTATTTTGACAGAAATTATTGGCTTAATAAACTTAATACCTGATCATCAGTAAACTCCCCAAAATGACGATAGGCCAGCCCCACCGATTGAAAATCCTCAGGCTGCTGCAATACCGCTATGGCATCTGCGCGGCTGAGGTGAATGTCATAACCAGCTGAGGATACCGGTACGGCAATGATCACTTTTGACGCGCCATTTTTATGACAGAGACCAATTACCGGAACCAATGTTACCCCTGTAGCAATGCCATCGTCTACCAGGATGACCGTCCGGTGCCTCATGTCAGGCAGTGGCATCTCCTTGCGATAAAGTTCAACCCGGCGTTTCACCTCTGCAAGATGTTCCTCGATAATATCCTCAATAGTTCCCTGATCCAGCATATCCCGGCCCAATCCGGAAACATAAACCTCCGATTGTTCGCTGACCGCCCCAAAACCCAGCTCAGGATGACCAGGAAAAGGGAGTTTGCAGGAAACGATCAGCGAAAATGCGGCATCCAATGCTGCGGCAACATAATAGCCAACTTCCACGCCTCCCCTGGGTATACCTATCACCAATGGATTTTGCGCCTTGTATTTTGCGCTTAGGTATTCACCCAGTTGTTTCCCGGCATCCACCCGGTCTTTAAAAAGCCTGTATTTCCCCCTGCTGAACATCACTTAATCCCTTCACGAACGTTTAATGCTTTTTCCCGGTGGCTTTCCAAAACAGGTAAAAACTGACCGGCAAAGTTACTGACAGCGGTATCGGGGCTATCCCCGGCACCTTTGAAAAGCTCAATATCCTTATTGTGGTTCTCGTTCATCATTTTTAGATACAACTTTTCAAAATAATCCGTTTCCATTTTTTCCATTTGCCGGACTTGCTCCATTTGCTTTGCCGAAAGAGAAACAGGGAGCTTTAGCCCTTTAGCAGCGGACAAAGCGGTCAATGCCTCATGGATTCGTTTATGGTCTTGTACCATGAGTTTGCCAAAGGCCCGGACGCCCTTGTTATTTGCTTTTTCAAAGGCAAGTTTTCCAGACGTAACTTCAAACATATTGCCTAAAGCCGCTTTTTCAATAAACATAGCTGTCTGAATTCCGTCTCCCATTTTTTGCGCGCCGGGAGCGGGAGGTGCATTGGCTACCACATGATCTACAGCAGTGGTGGTATCACCCATTGATTGAACTTTATCTGTAGGCTGGCAGCATACCAACACAATTGCAGTGCTGATGCCAACATATACAAGACTTTTTATATTGCGTTTCATGAGATTTCTCCTTCATTTATCAGTGCGTCAATTCAGGAGCTTAACAGATATAATCAACAACAATCCCGCCGCACCTCTTATTTTAGGTGATGATATGCGCCTTTTTCCCTTCAATGGCCGCCAACAACTGATCATAAGGCCGATTGAATTTCTCGATACCTTCATTTTCCAGCTGGGCACTGACCGCATTAAGGTCAATTCCGATCCCTGGCAACTGCTCCATGATCTGCAAGGCCCTATCCATATCCTGTTCCAGACGGCTGGCCGGCTGGCCATGATCACGGTAGGCTTCCAGCGTATCCATGGGAAGGGTATTGATGGTCTCCGGACCAATCAGTGCCTCTACATATTTGATATCGGAAAAAGACGGATCCTTGGTTCCTGTACTGGCCCATAAAACACGCTGTGGCCTGCCCCCAACTGCCTGAAGTCTTAAAAACCGGTCACTGCTAAAAATACGCTTGTAGATCTGATAGGCCTGTTTGGCACAGGCAATGGCGACCTCTCCCTTCATTTCAGCATGACCTTTGGCTTCCAGTTGCGGGTCCAGCAGCACATCAATCCGGCTCAGGAAAAAACTGGCCACAGAAGCAATTTGATCTATGGGCTGGCCTGCCGCTACCCGGTCTTCCAATCCCGATAAATAAGCATCAACCACCTGTTCATATCTTTCCAGGCCAAATAGCAGCGTAATATTAATGTTTAACCCCTCGCTAATCGCCTTTCGGATAGCAGGTATTCCTTCAGCCGTTGCCGGAATCTTGATCATCACATTTTCCCGATCCAGCTTTCTCCAAAGCGCTACAGCCTGTTTGATCGTACCGCTGGTATCCTTCGCCAGGCGCGGAGAAACTTCCAGGCTGACGTATCCGTCTGGTTCGCGGGCAAAAACAGTTTGAAATTGATCGGCCGCATTTTGGATATCGGTTATGGCCAGTTCATAAAAAATAGCCTCATTGTTTTCCTGGGTAGCAGCCAGGTCCATAATCTGTTCATCATAAGCCATACTACTGCTGATCGCCTTTTCAAAAATGGCAGGATTTGAAGTCATTCCGCGCAAGCCATCCTGCTCAATAAGTGCTGCCAACCGGCCGGAATCAATCAGTCTGCGGTCCAAAAAATCCAGCCAGATGCTCTGGCCGAATTCATGCAGTTGTTTTATTTTATTGGTTTCCATAATTCATCTTGTTTTGTAAATCTTTTAAGCTTTCTCAATGAAATACTGCCGTTGGGATTAAGTCATGAACCTGGTTAACAATAGCAGTAGCATTGATACCGGCCAATTCAAGCAGCTCCTCCATTTTTCCCGACCTGGAAATTTCTTGTACAGCCATTTTTTTCAGCTGTACCGGTTGCTCCGCCAAAGCAGCTGTTACAAAATCACCCATTCCACCGTGGGCAAAATGATCCTCAACGGTAATTAAAATGGCATTTTTGGTCTCCTGTACGCATTTGATCAAAGTATCCTGATCAATAGGGTTAATGCAATAACAATCCATCACCCGCACAAGTATTCCTTCTTCTTTTAAGTGGTCTGCGGCTTTGAGCGCTTCAAATACGGCAATACCTGTAGCGACAATGGTGAGCTGATCCTCCTTGGACTGTCTCAGTAGTTTTGACCCGCCAACCTTAAATGTTTCCTTATCCTGGTAAAGTAACGGCGTTTTAGGGCGCAGTGTCCGCATGTAAACGAATCCCTGATGGGCGATCATATGGGCGGTAAGTTTGGCGGTGGAAACTGCATCTGCCGGTTGAAAAATCACCGTATGCGGTAAGGCCCCAAATAAGGCAATATCCTCCAGTCCCATTTGAGAAGGACCATCCTCCCCGATAGAAACCCCCACATGGGAGCCCACAAATTTGATATTGGCCTCAGATACCCTGGCCATGCGGATCTGATCAGCTGCCCTGGTCAGAAAAGCACCAAAAGTAGCTACAATGGGGATTTTACCTAAGCGGGACAAACCAGCAGCAACCGAAACCATATTCTGTTCGGCAATGAAACACTCCACAAAGCGCTCAGGGAAGACATGTAAGAAGGCTTCTGCAAAGGTTGAGTTTTTCACGTCCGCATCCAGAACATAGAGGTCTGTATTTTGATGTCCCATTTCAGCAATCGCCTGGCCAAAAACTTCCCGAGTAGCATATTTCTTATCCTTTTCAAAAGAAAGTTCAGGCTTCAGCTCTAAAACCTGATGCATTGGTGACCTTGTTAAATCAGGTGCTCTCAAATTTAGCCGGAGGGTATCATCGGGTTCACCCAGTTCTTTCATTGCTTTTTGCAGTTCTTCCTCATTCAAGGCTTTTCCATGCCATCCATCCCTGTCTTCCAGAAAAGAAATGCCTTTTCCTTTTATGGTATGAGCAACAATAGCCAGTGGCTTGTCTCCCTGATGGTAAAATGCCTGTTCAAAGGCAATTTGCACTTCTTTAAAGTCATGACCATTGATCATTATCGTTTCAAAACCAAACGCCTTGAACCGCTGCTCATATTTTTCTGCATCCCATCCAAACATGGTTTCCCCGCTTTGTGCCAGCCTGTTGATATCCGCTATAGCAACCAGGTTATCCAGCTGGTGATAAGCAGCAAAATTTGCAGCTTCCCATACCTGACCTTCCGCCAGTTCACCATCTCCCAGAAGGACATAATTCTTACCCGGAAGCGATTCCCTTTTGCTCAGCAAAGCTAGTCCTGCCCCAACCGAAAGCCCCTGTCCGAGTGATCCGGTAGCGGCCTCAGCATAAATAAACTTCGGGGTAGGATGTCCTTCAAAACGGCTGTCAACCTTTCTCAGGGTAAGTAATTCGTCCAAAGGATAAGCACCTGCCATACCAAACACGGTATACAGCAATGGCGCGGCATGCCCTTTAGAGAGCACGAACCGGTCGTTGTATACATTCAGTGGATTGTTGATATCGTATCTGAAATACTGATCAAAAAGTACAGCCATCATATCAGCTGCAGACAGGCAGGATGTAGGATGTCCGGATCCCGCTGCTGTAGTAGCCTTCAGGCACCACTTACGGATTAAATTGGCCTTGGCCTGTAAATTCACATAGTTCTCCATCATATTTAATTTTTATAGGTTACCAGTATACTTTTTGTCTATGCTCAATGGGCCTGAACCAAAATAACTGATCAGCAAGGCAGCCCCAAGCATAGAAATGTTTTTCATGAACATCGCCAGCTGCATTTGCTGCATGGCAGGATCCCCTGCTGCCCAGAACTGGTGCATGATCAGGGTAACAGGCAGCAGAAAAACAATGATCAGCCAG
>Ga0157371_10005494_pt1 | contig 10675 bp, 9 predicted proteins | sample C45metaG_FD_113462 | JGI IMG/M metagenome (GOLD analysis project Ga0157371, IMG submission 113462) | Corn rhizosphere microbial communities from Kellogg Biological Station, Michigan, USA - C4-5 metaG | ecosystem: Host-associated > Plants > Roots > Rhizosphere > Soil | place: USA: Michigan... | reverse complement strand
TGATCCGGGATATCGAATCGAACGGTGAGCGGAACCGGGGCTTATACATCATGAAGGGCCGGGGGATCGGCCATTCCAATCAGGTACGTGAGTTTATCATTACCGAAGATGGCTTGGATCTGGTAGATGTCTATTTGGGCCCGAATGGGGTGCTTACCGGCTCGGCCCGAGAAGCCCATGCCTTACAGGAACTAACTGGCACCAAGCTGGAAAATCATGTGACGCAGTACAAGGATAAGGAGATTGAGCGTAAACGCGAATTACTTATTTCCCAAATCGCACGCTTGCAGACGGAATTTGCTTCAGTTGAAGCGGACCTGAATAAAGCACATTTGCAGAATGCTCTGCAAAAACAAATTGACAATGAAAATCGCGAGCAGATGATTAAAAAGCGCGTGAGCCGCGGCAATCAAAGCCCAGGCAATCCGGCCAGCCCATCTAAACGTAGCAAGAAATAACATGGAGAATCCAGAACAGAATTGGGAGCTTAGATTATATATAGCCGGACAAACGCCTAAATCCGTAACCGCCCTGGGCAACCTGAAGAAATATTGTGAAGAGCATCTGCAAGGACGCTACAAGATTGAGGTGATTGACTTGTTGTTGCAACCACAACTTGCAGAAGGCGATCAGATATTTGCCGTGCCTACCCTGGTACGTAAAGTTCCTGTACCTATACGAAAGATCATTGGCGATCTCAGCAATGAAGAAAAAGTTCTTGTTGGCCTAAATATTATTCCCCTCAAGACAACCTAAACTGCTTTGGAAGACAAGTATCATCTCATGCTGTATGTTACAGGTGCATCGCCAAATTCGGTGAGGGCAATTAATAACATAAAAGAAATTTGTGAAACGTACCTGAACGACAACTATGCGCTGGAAATCATTGATGTTCACCAAACGCCGGAAGTGGCTCAAAGGGAGCAAATCATTGCTTTACCAACGCTGATCAAAAAGGGTCCTAGCCCGGAAAGGCGCCTTGTTGGGGATCTCTCTGACAAAGCAAAGGTGTTACGGGGACTTGGAATTAAACACTAAGCGTTGCATGAACTTAGAGAATACGAATTTACTTGCTGCCGAACTTGCGGAACTGAAGTTTCAGCTTGAAGAGGCAAATGATACCATAGAGGCTATCCGGACGGGGATGGTGGATGCCTTTGTTGTCTATGGCGGCGAAGGACATCAATTGTATACCCTGAAAACTGCCGATCAAACCTACCGGGTTCTGGTCGAGAAAATGGGTGAAGGTGCCATCACCATGAATAAGCTTGGAATTATCCTATATAGCAACTCACGCTTTGCCGAAATGCTTAATCTAAGCCTGGACAAGGTGATCGGGCGGCATGTGGATGAATTCCTGGTGGGTTCAACGGCATCCTCCCTTCTTAGCATGGATGGCAATCAGGAATTTCAGGAGGAAAAGACCGAAGTGCAGTTAAAATGCGCCGGTACTAAGGAGATACCGGTGCTGCTTGCCCCTACAAAACTAGATCTGGAAGATGGTACGGCGTATAGTCTCCTTTTTACGGATCTAAGTAAGCAAAAGGAGAATGAGCGGCTGCTGAAGAAAAATAACGAAGAGCTTGCTGAAGCCAGAAACCAGGCGCTGATCTTGAATGACGAACTGGAAAATACCGTTCTGGAACGGACACGTGATTTGTCGGTAAGCCGGGAAAACTTTATACTTCTGGCTAATAACATTCCGCAGATCACCTGGACAAACCAGCCTTCTGGTGAATTCAACTTCTTCAATCAACGCTGGTACGATTTCACAGGGCTTGGCGTTTCAGAAAGCTTTGCTCATGCCTGGAATGACGTGATCCATCCGGAAGATATCGAGCTGACGAACAACAAGTTTGAACAAAGCATGAAAAGCGGTCAGATTTTCGAAATCGAGAATCGTTTTAAGCGCAAAGATGGTGTTTACCGCTGGCACCTGAACCGGTGTATTCCGCTACGTAACAATGCCGGCGAACTGCTGTTTTGGGTAGGTACCGCTACGGATATTGATGACCAGCGTAAGGCTATTGAGAAAAAGGATGAATTTATCGGGATTGCAAGTCATGAATTAAAAACCCCACTTACGACATTAAAAGGCTACCTCCAATTGATGTCGAACTTCAAAAAGGAGCCAGTTCCGGAACAGATCAGAAGTTTTATAGTAAAGGCAGGGACATCGATCAGCAAGCTCCAAAGCCTGGTGAATGATCTCCTGGATGTAAGTAAGATCCAGGCAGGGAAACTGCATTTCAGTCAGGCCCCGGTGAACATGAACGATCTGGTGGCGGTTTGTGTGGAAAATTCCAGATTTATGTTTCCCGACTACAACGTTAGCTGGACCCCAGGGTCGGAATATACGGTTTTCGGCAACTTTGAACGGATTGAACAAGTGGTGATGAACTTGATCAACAACGCCGTAAAGTATTCTCCAATAAACAAGGACATTTCGATTCAGCTGGGTAAAGTAGACGGACTTGTTAAGTTGACGGTAATCGATCAGGGTATCGGACTTTCTGCCGAACAGCAGGAAAGGATCTTCGAACGCTTCTACAGGGTGGATGATAAGAACTATGCGGCTAGCGGGCTTGGAATGGGCCTTTTCATTTGTATGGAGATCATCAAGAGCCATTTTGGGCGCATGGGCGTAGAGAGTGAGATCCACAAGGGATCATCTTTCTACTTTATGCTCCCCGTTCATGAATTTTAGGTTCCCGGATCACCAGGTTAAAAGATTAGTAGGTTCAACGTACCTGAGGTTAATCTAGGGTCCCTGTGTGGTTATAGCTAAACACCTTGTCCTACCTAAATAGGCTACCTAAGTGCCGGTTACCTCAAATTATAAGTCCTTTGCACCTGGCTTATCAGGATCAAAGGACCTACAATATTATTTTTCAAGGCCGAGGTTTACCGCTCCTGAACCATTGTTGTTTGGGAACTGAATAGCATCATCCTCCGCACCCTCGGGCTTGCTTTTCTTTAAATTAACTTTCTCACCGAAGAACAACAGGGCCAGGACAGAGTTACGCGGGATAAGCAGTTGCAGGATGATCGGTAATCCGATACCCAGCACCAGTCCGCCAATTACATGGATAAAGTTATTGGTTATATGAACTTTCAATAAAATCATCCGCGCTGCGGCTGTACCAAAAACGTGAAAAAGGTATATTCCATAAGAGAAATTACCCAGCCAGATTAACTTATCATTCTTGATCGCATAGCGGATGAGCAGGACACAAGCCGTTGCCCCCACCAACACGGTTAACGTGTTATTAAGTAGCGGCGAAATGCTGATATTGAAGATGCTGAGCTGGTAAACCATCGCTGTGCAAAATACCACAGCAGAAACGATAAGTGTACGCTTTACAAATATGGTGTCGAAGAAGCGTTTCAGGGTCAGACCAAGAATGAAGAAGGTCAATAAGAAAGGTACCTCATTCAAACTAAAAAACTTAATATGTGGCTGGTCCGTGAGGAATATCGCTGCAGAGATCAGGAGGACAATGGAAGCTGATTTCAAGGAGTTCAACAGCTTTCCGCGCTCCAGTGCAGTGATAATAAGGAACACGACCATCATGCCTTGTAAGAACCAGAAATGGGCATAGTGGAAGAAGTAAATCTGCCAGATGTCTCCAATGTTAACCTTGGCGTTCGTACCCGGGGTAACATATTGGACAACAAAAAACAAGGTAGCCACAACAATCAAGGGAATCAGCAAACGATTTACCTTCCGTACTAAAAATTGATTGGTAGAGGAGAATCTGGCCAATGGCTTATAGGCATACACGTAGCCTGAGATAACCGTAAACAAGGGCATTCGAATGTATTGAAGCACATAGTAGGTAAACCTCCAGGGGGAGTCATCCTTAACTTTCAACCCCATATCCGAGCTGTATCCGATAACGTGGCCCAACACCATCAATAAAATTGCGAGACCTCTGAGCGTCTCCATGTTCAGATCCTTACTTGTCTTGACTCTTGGCATAAACAGCGGTTTAGTTAGTGAGAGCTGTTAATTGGCACCTGTAGGGTATTGAATTTGTTACTTGAATATACTTTAATAATAAAAGTAAAACAAAGTTTATTATTAGGATGTTTGAGCGCCGGATGAAAATAAACTAAAAACATGGGGCAAATTTTTCTTTTCCCTACCTTTGAGCTTAAAGTTTTTCTATCCATGTTTTTCTTCAGACGTAAGCGCAGCGCATTTTCAGATTTCTCAGAAGTTGGTTTAGACATGCACTCCCATTTAGTACCTGGGGTGGATGATGGCGCGCAAGATGTTGCAGATAGTATACGGATCATTACCGGTTTGAGAGAACTTGGTTTCCGGCACCTGATTACTACCCCGCACACACTTCAGGGTGTACATCCCAATACGATGGAAACATTGTCTGCAGCACATGCGTTATTAGATGGTAAGCTACCGCAAGACATGGTTGTAAATTTGTCGTCTGAGTATTACCTGGACGAACAGTTCGATGAACAACTCAACGCTAAAGCTGTGATGCCAATGCCCGGTAACCGTTTGTTGATTGAATTTAGCCAGATCTCCAGGCCCCTGGATCTGGAGGAAAAGATCTTTGACCTGGGCATTAAAGGATACCAGGTTATTCTGGCCCATCCGGAACGATTCCTGTTCTTCCACAGGCAATTTGATTACTACAAAAGGTTGAAAGAGATGGGTGTTGAACTGCAGTTAAATGCAATGTCGCTGACCGGACATTATGGTAAACACATCAAGTCGATTGCTGACAAGCTTGTAGAAAAAGACATGATCGACTTTATAGGAACCGATATACACCATGTACGCCATTTGGATGTTCTAAAGCAAGTACCGGCGACAAAGTCTTTCGATCGCCTGGTTAGCAGTGGGCTGCTTAAGAATAAATATTTATTCTCGTAGCTTTCCCTTAAGCATCCTTTGCTGGCAATTAGTAGGCGTTATCTTCACCTCTGACCACATTGATCACAGTCATGAAGATGATCTTCACATCCAACATTGCGGTCCAGCTTTCCAGATAGTTGATATCATATTTCACCCGGTTGTCCATGTCTTCATGTTTACGGGTTTCTCCACGATAGCCATGTACCTGAGCCCATCCCGTAATGCCTGGCTTAAGGAAATGTCTAACCATATAGTTATTGATGATTTCCTTGTATTCTTTGGTGTGGTTAAGCATATGCGGTCTCGGACCTACAACACTCATATTACCCAAAAATACATTGAAAAACTGAGGCATTTCATCAAGACTGGTTCTGCGCATGAAGGCACCAATCGGTGTAATACGTGCATCGAACTTGGTTGCCTGTTTTTTATCTGAGTCCTGATTAACCGTCATGCTTCTGAACTTATAGCACCAGAAAGGCTCATCATCACGTCCGCTACGAAGTTGTTTAAACAACACAGGTCCTTTACTTTGCATTTTGATGATGATCGCAAGGATCGGATATAACCAGCTTAGGACGAACAAAATCACAAGTGAACTGAATACGATATCAAATACGCGTTTCTTAAATCTGTTGCTTATTTCCTCAAGTGGTTCCTTACGTAAACTGATCACCGGAAATTCGCTACCCAAATAGTTGATGTTGTAAGCAGAAGAGATCTGCCCGCCCAAATCAGGAACAAATTTTAATCGCACACATTGTTTATCGGCTTCTTCTTCTAAAGCTTTCAACTGCGACATGCGGTTTGGCGCTACAGCCACATAGATATCTTTAACCCCTTGCTGCGCCGCTTCTGAGATCTTTCTGGATACGAATTCAGGAACAATCCCACCTGGTTCCGTGTAGATACTTTCATCATCACCCACAAACCCACAAAATTCCAAACTACGTTGTGATTGCAGATAAGTGGATATACGCAGTGCTGTGTTGTTAGATCCCATTACAGCGACCTTTCTCGCACCTTTAAACTTGTTTAATAAAACAAACTGGAAAGAGGTTCCTACAAATCTGTTCAGAATGAAACCAATCGATAAAGTGCCATAGAACACAATCAGGAATGTCCGGGAGAAATCTTCTTCCTTGGAAAAGACCAGGTATAAAGTATACAGTAGAAAATGACTAACCACACTTCTCAGCGTTCCCCGATATACATCCTCAAGTGATTTAGACGCACTAAAGCGGTATAGACCTAACATTGCCGTACAAAGCAACCATAATAAATTGCAGACGATGATCTGGTTCTGGATAATTTCCGGTGAAATGGATTTCCCCAAGTAGATGGTCGTATAGTAGGAAACGAAATAAATGACATTAAGCATGATAACATCCGTTATCGGCATAATTTGTCTGAGAATATAACTTGAACGTGATTGTATAGCCATAATGATATAAACAACATGGGTAACAACATCAATCGGACCATTGTTCTTTTACTTGTTAAAAATTTCCATAAAAAAGCATTCCGACTAAGAATATTGAGCAAAAACGCAAACTATTTTCTCGAATTTTCACGCATTAAAGCACGGAAAGCGGGTTTTGGCTGATAATTATGATCAAAAAGCAAGGGAAAGTCATGATTTTTAATCTTAGAATTGCGAAATGAGTCTGCATCGGCAACATTCCACGTTGTCACACCAAACTGTTGCGACTTTGGTATAGTATTATAAGCTTCGAAGATCTCCTGGTACATGGTTGCTTGCCTACCTGCCAAGTCTTCATCCAGCTGAAAGGAGTCTGGCTTCTTGTAACGAACAGAAACCTCCAGTTCAGAAATATGTACTTTTAAGCCTGTCGCAGCAACGGCCCGTAAGGCTCTGGTGATCTTAGCCGCATCCATACGAAGCACAGTATGCATCTGAAGCCCCAATCCAGAGATCGGTACTCCCCGCCTTTTAAAATCCCTGACCATGTTTAAGATAGCCTGCAACTTTCTCCCCCCAAACTCCTGTCCGTAGTCGTTATAAAAAAGCAGGGCGTCCGGATCACATTCATAAGCATACCGGAAAGCGCTCTCTATATATCCAGGTCCGAGCTTCTCAAGCCATATACAGGACTTGTAGTTTCCCTTGTCATCAAAGGCTTCATTCACCACGTCCCAGGAGGCTACCTTGCCTCTGAAGTGCGACACCACGGTTTGAACATGTGTTTTAAGCAAGTTTTCCCAATCTTCCCGGCTTCCCTGATAGGAAGTCACCCATTTCGGGTTTCCCTTTGACCAGATCAATGTATGGCCATGCAGGCGAATGTTATTTTCAGCGGCAAAATCTGCAATATAATCGGCATCATTCCATCGATAAACAGAGGGAGCAGGATGTAGCGCACCAAATTTCATGGCATTTTCTGCGGTGATGCTGTTAAACTGTTCCAGAATCAGCTTTCTATAAACCTTATTGTTTCGAAGGAGTTTAATCTTGACTGCAGCACCCACAGGAAAACGGAATACGTCTTTTAAACCCCGGTCGTTTTTACCGGAATCCAGAACCTGACCGGGCTCGTGTTGGATATCCGGCTTTTGGAACACACCAGCAATCAGTAAGGGCAGCATGATCAGACTAAGTAACTTCATTCTTAAATCGGTTAAACTAAAACTACGAAACGGCAGAATCTGCAAAAAGTTACGTATAAAAATAAAAAGGACGAAAACCTGATGGTCTACGTCCTTTTAAAACTTGAAAAAATTTAGCTTTTATTTTCCCAAACCTGCCTCTACAAATCCTTTGTAGGCGGGTTTAGGATTGTATTTACTGTCGAATAATAAAGGGTAATCGTGATTGTTATCCGCGATGTTGTGATTGAAAAACGAATCGCAATCTGCTACGCCCCAGGTGGTGATACCCCATTGCTGGGCTTTGGGTACAGCAGTCAGGTAAGCTTTAATGATTGCCTTCCACTTACTACCTTGGCTGGAAGCCAGATCAGTGGTTAAGGTAAACAAACTCGGTTGTTGGTAACGAACGGATATGTCCAGCTCAGACACGTAAACCAACAAGCCTGCATCAGCAGCACGCTTGAAGTTGGTATAAAACTTCATCGGGTCGATACGCAGGACGGTGTGGCCCTGGAAAGCTAAACCATGAAAGGCAATTTTCCTGGCTTTGGCCTGGGCCGCAATGTCGAGAAGCAAAGCCATCTTCTTTCCGCCGAACTCCTGCCCATAGTCATTCAGGAAGAGCTTGGCATCCGGATCTGCCTCCTGTGCATATTTAAAGGCTTTAAAAATATAATCGATTCCAAGTTTTCGCAACCAGATGTTGTCTACCAACGTTCCGTCACTTGCTACGGGTTCATTAATTACGTCCCAGGAAGCAACCTTTCCTTTAAAATGTTTAACAACAGTTTGTACGTGTGTTTTCAGCATCAGATCCCAAGCTGCCCGATCGCCCTTGAAGTTTTTAACCCAGGCTGGCTGAACACTGTCTTTCGCCCAGATCAAGGCATGTCCATGAACGCGCATGTTGTATTTCTGTGCAAACGCAACAACCGCATCTGCCTTGCTGAAGGTCCAGGTTTTCTCTTCCGGATGCAGGTTGCCGAATTTCATATTGCTTTCTGCAGTAATACTATTGAACTCCCGGGTAACGACATTGGCATAAACGGGATCTTCCAGGCGCTCTTTGATGACGGCGACTCCGATCGGAATAGAGAAACTTCCTTTCAGACTGGCATTCTTAATGAAATTGACAGTTGTAGAAGAGTAGGTGGCCATCTCTGTGTTTGTGGCGGCAACTTCTTCTGGTTGTTTGGACGGAACCGCATCCTCTTCAACTGATGTCTTACAAGCAAGGAGCTGAGTAGAAAGGAGCGCGAGAGCAAGGGCAAAGACCCTTAACGATGAACTGGTGAATTGGTCGGTAAACCTCATTACTTTATAATTTTTAGTGGATGATTAATTATAATGCAAGATACGTTATCGTTGTGGTAAACACGCCCATCCGGGTGTGTTTTACGCTTTTTGTATAAAGTTGTTTTTATTTCACCTTTTGGCACGACGTTTTTTCACACCTATCTAACTTAGAGGACATTTTGCGATTTCCGCAGTTTACTGTTCCTAAAATAAAAAAGATTACTCCTTGAAACACTGTGCTTTACTTTAACGAAACCGAACGCCTATAAAAAAGCAAAGCCCAGAGACGCCTGTGAGCAATGCTGTAAAAAAGTCGTAAATAATTCGAGAAAATGCCTTATTCCACAAGAAATTGCCTAGGTATTTATACGGGTAGGAAGCCATGTAATGGCTTGTTCGGGTAAATCATAAAAATGGATGACCATATGGCCATCCATTTTCTATTGATATTATTGTCCTTGCGCGGCGGCAAGGAAGCCACGATATGCAGGCTTAGGATTATAGAATTTATCAAACAACAACGGGTAGTCGTACCGGCTATTTTTCGCACGGACATTCCAGAAGGAATCTCCATCTCCAACACCCCAGGTTGTAATTCCGTATTGCTGACTTCTCGGAACGTTAGCCATGTAGGCTTCAACGATCTGCTGCACTTTATCACCTTGTCTTTGTGCAAGGGATTTATCCAGGTCAAATAGGTTAGGCTTTTGGTAGCGTACAGAAACGTCAAGCTCGGAGATATAGATCTTAAGCCCTGTAGCCGCAGCTCTGGCCAGGTTCTTAGCAATCTTGTCAACTGTAATTCTTAACACAGTGTGCATTTGGAAGCCAAGGCCGTCTACATGGGTACCACCCTGTTTGGCTTGTTCAACGAGCGCCATGATCTTGTCCATCTTTTTGCCGCCGAACTCCTGACCATAGTCATTATAGAATAGTAAGGCATCCGGGTCTGCTCTGTGTGCAAATGTAAAAGCAAGACCTATATAATCTTCGCCGATATTACGTAGCCAAATGTTGTTTCTAAGTTCTCCATTATCTTTGATGGCTTCGTTACACACGTCCCAGGCTTTGATCCTGCCCTTAAAATGACCGACCACCGTTTCAATGTGATTTTGCAATATGTTAATCCAGGCTTTCCGGTCACCTTTAAAAGTCTTAATCCAGACAGGCATCATAGAATCTGCCGGATATAATAAGGTAGATCCATGCACGCGCATGTTATTTTGTAAAGCGAAGTCTACAATTGCATCCGCTTTCTTGAACGTCCATTTATCCCGTTCCGGATGAACAGCACGGAAGTTCAAACTACTTTCAACAGTGACACTGTTGAAATCCCTGGTTAAAGCACGGGTATATAAGGACCCTTCCAGACGCTCTTTTACAACGGCAGCTCCAATTGGGAATGGAAAGCTTCCTTTAAGCGTTTTATTGTTAATAAGACTAACACTACCACTGATCCAATTTGTCAGCGCGGTTTCTGAAGATACTTCCTCATTGGGAGTAGACGGAGCTAAATCCTCTTCAACGGAAGTCTTACAGGCGATTAAATTTGTTGAAAATAAAGTGAAAAGTACGGCAAACAACTTAATGTTTGTTTTCGAAATAGTGGGGTCGGTAAACCTCATAAGTTAATAATTGAGTGGATGATTTGTTTATTTATTACGTAAAGTGCTAATTTTTTATTCTTCGAATCTGGCATTGTTATTGTATTTGAGCGCCGATTTCTTTTTTACTCCTCCTTTTTAAATTAAATTTTTAAATTCTCTTTTTTTGGCATGCGTATTAATTAACGATAGTGTTTATTAGTTTAAAAACAGTGTGTTTTTTGTTTAATACAACCATAACGCATACTAGAAATTAATATTGCACATGTATTTTGAGGCT
>Ga0157371_10005492_pt1 | contig 10678 bp, 5 predicted proteins | sample C45metaG_FD_113462 | JGI IMG/M metagenome (GOLD analysis project Ga0157371, IMG submission 113462) | Corn rhizosphere microbial communities from Kellogg Biological Station, Michigan, USA - C4-5 metaG | ecosystem: Host-associated > Plants > Roots > Rhizosphere > Soil | place: USA: Michigan... | reverse complement strand
TGAGTAAAAGGAATATCAGAATTTTTTTTGCCATTTGGCTATTGAGTAACAAAAACGATACCCAAGTGTATCTATAACGGGCGAATGCGCTAAAAGTTATGTGAAGAAGCGTTAAAATTTAATATCGCTCTCCTATATGAGATTCTTCGCTGCACTCCGTTTCGCTCAGAATGACATGCCCCCCGGACCTAACTATTCAACCTGTTCATCTTCCATTTCGACACGTTTTCCGTATTTTCAGCTGTTTGGGCCGATGCCGCTTTTTTAGCGCCCATCAGCTTCGCCCCGAAAAGCGCTGCGATCTCTGCTTCGTCCTCATTTTCCTGTGCCAGCATTTCCGGCTTGAAATAATGCTTGATGAAATGCGTATCAAAGTTCCCGGAGGTGAATGCCTCGTGCTTCAACACAAACTTACAGAAGGGCAGCGTGGTTTCCACGCCGGTGATCTTGTAATCGTCGATGGCGCGGATCATCCGGTTGATGGCCTCTTCCCTGTCCTTCCCGAAGGAGATGAGCTTGGAGATCATCGGATCGTAATAGATCGGGATGTCCATTCCTTCCTCGAAGCCGTCGTCAACGCGAACACCAAGGCCCTGCGGGCGCTGGTAGGTCACTAATTTACCAATATCCGGAAGGAAGTTATTTACCGGGTCCTCGGCATACACGCGCACTTCAACGCTGTGCCCGTGGATCTTCAGGTCTTCCTGCTTGAAGGATAATTTTTCGCCGCGGGCCACCTTGATCTGCTCCTTCACGAGGTCGATCCCGGTGATCATCTCCGTTACCGGATGCTCCACCTGCAGGCGGGTGTTCATTTCGAGGAAATAGAAATTCTTATTCTCATCGAGCAGGAACTCTACGGTTCCGGCGCCGGTATAATCACATGCTTTCCCCACATTCACCGCGCACTCGCCCATCGCCTTGCGGATCTCGGGAGTGAGCACCGATGAAGGCGCTTCCTCGATCACCTTCTGGTGACGGCGCTGGATGGAGCATTCGCGCTCAAAGAGGTAAACAATATTGCCATGGTTGTCGCCAAGGATCTGGATCTCGATGTGGCGCGGGCCTGCCACATAGCGCTCGATAAATACAGAGCCGTCGCCAAATGCCGATGTGGCTTCGCTTACAGCCAGCTTCATCTGCTCTTCGAACTCTTCGATCTTCTCCACGATGCGCATCCCTTTTCCGCCTCCGCCGGCGCTTGCCTTGATCAGCAACGGAAAGCCTGTTGCCAGTGCAACTTTTTTGCCTTCTTCCACGCTGTCGATCGCACCTTCGGAGCCCGGCACCATCGGGATCTTGTATTTTTTAGCCGCAGCTTTTGCCGACAGTTTATCGCCCATCATGTCCATGGCCTCCGGTGAAGGCCCGATGAAGATCAGTCCTGCTTTTTTCACGGCAGCCGCAAATTCGGCATTCTCGGATAAAAAGCCGTAGCCCGGGTGGATCCCGTCAACATTCAGCTTTTTACACACTTCAATGATCTTGTCGCCAAGCAGGTACGACTGGTTGGATGGCGGCGGACCAATGCAGACAGCCTCATCGGCGTATTTTACAAATGGCGCGTTACGGTCGGCTTCGGAATAAACCGCAACTGTTTTTATACCCATTTCGCGGCAGGAACGCATTACGCGTAGCGCGATCTCTCCCCTGTTGGCAACTAATATCTTGTTCATAAAATGTTGATTAATAAATTCTTGTTTTATAGCCTCAAAAAATATATTTGTGATACAGAGTATTTCATCCCGGCTTGTACAAACCTAAAGAAAAAAAGTGTCCGACAATGCCATTTTTTAAATCAATTATAAACAGCAGAAAACACTTTTTTTTAACATCCCTAACATTTGCACAATGATCAAAAAATTTACGCTTTTTGCTTTACTCATTACCGCCTGCACTTTCAGCTTTGCACAGAAGAAATCAAAAAAGGATGGTGCTTCCGAAACAAAGACCATTGAGACCGCCGAAGCAGAAAAGCTGATCCTGCAGGAGCTGAACAAGATCCGGATCGCCGCCAACCTCGATACGCTTGAAGCCAACGAGATCCTGTCCCGCGCCAGCGCCATACAGGCGGAAGACATGGCAAAGAATAACAAGGCGCAGCTCGAGAACAGCAAAGGCAAGCTGAAGACCACCGCAAAGCGCGTGATCGCCTCCGGGGGCACAAAGAACGTGGAAGAAACCGTGCTGGCAGTTTCCGCCCTGAAAGGAAAAGCGGCAGCCACGCCGAAAGATATAGCGGATGCCGTAATGGCGAAATGGAAGCTCGGAAAAAAGGAACTGCTCATCATTAAGAACGGCAATTATGTGTTTGCCAGTCCGAGCGTAAAGATCGACGAGGGCGGCAAGAAAGCATACGTATCGGTGGTTTACGGCGGGTTCAGCATTGTGAACGACGGCGCAAAAATGAAAAAGGAGCTGAAAGCACCTTATACTTCCAAAAACAAGAAGATCAAGGCGCCGGATGCCCGCACCTGTAAGAATTGCGAGAAGTTCAAGGATTACGACGGCCTGCAGAAAGGCATTTACGTAAAGGACAACAAAGTATATCTGAAATACGACAACCTGAAAGCATTCAGCAGGCTGATCAAAAAGCCGAAGGATGGCCTCGCGATCGACTTTGTGCAAAAGGCCCAATACGAGAACCCGAAGTACAATATTTACGACAACAATCTGCTGAGCAAGGGCGTGCTGCAAAAAACGGTTTCGAAAGACAAGCTTTTCAGCAAGAACCTTGTGAAGCCCGAAAAGAAAGGCAAGAAAGTAAGCAAGCTGGATGTGCAGATCGGCACCATTCCTAAAAATCTGAAAGGCGATTACGAGATCAACCTGCTGGTGATCCAGGATGGCAAGCTCTGCAAAACGATCCGCAAATCGTACATCGAGCAGGGCGACCAGGAATCGAACTCTCCGCTTACCATGCTGCTGATGCCGGAGGACGGGGCTTATACCAAGCCGCCGTTCGAGCCTAAATCGGAATCCACTTTACTGAACTTTTCCATTCCCTTTGAAAAGAACAAATCGGATTACAAAGAGGAAGACCTCGCTCCGTTCCTGAATGCATTGCAGGAGCCTGATTTTTTCATTGAAGGACTTTACATCACCGCTTACTCTTCCATTGAAGGCGATGCCAATTCCAATGCAACGCTGCAGAAGAAACGCGCGGAAAGCATCATCAAGGCCTTATCGAAAATGCAGAAGGCAGGCGTTGTCACCAATGTTAAAACGAGCGATTCCTGGAGCCTTTTCCAGATGGAAACGGAAGACGGCAAATATGATTACCTCGCAAAGATGCCGAAGGAAAAAGCCATTAAGGAGATCAACTCGAAGGGGCTTGCAGCTGAGCTGGAACCGATCCTGAGCAAGGAACGCTTTGCGCAGATCGTGATGGATGTTACGTATGACATCACGGGGCCGAAGGAAGAAAAATTCTCCGTGAGCAAGTTCAACCAGGCGGTGAAGAAGAACGACATCAAGCAGGCGTACAAGATCCAGTATTACATTGCAAAACAAATGCGCGAGCAAAAGTATACGCCGGAAGCCGCGGTAAAGCTGGTGATCCCGAACGAAGCAAAATATTCCGGACTGCTGAACAACCAGGTGGTGAACCATTACCTGCTGAACAACAGCGTTCCCGATGATGAGGATTATGCCGAAATGAAGAAGCTGGCCGCACTCGACCCGGCAAACAACTACGTTAAATTCAATAACCTGTTCTGCGCGGTGAAGCTCGACAGCACCATCGGTGATAAAAAAGCGCAGGACGAGATGCAGGCGAAGATCGACGGGATGTACAAAACGGAAGTGCCGAAAAAATTTGTGGATGCGCTGAACACCGAATGGCAGTTCCGAATCATTGAAGTGTACGACACGATGGAAACCGGCGCACCTGTTGTGGAAGCCTGCATCAACAGGATCAAGTCGTTTTACAATTTCAAGGACGGCTCCTGGCAGAACGCGCTCAAGCTCTCCTACATTTTTGCACGCTTCAAGGATTATAAATTCGCAACCACTATTCTCGCGCCTTTCGTAAAAGAGGAAAAGCCGGATGAGAACCTGCTCTTCGCTTACGCTTCCTTCTGCGCACAGGAGCAGGAGCTGGTGAATTCAAGATTGTTTGTGACCGCGCTCGAAAAGGCGGAAAAGGCCAACCATGAGCGCTACTGTAAATTATTCGGACAGCCTTACCTGACATTCCAGGTGCTGGATAACCCGCTGGTGAAGAAAGATTATAATACGGTCGGATGTAAATGATCCGTTCACGACCTGTCAAATAAAAAAGAGCCGTCCTGTTATGGACGGCTCTTTTTTTTACGATTCCCGTTTACTATTCGAGCACGATCTTTTTGCTGAATACCTTGTTATTGCTGGTCACGTTCAGGAAATAAATTCCTTTCGGCTGATTGGCAATATCGATGGTGATCCTGGAATCGGTTGTGTTGTCCCTGGAATATACGAGGCGTCCCAAAGCATCATACATGGTGATGTTTTTTCCGGACAGGCCGATAGTTTCCAGGATGAAAACTCCGTTACCCGGATTAGGTGACACGCTTATCTCGCCGAAAGCAGCAGAAGAAGCGGCCCCGGCAGGCATGCTGTTCATGATAGCCGGATCGGTAGCTGCATCTTCCACAATAAAGTTTGCAAGCCCGTCCATTCCGTGACCAAGCATAATTGTTTTACTGGTGGTCTGCCAAGGACAATTGTCGCTCCAGGTTGCGTATGTAACTTTGTATTTCCTGTCCACTCCAAATCTTCCTGCCGGCGTTCCGCAAGTATATCCGCTCGGATAACTGCCTGCGAGAAGATAGGTATAATTCCTAAAGACGTTTGGCCCGGGTGTCCACCAGCAGGATGGATTCACCACTTCCGTACCGGCAATATCCACACCGGTTGAAGGGTTGATCTCCACGATCCGCCACCAGTAGCCAATACCGGTTGGAGGAGTAACTACCGGCGTTGCGATCAACGTGTAATAAGGGTCGGTAGCTGCAAGATTTCCCGTAAGATTGAAATTCGGATTATTTTGTTCCGTAATCAGGTTGTATGTCGCGGAAGCGCGGCAGCCCCTAAGATTCACGCCTACGGTATAGGTTGTGTTCTGGGTTGGAGTTTCCGTAATACAGGTAACATTATCACCGGGTGAAGGATAATTGAAAAAGTTTGACTGCCAGTCGAGGATCACGCCTGGAGCAGGGCTATAGTTTGCACACAGGCTCACCTCTGTACCAAAACAAACAGGATTGTGTACCGAAGCGGTAATGGTTGGGGTCGGATAGCATTTTACATAAAATGTTCTTTTAATTTCGCTCGAAGCAGAGCAGCCGTCGGACAGCACCAGTCTTACGGTAAAATATTTATTGCAGGGCAGCGATGCACTCGCGCTATACACGAAATCGCCTACCGCATCACCCGCAATTGTCTGCTGTGTATTGTACCAGGATGCCGTTGACGAGGATACGACCGTACCGCTTGCATCTATGGGATTTCCGGATACATCACTTCCATAAACTTCCCATAACTGGCTTGCAGGTGGCTGTCCCGTATAGGAACCTGTCGCGGTAAGTATATCACCGGCGCAAATCGAAGGAGGGATATAAAGTCCTGCCACAGTTGGCAAATATACTGTACACACAGTGCCTGGCAATGAAGAAATACATGTACCGGCTATCGCAACACCGCTGCTGTATCCTACACCGGCTGCCGCCGAATTATTCGGAGTATTGATCACATCGATAAATGTTTTTGCCCCCCTTGCAATGTAAATCTTGTTGTCAGGCCCCAACTGGAGGCCATCAAAACCTGGCGTTGCAGCGTGTGGAAGTGAAGCGACAACTGTTTTAGTGTAAGGAAATGCAGATGTAAGATCCACCTGGTAAATTCTGCTGGTCATATCGCCGAGCAAAGTACTGCTATGACAGGATGACACGTACAGGTAATTTCCGTCCGGGGAGAATTCAACGCCATAGGCGCCACCATCTTTTGCAGTTGTAGCGGTATTATTAAAACCGAGATCAAACTGCTCTGCGCTGACATTGTCCACTTCCCCGGTAAGCAAATTAAAATTAAATAGCTGTCCCAAGGGCTTCAGTGTCCAGGATGAGTTATATGCATAAGGCAATGTCATGGCCAATCTTGCAGTGGTCGTGGATGTCCTTACGATCTTCATCTGGCCGGACCCGTTGAATTGAACGTCGCTCCCACTGTTTGCACCGGTTGGTGTATGATCCCAGGCCCGGCATGGCGAAATGGAGGCGTTAGTGATGTTCGATTTTTTTTTTGTTGCTGCCAGCGCGGGGATAGTGGAAGTGCTGCAGGTAATATTAAACGCATAAAAGGAAGTTTCATCGGCAGCACTATATGATCCGCTCCCCCATCCTATGTATGGATTGCTGCTGTAAGCGCCTATACCGTGGACAACCAGCCAATATCCGCCTCTTCCGTCGCTTGTTACAGCCATCTTCTCGCTCATAAGGTTATAGCCATCGGTGATCCTGATATTCTTTTCGGTCGCCGCTATTGTTATTGTTGTTGCCGGGGCTGTACCTGTGATAGTGGCAATAGAAACACGCAACCCGCTTTCAGCATAGGCGTGATCGTTCCCGTAACATGTTTCTGCCGCACTTAATGTAAAAACAAATGCTTTTTTAGGTGATGATGACGGGATCGGTACGATCTGAACGGCTTGTGTCGTAGAGCTTTCACCAAGTAAACCAGTGAGCTGAAGTACATGATTCCCGTTCCAGACGTTAATTCCGTCGGAATACATCATTACATTGTTGGAGGCATCCGTTAAAACAGAAGTGCCTTCATTTGCCACGAGTGCAGAACCGCTTGCCGGCGCTGTAGTGCCTCCCGAAAAAGAGATCCCGGCATGATTTCCGAAGTACCAGGTTTGTGCAGATGCACTTATTGCACAGCCTGCAAAAAAGAGAAATGCTAATCTTTTGATTTGTTTCATAATGTGTGTTTTAAAATTTTCTGCGAGTATAGAAAACTAAGCTTCTTATGCAGGGTCGTATTTATTTTACGGTTGTTCATGTTTATCAAAAGGCATCGATACCGCAAAATAAACAAGTGAACCAACAAGCCGTATTTCCGTCAAAACCGCTGTAAACATTAATACTTCCCGCAACCGCGAAGAACGGAACGATTTGCGATCCGGTTTTTAGCAGAGCGATGCCGTTTCCGGCAAAGCCTTTTTTTGTAAATTGTGTGCATCAAAAAAAAGATCCGCTCCGGCGGTTATACGGGCTGAGCTGCAGCAGAACAGGGAATCAGATCAAGCGTAAACTATGGAATACAATAATAATGTAAGGATACAGCAGCTTGCTGTGCATAAAACGGGGAATAAATCGCTGGAGGAAGACATCGTTTTTTCGGAAAGCACCATAGAGCTGGAGGATGAGAGCACGGTTCAGCTGCTGCTCAAATATTTTCTCACGCCTTTTTCACTGAATGAGGCCTTCTGCTTTTTTCATGAGAGCGAGCTGGAGCTGAATGAAACATATTCCTTCGTCAGCAAGATCTTCGCCGATAAGGAAAATCTTTTTGAACAGAGCAGGAATCTTGCAAAGCATTTATACCAATGCTCCGATCACCCGAAGATCAAAGGCGGAGAGCTGTATGTTGCCCTGTTTGAAGAGATGATGCTCGACGGGCAGGTGCTGAAGGCTGTGGGGATCTTCAAATCGGAATCGAAGGACACCTTCATGAAGGTGGAGCAGGCCGCCGATAACTTTTCCATTTACGGCGAAGAAGGCATCAACATCAAAAAGCTCGACAAAGGCTGCCTCATTTACGAGACGAATGAAGAGAACGGCTACAAGGTATTTGTTGTAGATACCAAATCGGCTGATACGCAATACTGGAAAAATGATTTCCTGAAATTAACCCCGGTAAACGACAATTACCACCACACTAAAGATTTCCTGAACATCACGAAGAACTATGTAACGAAGCAGCTTGCAGAGGATTTCGAAGTGAACAAAAGCGAGCAGATCGAAATGCTGAACCGCTCCATGCAGTATTTCAAAAAGCATGAGAATTTTGTAAAGGAGGAGTTCGAGGAGGAAGTGTTCCAGGATCCGGGGGTGATCAAATCTTTCCAGAAGTTCGATAACGTGTACCGCGAAGATCATGATATAGAGCTGGAAGACTCATTCGAGATCTCGCCGGAAGCCGTAAAAAAGCAGGCACGCGTATTCAAGAGCGTACTGAAGCTCGACAAGAACTTCCACATCTATATTCACGGCAATAAGAACATGATCGAGCAGGGCGTGGAAAAAGATGGCAGGAAATATTACAAGATCTATTTCGAGAAGGAGTTGTAGGCTATTTCATCATCCACCTGATCAGCCGCTGTTTCCAACCTTTGTAAGGCGGATATTTGATAGCTGTTTCCAGCCAGGAAGATTTATGCAGGATGCTTTTGTAATGGGAGAATGCGCGGAAACCCGCTTCGCCATGATAATTTCCTATGCCGCTGTTCCCTACCCCGCCAAAAGGAAGCGCACTGTTCGAGATGTGCATCACGGCATCATTCACAGCGCCTCCGCCAAATGACAATTCGGCCAGCACCTGTTTTATTTTTTTGTTGCTCGTAGAGAATACGAAGCATGACAATGGTTTCGGAAGAGCTTTTACTTTTTTAATGGCTTCGCCCAGGTCGCTGAATGCGATCACCGGCAATACCGGCCCGAAGATCTCCTCCTGCATCACGGCATCTGAAAAGCTTACCTGCTGCATCACCGTTGGGGCAATGTAGCGGCTTGCCCTGTCATAATCCCCGCCGATCACAACCTTGGCGGGATCCAGCAATTTCAGCAGGCGCTCCATATTTTTATCGTTGATGATCTGCACATAATTTTCAGTGACGGCATCCGCATAATTTTGCTGAATGTATTTCCCGAGCGCCTCCATAAATTTCTTTTCAACGGACGCTTCCACAAGCACATAATCGGGCGCAATGCAGGTTTGCCCCGCATTCAGGAACTTCGCCCATGCCAGCCGCTTCACCGTTACCTCCATGTTGCAGTCGGCCATCACGATCGCGGGGCTCTTCCCTCCCAGCTCCAGCGTTACCGGCGTTAAATGCTTTGCAGCGGCCTCGTACACTATTTTCCCGACGGGTGTGCTGCCTGTAAAAAAGATCTTATCGAATTTACATTCGAGCAAGGCAGTGCTTGTTTCCACGCCGCCTTCCACTACATGAAAATAATCTGCGGGAAAATTCCCGTTGACGATGGAAGCCATCACTGCCGCTGTGTTCGCCGGGATCTCGCTGGGCTTCAGGATCACGGTATTGCCGGCGCCAAGCGCTGCCACGGCGGGCGCAAGCGAAAGCTGGTACGGATAATTCCAGGCGCCGATCACCAGCGCAACGCCCAAAGGCTCGGGAATGATATAGCTGCGCGATGGAAAGTTCACAAGGTTGGTCGGCACACTCTTCTGCCTGCTCCAGCTCTCCATGTTCCCGAGCGCAAGGTCGATCTCGTGGTAGATCAGCAGCAGCTCGGTTGCCGCCGTTTCGAATTCCGACTTTTTGAAATCGGCATAGATCGCATCATACAAACGGCGCTCATTCGCAACGAGCAGCGAACGCAGCTTTTTCAATTGCGCCTTTCTGAAGCGGAGATCTTTCGTTGCGTTGGAATCGAAAAAAGACCGCTGGGAAGTTATGATCTGCTGGTAATTCATAATTCGATGTTTTGAAGATGTATGTCAGTTCGAGTTTTCGCCCCTTCGGCGAAAGTATCGAGAACCGGGCCTACTTCTCGATACGCTTCGCAACGAAGTGACCCGTATCAATACGAATTCAGCAGCTCTGCCCTGTACTTTGTAAGGATGGTCGACTTTGAAAGAAAGCCCACATACTTCTCGTTGTCAACCACCGGCAAATTCCATTGTCCCGACTCGTCAAACTTTTTCATGATCGAAAAGATATCGTCTGTGCGAAGATCGATCTTCGCCTCTATTTTCCTCATCAGCTCTTTTGCGATCACCTTATCATACAGCTCCTGGTTGAACATTTCCTCCCGGATGCTGTCGAGCTGAATGATCCCGAGCAGCCTGTTGTGCTTGTTCACCACCGGGAACACATTGCGGGGCGAATGCTTGATGGTTTCCACGATCGTTCTCAGCTTCGCATCCAGCTCCACCGTAGTGAAATTATTTTCGATCATCCCGGTAACTTCGATCTTTCCCAGGATGGATTTATCCTTGTCCTCCGAGATGTAGGCGCCCATTTTTTTCAAACGCTTTACATCGAGCGAATCGGGATGGAATGATTTTACAAGTGCATAGCTGCTTGCAGAAACCAGCATAAGCGGGATCATGAGCTCATAGCCGCCGGTGATCTCGGCAATAAGGAAAATGCCGGTGAGCGGCGCATGGAACACACCGGCCAGCACTCCCGACATGGCAACGATGGTAAAGTTGCTCACGGGAATATTCGTAAAGCCCAGCAGCTTCAGCAGGTAAGAGAATACAAATCCGAGATAAGCGCCTACAAACAAGGTGGGCGCAAAATTACCGCCGTTACCGCCGCTTCCGAGCGTTAAGCCCGTAGCGATGGCCTTGAGCAGCATGGCAGCCGTTATAAAAAAGAAGATCTCCCATTTGGAGCTGATGAACTTCTCGAAAACGCTGTCCTGGAAAAGCGCTGTGATGCTGTTGT
>Ga0157371_10005489_pt1 | contig 10682 bp, 5 predicted proteins | sample C45metaG_FD_113462 | JGI IMG/M metagenome (GOLD analysis project Ga0157371, IMG submission 113462) | Corn rhizosphere microbial communities from Kellogg Biological Station, Michigan, USA - C4-5 metaG | ecosystem: Host-associated > Plants > Roots > Rhizosphere > Soil | place: USA: Michigan... | reverse complement strand
ATGGCTGAATGACCATATTAGTGAATTGCCAGTTCCAAAAGAAACAATACAGAATTATTTAAAAGACAGAACATGGTAAAACAGTTCCTGATCAGCAACAGGCAAACAACAAACAATCTAAACGTAATATATTAATCACTCATCAAACAATAGTTATGTCAACTTCAAGAAGATCATTTATTACCAAAACAGCGATAGCGGCCGCAATGACCCCGTTTGTTTCTCTGTCCAAAACGTTTGGACAAGGACTTGAAAATGCAATGGAAAGAACACCTAAAATTTCACTGCCATCTGATTTAAAGATTACCGATGTAAAATGTGCCTACTCGGGAGGAGGATTATTTCTAAAGATTTTTACCAACCAGGATATTGTCGGCTATGGTGAAGCAGTGGACGCGGTAGGTGGAACTTATTATTTAGTACAACGGTTAGGAAGACAATTAAAAGGAAGAAGCCCTTTGTCTCCAAATGTCATTTTTGAGCAATTCCGTAAAAGCGCTTTTTTTGGCGGTGCACAATCGGGAATGTATGTAGCTGTTTTAAGTGCTTTTGATGCCGCCCTGTGGGATCTGTGCGGAAAAGCATTTGGCCTGCCTGTCTATCAATTATTAGGTGGTAAGTTCCGCGATAAAGTGAGAGTGTACTGCGATACTGAATTATATGCCGTTCGCAATCCGACGCCTGCAGATTATGCGAAAGCGGGCGTCGATGCGGTTTCGAGAGGATACACGGCCGTGAAATTTGACATTGATTCTGCAACCGATCCCCATAAGTATGACAGATGGAACTGGACAGCAAGTAATGCCGAAATAGAAAGGATGTATAACTCGATAGAGGCAGTTCGGAAAGCAGTTGGTCCTGACATTGATATTTGTGTGGACATGCATGGAAGGTATGACGCGCCAACGGGACGCAAAGTGGCAAAAGTGATGGAGCCACTGAATCTAATGTGGCTGGAAGAACCTGTTCCAGCTGATAATGTTGATGTATACAAAAGTATCACACAGGAAACGAGTACACCAATTTGTGGTGGAGAAAACTTTTACCTCACTTATGGATACACGCGTTTGCTGTCTGAAGCAGCGATTGATATCATTATGCCGGATCTTCAAAAATGTGGCGGGCTAGGTGAAGGACAACGGATAGCAACTCTTGCAAATGCCTACTATACTCCTTTCTCACCCCACATGGTAGGATCTTTTCTTGCTGCGATGGCGTCAGCACATGTTTGTGCAGCCGTTCCTAATTTTCATATTCTTGAATGGCAAACTTTAAGTGATACCCAACCTAGATGGAAGGAGATTGTTAAATATGATAAGCCATTTATTGAAAAAGGTTTTCTTGTTGTGTCCGACAAACCGGGAATTGGAGTGGAGATTAATGAGGAAGGTTTGAAAAAATATGCAACACCAGGAGTGCCCTTCTTTGCGTAATTGCAAACTCTTGAATTTGCAATTGAAATAAAACAAGGCATCCACTATGAGCAACCATTTTGTAAAACCTATGGTTGCTGATAGTGCTCCAACTAAATACCGAAGCTTCGCTTGATTGGGGCAATGTTCGCTTATAATGTTTTTTACTTCAAACTGCAATCTTTCTTTCATCTCCATTAAAACTTTTAACATGAAGTCAATTATTTTTCTGCTGCTAACATTCGTGTCGCTTAACACTTTCTCTCAATCGCTGAGCAAACGTATAGTACACAACAATCCGGATAATTACAGGCAACTGAATGCCGTTCACGCAGGAGCCGGACAAATGAAATTCACCCAACTTATTGGAAGCCACACTTTAGCTACCAATCTTCTTTACCTGCACGCGGGAGAAATACCGGACAAAGCCGGGATAGGTGAGCATTTTCATCACACGATCGAAGAGATGTATGTGATACTTGATGGTGAAGCTGAATTTACAGTAAACGGTCGCACTTCGAAAATAAAAGGGCCGGCAATAGTACCCTGCAAAATGGGTGATGCACACGGAATATACAATTCAAGCGGCAAAACACTCAGGTGGCTGAACTTTGGTGTAAGCACATTCAAAGGTCACGGTGATCATTTTGATCTTGGTGATACACGTGCCGCTGCGAAGCTGGATCCGATTCCACAATTCGTTTCTGCACAGTTGAAAAAAGAATTATTAAGACCTAATGGTAACACTTACAGTGGTAACGGCATTCTTTATCGGCGCATATTCGGGCCTGAAATCTTTTCCACTGAATGGGATCACGTTGATCATGTAATTATTCCTGCAGGCAGCACTGCTAAAAGACAATTGGAAGGAGTTGAAGAAGTGTATTATGTTATTAATGGCTCTGGAACAATTACTATTAATTCCGAATCTACCCCAATAAAAGCCGATGATGCTTTTTATGGTTCTTTAGGTGAAGCATTGTCTATTTCCAATAATGGTAATGGTGACCTTGAAATGTTAGTTGTTGGTATTGCAACTTCAAAACAAAAAGATCCGAACCGCCTGAAGCCGCTTACCAAACCAAAAGCAATAGTTTTGCAGATGGATTTTGTAGTAGCAAAGGAAGATGCAGAAGCTTTTGAGAAAATGTATACTTCAATTTATGTGCCTGCTATGACGATAACAAAAGGTTATCTTGAATCCAAATTACTTCGCATTTACCCTGCTGATGTTGAAAAAGAAATTGAAGGAGAGCCTACAACCTATAACTATCAGATACAGATTTCCTTTGACACAGAAGAAGATCGTAAAAATTGGGTAGCAAGTAAGCAGCACAAATTACTTGCCTGGCCTTCAGCATCAAATCTTGCCAAATCATACAAATGGCGCGGGTATGATGTTATGGGTGAAAACGATCAACGATAAATCATTAATCCAATGCATTTAAAACGACTTATATACGTTAAAATCAGTACAATTGCTGCTTTAGTTTTTTGCATTAACATTTTTTCAGCTAAAGCTCAGGATATTCCACCGACAACATCGCTTGTTTATCCGGGTGTAGATGGTAAACTAGTGTATGTGGCGGACAGCCTTGGAAACAAAATTCCTGATTTTTCAAATGCTGGTTATAAAGGGGGCGGTGTTCAAATTCCACTTGTGCCAATCAAAGCAATTGTATGGCCGGTACCTGGTGATAATTCAGAGCATCTGCAGAAAGTGATTGACAGTGTATCCGCATTGCCTTCTGATGTTTCTTCAGGATTCAGAGGGACTATTTTATTGAAAATGGGTGAATACGATCTCGAAAAGCCTCTTTACATTAGAGCTTCCGGAATCGTGTTGCGTGGTGAAGGAATGGGTGATATCGGCACAATCTTAATTGGCAAAACACCAAAAGAAAGAGCTGCGCAAGGGCGCGGGCGTCGAAGCAGGCCTGCTCTCATAAATATCGCCGGGGATGCCGGAATAAAGCTACAGGAAGATACAAAGCAACTTATTACCGATACGTATGTACCTGTTGGAGCTGTTAGGTTCAATGTCACTAGTGCGAAAGCATTTAAAAAAGGAGATAAAGTAATTGTGAGACGAATCGGCAACCAGTCGTGGATTAAAGAATTGGGAGAAGACAGTGCGACTGTAGGAAGGAATTGCTGGAAACCTTTCGATATTAATTATGACAGAACTATCGTGGACATAAAAGGAAACACTGTAACTATTGATGCTCCCATTTTTTGTGCAATTGAAACTCGTTGGGGAGGAGGAGAACTTATCAAATACAGGGATGAACGAATTGAGCAAGTTGGAATTGAAAATTTGCGTGGCATTTCAGAATATGATCCATCTGTACGCCAAAAAACTTATGGCAATATGGATCGTGATAATTTAGATCCAAAGTATCAATACCAGGGAGACGAATATTTTTCTGATGAAAACCACTACTTCAACTTCATTAATATTAGTAATGCAAAGAATGTTTGGGTAAGAAATATGAGTGCATTTCATTTTGGCAGTAGCGTGGTGCAGGTTAATGCAGGCTCTAAATGGGTTACTGTACAGGATTGCGAATCATGGGAACCAGTTTCCCAAAGATGGGGGGCAAGACGGTTTACCTATCACATGAATGGTCAATTTTGTTTGGTGCAAAGATGTTTTTCACAGAAAGGAAGACATTCATTTGTTTTACAGGCACCAGAATCCAGTGGCAATGTTTTTTTGGATTGCAAAGCAGTAAATCCTTATGCAACCAGTGAACCACATAACCACTGGGTAACTGGTGTATTGTATGATAATGTAAAAGCACCACTTACGGCAAGATATTGGGACTACATTATTGGATGGGCTGGTGCCAATATTGTTTTCTGGAACTGTGAGGGAGATTTTTTAATTCAAAAACCACCAACAGCCCAAAACTATTCATTTGGTCATATTGGCGTAAATGCAACCATCTTCAATGCAGCACTACAAGATTTAACGAAACCAAATGGTCATGTGGAATCAATGGATATGCATGTAACACCACGAAGTTTGTATCTCACGCAATTAAAAGAAAGACTTGGCGGTCAGGCTGTGAAAAATATTTCAAAAGCAGTAAAACAACAATAAATTGCATAAGCTACTCTGTATGAACAAAAAAGCATGGTTTCTTATCAGTGTTCTTTTCGGAGGTTTTTCAGTTGCGTTTTCACAGCAGGTAAAAATCGTTTATGAGAAAGCATCCCAGCAAGCAAAGTATGCTGCTGAAAGGTTGGAGAAAACTCTCACCACAAAAGGATATTTATTAACGGAATCAAAACCAACCATTGTTATCACCCTTTCTACAAACGTTAAACAACTGGAAGAAGAAGCTTACACAATACAAGCAAACGGTAAAACAATCACGATAACAGGTGGTGACAATCGAGGGATGATCTATGGAAGTTTGTCTCTTGCAGAAGAAGTTAGAAACGGCCAGCGGTTGGAGAGTATAAAATCACGAAGTGAAAAGCCAAATTATTCTTTTCGTGCCATTAAGTTTGATTTACCATGGGATACATATCGACATAGTGACGCACTCGATTTGCATTACGAAACCTGTAAAGATTTGAATTATTGGAAAGCTTTTCTTGATATGATGGTGGAGAACCGTTTTAACTCGCTGACTCTATGGAATCTTCACCCTTACACTTTCATGATTAAACCTAAAAATTTTCCTGAAGCATCTCCTTTTACGGATGCCGAACTACAAGAATGGCAAAACCTATTTCATGGAATTTTTCGGATGGCAAAGGAACGTGGGCTTGACATCTATATCATTCCTTTCAACATTTTTGTTAGTCGGGAGTTTTCAAAAGCACATAACCTGGATAATCTTCAACACGACTTTTTTGTGAAAGGGGATACATCAGAGCTTGTAAAGCGTTATACCCGTGAATGTGTAACCCAAATGTTGCAAGAATACCCGGAAATAACAGGAATGGGACTTACACTCGGCGAAGGAATGGGTGGTATGACGCCAAAGCAACGCGAAGAGTGGATGAACCAGACCATCATCGAAGGCATGCGCTTATCCGGCCGTAAATTAAAACTGATTCATCGCATTCCTTTTTCAAGCACGACCAACTCTTTGGGTGTAACGAGTATTGAAACAGAAAAAATGACCAGAAAAGAACTAGATGCACAAGGAGAGCTTTCTTTTCTTAAACTACCGATTTTTGCGGATTTAAAATACAACTGGTCGCATGCTCATTCAACACCTAAACTGGTAAAAGTACATGGTGGAAAATTACATGATACTTACTTCAACCCACAACCGAAAAATTATAAGATCGACTGGACTGTTCGTAATGAAGACTTTTTCTGTCTTCGTTGGGGCGTGCCTGATTTTATCCGGTCACATATCGCAATGAACAGCCAACCCTACGTAGGTGGATATATGATTGGTTCTGAAACATACATTCCCGCAAAAGATTATTTTACAAAACCAGGAATTACTGTTAATTGGAAGTACGCATTTGAACGGCAATGGTTGTTTTACGAATTATGGGGAAGGCTGTTGTATAATCCTCAAACTCCGGATGCGGTTTTTCAGGCAGAATTTGTTCATCGCTATGGCAAAGCCGGGAAGAATTTATTGACCGCCGTTTCATTGGCCGGAAAAACGCCTCTACGCCTTGGCTCATTGTTCGATTTTACAATGGACCTGACATTGTATGAAGAAGGTTTCATGGCACTAAATAATAAAACGAAACGTGTTGAATATATTTCCGTTGACCACCTTATTCATCAGCCGGTAACTGATCCTGATTACGTATCTGTTGCAGAGTACGTGAAAGTAGTCGCCTCGGGTGGGTCGTTCAATAAAAATAGAGTAACACCTCCCGCGCTAATTCAGATGCTTGAGCACGACTGTAACCAGGCGCTCATGTTGGTCAAAGATATTAACACATCCGGAAACAACGCGCTAATGTTTGAAGTTGCAGATGTGAAGACGTGGGGAAACATGGGATTACATTTTGCAGAAAAACTAAAAGGAGCAATAGCTCTGCAAACCTATCGCATAAAAGGTGGAGAAGATAACAAACAACAAGCAATAAAGCATCTGGAGAATGCCTTGAAATACTGGGATGAAATTGTTCGCATCACACGTCCCATTTATAACGACATGCCACTGGTTCATTATAGTGAACAAAACGGTGTACGTTCAGAAGAAAACAAACACCAGACTTTCCACTGGGAAAAACTTCGTGCAGATGTAGCGAAGGACGTAGAAACGGCGAAAAATGCAACCGTGTCCGGCGGTAACATGAAAGAGTAATGAATTTTTAAATTTCCAAAGTCTACTTTCCAAATTCAGCCACTAGTACAGAATAAGGAGCCATTTTAAAACTTAAATCTTTTGCAAATGGTTTTGTTATTTCATTGGATTTAATCGCATCAAGATGTTCCATAGAAGGTGCATCATTCAAGGCAGCATGGAGAGTATATATTTTAACATCAGCATGATCTGGAATTGCTAATCCTTTCAATGTTACCAATAAAGTATTCGCTGTACCCGAATAGTTTACAGCTTTTATAACAATCCGTTTTCCATGGGTGGTTTTTGCAGCAATCGCATCAATTGTTCCCGCAGTCCAATCTTCTGGCTTCATCTGGTCCATATCGTCAAAAAAGGCGGAACGTTTTTCAATATCGCTGAAAGTCCCCGATGTCGAAGCCAGTTGTATTGGCGCATAATGATCCCGAAATAATTTTTCTACCACGTATCCAGACCCGGGAAACCAGGATACATGATCATGATAAATAAAAGCCCTCCATTCAGGATTATCGGTTGTGTTGCGCATAAGCAGTGCGGGACAACTCATATACAATTGGGGACTTAATCGCTCATACGCAATCAGGCTTCCCGCTGTATGCAAACCGGCACGCCAATCGTAGGTACGACAAAGGCCCCATTCAAGCACACCAATTTTAATATCGGGATGGCTTGAATTCTGAATGTACTGATCGAGTTTCACAAGGTAATCCGAAATACGCTGAACACCTGATTGAAAATTCTCCGGTTCATATTCGTAATTATGACATCCGAGGATATCAAAATTAGCTCCGGCCATATCAATTATCTTCTGACTCCAGTTCAAATCGTTCGAACGTTTTTGTCCACAAGCAATAATCTTTGATGCGGGAGCAATCTCTTTCAATTTCTCTCCATAAACGTTTACAATGTCTGCGTACTGATCAGCGGAAAGGTTATGATTCATGGGTTCATTATCAATCTGGAAATAGGGAATATTATACGGTCGAGGGTGGCCGTTAGCAGCCCGTAATCTCCCGAATTTTGTGGTTGCCGCGTCAAGCAGGTAATGCACCCAGTTCATTGCATACAGTACATCTTCTGCTCTGGTTGATGTTGCCGGCAAAACAACTAGCGGATCCGCATCCAGTTGGCGGCATAGTTCAAGAAATTCATCTGTACCAAATCCATAATAATCGGAATATCCTCCCCACATTTCATTAGGGTGATATACCCTTGACACAGCCGGTCCGATTCCGTCCTGCCATTTGTAAGTGGAAGCGAAAGAGCCTCCGGGCCAACGAATGAAGGATGGTTTCAACCCCTTGAGCGATGAAAGAAGATCGGGACGAAATTTGCCATGGGCCCTGGCGTCCGCAGTCATCAATGAAATAAAATCAATTAAAACAGAGCCGGAACCGGTGGCTGTAATTTTAAGTACAGCTTGTGTGTCTGTTTTGGATGCAGTGAAACTATATTTTACTTCTTGCCATCCTGTATCCGAATAGGGTAATAAAGTTTTTGCAATTTCATTGTTGTTGATGTCGGTAATGCTAAGTGCGATGACGGGTTTACCGGCTTCGCGTTTTATCCAAACCGATCCATTATAAATCACTCCGCTTTTCACATAAATGCGTTGCTGTTGAATTCCCGCAACGCCATCTTTCGGTGAAAGACGCATGCTTCTTAAGCCCTTTTTAAAACCTGTATCTACTGGTTCAACGTTTCCGTTTTTCTCCAACGGCTTCCAATAAGTTTCAAAATCCTTTCCCTCAAAACCCTGGCCTTGCACCTGCTCTGCATACAATCCATCTACCACTGAATGATTAATATGCTCCAGAAACTGCCCATAAATGTTTTTATTTATGGTACTTACCGGATGATCGACATCCACCAGGAGAACTGCAACACCAGGAGTTTCGGCCCGTAATTCTTGCTTTGTTTTCTGATTGCGAGAGGATGAACAAGCTAATAAAAACAAGGAACTATATACAACAGGCAACAACTGACATTTGAAAAAGCATAGATTCATAACTTTGAAATTGCAGAAGAAAAGTAAGAGATTACTTGAGATCGTTTTCCGATGAAATTCTTACCAGGTTGCAGTCACTGAAAGGCAAGTAAATATCTACAAATATTGAACGAAACCTTCCATATTTGTGCGTATTTTAAACACCTTATCCTGGCTAACTATATAAAGTGTTTTCATATCACTATCGCCAAAGCAAAGACTTACAGGGAATGAAGGTAGATTGATCATCCCAACAAATTCTCCTTTTTTGTTAAATATCTGTACCCCATAATAAGTCGCAACGTAAATATTACCTTGTTTATCAATTGCCATTCCATCGGCACTGGAAGACTTTCCCTTTCGATCCAAAACGCTTCCAACCAAAAACAGTTTGGCAAACTTTCGTCCGTTGCTGATGGTTCCATCTGGATTTACATCATAAGCCCAAATAAAATTATCCTTATCACTTTTGACAGGATACCATGATTCATCATCGTAACAATTATTGATGTACAGGGTTTTGCCATCCGGTGTTAGCAGAATACCGTTTGGCATCGCAAATTCGTTAGGCTCGGTAAGTCTTGTTATTTTTCCAGCAGGAGAAACATAATAAACTGCACGGCCTGGTTGAAATTTCTTTTCTTCCATAGTGAACTGCGGATCAGTAAAATAAATACCACCCTTAGCATCAGTGATAATATCGTTAGGACCATCAATCGGTTTTCCATTGTATTTGTCAGCAATTACTTTTACCACTTCTCCATCGGTTGTCATCTCAACTACTCTGTGTCCCATCATATCACAAACAAGCAAATGACCGTTTTTATACGGGTACAATCCATTCGTTTGCATTTTTCCTTGGGTAATATAGCGGTAGCTACCATCCGGATCCAATTCAACGGTCGAACTTTTTTTCGGGTTGCCATTGAAATTTTGGTCAAAATACATGTTGGAGAAATAAATCTTCCCATTGATCCATTTAGGGCCCTCGGCGAAGGTTAATCCGGGTTTTGTTTTTTTACCATCAACAAAGAGTTCCAGTTTTGCATCTTCCGGAATGATGGCATGATATGCCGCCATCCTTGCTTTTTCTTTTTCTAAATAATCTGCACGGGCAGGCCAAAAAATATCCAATGCATCACAACCAAGATCGCCAATTTCAGCCGCATGTACCATATTCGACGGAATGCGCACCACGTCGTTTACTTTCATGTTTTGTTTTTCATCCAAAAGAATTTCATTGCAACCACCGCGTAACACAAACATCATTTGTTCCTCGGGATGTATATGGGACGGAAAAGTTGAATTAGGATCCATTGAAATAAAACTTAGCTGAGTATTCTTTCCTGAAATAAGTCTTGAATGTGCATTTTCAGCAAGTGTAGTCAGTTGAATATTGTACAAATCATAAACTTTATTCGGTACAACGTTTGGCGTTTGACCCGTTTCAACATCTGCTAGCTGGGAAGGAAGATTTTTTACGCCGGCTTTTTGAAGGTAATCAACACGCAAAGGACTATAAACTTCAAGCAATTTTGCACCGTTGTTGCCTGCAGTTACAGCATTTTTACTTCCTTTTTCAAGATAGACAAAATCAATTTCTGGTGTACCGGCATGCGTTCCATCAGGTACCTCTCTTTTTTTCGCTATCATCGTAACTGGTACGCCGTTTATCAATTGATCAATAGAGCCATCAAGGACAAAAACAAATCGGTCGGCAGCCAGAGTCTCTTCAGGAATTTTTGCGTTTGGTGATACTTGAAGAATGCTGATCATTGTGCCGCTTCCCCAAAAAAGTTTGGCGTTCACACCTGGATATAATTGAATACTGTCCAATTTATTCACACTTGTAACTTTAGCCGGTTCAAGATTTGATTCGACCGAATTTTTGGGAAGATCTGAGATCTCTCTTGCAGTTAAATGATACTTTGAAATCAACTCCTGGTTTTTCTTTTGCCATGCCGGAGCTATGTCTGAAGTAGAAGT
>Ga0157371_10005488_pt1 | contig 10682 bp, 8 predicted proteins | sample C45metaG_FD_113462 | JGI IMG/M metagenome (GOLD analysis project Ga0157371, IMG submission 113462) | Corn rhizosphere microbial communities from Kellogg Biological Station, Michigan, USA - C4-5 metaG | ecosystem: Host-associated > Plants > Roots > Rhizosphere > Soil | place: USA: Michigan... | reverse complement strand
CCGCGGCTAAGCTTAATTCCATACTCAGCCTGCAATTCAATGTGTTCGATTAGTTCGAGCAGTTTATTCAAAAGGCAAATTGCGTCATCCAGCGATTTTAAAACGCCCGTTGTAACATAAAACTCAATTTGATGAATCGTGCTGGTGATATTTTCAACATTCCAGATTTCGGTGCCGGGGATAGTAGCAAAAGTATTACTAATATCTGCCCATATTTTGTGGTATTGGCTATAATCGTCGTTAACAGAAAACCGTGCATTTTTCCACTCATCGTAAAACAATATCGACTTCATGAAGAAAAACGATTTAAAGGCAGCAATTTCCGGAATCAAAAAATAATAAAAGAAAGGAAATTCTTTGGCGAGATAAGACATGTGATGTGGCTCAAACGTTTTTACGCGTTTAATCACGTCCAGGCAAGACTGAAGCCATTTGTCATAATTAAAATCCGCGTTATTTGTTAGTTTACCGGTAAAAACAAATGAATCAGAATTAAGGAGCAGAAGCTGATCCAGAGAAATTTTAAAATTATTACAAAGCTTTTTTATTTCTTCCAGGCTAATTTGAGTTTCTCCTCTTATCCGTCTGTAAGCGCTGTCATTGCTCACTTCCAATACATCTGCCACCGCATCTACCAACGAAAGATGACGCGGCAAAATGCTTTTAATGTGTTTAAAAAACTGTAATTGTGCAGCCTCCGTTTCCATAAACAATTTTTAGTAAACTTTGAGTATATGCAGCATCAGGTTTAGTAAATTTCGCAAAATAAATTTGTTTTATATTATTTTTTTTCAAATTTCAAAACAACTTCCGCTTGCGGAAAACATTTTATCTAAAAGCTGGTAAAATAAAAGAGGCTGTGGTGAATTCCAATTAGGCCTGGCTGTATGGCAACAATAGCTTTGAACAAGTATATTTTCCTTATTCAAACTATTCGCCATGAACCTGAATCATCAAATTTACTGGTACCTTTTTCCCATTTTACTGACCTTCCTCGTAAAAGAAATTTATCAACTTGGAAAAGAAAAAAAGCTAAACAAAAAAGATTTATTCTGCACTATTGGTATCATCGTCGGCGCTGAACTTATTTACAGCCTGATTTACGGAGCAATCCTGGTTTCCTATTTTTTTGTTTATCAGCACCGTATTTTTGATCTTGGTCCTGCGAAATGGTACGCCTGGATCATTTGCTTTTTTGCAGACGACTTCAGCTATTATTGGTACCACTTTGTTAATCATAAAGTTCGATTTTTTTGGGCGTCTCATGTAGTCCATCACTCTTCAGAAGACTTCAATCTTTCCACAGGGCTGCGGATACCATGGACCAGCAATGTTACAGGTGCCTTTCTATTTTGGATATGGATGCCTCTTTTAGGTATTCATCCTTTAATGGTTATATTCATGAAAGGCCTGAGCGCATTGTACCAGTTCTGCCTGCATACTGAATCTATAAAGAGGCTGCCGCACTGGATAGAAGCAATTTTTGTAACGCCTTCACATCATCGGGTACACCATGCCAGCGATGTTGATTATTTAGATAAAAACTTCGGCGGTAATCTTATTATCTGGGATAAAATCTTCGGCACTTTTTACAAAGAAGATCATCGACCGAAATATGGATTAACAGAAAACATAAAGTCCTACAACCCTGTAACTGTGGCCACGGCCGAATGGAAAAAGCTTTTTAAAGATATTAAATCCTCCAATCGTTTAAAAAATCGTGTCCTCCTTTTATTTAATCCTCCGGGCTGGAAACCTGGCGATCGTTCAAAGACTGCCCGGCAGTTGCAACTGGAAATGAAAAAATTAAATAAGCAAAAACTGTTTAGATATTCATAGCAATAAATCATCGCGATGAAACTCTTCCTCTCATATTTTAAAAGACAATCGCTTAAAATCCTTTTTGTGTGTTCTGCAATGCTTGAAGTAATAAACTCTACAGCGCAGCAAACGACACTTTACTATGATATCGTGAGGAATGATGAGGTAATCGGCCATCTTGTTGTTTGTAAAAAAATCGATGGTAACAAAACTTTGTACAAGTTAAAATCTACTGTTAAGGCAAAATTTATTTTCTCTTACTCGAGTGAAATAAACGAAATGGTTGTTTTTGAAAATGGTTTAATGATCTATTCATTTTTTCATGAAAACGAAAACGGGAAAGAGGTTTTAAATGAAACCAAACTTTCAGGAGATTATTTTCGAAAGATAAAAAACGGAACGGTCTATTCACTCGATAATACACCAATTTCCAGAAATGTTTTGCAGCTCTATACCGATGCTCCTTCATCAGATATTCAAGTCTTTTCCAACCACTTTCAGCAATTGATTAATGTAAACAAAATAGCCGAAAACCGTTATGGGCTTTCAATTCCCGGCGGCCACTACAACTATTACCATTATAGCAAAGGAGTATGTATACGAATAGATGTGGAACGCACTTTTTTCACCATTCATATTGTTTTAAAAAATCAAAATTCATCATAGATTACTTTTACTTCATTCGGTTCCTTAATTAAATCAAAGTCAAAAAATAATCATCATGAAAAAAATAATATTCAACCCCGTGTTGATTTACATGTTGGTCTTGTTGACCAGTTGCTCGCATTATTATTATGCACCTAATGCCGCAAATATTCCTTTATTTAAAGAAAAAAATTCCCTGGAAGTCAAGGGAGGTTTCAGCGGTGATTCCTACAACGGAGCAGACATCCAAGTCGCCTATTCTGTATCTAAAAAAGTGGGTGTAATGGTAAATTCGTTCTTTGCCGGGGAATCGGAGGACGTCTCTAATTTTAATAGCGGCTATTCGCACAAGGAATCAGGAAGTGGAAGTTATATCGAGGCTGGTGCCGGATATTATAAACCCTTTGGAAAAAACAAGATTTGGATTTTTGAAACCTACGGCGGTGCAGGAACCGGAGGAGAAAAGCATATTTATGATTATAGCCAATCGGCGACATTACATCTAACCAAATATTTTATACAGCCTTCCTTTGGCTACAATTCCAAAAAAGAAACTTTTCAGTTTGCAGTAGGTTGCAGATTCAGTTCGCTGAATCTAAAAGTAAAAAGTGCGAATCTTTCAGCAGAACCGAACCAGAGAGAAAAAGGAAAGCTTGATAACATCGTATCACATGCGAACTCATTTTTATTGGAGCCCTCTTATATGATTGCAGTTGGCGGGGAACATTTAAAATTTTATTTCCAAATCACTACATCAAAAAATTTAGATAATTCTTACTTATTTATGGATATTGGAAATGCTAGTTTAGGCGCAAAATTGAAGTTTAATATTAAACCGAAAAAATCGGCTACAAACACCTTGTGAAAATAAAAAATCGATCTTTTTGTTGGTTTACTACCACTGAACTCACAAGTATTTTCGAAAATAAAAAAGGCCTTTAGCATTACTGACGCCGTTGTGTCTTCCCACAACATAAAAATTTTCACGAATTTATTTGTTTACTGCTACTTGAATTTGAAATAAATACGAGATGCTTTAACTTGCTGAATGAAAGAGAAAGGTATTGCTGAAGAATGATCATCTTTAAACGTATGTATGAAGAATATCAAGCTGATTGAGGTGCCGAGTGAAATAGGCGCGGGAACGCGCGGCGCAAGCCTGGGCGTAGAAGCGATTAAAATTGCAGCTCTTGATTTTATGAGCAATTTTTTTGTTCATTTCCCTTCCGAGAAAATCCAAACGGAAAACCAATTACTTTTTGAACCAATTCATTCCCCTTACGCAAAAAGGATCAATGGAGTTTTGACAGTTATTGATCGTGTGGCAAAAGCAGTAAAAGATTCTATTAAAAATAATTTCTTTCCAGTAGTGCTTAGCGGTGATCACAGTACTTCTGCCGGAACAATTGCAGGAATAAAACTGGCGAAACCTCAAAGCCGCCTTGGAATCATTTGGATCGATGCACATGCCGATCTGCACACACCTTACACCACACCCTCAGGGAACATGCATGGAATGCCCATCGCCGCTTCTATCGGCGAGGATAATGCAGAAATGAAAATGCACGAGCCGGATTCGAAAACTATCAAAGAATGGGAACAGTTGAAAAATTATGGTAAAATAAGTCCGAAAATTTTACCCGAGGACATTGTTTTTATTTCCATAAGGGATTTTGAAAAAGAAGAAAAACATTTGATCTCAAAATATGGAATGAAAGTAATTTCCACGAGCGAATTGAGAAGAAAAGGGCCTGAAAGTGTGGTGCGTTCTGCTCTTCGGTTTTTAAGCGACTGCACTGATATTTATGTCAGTTTTGATGTTGACTGTCTTGATTCATCTATTTCAAGAGGAACGGGAACGCCTGTCCACAACGGCTTGCGCGAAAGAGAAGCGGAAGACCTCGTGAGTAAGTTTATGCAAAATCACAAGATTTGTTGCTTTGAAATAACAGAAGTAAATCCTACACTGGATAAAGAAAACCTGATGGCTGAAATTGCCTTTAATATTCTCCAGAGGAGCGTGAATGTGCTGATGATGAACTAAGGACTACGAACTGAGAACTACAATCCCGACGGCATTTCATTTTTTTGCCTGTAACGTGAAAGCGACGGATCCATTTGGATCGCGTGGTCACAAATTTTCTCGCCTTTTTCTTTTTGACCTAATTTTTGAAACGTCAATCCCGCCATGTATAACGTTGTGGCATCTTTAGGATTCAGGTTGAGAATTTTCGTAAAATAATCAAGAGCCTGATTGTATTTTTTTGTATCGTAAAAGGCGTGGGCAATATTATTCAACAGCTCTTTGTTATTGGGTTTGCGCTCGATAACCGTGTCTAATGTCTTAATTCCATTTTCAGCATCCCCGGAATAAATTTGAGCAAAACCATAATTTTCATAAAAATCGTTGGTCTTGTTATAACCGTTTGCAGCAGCGAGGTCAAAATATTTTAAGCTTTTTGCAAAATCATTCTGGTTATAATAAATCAATCCCAATTCGTACTGCCATTGGCTTCTTGTTGGCTCCAATGCTACCGCTTTTTCATACTCCGGAATAGCGCTTTTCTCGTTCTCCAGTTCAAGGTAAGTACGCCCCAGAGTGTACGCCGCTTCTGCATCTTTATCATTTTTTGCAAGAGCTTCTTTCAGGTAATTTTCAGCTTTACCATAATCTTCCAGGTTATAATAACTCATTCCAAGAACATGTGATACGTTGTCACAACTTTTACATTTTTGTGCAAGCTCTATCGCTTTTTGAAACTGCCGGTTATTAAAAGTTAAGGTAGTAAGTTGGCTGATTACGGCCCGATTATCCGGATCAAGTTCATACGCTTTATTAAAATTTCCCTGCGCTTCAGTTATTCTGCGCATTGCCAGGTTGGCTTGGCCGTTGGCTACATACGCGTCCGTAAACTTCGGATCGAATTGAATTGCTTTATCAAAATCTTTAGTTGCAACGGCATACAATCTAGCAGTGTTTTCCTGCAAACCTTTGTTATAGTAAAATCTTGCACTGTCGGCATTTTGGGCAAATGTTGATAGAGACAGTGAACCAACAAATAAGAAGAAAAATCCTTTTTTCATAGTACCGGAATTACTAAAAAACAGGTTATTGAAGTACTATAGCACTTAACGCCGGAAGGTTCAAATTAATTTCAGCAATGTTGTTCTTTTTATCCACAACATGAGTGGTGATTTCCTGGTTTGAAAATTTTCCGGTGCCCCAATATTTTGCATCATCACTGCAAAAAATCTGCTTCCAGGAAGTTTTTTCATGAACCGATATTCTCCAGTCATATCTTTCCACCGGCGTCATATTGAAGATGACCAAGATATCGTCTTTCTCTTTTTTACCCTTTCGCATGTAGGCCATCACACATTCGTTCCTGTGGTTGAGATCAATCCATTCAAAACCTTCTCTTTCAAACTGGTATTCATAAAACGCCGGCTGTGAAGTAAACAAATGGTTGAGGTCTTTCATGAATGTTTTTAATTTCGAGTGCGGTTCATACCTGAGCAAATTCCAATCGAGTTCCGTTGTATAATTCCATTCGCTTGTTTGGCCAAATTCGTTACCCATGAAAAGTAATTTTCCTCCGGGATGAGTGTACATATAGGAATACAAAACACGCAGGTTTGCAAATTTCTGCCATTCGTCTCCGGGCATTTTATAGATCATTGGAGATTTACCGTGAACCACTTCATCGTGACTTAAAGGAAGAATAAAGTTCTCATCATAATAATACGCCATACTGAAGGAAAATTTATTCTGTTGGTCTTTCCTGTATAACGGATCAACCTTAAAATAATCAAGCGTATCATGCATCCATCCCATCATCCATTTCATACCGAAACCCAATCCACCGGTCGTCGTAAGCCCCGTAACGCTAGGCCAATCTGTAGCCTCTTCTGCTATCATTTGTACATCAGGAAAATCACGATATACCATTTCATTCAAATTTTTAATAAAGGCCATCGCTTCAATATTTCCGTTTCCGCCAAATTCATTTTCTTCCCACTCTCCTTCTTCTCTTGAGTAATCCAGTCGCAGCATTGAACTTACGGCATCAACACGCATCGCATCGATATGATACAATTCAAACCAATATCGCGCATTGCTTATTAAAAATGAACGCACCTCTCCCCTCCGGTAATTAAAAATGTACGAATTCCAGTCGGGATGAAATCCTTTGCGCATGTCTGCATATTCATAAGTATGAGTGCCGTCAAATTTGTACAAGCCGTGTGCGTCATTAGGGAAATGGGATGGAACCCAATCGAGAATTACGCCGATACCTTCGTTGTGAAAAGCTTCGACCAATCTCATAAAATCTTCGGGTATGCCGAACCGTGAGGTTGGTGCAAAATATCCGCATCCCTGGTATCCCCAGCTTCCATCAAACGGGAATTCCATCACCGGCATAAATTCTACATGCGTAAATCCCATTTCCTTTACATAAGGTACCAGCAACTCACTTATCTGATCGTAAGAATTAAATGAATCTTCATCGTAAGGATTCGGCTTCATCCAACTGCCGAGATGAACTTCGTAGATACTCCACGGTGAATGAAGAGAATTGTGTTTTTTTCGTTTGTCCATCCACGTTGTGTCGTTCCATTCATACTGAACGTCTTTTGTTTTTGAAGATGTTGCCGGCCGCAACTCCCAGTGGCGGGCAAAAGGGTCGCCTTTATAAATTTGCGCACCCTCGTATCCTACGATATAATATTTATAATTTTCAAATTCGTCGATGCCCGGAATAAACCCTTCCCAGATGCCGGAATGATCCAGTCGTACAAACAACGGATGAGCGGCCGTATCCCATTTATTAAAATCGCCTACAACGCTGATGTAGGTTGCATTTGGCGCCCACACAGCAAAATAATATCCATCCTTGTTCAAAACTTTCAAAGGATGTGAACCAAAGAATTTATATAAATTGTAATTAGTGCCGTTTTGAAAATTGCGGATCTCTTCTTCATCAAATAACGAATAATTCCACACAGGTTTGGTGGAATCGACAAAATTTTCTTCTTCGTACGGAATCTTTCTTATAGCCATAAATGCAATTTACAATTTAATGTTCGCCCCTTGTTAATGGAATTTTTTCCATTTCGATTCTTATTATAAAAAAATCGTTAACATTTATTTAAGATACAACAAACTTTGTTACTGATCTTTTTCAAATACTTTTAAAAAATATTCATAACCAAAAACTAAAGATGAAAAGAATTTTTTCATTTATCATCAGCTGCTTATTCTCCCTCACGGCCTTTTGTCAAACAGGAGTTATAAAAGGAAATTTAACCGATTCCTCCAACAACGAAAAACTTGCAAACGCAGTGGTCGCGGTATTAAGACAAGAAGATTCGACGCTGGTTACATTTTCAAGAAGCGACAAAAATGGGCACTTTCAAATCGACAGACTTGACTCTGGAAAGTACATTGCCTTAATCTCTTATCCAAAATATGCAGATTACGTTGACAAATTTGAATTACAACAAAACCAAACTTTTGATTTTAAGACTATCTTTCTCACACAAAAAGCAAAGCTTCTCGCAGCAATAATTATAAAACAATCGGCTGTAAGAATCAAGGGAGATACGACGGAATTTACGGCTGATAGTTTTCATGTGAAACCGAACGCAACGGTAGAAGATTTGTTGAAAGAATTACCAGGCGTCCAGGTGGATAAAGATGGAAAAATAACGGCACAAGGACAACAAGTACAAAAAATTTTGGTAGACGGTGAAGAGTTTTTTAGTGATGATCCAACTGTCGCTACGCGGAATTTACGCGCAGATGCAGTTGATAAAGTTCAGGTATTTGATAAGAAAAGTGACCAATCAGAATTTACAGGAATTGATGATGGGCAAACAACCAAAACGCTCAATTTAAAATTAAAAGAAAATGCAAAGCATGGATATTTTGGAAAGCTTTCTGCGGGCGGGTTGGATAAATATTATAACGGGCAAGCGCTGATAAATGCATTTAAAGGCAAACGTCAATTGGCTGCCTTTGCAATCGCGAGCAGCACTGACGCGACCGGGCTTAACTGGCAGGATTCAAGGAGTTATGGTTTTGCAAATGATAATGTGCAGGTGATGGATGGAGGTGGTATCATGATTTATGGCGGCAATGATGGTGGTGATCTTGGTACAAGTAGTTATTACGGACAAGGCTTGCCTGAAAGCATGAAAGCCGGAGTCCATTTCTCCAATAAATGGAACGATGACAAATACAATGCCGGTGGAAACTATTTATTTAATAAACTAAATGTTCACAGTGCTGGCAACACTTATACGCAAAATATTTTACAAGATAGTGTGTATTACACACGGCAGGCAGCTAATTCCTATTCGGATAAATTGCGGCACTCATTATCCGGGATGACCGAGATCCAGCTCGACTCCTCTTCGTCCATAAAGATTATGGCAAATGGCTACACCGGCACTACCCGGGAGAGCAGCGATTTTCAATCAAAAGCTTTAGATGAAAATAACAATCCGGTTAATAGTAGCATAAGGCATACTTCTGCAAACGGCGACAATTCTGCCTTTAAGGGATCCGCTCTTTGGAGGAAAAAATTCAAAAAGAAAGGGAGAACGATCTCTGTAAATTTTGATGAAACTTATAATGAGACAAGTAACAATGGATTCCTCAATAATGTTTCAGATTTTTATGATTCAAACGGAACTATTTTCAAGCGGGATTCAACTGATCAAAATAAAGTGAATGCAAACACTTCCAATGTGGCCGGTGCAAAAGCAACCTACACAGAACCTCTTTCAAAAAAATCTTATTTAGAATTTAATTATTCTTTTTATAATAACAGCAGTACGCAGAAAAGATTGAGTTATGATAAAGATCTCAACGGTAAATATTCGACGCTGGTTGATTCGCTGAGTAACGAATTCAAATACATTTATAAGACAAACAGCGGCGGAATCAACTACCGGTTTAACGAAAAGAATTACAACTTTTCTATCGGTGGAAATATTGCCAACACTGCGTTTCAGCAAACAGACCTTGTAAAAGACACCACCCGGAAATACAATTATTACAATCTTTTCCCGCGCGCTAATTTTTATTACAAGTTCAATGCGTATAGCGGTTTGCGATTTAATTACAATGGTAGCACGCAGCAACCAACGATCGATCAATTGCAACCTTTAAAAAATAATAGTGATCCGCTGAATGTGGTGATCGGTAATCCAAACCTTCGGCAGTCATTCCAAAATTCTTTCAACCTCAGTTTTAATAATTATAAAGTATTTTCTGAACGATCTCTTTATATCGGCACCTATTTTAATTTCACAAATAATGACATCAACAGCAGCTACACAATTGATGCCTTGGGAAAACGAACTACACAATACCTGAATACAAATGGAAACTATTCGATTAATTTTTATACAGGTTATTATGTGAAGATTCCGAAGACAAAACTCAATATAGGCTTGAGCCCTAACGGATATTTTACCAGGAATACCAATTTTGTAAACGGGCAAAAAAACATTACCAGGGGCGAAAGAATTTCGATGAGACTTAGTTTAAGAACATATGTAAAAGATAAATATCAATTTAGTGTTCAGGCGGTTCCATCGTATAATGTTTCTAAATCCAGTATCAGTTCTGTTGCGAGCAAAAATTATTGGACTTACGATTATTCAGCCGATGGAAATTACACTTTGCCCGGAAAGTTTGAGATCGGATCTGACATAGATTTCAATTTGAGACAAAAATTGACTGCGTACGACGTAAATAATAATGTGGTGGTTTGGAATGCGTATGTTGAAAAGAAATTTTTTAAAACGGAGGCGCTCACACTGCGTTTCAGCGTAAATGATATTTTGAATCAGAATAAAGGATACAACCGCAACATCCAGCCTTATGCCATTGTTGAAGAGCATTATCTCACTTACCAACGTTACGGATTGATCACGCTAACCTGGAACTTTAAAAACAAAGGCGGTGCAGGAGCTCCCAAATCAATGTTCTAAAAACCAAAATAATAAGATGAAAAAAATTATTTTTATAGTAACAATATTTTTAAGCGCGCAAGCCTGCATCGCGCAGCCCGTTTTTATTTCAAAAGGAAAAATTGAATTTGAGCGACGTGTGAATGTATGGGCCGGATTAAAAGGAACTTTTGCAGAAGAGATAAAAAAGGCAGTACCGGAATGGAAAACCAGTTACTTCGATTATGAATTTG
>Ga0157371_10005482_pt1 | contig 10685 bp, 7 predicted proteins | sample C45metaG_FD_113462 | JGI IMG/M metagenome (GOLD analysis project Ga0157371, IMG submission 113462) | Corn rhizosphere microbial communities from Kellogg Biological Station, Michigan, USA - C4-5 metaG | ecosystem: Host-associated > Plants > Roots > Rhizosphere > Soil | place: USA: Michigan... | reverse complement strand
GTCTGCGCGATGCGCTGGACCCGAAACTCAAGAACGCCGCCTGAGGAGATTCCCATGTCACTGCTAGAAATCAAGAATCTCAATGTCCGTTTCGGCGACGCCACGGCGGTGCCGGTGGTCGATGGCCTCGACCTCAAGGTCGACAAGGGCGAAGTGCTGGCCATCGTCGGCGAGTCCGGCTCCGGCAAATCGGTGACCATGATGGCCCTGATGGGCCTGATCGAGCACCCCGGCATCGTCACCGCCGATGCCCTAAGCTTCGACGGCCGCGACATGCTCAAGCTCAGCGCGCGCCAGCGCCGGCAGATCGTCGGCAAGGACCTGGCCATGGTCTTCCAGGACCCGATGACCGCGTTGAACCCCAGCTACACCGTGGGCTTCCAGATCGAGGAAGTGCTGCGCCTGCACCTGAAGATGTCCAGCAAGGCGGCGCGCAAGCGCGCCATCGAACTGCTGGAAAAGGTCGAGATCCCCGGCGCCGCCAGCCGCATGGACGCCTACCCGCACCAACTGTCCGGCGGCATGAGCCAGCGGGTGGCAATCGCCATGGCGATCGCCGGCGAGCCCAAGCTGCTGATCGCCGACGAACCCACCACCGCCCTGGACGTGACCATCCAGGCGCAGATCATGGACCTGCTGCTGAACCTGCAGAAAGAGCAGAACATGGGCCTGGTGCTGATCACCCACGACCTCGCCGTGGTCGCCGAAACCGCCCAGCGGGTGTGTGTGATGTACGCCGGCCAGGCGGTTGAGGTGGGCCAGGTACCGGAGCTGTTCGACATCCCCGCGCACCCCTACAGCGAAGCGCTGCTGGCGGCGATTCCCGAGCACAGCCTCGGTGCCACTCGCTTGTCGACCCTGCCGGGCATCGTCCCCGGGCGCTACGACCGGCCTCAAGGCTGCCTGCTGTCGCCGCGCTGCCCCTACGTGCAAGACAACTGCCGCGCCCAGCGCCCCAGCCTCGACCCGAAAGCCGCCAGCCTGGTGCGCTGCTTCTACCCGCTGAATCAGGAGGTGGCGTAATGGCCGTCGTTCTTACCGCCCGCGACCTCACCCGTCACTACGAAGTGTCCCGTGGCCTGTTCAAGGGCCACGCCACCGTGCGCGCACTCAACGGCGTGTCCTTCGAGCTGGAAGCCGGCAAGACCCTGGCAGTGGTGGGTGAATCCGGCTGTGGCAAATCCACCCTGGCGCGGGCCCTGACCCTGATCGAGGAACCGTCTTCCGGCTCGCTGAAGATCGCCGGCCAGGAAGTCACCGGTGCCGACAAGGCCCAGCGCAAGCAACTGCGCAAAGACGTGCAGATGGTGTTCCAGAGCCCTTATGCCTCGCTCAACCCGCGGCAGAAGATCGGTGACCAGCTGGCCGAGCCGCTGCTGATCAACACCAAGCTGTCGGCCGCCGAACGCCGGGAAAAAGTCCAGGCGATGATGAAGCAGGTAGGCCTGCGCCCCGAACATTACCAGCGCTACCCGCACATGTTCTCCGGGGGGCAGCGCCAGCGTATCGCCCTGGCCCGGGCAATGATGCTGCAGCCCAAGGTTCTGGTGGCGGACGAACCGACCTCGGCCCTGGACGTATCGATCCAGGCCCAGGTATTGAACCTGTTCATGGACCTGCAGCAGGAATTCAACACCGCCTACGTGTTCATTTCCCACAACCTGGCAGTGGTGCGCCACGTGGCCGACCAGGTGCTGGTGATGTACCTCGGCCGGCCGGTGGAAATGGGCCCCAAGGAGGACATCTACACCCGCCCCCTGCACCCCTACACCCAGGCCCTGCTGTCGGCGACACCAACCATCCACCCGGACCCGGACAAGCCGAAGATCAAGATCGTCGGCGAGCTGCCCAACCCGCTGAACCCACCACCGGGCTGCGCCTTCCACAAGCGCTGCCCTTATGCCACCGAGCGTTGCAGCACTGAAGAGCCGGCCCTGCGCCAGCTCGACAGCCGCCAGGTGGCCTGCCACTACGCCGAGCAATTCGTGCTGTAGCGGCCATGAAAAAGGCGCTCCCGGATGCCTCCGGGAGCGCCTGAACCTTGTTCGACCCGCCCCCGGCGACGGATTGCGCATCAGTCCGTCGTCGGGGGTTTCTTTTAGCCCTGGCTGTCGCCGTCATCCTCGTCGGTGGTCTGGTCGTCATCGCCGGAACTGCCACCCTGGCCTTCATCGCCCGGCTCCGATTCGGACTTGGCAAGCATCTGCACCGGTGCGCTCTGGCTCGAGGAGTAACCCGGCTCGCTCACCTGCATCAGGTTGTGGGCCCAGGCCGCCGAGGTTCCGAGCGACAGCATCACCAGCACTTTGATCAACAGCACAACGCGTTGGAAAATTCTCATAGCCGATTCCATCCTTTCATAGGTGAATCATCGATGGCTGCGCGCCAGCCTTGCGGCGGCCACAGCACTGTCTGAAACCTAGTCGTGATATCCCGGCTTTTCCAGATAGCTCCCTATCGATTCCCGAGCCGCCAAAGCCCTTCCGACTAACGGCGCTCCCTTAAGAACACCACACCCCGTAGGAGCCGGCTTGCCGGCGAAGAAACCCGCAAGGCACAACAGCGTCCGCCGCCTTCGCTGGCAAGCCAGCGCCTACGGGGCGGCGGCAGGCCAATCCTGCGCGCAAAAAAAAGCCCCGCTGTCTGCACAGCGGGGCTCGGGGGTGGCCGGCGAACTTAGTGGTGTTCGCGGGTGGCGCGGAATTTCACGTCCGGCCAGCGCTCTTCCATCAGCGCCAGGTTGACCCGGGTCGGCGCCAGGTAGGTCAGGTGGCCGCCGCCGTCCAGGGCCAGGTTTTCCACCGCCTTGTTGGAAAACTCTTCGAGCTTCTTCTTGTCGCTGCATTCGATCCAGCGGGCGGACCACACGGTGATCGGCTCGTAGGAGCACTCCACCTTGTATTCCTCCTTCAGGCGGCTGGCCACCACGTCGAACTGCAGCACACCCACGGCGCCGAGGATGATGTCGTTGCTGCGCTCGGGGAAGAACACCTGGGTCGCGCCTTCTTCGGCCAGCTGTTGCAGGCCCTGGCGCAGTTGCTTGGACTTGAGCGGGTCCTTCAGACGCACACGGCGGAACAGCTCCGGGGCGAAGTGCGGGATACCGGTGAAGCCCAGCGCCTCGCCTTCGGTGAAGGTGTCGCCGATCTGGATGGTGCCGTGGTTGTGCAGGCCGATGATGTCGCCGGCATAGGCCTCTTCCAGTTGCTCACGCTCGGAGGAGAAGAAGGTCAGGGCGTCGCCGATGCGCACGTCCTTGCCAGTGCGCACGTGGCGCATCTTCATGCCTTTCTCGTACTTGCCCGAACAGATACGCATGAAGGCGATGCGGTCGCGGTGCTTGGGGTCCATGTTCGCCTGGATCTTGAAGATGAAGCCCGAGAACTTCTCTTCCTGGGGTGCCACGCTGCGCTCGTTGGCCACACGTGGCAACGGACGCGGCGCCCAGTCCACCACGGCGTCGAGCACGTGGTCGACACCGAAGTTGCCCAGCGCGGTCCCGAAGAACACCGGCGTCAGCTGGCCGTCGAGGAACTCCTGCTGGTTGAACTCGTGGCAGGCGCCCTGCACCAGTTCCAACTGCTCGATGAAGCGCTCGTACTCGTCACCCAGGTGGGCCCTGGCTTCGGCGGAGTCGAGCTTTTCGATGATCTTGGTTTCGGTGCGCTCGTGGCCGTGGCCCGGGGTGTAGACGATGATGTAGTCGCCGGCCAGGTGGTACACGCCCTTGAAGTCGCGGTAGCAACCGATCGGCCAGGTGATGGGGGCAGCCTTGATCTTCAGGACCGCTTCGATTTCGTCCAGCAGTTCGATCGGGTCGCGAATGTCCCGGTCGAGTTTGTTGATGAAACTGACGATGGGCGTGTCGCGCAGGCGGCAGACGTCCATCAGGGCGATGGTCCGTGGCTCGACGCCCTTACCGCCGTCGAGCACCATCAGCGCCGAGTCCACCGCGGTCAGGGTGCGGTAGGTGTCTTCCGAGAAGTCTTCGTGGCCGGGGGTGTCCAGCAGGTTGATCATGTGTTCGCGATAGGGGAACTGCATGACCGACGTGGTAATGGAAATACCCCGCTGCTTCTCCATCTCCATCCAGTCGGAAGTGGCGTGGCGGTCGGACTTGCGCGATTTGACGGTACCCGCCACCGCAATGGCCTTGCCCATCAGCAACAGCTTCTCGGTGATGGTGGTCTTACCCGCATCCGGGTGGGAAATAATGGCGAAAGTGCGCCTGGCGTTGACTTCGTTGACAATTTTACTATCGGACATCGCTTAAGATCTCGATTGTGCACACCGCTGTATACACGACTAAAAGTAGCTTTGGCCGATTGCAAAGGCCAACACAGAAAACCGCGCATGTTAACAAATAGTGCCCGCAAATACCCGGCGCCCTGACATTCCGAACCGGGCTCCAATGTCAGGCTTGACCTTCGTATTGGCTAAACACCCCGGGGATTCGCGCCTGAACAGTAAAAGGCATCACTTTTTATCTAGCCTCAACTAGCAATCAAGAAAATCAACTTCACTCAAGAATTAAGATCTTTAATTACCACGTAAAACCTACTACTTAACAACACCACACCCAAGCAACTAACTAACACAATAGAAAATAATAAAATCGGCAGTAACAACAGACACTATCACTCCCCCTCGCGAACCAGCCCCATATCTTTTAAGCCCAAAACCCCCGGCCCAGGGCCTTTAAAAACAAACCCACCCGGACCAGCCAGCCCGCCCCCCGAAACTCAACCCACTATAGCCAGCTATCGGCCTAAGCTCTTGCCAAAACAATAACCATACTTATTGCAAGTCAATAAGCTCAAGAAAAATCTTAATCATCATCCGGATATCTCTTAAATAACTTCAAATATTCAAGTGATAGATTAAACCCATCATTTAAATCACTTCCTGCCGCACTTCAGCCCCTCTCGAACACTCCGCAATAGTTTTGCCAGCACGCAGAAGCGAGTGGCTGCATGCCCGACCGTTCGGCGGGGCGCGACGAACAGCGAACGGAACACACCCAAGCCTGGCCTCAGGCGACCGGCGCCACCGAGCACTGCCCAATCTGCTGGGGAAAATCAGCAGCATATGTACAAGAGGACGCATCATGAACAAGAACTATGCATTGGTATGGAACCATGCACTGGGCTGCTGGAACGTGGCCGACGAAGGGGCGCGCCGACGCAGCAAGGCAGGGCGCAGCAAGGCAGTGATCGGCGCCGGACTATCGCTGCTGGGCCTGTTGCTCCAGGCTCCGGCGTTTGCCCTGCCGAGCGGAGGAAACATCGTCTCCGGCAACGCCGACATACAGACGTCCAGCGACGGTCAACACCTGACCATCAACCAGCAAAGCAACAAGCTGATCACCAACTGGAATGACTTCAACGTCAAGGCCGATGAGCGTGTCAGCTTCCAGCAGCCCGGTAGCAACGCGATTGCCCTCAACCGTGTCCTGGGCACCCAGGGCAGCGACATCCAGGGCCGGATCGACGCCAACGGCAAGGTGTTCCTGATCAACCCCAATGGCGTGGTGTTCGGCCAATCCGCCCAAGTCGATGTCGGCAGCCTGGTGGCTTCCACTCAGGACATCACCGACAAGGACTTCCTCAATGGCAACTACCGCTTCAGCGGCACCTCCAGCGCCAGCATCAGCAATGCCGGGACCCTCACGGCGAGCGACGGCGGCAGCATCGCCTTGCTCGGTGCGCAGGTCAGCAACAGCGGCTTGATACAGGCGCGCGTCGGTAGCGTGGCCCTGGGCGCGGGCAACGACATCACCCTCGACTTCAACGGCAACGGCCTGCTCGGCCTGCAAGTCAAAAGCGGTGCCGTGGATGCCCTGGCACAGAACGGAGGCCTGCTCAAAGCCGACGGCGGCCAGGTGCTGATGACCGCCAAGAGCGCCGACAGCCTGCTCAGGACGGTGGTCAGCAACCAGGGCGTGATCGAGGCGAAGACCCTGCAAAACAAGGCGGGCCGGATCGTGCTCGACGGCGACAACGGCATTGTGCAGGTCGCGGGCCGACAGGACGCCAGCGCCATCGGCGGCCAGGGTGATGGTGGCGTGGTGGAAAACCAGGGGGCCAGAGTCGACGTGCAGTTGGCCGCACAGGTGAACACTCGTGCCGAGCAGGGCAAGACCGGCACCTGGAGGATCCATGCCAACGACATCAGCATCGCCAGCACCGAAAACCCAGGCCGGCTCACCCCACGCGGCCTGGTCATCACCGGAGGCATCAGCGGCACCAACTCGGGAACCACCAACGGCGTCGGCATCGGTGTCGGTGCCAATGCCACCGGCAGCGGCAACGGGGGCAATGGCGTCGGCGTGAGCATCGGGGGCAATGGCCACAACAACGTGGCCGTGATCGCTGGCGGCGGTCCAGCCAACACTCGGTCGACACTGCGTACCGACACCCTGGCATCCAACCTGGACACTACCCACATCGAGCTGAACAGCACCCAGGGCAACCTGACGGTCAGCGCACCGCTGACCTGGACGAGCGGCAACTCCCTGAGCCTGACCGCCGAGCGCGGTGACATTCGCGTCGAAGGCGCGCTGCGCGCCAGCGGCAACAAGGCCGGCCTCGTGCTGAATGCGCAGAACGGCGGCATCCGGCTCAACGACAACATCGCCCTCAGCGGCACCGGGGCGAGCCTGGGGCTGAACCACGGGAACAATGGCTACACACTCGAGGACGGCAAGGCGGTGACCCTCTCCGGTGCCGGTGCCCTGTTCAAAGCCAACGGCCAGGACTACGCCGTGATCCACAACCTGGATCAACTGCGTCAAATCGACAGCAACAGCAGCGGCCACTACGTGCTGGGCAACAAGATTTCCGGCAACGGCGCCCGCTTCAAGTCCCTGGGCGAGCGCAGCGGTTTTGGGGGCGTGCTCGATGGCCTGGGCAACAGCATTGAAAACCTCTCGGTCTACGGCACCAGCGGCAGCGTCGGTCTGTTCAGCGTGAATCAGGGAGAAATCCGCAACCTGAACCTCGACCGGGTCTCGGTCAGTGGAGACCGTTCGACTCACTACAACACCCTGGTAGGCACCCTGGCGGGCGTCAATATGGGCCTCATCTCCAACGTCAAGGCCAGCCAGGTGCAAGTCACGGGGGCTTCTCACGCCAACAGCCTGGGTGGGCTGGTCGCGCTGAACCTGCAGGACGGCAGCATCGACAAATCCTCGGCCAGCGGCACGCTGGTGGGCAACCGCTACACCTATGTCATGGGCGGCCTGGCGGCCGAGAACATCAACAACGGCCTGGGCCGAGGCATCGCCAGCATCAGCAATAGCCGGGCGGACGTCACGCTGACCGGGCAGATGGCCGGCCAATCAAGCGCCTACGGCGCCGGCGGCCTGGTCGGTGCGAACCGCAAGGCAAACATCAGCAACAGCAGCAGCACGGGCTTGATCTCCTTGGCTGGTGACAACCTCAACCTGGGTGGCCTGGTCGGCTTCAACACAGGGTCCTCCACGAGCCGGCTGAGCACTGTCGACAGCACCGTCAACGTCCGGGGCAATGGTCACAACACCTTCCTGGGTGGCTTGATCGGCTTCAATACCGAAGGGGCCGTGAACAACGCCTCGGCCAGTGGCAGTGTGAACGGCAACAACGCCCAGGCAGTCGGTGGCCTGGTTGGCAAAAGCCTGGCCAGCCGCTACAGCAACGTTTCCGCCGCCGGCAACGTAACCGGGGGAGCACGGGCGAATGTCGGCGGTTTGATTGGCGAACTCAGCGCAGGCTCGGTGAACAATGCCTCGGCCAGCGGCACCCTCAACGCCAGTCACTCGCAGGCCATCGGCGGCCTGATCGGCAAGAGCGAGGGCGCCAGCCTGAGCAATGTCAGCGCCAGCGCCAGCGTGCTCGACAGATTCAGCCAGTACCTGGGCGGGTTGCTCGGTCACAGCCGCAACACCACGGTGAACGTTGCCGACGCCACCGGGAACGTCACGGGAGGGGCCAACGCCTTCGCCGGTGGCCTGATCGGCTACCTGGAAGGCGGCACCCTCGCCAACGCTTCGGCCAAAGGTGATGTCCAAGCCGGCGACTCAAGCTTCGTGGGGGGGCTGGTCGGCTTCAACGACGGCCGAATCAGCAACGCCTCTGCCTCCGGTAAAGTCATGGGGACTGCGGCCCAGGTACTGGGCGGCCTGGTCGGCGGCAACAGCGGCTCCATCGAGCACTCGTCAGCGAGCGCCAAGGTCACGCCCGTGAACCCTGGCTACATCCACGGCGGCCTGATCGGCCTGAACCTCGGCCAGCAATCCTTCAACCACCTCGAAGGCGAAGCCGCCAAGCTGCCCCTGATCGGCCGCAGCCTCCCCTTCTGACGCTCACGAGCGGATGAAACAGCAGCCGACCAGGTTGTTCCCATCAGCCTGGCCGGCCTGCACACCATCGGTTTCAGCGGCCTGCCCGGGGGTGCAGGCCCGGGCCTACCCCGTTAATACAGCGGGGCAATCCTGGCAACAACCGCCATTGGAACGCACCAACGCACCGAGCAAATTCGGCCCATGATGGAACCTTTTAAAAGGCCGGGGCGTCCACTCCCCTGCTACGAACTTTCGCCAGGTGTAGAAAAAACAGCAAGTTAGCCTGGCAAAGCGATGCGTACGGCTCACTCTCACGCTGTTTACAGCGCACCGAAGAGCTGCTTCCCGCGATCATTCTTTCGGCTGCCAGGCATGGCACTGCCACACAAGAGAATGCGCGCTGACATAAAAAAGGAGTCCGCCTGTGGCTATTCGCTATGGCAAAGGGCTGATAGGAGGCGCTGCGGTAATCGCCCTCCTGGCCCTGCTGGTCCACTGGATCGGCATCACTACGATCGAACACTACCGCGACGATCTGTTGTTCTACCTGCAAGCTCACCTGTTCCTGGTCCTGGCTTCAATGCTAGCCGCGCTGGTGGTGGGGATCCCCGCCGGAATCGTCCTCAGCCGCCCGAGCATGGTCGGACGCGCCGAACGCTTCATGCAAGTGTTCAACATCGGTAACACCGTCCCTCCCCTGGCCGTCCTGGCCATCGCTCTGGGGATCCTCGGCATCGGCAGTGGCCCGGCCATTTTCGCGCTGTTCCTCGCCTCCCTGCTGCCCATCGTGCGCAACACCTATGAAGGCCTGAAGAATGTCCAGGGCTCCCTCAAGGAGGCCGCGGTCGGCATCGGCATGACGCCACGCCAGGTGCTGTGGAAAGTCGAATTGCCCAATGCCGTGCCGATCATCATCGGCGGCGTGCGGGTGGCCCTGGCGATCAACGTCGGCACCGCGCCCCTGGCCTTCCTGATCGGCGCCAACAGCCTGGGCAGCCTGATTTTCCCCGGCATCGCCCTGAACAATCAGCCGCAACTGCTGCTCGGCGCCGCCTGCACCGCGCTGCTGGCCTTGCTCCTCGATGGCCTGGTGACCCTGGCCAGCCGACTTTGGCTGGAACGTGGTCTGCGCCCGTCTTAAGCCCGTCAGAGCCAAGGAACCGACATGAAGAAATTAAGCCTGATACTCGGCTGCGCCCTGCTTTTCAGCACATTGGCCCACGCCGTGGAAAAACCGCTGATCCGCATCGGCGCCCGGGTCTTCACCGAACAGACCCTGCTGGCGGAGATCACCTCCCAGTACTTGCGCAGCAAGGGCTACGACACCCGCGTCACCGGGGGCCTGGGCAGCAACCTGGCCCGCAGTGCCCAGGAAAGTGGCCAGTTGGACCTGATCTGGGAGTACACCGGAGTCTCGCTGGTGGCCTACAACCACATCGACGAGAAACTCGACAGCGAACAGTCCTACGCCCGGGTGAAAGAACTCGATGCGAAAAAAGGCCTGGTCTGGCTGTCACCGTCCAAGTTCAGCAATACCTATGCCCTGGCGCTGCCAGAGAACGTGGCAAAGGAACATCCGCAGATCAATAGCATCAGCGACCTGACCCAGGCCCTGGCCGAAAACACCAAGGAAAACCGCCTGGTGGCCCTGGACACCGAGTTCGCCAACCGCTCCGACGGCATGGCCGGGATGGTCAAGCTCTATGACATGGCCCTGACCCGCAAGAACACCCGGCAGATGGACGCCGGCCTGGTCTACACCGCCCTGCGCAACGGCCAGGTGTTCGCCGGCCTGGTGTACACCACCGACGGGCGCCTCAATGCCTTCAAGCTCAAACTGCTGGAAGACGACAAGCACTACTTCCCGGACTACACCGCCGCGCCGGTGGTACGCCAGGCCTACCTCGACGCCCACCCGCAACTGGCCGCCGAGCTCCAGCCGCTGGCGGCGCTGTTCGACGACGAAACCATGCGCCAGCTGAACGCGCGGGTCGACGTCGACCATGAAAGCCCATCCGCCGTGGCCGCAGATTTCCTGCGCCAGCACCCGATCAACTAAAGAGGAGAAGACATGGAATTCCTGAACGCCTTTTCCCATCTCGATTGGGCCCAGGTCCTGCACCTGACCTGGCAGCACATCACCCTGGTGGGCATCGCCGTCACCCTGGCCATCGTCTTCGGCGTGCCCCTGGGCGTGCTGATGACCCGCTTCCCGACCCTTGCCGGCCCACTGCAGGCCAGCGCCACCGTGCTGCTGACCATTCCATCCATCGCCCTGTTCGGCCTGCTGCTGCCGTTCTACTCCAAGTTCGGCCAGGGCCTGGGCCCGCTACCGGCTATCACCGCGGTGTTCCTCTATTCCCTG
>Ga0157371_10005479_pt1 | contig 10686 bp, 15 predicted proteins | sample C45metaG_FD_113462 | JGI IMG/M metagenome (GOLD analysis project Ga0157371, IMG submission 113462) | Corn rhizosphere microbial communities from Kellogg Biological Station, Michigan, USA - C4-5 metaG | ecosystem: Host-associated > Plants > Roots > Rhizosphere > Soil | place: USA: Michigan... | reverse complement strand
GCGAGCCGCAGCAGTGGGCACCGGCATGGTTCAGCTTCGACGAGTTGCGCGACAAAACGGTCTATCCGGCGGGTCTACTCAAATACCTCGAGGAAGACAAAGCCAGTGGCTATCACCACAACCCTTATAAAATCATCGAGCGCCGCGTATAATAGATTGTAGATTTCGAAAGAGGGAGTAATTACATATGGCAGTCAGTAAAACAACTGTGCAGCGCATTATCATCGCCGTGATCGCCTTGACTATGACCGTGGGTACGCTTGGCGCGTACTTCATTATCATTTTCCAGAACAACGACAGTGCTAACCAGACGCAGCAGACACAAACCACACCAAAGCAATTGCCGGTCGACAGTACGGCCTATAAAGTGACAGGCCAAGTGACCGAGCTTCAGACCACCGACCTGACCGTTGGTACGGGCGACGAGGCTAAAGTTGGCGATACCATCAAAGTGCATTACAAGGGCACCATCGCACAAACACAGCAGAAGTTCGACAGCAGTTACGACTCGGGCGAGCCAGCCACGCTGAAGCTGTCTGACCCAGATTCCAGCGGCAACGGTGTTATTAAAGGTTGGGTTAATGGCGTTCCGGGTATGAAGGTTGGCGGTAAGCGCCGTCTCGTCATTCCTGCAGCCCAGGCTTATGGCTCTTCCGGCTCATCTGACGGCAGTATTCCGCCAAACACCGACTTGGTATTTGAGATTGAACTTCTGGCAGTCAACCCGAAGCAGTAAATACAACATATAGCGTCTTGAAAAGGTTCGAGACACTATATATACTAAAGTAAGCAAAAGAAAGGGTGATAATCTTATGGCAAAAACAATCAGCATCTACACCACAAACACCTGTGTGTATTGTGCTCAGGTTAAGAAGTTCCTGGAGAACAAGGGCTTAACCTACACGCTCATTAACCTGGACGACAACCCAGAGCGCACCAACGAATTGCTGGAATTGACCGGCCAGTTGGCTGTGCCTGTAACCGTTGTTGCGGACGAGGCAGACGAGAACGCACCAAAGGACGTAACAATCGGCTGGAACCCAGGCAAGTTGACCTCCGCTGTTGCATCAATGGTCTCAAACGCACAGGCAGCCTAACCTATGGCAGACGAGCAAAAGATCCACGACCTGGCGATTATTGGTGCTGGCCCAGCGGCTCTGTCGGCAGCGGTTTACACTACGCGTGAAGACATCGACACCGTCTTGCTGGAAAAAGGCGCGATTGGCGGCTTGGCCGCTGTAACCGACTGGGTCGACAATTACCCAGGCTTTAGCAAGGGTATCAGTGGCATGGATTTAGCTCAGGAATTGGAAGGTCAGGCCGAGCGCTTTGGCGCCAAGATCGAGTATGGCGAAGTAACCAATATCGAAGACGAAGGCAAAACGAAGAAGCTCACCACCTATGATGGTGAAATTCGTGCCAAGGCAGTCCTGATTGCCACCGGCACTGACTACAAAAAGTTGGGAGTCCCGGGCGAAGCCGAATATTACGGCCGTGGCGTGCATTATTGTGCCACTTGCGACGGCGCCTTCTATCGCGACAAGCGCTTGGTTGTGGTCGGCGGCGGCAACTCTGGCGTGCAGGAGGCTCTCTTCCTGACGCGTTTTGCGACACACATTGATCTGTTAGTGCGCAGTACCGTAAAGGCTTCAGAAGTTCTACAGCATGAGCTGGCCAAGAACGAGAAGATTACGGTGCACTTAAACACCACGACTGACGAAATCGTCGGCGGCGATGACAAGAAGGTTAATAAAGTGTTGGCCACCAAAGATGGCAAGAAGACCGAGTTTGAGACTGACGGCGTGTTTGTCTTTATCGGTCTCAACCCGAACACTGGTTTCTTGAAGAATAGCGCCGTCAAGTTGGACGACATCGGCTTTGTTGTGACCGACGACAACCTGCAGACCAGCATTCCTGGTGTGTATTGTGCTGGCGACGTCCGTTCCGGCGCTACGATGCAGATCGCTACGGCGGTTGGCGAGGGCGCGACGGCCGCACTGAAGATCCGCCATTATCTGGAGGAGCACTCTCGCGAATACGCGACAGTGGCAGAACAAGGTATAGCCTAAATAGTATAAGTTCTTGCGCGCCGGAGCGCGGCCCGGGCCTGGTGAAGGCCTCGGTCCGCGCTCCGGTTTTGTGCACCGATCAGGTCACTCGCCCGGCAGCGGCTGCTGCGGTAAGCTCAGGATGCGGATCTCCCACTTGCAGTCGCCGTAGGGCGAGATGAAGCCCTTGCTCCCGGGCTGGCCGATCTTGTTGGACAGCCAGTCCCAGTTGAAGAAGAACGACCCGGTGGTGGCGTCGCTCGGCGCGTCCTCGTAGTAGTCGGGGCTGCCCTGGGCGTCCAGCGTGCCGATCTTCGGGCTGAAGTAGTAGACCCCGTCCGGCAGCAGGGTTTTGTTGCAGGCGAACCGGACCTGCATGCCGTTGCCGCTGTTGCGGAGCTTGTAGGTGGTCGGCTGGTCGAGGCGCTTGCCCGCGTTGTCGCCGGTCAGCGTCTCGATGACCTTGGCGTCCGCGGGCATCTTGATCTGACCCTTGTACGCGCCCGGCGCGTCGGTGCTCCACGCGGGAAGCTCGGCGTCGATCTTGTGGGTCGCGGCGGCGTGTTGGCCGGCGGACGTGTTGGACGGTTTGTCGCTGTTGCTGGTGGCGTACACCACGCCAGTCGCGGCGACGGCGACCACAGCAGCGCCGGCGAGTACGAGGCGGAGCCTCATGATTCCCCATTTCCTTGTGCTGATCGTAGGTGCGTGAGTGAGCCCAAAAAGCTCACGTATATTAAACTATAAAAAGTATATTAAATCAAGATCACTTGCGGAGCTCGTCGAACTTATTTGGGAAGTTCGTGACAATACCGTCGAGCCCGAGACGCTTGAGGCCTTTGGCTTCCTCGACACTATTAACAGTGTAGGCATAGGTGTACAGACCCTTGCGCTTAGCGAGTGCAACGATGAATGGTGTGAGCGCTGAGATGTGGTAGAAGCCGACAGCACTTAACTTTACGCTACGCAGCCAACGGAAGCGAACTGGCCAGATCTGGAGGAGACTGTATGGAATTTTCTTATCCAGCTGATACGCGGCGCGCAAGACGGCTGGTGAGAATGACGAAACCAGGAAGTGCGACAGTGGGTAGCCCTTCTTAACGTAGCTCTGGATGAGTTCGATGACTTGTGGGACGCAATCCGGGCTTTTGAGCTCAATGTTGACTTTGGCTTTCTTGCCGATAATTTCCAGTGCTTCTTCTAGCGTTGGAATGGCTTCGCCGCGCTTCATGTCGAGGTCGCGCAATTGTTCCATGGCGGCCTTGCGGACGGTCAGGCGTTGCTTGGCGATGCGGCGGGTACTGCGGTCGTGCACCAATACGATATGTCCGTCCTGTGTACGACGAACATCAAATTCAATCCAGTCGGCTTTGGCTGCCAAACCTTCAGCGATAGCTGCAATAGTATTCTCCGGCGCTAGTCCAGCTGCGCCGCGGTGTCCCATAATCTGCATACTATCAATATATCATTTCAGTTGAATGGTCGGTGATGTGGTTTTGACAAGGTAATCGGTGCTCCTCCCCGCGGTCCAGTTGCGGACACGCGGGGAGGGGAGCACGTCGAGGTTGCGCCTGGATCAGACGCGCGCCGGCTGCGGGGGCTTGGCGGCCGTGACCAGCTCCAGGAGGAACTGCTCGCGTCGGCTGCGACGGCCACCGAGCCGGGTGCGCTCCGCCATGGACAGCGAACCGAAGGCCGGCAGGAAGCCGCCCTGGCCCTTGTTCAGGGATCGGTCGTAGAAGACGACGTTGTAGCCGCCGCCCAGGTCGTTGACGAGGATCATCACGTCGCCGACGGTGAAGCCGGCCGCGCGGTACTGCGCGGAGCGACCGTCCACGACGACGCTGATGCGACTCTGCTGCGGCGCGGGCATGAGGATCGAGCCGAATCCGCCGTTGCAGTAGTAGTCGCGCCATGCCTGCATGAGGCTGGCGATCCGGCCCGCGTTCTGAACGGTGACCGTGGCGGTGCGAACGGACATGACGTCCCTCCCAAGTTGGGCGTGAAGCGTACCTTGACGAAGAGCAACTATACTCCCTATAGCAATCGACCGTCAAGGTCTTTTTTGCTACACTAGTCGTGTAATGTTTAAGAGGTAGAAATAATGGCTGATTTTAACCAAGTTCTTACCCCGGGTGACATCGATGAAGGTACGCTGAACACCGTCGTCGAGATTCCTATGGGTTCAATGCTGAAAATTGAATGGGACCGCAAGCGCGCTGCGTTTATGCTGGACCGTGTAGAGCCTGCAATCTTTGCTAAGCCATGCAACTATGGCTTTATTCCGCAGACGCTGGACGAAGACGGCGACGAGCTGGATACACTTATTGTGACCGAAGAGCCAATCCCAACGGGCGTATGGCTGGAAGCAAAGATCCTCGGTATTCTTAACTTTGAGGATGACGGCGAAGCTGACCACAAGGTTGTAGTTGTGCCTGCTGACGACCGCAACACTGGCGACTCGATCAACTCACTCGATGACCTCGGTGAGCGATGGAAGCAGAAGATCGAACACCACTTTACGCACTACAAGGACCTCAAGAAGCCAGGCAGTACCAAGGTATTGGGCTGGGGCGACGCAGAGGCTGCCAAGGCAATTGTGCGCGAGTGCATCGAGCGCTACGGTAACTAGTTGTCGGGGAATATGCGCTCAATAGAAAACCACCGCACTGACGCGGTGGTTTTTGGCTAGCAAAGGAGGTCTCCCTCCCCAGGCCGCGAAGCCCAGGGAGGGGACCGATGAGCGGGTGTTGCCCCTACAGGCGCCGACACATCGAGCGGACGATGAGCCCGATCACGATGGCCGCGCAGCTCCCGAAGAACAGGATTGCGATATTGAACGTCCCGCCGACCGGAAAGGCCGCCCCCAGCACCAGAAGCACCAGGAAGACGACCCCGAGAAAACGCAGCATGGCTGCCTCCCTAACGATGTACTTCTAGGCCATGAGGGCCTATATAACTTATATCCTATTTTACCCACCCCCGCTAGCGATTATTGCCGCCGGTATATAACTTGTATACAATAAGCGTAAGAAGTAATTCGTAACATCGAGGAAATGGTGGAGGGTATGAAGACGAAAGTTGCCATTAATGGGTTTGGCCGTATTGGTAGGACGGCATTCAAGATTGCGTTTGAGCGCTCAGATATTGAGATCGTGGCGGTTAATGACCTGACCGACACCAAGACGCTGGCGCACTTGCTGAAGCATGACTCCAGCTACGGTACGTACGAACACGAAATTAGCTCTGACGACACCGGCATTATTGTGGACGGCCAGCACATTAAGGTTTTGGCCGAGAAAGATCCAGCCAACTTGCCATGGGGCGCACACGGCGTAGATGTTGTTATTGAATCGACCGGCTTCTTTGTGAAGCCAGAACTTGCTCGTGCGCACGTCGACAAGGCGGGTGCCAAGAAGGTTGTCCTCAGCGCACCAGCCAAGGGTGACGGCGCTAACACTATCGTCCTGGGCGTCAATGAAGACACTATTAAGGATGCTGGTGACGTCATTAGCAATGCCAGCTGCACAACCAACTGTATTACGCCAGTCGCGGCTGTCATCGAGAACGCTTTTGGTATCGAGAAGGCTATGATGACTACAGTGCACAGCTATACCGCCAGCCAGCGCCTGCAGGACGCTCCGGCTAAGGACCTGCGCGAAGCTCGTGCTGCCGCCGAGAACATCGTTCCAACCACGACCGGTGCATCGATTGCCGCGGCTAAAGCATTGCCAGCCCTGGAAGGCATCTTTGGTGGTTTAAGTGTTCGCGTCCCGACCCCTGTAGTGAGCATGAGCGACTTTGTGATCATCACCAAGCGCGATGTGACCGTCGAGGAAGTAAACGAAACCTTTACCAAGGCAGCCAAAGAGCCATACTACCAAGGTATCCTGGACGTTACCGAAGAAGAGCTGGTCAGTAGCGACTTCAAGGGCAACAGCCACTCGGCTATTGTCGACCTCAAGCTGACGGCCGTCGTTGGCGGTAACATGCTGAAGGTTGTGGCATGGTACGACAACGAATGGGGCTACAGCAACCGCCTTGTCGAGTTGGTTGCAGACGTCGGTAAGCAGCTGCACAGCAAGTAGGACTTAGTATGCAAGTATTTGTTGGCGCCGACCACGCAGGTTTTCAGCTGAAGGGCACAGTCATGGCGCACCTTAGCAAGCGCGGCATCAACGTCGAAGACGACGGTGACCGCGAGCTCGACCCTGGCGATGATTACCCGCAATTCGCCTTTACTGTCGCTACTAAAGTATTGGGCAGCGAAGACGATGACCCGCGCGGCATTCTGCTGTGCGGCAGCGGTCAAGGTATGTGCATTGCGGCCAATCGCGTGCGTGGCATTCGTGCGGCGCTGTGCTGGAGCGAGGACATTGCCCGCGAAACGCGAAATGACAACAATAGCAACGTCCTCTGTATCCCTGCCCGCACATTGACCGAAGAGGAAGCACTCCGTATCATCGATGTATGGCTCGACACACCATTCAGCGGTGCCGCGCGCCATGCCCGACGAATTAATGAAATAGAGGAGCTTTACGGCTAATGCCTGTTATCTGTCCGACTGTTACTGCATCCAATCCGCATTCCTACCGCGAGCAAATGGCTCGCATCGAACCGTTTGCGCCACGCGTCCATATCGATTTTGGTGACGGCGATTTTGCCGAGAAAATGGTCAGCATTGCCCAGGCTTATTGGCCGGACGGCATGATCGCTGACTTTCACGTCATGTACAAACATCCTTATGCGCATATGGAGACGTTGGTGAGCCTCAAGCCGAATATGGTTGTCATCCATGCTGAGGCCGAAGACGACATCTTGGCCATGGTGCTGGAGCTGCAGGCAGCTGGTATTAAGGCTGGCGTTGCATTGCTGAAGGATACCAAGCCAGCTGACCACGCCGATGTTATCGCGCACGCCGACCACGTCCTACTGTTTGCTGGCGACCTTGGTCATCAAGGCGGCGTGGCCGATATGTCGGTGCTGAACAAGATTGCTGATGTCCGGGCCATTAACCCAACCATCGAACTGGGCTGGGACGGCGGTATTAGTGCCGAAAATGCTCCGTTGTTGGTTGAGGGCGGCATTGAGGTCCTGAATGTTGGCGGTTACATCCAGCACGCCGATGACCCTAAGGAAGCGTACGAAACGCTGGCCAAGACCCTCAAGATTAGCTTATAAGTTTATGTATCTACCCGAGGGCCTGACGGTATCACTGCCAGGCCCTCTGAGTTGGTGCCGCTCCTACTGCTTGTAGAGCGCCCAGACACGCTCGCGCAGCTCCAGCGCCATGCTGACGTACTGCGTGAGGGTGAGCGTGGTGTTGTTTTGGATCTCCACGCGGAAGCGGCAGCCGGTGTGCTCGTCGGTCTGCCTGTCCTCGGTGAAGTCGTACGGCTGGCGGCGGCGTTGGTCCGCGACGCGATCGTCCAGGAGCTTGCCGCGGACGTTGTTTAGGAACGTTTCCACCGCGTTCATCACGCTGTCGCGTTGCGGTGCCGGCTGCATCGGGATCTGAAGCGTCAGGCGTACGCCGCCATAGGCACCCAGATCGGTCTGCACTCGCCGAAATTGCATCGCCATAAAAACTCCCCTCGAGTTGGAAACGGCTGCGATGATTAAAGCACATTCGCCCCAGCAGAACAATGAGTTGCGACACCGCAGGCATGCGTAGTGTTGTATAATCATTACCAGTATGAGCTACACCATCCAACAGCTTGAGTTAAAAGCTAACACTATCCGCGAAGACATTATCAAGATGTTGGAGCATGCCAAGAGTGGTCACTCTGCTGGTCCGTTGGACCTGGCAGACATCTTTACGGCGCTCTACTTTGACGTCATGAAGCACGACCCTAAGAATCCCGATTGGGAAGAGCGCGACATTCTCATTCTCAGCAACGGCCACTGCGTGCCGGTCCGCTATGCGGCGATGGCTGAGGCTGGCTATTTCGACAAAAAAGAACTTATGACACTGCGCAAGTACGGCTCACGTTTACAGGGCCATCCGGAGCGTACGCGCCTGCCTGGCCTGGAGACCACCAGCGGTCCACTCGGCTCGGGACTGAGCCAAGCCGCTGGCATGGCACGCAGCCTGCAAATGGATCACAACCATACTCGTTGGGTGTACTGCGTGACTGGTGACGGCGAACTAGATGAAGGCAACATTTGGGAAGCCGCGATGTTCGCTGGCAAATACAAGCTGCAGAACCTCATCGCCATCGTTGACCGCAACAACATTCAGATTGACGGCAATACCGAGGAGATTATGCCGCTGGAGGATCTGCACGCCAAGTGGGAAGCCTTTGGCTGGCACGTCATCGAGATTGACGGTCATAACATCGAATCGATCATCGACGCTTGTAGCATGGCCCGAGCTATCGTGGAAAAGCCCGTCGTGATTATCGCCCACACCATTCCGGGCAAGGGCGTGCCATTTATGCAATATGACTACCACTGGCACGGCGCACCGCCAAACTCACAGCAAGCTAAAGAAGCGCTGCACAAGTTGCGCACTCTTGATGGAAAAATACGAGGCGAACATGAGTAATCCTGACATGCACTTGGTGCACAATATTGGCGCTGCTGACATCAAACGCGAGCCAATCCGCGCCGGTTTTGGCCGTGGCCTGGCAGAAGCTGGCCGTCTCGATGAGCGCATAGTAGCTTTGTGCGCCGACCTGACCGATTCCACCAAAATGAACGTCTTTGCCGAGGCTTTCCCCGAGCGCTTTACCGAAATTGGTATTGGCGAGCAGAACCTCGTGACCGTTGGCGCTGGTATGGCGGCGATGGGCAAGATTCCTTTTGTTAGTAGCTACGCCGCCTTTAGTCCCGGGCGCAACTGGGAGCAGATCCGTACTACGATCGCGCTGAACGACCGGCCTGTGAAGATTATTGGCTCGCACGCTGGCGTTTCGGTTGGTCCAGACGGCGCGACGCACCAGATGCTGGAAGACATTGCCATTATGCGGGTTATGCCGAACATGGTTGTGGTGGCACCTGGTGACAGTGTCGAAGCCGAGAAGGCTACGCTCGCCCTGGCAACAAACGGCAAGCCAAGCTACATGCGGCTCGCGCGCGAAGGCACGCCAGTCTTTACGACCGCCAACACGCCATTCGAGCTTGGCAAGGCCTACGTATTGCGCGAAGGAACTGATATTACATTGATTGGTACCGGTACCATGACCTACCAATGCTTGGTCGCGGCCAAGATGCTGCATGGTGATGGCGTGAGCGCTGAAGTCATCCACGTACCAACCATTAAACCATTGGACGCCAAGACTATTCTGGCCAGCGCCAAGAAGACGCGCGTGGTCATTACCGCCGAAGAAGCACAGGCAGCTGGCGGTTTGGGCGGCGCTGTGGCGGAACTGCTAAGTGAACAGCTGCCCACACCTATCCGTCGTGTCGGTATGCAAGACCGCTTTGGCGAATCGGGTGAGCCGGACGAACTTATGAAAGCCTTTGGTCTGACGGGCACGCATGTGGCAATGCACGCTCACGAAATGCTCGAGAAATTTCCCCGCTAAACTGGTTGCAATCAGCCCGTCATAAGAGTAAAGTAGCGAAGGCTCCCGCGAAAAAGAGGGAGTTTTCGTTACTACCTGGGGAGGTTCGCCATGAGCGGACAAACCGGAGTCATCCTGGAGCGGGATGGCCTGCGCATCACGCACGACGCGAGCGACGGCTTCGACAACTGCGTGGTCAGCCTGACGGGTGAGCACGTCCTCAGCGGCCCTGCCCTGAGGGAAGTCCAGCGGCTGCAGGGCATGCACCACGCCTACATCAGCCGCGCCAACACCGGCACCACCTACCTGTTCTACTGCGGGCAGGGGGTGTCCGACAAGCAGGTGTTGGCCGGACAGGTCATCGACGCCATCAACGGCGCACAGGGTTAACAGCAGCGGCTTCGGCCGCAACATACAGTGCCAGGGCGGCGGCCACCAGGCCCCGCCTTGGCACGCAGCCATTCAACTTGCTTAAGCATAAGTGCTATACTGGTGGCAAATAGGAGCCTCAGTATATGGCACTCACCATCCAACAAATCCGTGATAATTGTGTCCGCGCTCGACACCTCATGCAGCGCTCACGCCAGCAGCATTTTGCCGTTGGTGCTTTTAATATCGACAACCAGGAGACGCTCATTGCCGTCTGTCGCGCCGCGCATGCCAAGCAAGCACCGGTTTTGGTAGAGGTGAGTGATGGCGAAGTAAAAGCCATCGGCCTGGACAACATCCGCGACATGGTCGACAACTACCGCCTGGAATATGGCGTGGAGATGTTCATTAACCTTGACCACAGCCCGAACGTCGAGGCTGCCAAGCGTGGCATCGATGCTGGTTTTGAATTCATTCACATTGATATTTCGCAGGCCAAGCACGACGCCACGGACGAAGAAATCATCCGCGATACCAAAGAAGTCGTGGAGTACGCCAAGTTCACGGGCGCCTTGGTGGAAGCCGAGCCGCATTATTTTGGCGGCAGCTCCAACCTGCACACCGAGGCAATCGACTACGAAGAGATTAAGAAGACCTTCAGCACGCCGGAAGGTGCCAAGCACTTTGTGGACGCCACGGGCATCGACACCTTTGCAGCGGCAATCGGCAACCTCCACGGCAAATATCCGGTGCCAAAGGAG
>Ga0157371_10005475_pt1 | contig 10700 bp, 29 predicted proteins | sample C45metaG_FD_113462 | JGI IMG/M metagenome (GOLD analysis project Ga0157371, IMG submission 113462) | Corn rhizosphere microbial communities from Kellogg Biological Station, Michigan, USA - C4-5 metaG | ecosystem: Host-associated > Plants > Roots > Rhizosphere > Soil | place: USA: Michigan... | reverse complement strand
GTGGCTCTAGTGCGGCGTGGTATTTGTTTGCGTGGTGGACGCAGAAGAATAGTTCGCCGTCTGGGCAGCGGTCTGTGGAGAGTAGCGCGTACATGCGGAAGGCTTGCGCACTGCACCTATCGCAGCGAAAACTCGAGTCGAGCATGTTCGTGACGACAACTTGGCACATGGCGACCTACTCTCTGCCCGGCCCGCTCGATCAACCGTCCGGACGTCTGCGGGCAAAGGAAAAGGCCCCGATTGCTCGGAGCCTTTTAATCCACTATCAACAGACTACAGGACAAAACTACCTTTGTCTACCCACTCTGCTTGTTATTCTTTGGTGGTTTGGTGGGCGTGCTTGTAGCGGTCGTCGTAGTCCGGGTGTTCCTCCATGAATGTTAGGAGGGCTAAGGCGTGGAAGGCGACTGCTGCCATGTGTGGGGATCCGGTTTCTTCGTCAGTGTCTTCGCCTGACCAGAAGGCGTTTGCGTGGCGTTGGAGGGCTGCGAAGGATTTGGACCATTCGTAGCCTTTCCGCCAATTGTGTGCGGCGTATTTGCGTGCTCCGACGCCGTAGTGGCGGGCGATAGTTGCGAGTGCTTCTACGGGGATGAGGTCGAAGCGCTCATCTTTGGTGCCTTTCTCGCCGCCCGTACTGGAAACTGATCGGACCTCGGTCATGCTGGGACTCCTTCGGTGGTGAACTTCTCTACGGGTGCGAATGGAATCCCAAGCGCCGCGGCTAGCGCGGTTTCGGTCAGTGCGCCCTTGGACCTGTGCCAGCCGTCTAGGACTGCGACTGCTTCGGCATGGTCGCAGATCCACGAGAGGTCCTGTTTGAGTGCCCTGCGCAAGCTGAACCCCAGGCGTTCAGCTTCGTGCCCTTCGAGTCCTGCCGCATCAAATCCATGGTCGCGGTCATTCTCGGCAGGGTTGAATACTTGATGACCTTGCTCGCTGAGGATCGCCGCCGCTTTGTCGAAGGCTGGGAAGTTGTACTCGGGCAGGCCTGTCATGGGCCCTGCTATGTAGATTCTCATGCTGTTCGTCCTTCGAGTGGTTGTTTGAGTGTGGCTTGGTAGAGGTTGAGTACGTGGTCGAGTCGGTAGGCGGGTGGGATGGGTTGGCCTTGTTCGTTGTGGGCGGGGTTTGCGCGTTCGAGTTTGGGTGGGTTGTTGTTGCGTGCGGTGCCCCATTTGCGGATCCGGTCTGCACTGATTTCGATGCCGTATTCGGGGGTTGAGAGTTTGCGGGATAGGTCGGCGGGTGTTCCGACGTAGTTGCCGAAGATGGTTTTCGCGAATGACCGCCATGCAAGGACTTCGTAGGTGGCGCCGCATGTTTCGCATCGGGCTTCGGGTTTCCCTTTGACAGCGTACAAATCGGTTTCGCATTCGGCGCATCTGCCGGCGAATACTCGGGGTTCTTGTTTGTCGCGTGCTTGGTCGAGGCCGTCTGTGTGTTTGGTGAGTGTGTGGTGGAATTCGGCTGCCCAGTGCTGGGTTACGATCCAGGGGGCACGGGTGAACAAATAGTTGGTGAGTGAGTGTGGGTCGCGGCCTGTGAGTGGGATGTCGGTTTCGAGTGCGACCCTGAGAGCCCGATCCATGAGCATGCGGTGCGCAGCCACTTTTTTGTCGATGAGGTCGAGGTTGACGGGGATCGGTGCGTGTTCCCTGCTGCCTGCACCTGTCTTGTGCCCGTAAGTCGCGGTGGTGGATCCGCGCCCGATATTCACGTTCGCCAAAACCTGATCCAACACCGTGAGCGCCTTCTCCAACTGCTCAACCGTGACTGTCAAAGCTTCACCTCGTGGAGTACGGTGAGTTCTGCTGGGTAGCCGTTGAGTTGGATGTATTCGAAGACCGCTTCGGGCGGTATCTGCCCGATGGCTTCGGGCGTGCACCACCATCCGCCCCCATGTTCGAGTGATCCTTTCTGAAACACGATGACCATGGGGACGTTTCGGTGGTGTGAAATCATCGCAACGATGGACCCGTACCGCAGCTTATCCAGCTCATCCGGCGTTGTGATGACACGAGGCTTTCGGTAGCCCCGAACAAGCAGCGCCGAAGCCATGTCATCGTAGTTGCGGGAGTCGTCGCCGCCTTCGATCACGTCCTCCAACGCTTCGGCTAAGCTGTCACGTTCAGTCATTCATTCGCTCCTGGTTGTGTGTTGGCAGTGGCATCGTTGGGCGTGTTGGTTGGGGTAGATGGTTGCTGTGCACCGGTCCTGGCCGTGGTAGTGACGGCAGGCAGGGCAACGAGGCTTCACGACGGTTGCAACTCAGTCATCAGTGGACTCCTTGGCTGGTTGTGCGCAATCGGGGCACCAATCGATGTCAAAGTCCTGATCACTGTCCCAGCCTTCTGTGGCAGCGAGCTTCCTGACCTGCGCCAAGCCTTCTTTTCCGGAGCCGCGAAACTCATCATCTTTGGCAGTGAGCTGGTGCCCGCATGTGTCGCACTGGATCATCCAGTCACTCACTGTGCGTCTTCTTTCGTTTGGAGGATTTGGTGGAGTTGTTGGGGTGGGAGGTTGGCAAGCTTCCGGGCCAAATGCGGGGCGTTCGGCAAAGGATCAGGGACGGTCATGATTGGACCTGCCAGGAGGATGGTACAAAGTCGCAGAGCACACAAATTACCCAGCCATGCAAGCAACGGTTCGCGATTTCATCCAAAGCCAGAGGTGATGATTCCCGCGACAGAACCAACGCCAATGTCCCATCGCCGCGATCTTCCCATTTACCAACGGTGATGCTGTTTCCATCGTCATCTTCAACTTCCACGAACCGCCCTGACTTACTGGCTGGCGCTCCATCAAAAATAATTTTCATATCCTGTTCTCCTGGTCTTTTGCGATGGTGTGTGCGGTGAGTTTGAGTTCCCTGACCAGCGACCACTGGGCGCCTTCGTCAAGGCCGTCGATCAGCTCAAACAAATGGGTGAGGTTATGATGCTCCGGATGTGTTGGCATGATCGTTACTCGCAGTCGCAAGGTTGGACCAGCCAGCATGACTTGCATACTGTTATGGGGCGTTCTTCGCGTATCTGGCGGTCTTCACAGTCGGCGTGCATCAGGTCGCCATCCTTGTAGGTAGCGAGGTCGCCGGCTTGGATGCGTTCGCCGCATTCAGCTTGGCAGTACCCGGAATAGCGGGCTTCGAAAGTGCTCATTTGGTACGGCTCCTGTACGGGGTCCGGGATGCTCAACTACCGGGCCGATACGTCTAATTCTACCAAGGAATACCCGCGCATGGTAGGCATTTCTAGGTAGTTCGGTGAGCAAAAAAAATAAGGTCACACGGGTCTTGTGCCAGTGAGTAGGAAAGCCAGATCCGCGAGGGTCATGGTCACGTACTGGTCGCCGGCTGATCCTTTGCCTCGGCGCTTATGAACCACCACACCGGCTTGTGCGTCGTCGTTCAGGCGTTCCGTTTCGGCCTCAGCAACCCACCCGCCGAGGTTGAGTTTCGCCACGTCCTTGCACTCGATAGCGACGCGTTTGCCGTGCGCCCTGACCCCGCCAATGTCACCCTTATCGGAGCTGCCCGTTTTGACGCGCCGGTCAATCACGTCCGACACATGCGCCGCCAAATAGTCGGCCACCAAACGCTCAAACCTGGACCCCGCCGCCTTCGCACTGCTGCGTGACCGGCTCATGCTGCGTCCCATTCCTGGCCCCGCACGTCCTCACGCGCCGCCATTGCAGCCGCCCGCATCGCATTACCCTCACGCCTGCCCTGCTCAAACAACGCCATGAACTCAGGGGTTTCACGGATCTTGCGCTGGTAATCAGCCTCAGTCTTCGGGCGCCTCAACGGGGCAGCCTCAATCTCGCGGGCCTTATCCACAGCGGACTGCCCAGCCTCACGTGACGAGACGATGCTGCGGGCCCTGGTTGCGATCTGCGATGGCGCTGGTACTGTGTCGTGCTTCTTCACGTGCTCCAACACGGCCTGCTTAGCAACCGCCGCGTCCACTGTTCGGAGCGCGTAGTGCCACTTCTCGGCCGTTGACTCGTTGAACGGGAACCTCGGATCGGACTCGTTGATCCACCGAAGCATTGAAATAACTTCTTGGAGCTGCATGGCTAGTCCTCGATCTCTAAGAGTGGTTGTTCTTCTGCCTGTTGCAGTCGGGCGAGCATGTCAGCCTCTTTCGCCCTCGCCCTCGCTGAATGGTCGAGATGCTGCGGGCCCTGGTTGCGGGATTGGGCTTTGATCTTTAACGCCTCAAACTTTTCCCGCAGCTTCGGCAACGAGAGGATGTTCGACTTCCAGAACTCGTCCGCAGTCGCATACCTCGCCACGTACAAAATCTGCTCCGGGGTGTAGCCATCCTTGTCGATCAACAACCGGGCCGCGTCCTTCCAGGCTTTCCCCGGCTTGTGCTTCACGTCGTTGGCTTTCAGGAGTTCAGAGAAGGCTTCAATGACCCCTTGCACGTCGGGCCGTTCAGGCTCCGACTTAGAAGAACCGTTAGGTTCTTCATTACTTGGTCGGGTCGGGTCGGGTCGGGTCGGGTCGGGGGGCTCGGACTCCTGCTGGTGTCCCGCCGTCTGTCCCGAACCTGTCCCACTGGGACGCCGCTGGGACTCCCTGTACTTCCGTTTCCGCTCAGCCTCACGATCACGGGCCTCCATGATCTGCTCCCTGGTGGGCTGGTACTTCTCCCATCCCTTGAATTGCCAGCCTTCTTCGGCCATTTCCCACAACCCGCACTTGACCAGATGACCGGCAATGGCGGGGGTGGATGCAAGCTCTTCAATGACATAGTCGGGGACGAAACCGTCAGTCAGTTCCTTAGCGGACCATGCGCCGGCGAGTGTCCACAAACCGATTGCGGAAGCTCTCACACGTCTTTGGAGTCGGAGTACGGGCTTCGAGTTTGTGAATCCGTCGTCAATTTTGAACCAAGGCACTAGTTCCCCGCTTCTGTTCGCGTTGTTCCCGCATGGTTTGTTTCCGGTCCTGGTCGGCTTGCTTGCGTGACTGCCGGCGCTCCTGATCCGATGCTGCGGTCATTGGATGTTCCGCTCGTACTGGGCGTCAAAAGATTCCCCGTATCCGGAATACATCTGCCGAATTGCCAGGGCCTTACGATGCCGTTCCCGAACCTCTGGGCTGTCGTAGTCGGACCAGCCGTGGCAGTGGTCTTTTACCGCAGCCTTCGCGTTGGCAAGCTCAGCAATGGCTGACATAGCAGCGTTGTGCCGGTCAGGGCCATACACCGGGTGGCTGTAGCGACTCATGCTGCCTGCTTTCGTTGGTTGTGTTCGTGGATTTCAGCAGCGGCGGCGAGTAGGCCTTGTGGTCCGCCGTAGCGTGGTTCGGGGAGTGGTTCGCGGCGGTTGCGGAATGGTTGTTCGATGAGGCGTGTGGTGCGGTTTTGGGTTTCGATGATGCGTTGTTCGATGCGCTGGTTTTCGCGGTGGATTTTGCGTGCTTGGCGTTCGGCTTCACGGGCGCGGTCGAGTTCGGCTTGTAGGCGTTGTTTGCGTTCGAGTGCTTCTTGGATGGTGTTGCCGCGGTAGGTGTATCCGGCCATTATTTGGTTCCTTTCGTGTAGGGGCGGCAGTCGGGGCAGTGGGTGGGTTTGTGTTTGTCGTGGTTTGGGCGTTTGATGCCGCAGCGTGCGCAGGTGTATGTGCGTGGTGTTTGGGTTGGGTAGGGTTTGGATCTGGCGAGGATGCTCATTTGGTGTCCCAGGTTCGGCGGAATTCGGGTGTGGTGACGTTGCAGGGGGAGTGCACGCATGTGTCCCAGGTGTTGGCGTGGTGGTTGCGTTCGTGCCATTTGCGGATGTTGGCTACGTTGTCGGCCATTGTGTTTTTGAGGCTCATGCGTTCACTCCTTTGGGTGGTTTGGTGTGCGAGATAACGACCATTCCGGCGTAAACCTCAAATGGTCGTTATCTCGCACATGGGGTTTGGTTAGGCGTCGACGCCGAACATCTGCGCTTTTTGCTCGTCAGTCAGGCGGGCGCCCTTGTGCCAGTGGCCCGATTCGTCGGCCCACCAGTCGTTCCTTGGTGCGTCATTTTGGAGCGTTGCGGGGTCGAGGTGGATGTATGCGCCGGCTTCGTCCCTGCTGAGGTGAGCGTCAAAGGCTGAGAGTCCGATGAACGTGCCGCAGCAGACTGCGCAGTGCCCGGCCCTACTGCCTGCTGGGAATCGTTTGCCGCATTTCGGGTGCCAAGGCTGTCCCATTAGAACGCCGGCTGGTTGGTGGGTCCGCTGCCCCAGCCGCCTGACGCTGGCAGGTTCGTTCCCGGCGCTGCCCAGGGGTCTTGCTGCGGGGCCTGCTGTGTGCGTGCGGGCTGCTGCTGGTTGCCGCCGTTCCCTGATCGTTGGGTGCGGTTGACCTTCGCGTTGGCGTACTTGAGTGAGGGGCCGATGTCGTCCACTTCGAACTCGATCACGGTTCGCTTTTCGCCCTCCTTTGTTTCGTACGAGCGGGACTTGAGGCGACCTTGGGCAATAACACCCATGCCCTTAGTCAGCGATTCGGCTACGTTCTCCGCAGCTTCACGCCACACGGACGAGCGGAGGAACAGGGTCTCGCCGTCCTTCCATTCGTTGCTTTGCTTGTCGAACGTGCGCGGCGTTGACGCGATGGTGAAGTTGGTGACCGCGGATCCTGATGGGGTGAATCGGAGTTCGGGATCGTTGGTGAGGTTGCCGGTAACAGTGAGGGTGGTTTCGTTCGCCATGTCTACTTGCTCGATTCTTCGGTTGCTCGTTCTTCGGTGTACCAGTCGGCAACTTCCCAGTCGCTAACATCTGGATAGGTGTGGTCAAGGTTCATGAGTCCGGGAGTTCCTTCGTCAAAGGCTGCGTCTATCGCGGCCTCCCAGTCGTCGGCTTCGACCTTGACGTAATGCGTAACTACCGCGACAAGCGGCACGTTGTAGGTGCTCATTAGGCTGCTTCCTGGCTGGTTGTGTATTTTTCGAGGTTGGCGAGGACGAGTCCTTGCCAGTGAATATCTGTCTCAGGGTCGCCGTTGGATACGACGGTGACTGGTACTCCGACGTATCCGAGGGCTTTGATTGCTTCCCGGTCGGCGGGTGATTCTTCTACGTTGACTTCGTTGAATTGGATGCCTTTGCGGTGCCACCATGCTTTGATGCGTTTGCAGGGTTGGCAGTCCGGTCGGGAGTAGAGCGTGATGGTTTTCATGCTGCTTTCGGGTAGTTGGCTTGTTCGAGATCCGAGGTCCAGTGCCACATGCGGTGTGAGCATTGGTAGAAGTAGGCGCGTGGGTCGCCGCCGTTGCGTGCCCAGACTTTGGCGTGGAGTAGGCGGGCCGCGGGAAGGTTAGAAGACTTCACCTTTCCGCACGAGCACTTGTTACTGTTCGGCTGGCTGGGCATGGGACTTGATCTTTTTGAGCATGTCCGGGCCTTCCCCTGCTTGTTGCGCGGCCATGTAAACAGCTTTGACGTTCTCAAGGTCGCCGGCTGCTAGTGCGGCCTCAGCAAGCCAGTCGCGCTTGGGCTGCTCGGGGAGCGGGGTGACGGTGAAGTTCTTGCGTTTGCCCCTGGTTGCGGTGAGTGCGACGGTGAGCGGTTTCTCAATGTGGGACAGGTGGCTGATTTCGATTCCGCCGACTTTGTCCCTGCCGAATGTGATGTCAGGGTTGCGGTAGAGGGTTATGCGCCGGCCCCCATATGCGGCTGCTTCGGGTCCCCATGCCATGACCATGACCCGGCGCATGGACTTGGAGGGACGGTAAGCGCGTCCTGGGTATTCGATGAGGCGAACGTCTACGGGCTGTTCAGCGTTGCCCTGCACGACTTCCTGGATGGTCACTGTGACGGGCCCGCTGATGAGGTCGTCTGCGTTGAGCTGGTCACTCTTGGGTGCGATAGTTGCTGTCATGTCCATGTTTAGAACTCCATGTCGTAGTTGATGCCGAGTAGGTCGTCCATCTCGTAGTTGGCCCACATTGGGAGGCTGATGGGTTCGGCTGTGGGGTATCCGGGCCAGTGGCCTGACGCTGTGCATTCGGCGTGGATTCGTTTGGCGCGTTCGTTGAGTGCGCGCCCCATTTCGATTGCTTCTGGGTCGAGCTGCACAACCGATACGAGGTAGGGCGCAGTTTTCTCGACTAGGACGAAGGTAAACGGGAGGGTTTCGCCGGTTGCTGTCTTGACGCCGTCGATGTAGTGGGCGGCTGATTGGTGGTAGCCGAAGTTGTAGGCGGTTTTGCCGAACTCGCGGGGGTCTGCGTTGATGGTGGTTTTGAGGTCCACGAGCTGACCGGGTAGCCATGCGTCGGGCCGGCACTTGAGTTGTTGGCCGTTCTCGTCCCAGAACACTGATGCTTCGGGCCGGTGACCAGTGAACAGTTTTGCTGCTTCCGGGTGTGCCATTACCGCGTCACGCATCGCAACTACTTGGGCCATTTCCTTGATGAGTAGTGGCTGCTTCCCTGCTGCGAGTGCTTCGGCTTTGGCTTCTTTTGCTGCTTTGGTGAGCCAGTTGTCGGCGGCGACTACTTCAATCCCTGACGTGTCGTTTTCGAGGATGAGTGAGTGGGCCGCGGTTCCGATGGTGAACGCGTCGGAGTGTTTGTGGCGGGTCTTGTCCCATTGGTAGTGGGCTGGTGTGCGGGTGGCGAGGGTTTTGAGGCTGGTGGATCCAAGGGCTGGGTGTGCGTGGTAGTCGGCGTTGCTGATGCCGTCGTAGATTCCTGGTTCGGTGATCGTTACTGTCATGGCTACTCGATGTCCTCGCGTGGTAGTGGTTCGGTTTGCGGCCTGCAACTACAGCCTGGGTTCGCGCATTGTTGGAAGGTGTCTGGTTGCGCCCTTTCCCCGGCCTGATCGGGGTCTAACGGATCAGGAAGACGCCGCTTCATTGCCTGCCCGCTTGGTAGTCAGGCTCAATGCCGTCCAGTAGCGCCATGACAGCTTGAGCGCCTGCCCACAGTTCGGCACTTCTCGCTGCTGATTCAGTTGCGTTGAGGGCAATGCCATCGACCCTCACCTCACGGGCCTTGCACCATGAGCACATGTACTCGGCTGTGCTGCCTTGCTTGATAGTGAGCGACCATCCATGTCGGAAGAAGAATCTGCACCAACTCATGCCACGTCTCCGAAGATCATTTCCTCAAGGCCAGGTGCGATGCGGCGGACTCGTTGGCGTGCGAGGTGCGCGTCAGTGATGTCGGGGATGTGGTTGAGCAAAGCCTGCTTGGAGGGGTTGAAGATGGATTGTGGTTTGTAGACGTTGTTCGCGGGGATGGGCATGTGAGTCATAGCTGGGGTTCCTTACTGGTTGAGGGTGCCGAGTGCCGCGGCGATGGGGAGAGTGCTGAGTGGTAGTACGACGAGGATGAGGATGCCTAGTGCGGTTTCTTGGAGGGAGTCGAGTGCGTCACGGTTCCAACGGATCGGTTCACGGGTCATTGCGCGTCCTTGGGGTATCCGTTGCGCGCCCAACCGGTTGCTACCTTGTTGGCCTCAGCGATGGAGAGCTTCAGGTCGCAGTGGTATTTGCCGTTGGGGTCGATGCCCTGCGCCCACCAGACCTCGGTGCTCGTTTTGCCGGGGGAAACTGTTGGGCGGTTCGGGTGCTTGCGGTTTCTCTGGTTGATCATCGTTCTCCCTTTCGTGCTTGGTCTGCGTCGTCTTCTAGGCGGGTTTGTTGTTGGGCTTCGGTTTCTTCGCGTTGGGAGTAGTAGAACCAGTCACGCCGTTCGGTCCTCATTAGAGGCCCAGCCGTTGTTGGATCTGCTTGGCGAGTTCGTAGCCGTCGACGCGTTCTCCAAGGAACGTGTCGATTTCGCCGTCCATCATGTTGCCGAACGCGGCGATGAGGTTGGCGGTGCGCTGCTCGTAGGCGAGGGCAAGGGTCGCTTCGGTTTGGGCGTCCAGTGCGGCTGCGATGTTTGTCGCGTCAGTCGAGCCTTCCTCTGCCTGCCATTCGTGCACGCCTTCTTGCCGGAACTTGGCTGTTGCTACGTGGGTGTTGCTGCTCATTGTTTTTCCGTCCGGTAGTCACTGACGATTTGGGTGATGTTCATGAGGATCGCGACGGGGGTGGATTGGCCGCGCATGAACCCGTCTACTTGTTGGCCGATGTTCGCCATGGCTTGCTCAGCGGTCATTGGGTCGGCCCATCAAACGAGTTGTCGCGGTGCTTGCCGAACCCGGTGGGTACGTGCCCGGTCGTAATGTAGGTGGCGTACTCGGTTGCGAACCTGTCGAGTTTGAAGACTTCAGAATGTGTTCCGAATACGTGCCCGGTTTTGAAGTACTCCCGCATGATGGTCGCGTTCGTGACGATGCTCATGCTGCGACCGCCGTGACTGTGGTGACCGGCCCGTGTTCAGTGATGCCGACGTTGCCCTTGTAGTGAACACGGGCTGCTGCTTCTTGTTGGAGGTCAACCAGGGTGGACGGGTTGCGGCGGATGTCTGATGTGAATACGGAGAACGTGTGCTTGCTCATGTCATTTCCTTTTCGGGATTCGGGGTGCTTTGCGGGGAGGTTCGGGTGGTGCTGGTTGTTTGTGGTACATCGCTTTGATGGTTTGGATGTCTTCGGCTGAGAAACGGATCTCAGAGCCGATCACGTGATGCGGCCAGTTGTCGCGTTTTTTGAGCCGGTAGATCGTGGACCGTGAAACTTTGAGGATCGCGGCGAGTTCTTCGAGGGTGTAGAGCATGTCGGTCATGCCGCGAACGGCAAACCTTGTTGCTGGAT
>Ga0157371_10005472_pt1 | contig 10703 bp, 11 predicted proteins | sample C45metaG_FD_113462 | JGI IMG/M metagenome (GOLD analysis project Ga0157371, IMG submission 113462) | Corn rhizosphere microbial communities from Kellogg Biological Station, Michigan, USA - C4-5 metaG | ecosystem: Host-associated > Plants > Roots > Rhizosphere > Soil | place: USA: Michigan... | reverse complement strand
CCTAAAAAATATTCTTTTCCTTACATATTGAAACAGCAATAACAGAATTGGGGGCAAGGTGTTGCATTTAAGGCGTTCGTCATCTCGACGATAGGAGAGATGACGAGGGGGCTATGGCACGACGGACGAATTCAGGATAACAAATTCGGGGTGACGATCACCCTTGTCAAACTATCGTTTAGGGCTTTTGGTTTTTGCCCCGGGAACTCCCGATCTGCCTTTTGTTGGCTTTACGGATCTTTTGCTTGGACCACCGCTTTTATTCCAGTCGTTGCCTGAACCAGCAGCTTTAAAACTACCTGAAGATTTCGGAGCAGATTTGCCTTTGCCACCGGCAGGGCGATCGGCTCTGCTTACGTTACCTGAAGCGGCTTTAGCATAAGGCTTTTTAGCGCCTGCCGTTCTGCCTGATGATTTTTTGGGTGTCACATTTTCAAACAGATCCTCTTCGGGTCTGGCTTTTGGCTTTTTATTTACTCTTTTGGGAGCAGAGGCACTTTCTGATGAACTTGATTTTGCAACCAGGTTAAATATTACGGTTTGCTCTTCAGGAGTAAGTTCGCGCCACTCGCCAACAGGAATACCTTTCAGGCTGATGTTCATGATCCGAACACGTTCCAGTTTCGTTACTTCAAAGCCAAAATGCTCGCACATGCGTCTGATCTGACGGTTTAAGCCCTGTATAAGTATAATTTTAAATACAAAGGGGCTTTCCTGAGTTACTTTACATTTTTTGGTCATAACACCTAATACCGGTACGCCTTTAGCCATTCCGGTTAAAAATGATTCAGTAACAGGTTTGTTTACAGTAACTATATATTCCTTTTCGTGATTATTGCCTGCCCTAAGTATTTTGTTTACCAGGTCGCCATTATTGGTAAGGAAAATCAGTCCCTGAGAGTCTTTATCCAGACGTCCGATTGGGAATACCCTTTCACTATGGTTTACGTGGTCTACGATGTTACCTTTAACGCCAGCTTCGGTTGTGCTGGTAATGCCAACAGGTTTGTTGTATGCAATGAGTACAGAGTTTTCGACCTCTTTAGGTTCAATGGTCTGTCCGTTAACAGTAACGATATCTCCAAAGATGACCTTATCGCCAACTTTAGCCCGCTTGCCATTAATAAATACGTTGCCCTGTTCAATGTATCTGTCGGCCGCTCTGCGAGAGCATAAGCCACTTTCACTAATGTATTTATTTAACCGGATGTTGGAATCAGACATGGATATTGGAGTTATAAATTGATTTCTTTTTTACAAAGGAATCAATTTATAACCAAATATGCTATCAAAATATTTTGAAGGGACTTATTTTAGAAAGAAAGTATGGTCATTCTTATCACAAAAAGTCCCCATTTTAAAATAGCGCAGATCATTCTAAAAGGCCATATCGTCAGCACTGGGGCCAAAACTTCCGGGAATTGGGATATCAAGAAGTCTTAAAAATACGCCTAGTTGTGCCCTGTGGTGAATAATTTGATTAATGCTCATACGAATTACATCAGCTTTGGGCTCAACACTGTAAATCTGTTGTCCGTTTCTTAATGTCCAGTCTTTATCTAAAAGACTTTCGTTTTCTTCTTTAAGTTCAGATCTGCCATCGGCCAGTGAACTTTCGAAATAGGCCAGTAATTCTTCAGTAGTATTCACATCAGTTGGTTGATAAGGGTTATCAGCGAAGTCGAGTTCATCAGTTTTGATGGCCATAGTAATCCAGGTTGGAAGTTCGGCAATGTGAGTGGCCAATCGCTTAATGGTCATGCTTTTTGGATGTGGCTGCCACGAAAATTTATCAGTTGGCACTCTTTGCAACATTTTGCGTGTGGTTAAAGCCTCTTGCTCCAGTTCCTTTAAATACATTTTAATTCTGCTCATAACTTTGTTTTTTTGTTTTGTAGTACAAAGAAAATGAGTGCAACTGACAACCCTATGGCAGTCTGTTTTTGAACAATAAAATTTATTTTAATAGTTTACCGGAAGGAGTTTCATATACTCGGCTAACTGCATGTGTCCGGTTTTTCGGAATGGCACTTCCAGGCTTTTTACACCTTCAATTCGGGATACTTTAAAATCGCGATATTCATTGCGGAGATGGCACCAGGCAATTAGATGCCAGCTGAAGGCATAAAATATAAGCCCGATTGGTTCCAGTTCCCTTTTAGTAGTTAACGCGTTATTATTGGTATAAGCTATTTCTATTATACATTGGGATGATATTGCATTTTGTAAGGCCGACAGGTATTCGAATTCATTTTTTATAGAATCTGGCAGCTGCAGGATCATATTGTTGTTAAGCAACTCCAGTTTTTCTTTCTGATTGTTGCGTAATACCGCTTTAACTTTATTTAGTGCGGTGGTATAATGTTTAAGAATAGACTGATCGGTAAAGCCTGATACCAAACGTTCCATTATTAACAATGCATTTGCCTCTTCGGAGTTGAAAGAAACAGGTGGGAGAAAATATCCCTGCACGATAAAGTAACCTTTTGGCTGCTCAAAACTAATTGGGATTCCCTGTTCGGTAAGGGCTTTTATATCGCGGTAAACGGTACGAATGCTGATCCCAAATTGATCTGAAATCTTGTCGGCCGTAACATATTTTTTTGTTTGAAGTAGGACAAGTATTCCAAAAAGTCTGTCTATCCGGTTCATTTATAGGGTTGTTAGATGTTTTTGTATGCTGATATAAATTAGCTTTTTGCGTGTACTAATTTATAGATTTCTGCTCTTATTATCCGTTCTTTGTAATTATGATTTCTTATATATCCGGGTCTTATGTATTTCCTGTAATTGGCCCCCCAATAAAAAATGGGGTTATAGGAGTTGAAATTGATGGTACAATACATAGTGTTTTAACACCTGAAGAAGCAGAACATGCGAATATAGGAGATATCACACCTTATGAGGGCTTATTGGTTCCTGGTTTTGTGAATACACATTGCCATCTGGAATTGTCGCACCTTAAAGGTCAGATTGAAACCCGAACGGGACTATTGGGCTTTGTGCAGGCAATAATGAAATTGAGAACCTCGGATGAAGCAACGCTGGATCTGGCGATGTTAAGGGGCGACAGAGAAATGTTTGAAAATGGGATAGTTGCTGTTGGAGATATCTCCAACCAGGTTATTTCAAGAGGTACTAAGCTGGGAAGCCCTATTTATTACCATACCTTTCTGGAGGTTATGGGCTTTAATCCTTTAACTGCAAAAGAATCTATGAAGCGTGCACTTGAGTTTAAAGAAAAGTTTGATCCGCTTAAAGTTTCCATTGTTCCACATGCGCCATATTCTGTTTCGGCAGCATTGTTTAAAGAGCTCCGCAATAATGGAGAGGCAAATGATGAGGTTTTAAGCATCCATAACCAGGAAACGGAAGATGAAAATCTCTTTTTTGAACATAAAGAGGGTGCTTTTTTGGAACTATATAAAGTTTTGGGGCTTGATATTGATTTTTATGAGGCCTCGGGTAAGACATCCTTACAAACTTTTTTGCCGATGTTATCTGATCAGCAGAAAACGCTGCTGGTTCACAATACTTTTACTACTAGAGCTGATGTTGAATTTGCTGAAGCTTATAATCCTAATTTATACTGGTGTCTTTGTCCGAATGCCAATCTTTATATAGAGAACAGGTTGCCGGATGTAGATATGCTGAGGAATGCCGGAGTTAAAATAACCCTTGGCACGGATAGCCTTGCCAGTAATAACAGGCTGAGCATATTTGCAGAGATGCAAACTTTACAAATCAATTTTGGAATTGATTTTGACGATCTTTTAAAATGGGGGACACTTAATGGTGCAGAGTTTTTAGGTATTGAGGCGCGTTATGGTAGTTTGGAGGTTGGGAAAAGGCCCGGTATAAACTTGCTGGATTTTGAAGAGATAAGTGGGATGATTATGTTGGGATCAAGAGTAGAGCGATTGTTTTAAGTTTTATTTAGATAAATATCTTTTCTTTGTATCAGATGAAGAATAGAATTACATCTCTTTTCGGTATTCAATATCCAATTATCCAGGCCGGTATGGTTTGGTGCAGCGGATGGAAACTAGCTTCAGCGGTATCTAATGCAGGAGGTTTGGGTGTTATTGGTGCGGGATCTATGTATCCTGAGGTTTTGCTGGAGCATATTCAAAAGTGTAAAAAAGCGACTTCAAAACCTTTTGCGGTAAATGTTCCGCTGCTTTATCCGGGAGTGGAACATGTGTTGGATATTATAGTGGCAGAAGGGGTAAAGATCATATTTACCTCGGCGGGAAATCCGGCCAGCTGGACCGGATTCTTAAAGGAAAAGGGAATTACTGTAATTCATGTTATTGCCAATACAAAGTTTGCATTAAAAGCGGAGGCTTGTGGAGTGGATGCAATTGTGGCCGAAGGTTTTGAAGCAGGTGGACATAATGGAAGGGAAGAAACGACTACCATGTGTTTAATACCCATGATTAAAGCCGCAGTTAAAATTCCGGTGATTGCTGCCGGAGGAATCGGGAGTGGCAGTGCAATGCTGGCTGCGTTTGCTTTGGGCGCTGAAGGGGTGCAGGTTGGGTCGGCATTTGCGGTAGCAGAAGAATCATCGGCGCATCTCAACTTTAAGCATAAGATTGTAGAGTCTGTGGAGGGGGATACAAAACTGAGGATGAAAAAACTGGTTCCGGTAAGGTTATTGAAAAATGAGTTTGCAGATGCAATAGCTACGGCTGAGGCTGAAGGGGCCAATGCTGAAGAGCTGAAGCAATTACTGGGGCGGGCACGTGCAAAATTGGGTATGTTTGAAGGGAATATGGCTGAGGGAGAGCTGGAAATTGGGCAGGTTTCAGCCATGCTGAGTGATATAAAACCGGCTGCTGTAATTCTGAAAGAGATGTGGGAGGGGTTTTTGTTAGCAAGAACGCGTGTTTTGAACAGTTAAACATCCCTATATTTGTGGGATAAAGCTTAAAATTTAAATGAAAAAAGTACATAATAATATTGTGATAACTGGTAAGGTTCAGGGGGTTAGCTTCAGAGAAACGACCAAGTATTTCGCAGATCAGGCAGGAGTTAAAGGTTTTGTGAGGAATGAAGCAGATGGTTCTGTATATATAGAGGCTGAAGCTGAGCAATGGGAGCTGGATTCGTTTGTGGAGTGGTGTAATGAGGGGCCGGACAGGGCTAAGGTTGAAGGTTGTGAGGTGGTAGTGAGTGATGAACTGAAACACTTCAAGGATTTTGTGATCTTAAAGAAATAGGATGTCGGCAATCAGAAGATTTCTGGGACAAGCAGCTATTTACGGTGTAACGACCGTGGTTTCCAGGATGTTTAATTTTATCCTTACTCCCTTATTTACCGGAGTATTTCAGCCAGGAATCTATTCCATTTTTACAAAGATGTATGCTTCTGCATCATTGATCAATGCAATATTGGCTTTTGGGATGGAGAGTACCTTTTTCAGGTACCTGAATAAGCATGAGAATAAAAAACAGGAAGTTTATAATAATTCGTTTTTCTGTATCGCTTTATTGTCGCTGCTGTTTTTGATTACCGGGTTGGTTTTTACAAGACCAATAGCCTTGCACTTTTCAGGTGGGCCTGAGGAAGTGGCTGATTATATTAAATACGTACATTACTTTATTTGGCTGCTTTTTATTGATGCCATCTGTGTAATTCCCTTTGCGAAATTGCGTGCAGATGAAAAGCCAATGCGTTTTAGTTTGATCAAGTTTTTGAACATCGGGAGTTTTATTGGCTTTAATCTGATCTTTCTGTTTGTTGTACCGGCAATAATTAAAACAGGAGGAGCTACAGGTGAATGGTTTGCATCATGGTATCGTGAAGGATGGATCGGTTATGTGTTCATTTCTAATCTTATTGCAAGTGTACTGACCTTATTGCTGCTGGTGCCTGAACTGCTTAAACTTCAGTTTAAGTTTGATAAGGCTTTGTTTGGGAAGATGGTTTCTTATTCCTGGCCTGTTCTGGTAGCAAACCTTTCGTTTGTAATCAATGAGAACCTGGATAAGATGATTCTTGAACCATTGGGTGTTTCTGCTTATAACCTTGGGGTGTATGGTGCAGTATGTAAGATTGCGGTGTTTTTAAGTCTTTTCATTACAGCGTTCAGGCTGGGCGCTGAGCCTTTCTTTTTCAGCCATGCCAAGAATACTAATGCAAAACAAACTTATGCAACAATCCTGAACTATTTTGTGGTAGCGCTTGCGGTGATTTTTGTTGGACTGGTGGCTAATATTGAGATTCTGAAACATTTTATAGATAAGGATTATTGGGTTGGGCTGGGAGCGGTTCCGATTTTATTATTTGGTTATGTTTGCCTGGGTATTTATAGTAACTTATCGATTTGGTACCGTTTATCTGATCAAACTAAGTATGGGCTGTACATTTCAGTTGTGGGTGCGATTATAACAATTGTACTTAATATAGTATTGGTGCCGAGCTTTGGCTTTATGGGCTCTGCCTGGGTATCGTTGCTCGCCTATTTTATCATGATGGTAATTTCGTACGTATTTGGACAGCGGAACTACCCGATTCCATATGATCTGAAAAGGATTGTGGCTTATTTACTGATATCATTGGTTCTTGTAGTACTTTCCTTTTGGGTATTTAACAGGAATATTTATATTGGTAATGCATTGCTATTTGTGTTCCTTGCAGGGGTTATTTATTTTGAGAAGGATCAGTTGAAATCTATTTTATTAAAAAAATGAACATAAACATTATAAACAATTCCGGACATCCATTACCTCAATATGAAACTGAACATGCTGCGGGTATGGACTTACGTGCTTTTATAGAAACTGAAATTACGATTAAACCTTTGCAGCGTGTTTTGATTCCAACAGGTTTACATATTGAACTTCCGGTTGGTTATGAAGCCCAGATTCGACCGCGTAGTGGCCTGGCTTATAAACACGGAATAAGTATTGTAAATGCACCGGGTACAATTGATGCAGATTATCGTGGTGAACTGAAAGTTTTATTGGTTAACCTATCTGACACTGATTTTGTGGTGAATAATGGCGATAGGATTGCCCAAATGGTGATTGCGAAGCATGAAACGGTAAACTGGAAAGCTGTTGGTGAATTGGGTGATACTACACGTGGGGCCGGTGGTTACGGGCATACAGGCAAATAATAGATTATGAGAGGCAAGTGGTTTTTGATGTTAATACTTTCTGGCAGCACAGCGGTGTTTGCGCAGGAACCTGTGGTTTCTGCATTAGATAGTATGGCTGTAAAAACACTTTTCTTTGCCGGTTTGAAAGAAAAGCTGAATGAGAATTATCCGAAAGCAGCTGAGAATTTTGACCGACTGCTAAAGATCGATCCTGATAATTCTGCTGCTTATTTTGAAATTGCTACACTTAATTACAGACAGAATAAACTGATGGAGTCGGAAATGGCCATAAAAAAGGCTACTTCACTGAACCCTAATAATGTATGGTACTGGAAATTACTTGCAGAACTTTATAAACGAAAAGGGGATATGGATAATCTGGTAGGAGTTTTTGATAAGCTTATTGTACTTTCTCCTGATGAAGACTCGTATTATTTCGATAGATCAAATGCTTTGCTTTTAGCCGGAAAAGAGGAAGACGCTTTGAAGGGATATGATATGCTGGAAAAGAAATTCGGACCATCTGATGCATTAACTGAAGCCAGACAGCGTGTGAGTATGGCAAAAGATGATGTTTTTGATAAGAAGGCGGTTGAGAAGATCCTGGCTGAGGATGTAAAAAATGTTAAAAGCTTATTGTATACCAGCGGACTATTGGTGCAAAAAAATCAGCATGCCGAAGCCCTTGCCGTACTTAAAAAAGCCAGCGAACTGGAAGCTGACAATTTTGAAGTGGACCTGGCTATGGCAGATGTTTATAGTGCGCTGAAAAATAATACAGATGCACAGCTATCCCTAAAAAAGGCTTTTGAGAACCCAATGATGCCTGTTGACCAGAAGGTTAAAATAGTAGTGATGCTTTTAGGCGGCAAGAAAAATCAGCTGAGGATGAATGATGCTGCTGAACTGGCAATGGTTGCTGTTAAAGCCCATCCGGATGACCCTAAAGTTTTTGCGGTGTATGGTGATGTACTTTATCAGCAGGGGAATTTGCAGGGTGCACTGACACAGTTCCAATCGGCTTTAAAAATAACCGACCAGTTATATGCAGTATGGGAACAGGTATTGAATATACAGACATCGCTTGGTTTATATAAGGATGCCATTAAAACTGCTGATGATGCTTTGTCTGTTTATCCAAACCAGGCAATTTTATATTATTATATGGCTGTGGCCCTTCAAAATGATAATCAAAATGCCCAGGCTATAACAAATATTAAAGCAGCGCTGCAATTAGATGCCGAAAATCCGTTATATATAGAGTACTACGGTGATGTTTTATTTCTGAAGGGAGATAAAGAGCTGGCATTGGCCCAATGGAAAAAGGCCAAAAGTGCCGGGAGTGATTCAGAGAAGTTAAATAAGAAGATTAATGAGAAGAAATATATTCAATAGCTTGCTATTTTTGGCTCTTGCTTCGGTAATAATGGCGTGTAAGACGAAAAAAGCCATTGTTAAACCACCATCAGTTGTGGAAAGCAAGGAAGACACCAGGAAATCGGAAACTATAAAGCTGCTTAGGGATAAGGATATTTCTTTTAGTACACTTTCATTAAAAGCAAAAGCCGGACTTGATATTAATGGGAACACCAATAATGTGAACATGAACATCAGAATGGAAAAAGATAAAAAGATCTGGGTAAGCATTACAGCGCTTGGTATTGAAGTGGCAAGGGCATTAATTACCCCTGACAGTATTAAAGTAAGAAACAATTTACAAGGGGTGTATTTAAAAAAGCCTTTTAATTACGTACATACTTATACCAATAAGCAGGTTGATTTTTCGTTGTTACAGGCCATCTTCTCGGGAAATACTGTTGGGGATTTCTTTAGAGATGAAACTTTGATAGCGCAGGAAAATGGTGTTTGGACGCTTAGCGGGGTTAATGAAGGCCTTGCCTATAGAGTGATTTTTAATACCCTGTTAAAGGTGAATGAGCATAATTTGAATGATATTGCATCGGGCAGAGCATTGCGGGTTCTGTATGGAGAATATCAGAATATTAACGGTTATCTTTTTCCGACTAACCTGAAAATTAACTCGATGGCCGGTGATAAAAGAATTAATATCAATTTGGACTTTTCGAAAATTGAGCGCAATCTTGAACTTGAATTTCCGTTTAATGTTCCAAATAAGTATGAGGTAATAAACTGATTTTTTATACTTTTGATGTAATGAAGCTAAACAAAGTACTTTTACTCCTCTTATTTTTATTGTCTGCCTCTGTTGTTTTTGGACAAAGTAGCGCAGAGTTGAAAAGAAAAAAAGAAGCAATACAGCGCGAAATTGATTTGTTGCAGAAAAATGCCAATAAAGCTGCAAAGAACAAAAAGCTTACTTTGAGTCAGATCAATGCATTAAATGCCAAAATTGGGTTAATGCAAAGTAAGATATCTGTGATTAACTCGGAAATGAAGAATCTTGATAACCAGATTCATGAAAATACCAATGTTGTTCATAATTTAAAAGGTCAGCTGGGTCAGCTTAAAAAAGAATATGCCAGTATGATCAGGTTTGCACAACGGAACAGAAACTCCTATGATAAGATGATGTTCATTTTTGCGGCAAAAGATTTTAATCAGGCATATAAACGGATCAAGTATTTACAGCAATTTGGTCAGTACCGTAAAAAACAAGCCGACTACATTCAGGGTAAACAGAAAGACCTTAATTACAAGATTGTAATTTTGGATAAAAGCCTAAAGGAAAAGAGCAATCTTTTGCATGAACAGGAGCAGGAGAAAAGTAAGCTGGGTAAAAATAAAAGTGAACAGTCTCAGGTGTTGAACAAGTTTAGCAAGGAAGAGAAGCAATACAGGCAGGATATTGCAACGCGGAAGAAAATATCAGCACAGCTGGATAGAAATATCCGCGCCGCAATTGCAAGAGAGATTGAGAAAGCCAGAAGAGAAGCTGAAGAAGAACGCTTAGCGGCTGAAAGAGCAGCAGCAGCAAAAGCAAAAGCTGAAAATAAGCCGGCCCCGGCTACTGCGGCACCAAAAGCAAAAACAAACAGTGGGTATTTGACTGCAACTCCTGAGGCGGCAAGATTGTCATCACAGTTTGAGAGTAACAGAGGCTCGTTACCATGGCCTGTTGCAACCGGTTCAATTACCGAGCGATTTGGCAGGCATATGGAGGGACAGGCATCATATACCAATGATGGCGTAAATATTGAAACTTCTGAGGGAGCTTCTGTACGTGCGGTATTTAACGGTAAGGTGACTACTGTTATGGAGCAATACGGCAGATATTTTGTGCTGATAAAGCATGGTGAATATTTTACAGTTTACCAGAATTTAAAATCTGTGAACGTGTCTAAAGATCAGGAAGTGACTACAAAACAAACAATAGGTACTGTTGGCAATACGGAGGGTACACCTCAGTTGCAATTCCAGATCAGAAGAGGGATGGCTGCACAGAATCCTGAAGCATGGATAGCAAAATAGGATATTGTGGATTATAAATGCTTATATTTGTATTAATTAATTATAAATCAGTAAGAAAATGTATAGAGGGACGTTAATAGAATTCCTGAACATGGGTGGCGGCGAGATTATGCTCATCCTGGCGGTGGTACTTTTGTTATTTGG
>Ga0157371_10005469_pt1 | contig 10709 bp, 4 predicted proteins | sample C45metaG_FD_113462 | JGI IMG/M metagenome (GOLD analysis project Ga0157371, IMG submission 113462) | Corn rhizosphere microbial communities from Kellogg Biological Station, Michigan, USA - C4-5 metaG | ecosystem: Host-associated > Plants > Roots > Rhizosphere > Soil | place: USA: Michigan... | reverse complement strand
TTACCAGTGGAGAAAAGGTACGACCAATCTTACTAACGGAGGGATTATATCAGGAGCTAACACAAAAACTTTAACCCTTACCGGAGTGTCTGCTACTGATGCCGGAAATTACAATGTGGTAATCACAGGAACAGCGCCATGTGCTGCTGTAACTTCAAACGATGCTGCATTAACCGTAAACGAAGTAGTGGCCATAAAAACCCAGCCACAAAATTTCGGAACCTGCGCCTCAAACTCGGCACAATTAGCTGTGGTTGCGAGTGGTGACGGTCTCACCTATCAATGGTACAAAGGCAATATTGGCAGTGGGACACCCCTCAGTAATTCTTCCAATATCAGTGGAGCAACCAGCAATATCTTAAAATTTGACCAGGTAGATCTGTCTGATGCAGGAGCTTACTATGTAATTGTAAGCGGTGCTTCTCCATGCTCAGCTGTTACCTCTAACCAGGTTACGTTAAATATTGATAAATCTATTTCATTCAATACACAGCCATCATCACAAACAGTTTGTGTGAACGCAGCGTCGGTAACCTTTACAGTGGATGCAGAAGCAAACGGAGATGTCCTGAATTATCAGTGGAGAAAAGACGGGACTGCTATAAATGGTGCAAATTCTGCGTCTTTTACTATCAGTAATGTTTCTTTAGCAGATGCAGGAGATTATGATGTAATCGTAACGGGGCCATCCGGATATACCTGTTCGAATGCCTATTCTGCAAAAGCCACCCTTACAGTAAATGACAATTCCAGCATATCACTTTCTTCTTCTGAAGAAACGGATGCACAAACCGTATGTATCAATAGTAATCTTACAAACATCAAATATGCTATAGGAGGCGGAGGAACCGGAGCTACCATCTCTTCAGGATCTCTGCCTGCCGGTGTAACGGGAAGCTATAATGCAGGCGTCTTCACCATTAGTGGTAAACCGACTGAAGCGGGTACTTTCTCTTATACGATCACAACTTCAGGTCCATGCAATAATGCAACAGCCAGCGGAACGATAACAGTAAATGATAATTCGACTATTACATTAAGTTCTGCGCCCGCAACTGATGCGCAAACTTTATGTATCAATAACGCGATCACAAATATTGATTATACAATTACAGGCGGAGGTAATGCAGCTTCTATCACTTCAGGTGCATTACCTGCAGGAGTGAGCGGAACTTATAGCGCTGGAGTATTTACCATTAGTGGTACACCTACCGAGGCGGGAACCTTTAATTATACAATTACCACAGCCGGTCCATGTAATAACGTAACAACCAGCGGAACTATAACAGTAACTGATAATTCAACTATTACCTTAAGTTCTGCTCCCGGAACAGACGGGCAAACACAATGTATCAATAACGCAATTAGCAATATTAAATATGCAATTGGTGGTGGTGGAAGCGGCGCATCAATCACGTCAGGTTCATTGCCTGCAGGAGTTACAGGAAGTTACAGTGCAGGAGTATTTACTATCAGTGGCACGCCAACTGTATCTGGAAACTTTTCTTATACCATCACAACTATGGGGCCATGCAACAACGCAACCATAAGTGGCACGCTCACTGTTACAGCCAATTCAACTATTTCATTAAATTCAGCAGGAGGTACTGACGCTCAAAGTATATGCATCAATACTGCTTTAACTGATATCAAATATTTGATTGGTGGGGGAGCCAATGGTGCATCTGTCACTTCAGGCCAATTGCCTGCAGGAGTTACCGGAAGTTATAGTGGAGGAGTCTTTACTATCAGCGGTACCCCAACTGAAGCTGGTACTTTTAATTATATAATAACTACAACTGGCCCATGTGGCAATGTAACCGCGAACGGTACCATTACCGTAATCGCTAATTCAACCATTACCTTAAGTTCTCCTGCAGGAACCGATGCACAGGAAGTGTGCATAAATACATCCGTTGATAATATAAGTTATTCAATAGGAGGTGGTGGTACAGGCGCCTCGATTACTTCAGGCTCCTTGCCTTCGGGCGTTACCGGAAGTTATAATGGAGGAGTATTTAAGATTAGCGGAACTCCAACTGTCTCAGGATCTTTCTCTTATACAATTAGTACTACCGGTTCATGCAATAATGTAACTACCAGCGGAACAATTACCGTTGATGTTCCTTCCGTAGGAGGAACACTATCTATCGACGGAGCTTCATCCCCGTCCAACTCAAAAACTGTATGCCCTTCTCCAAACAGTGCTACTATCCGCTTAAGCGGGGCTACCGGAACTGTTAGCTGGCAACAGTCGACCAATGGCGGTGCTACCTGGACAACTGCCACCGGAACTGCCAGCTCCGACCAACTGGATGTATCAAACCTTGCTGTAACCACCGCTTACAGGGCCGTAGTAACCAGTGGTGCATGTTCATCTGCTTATTCAAAAGTTGCGGTGGTAGGTGTTATTCCTTCGTATCCACCGGTAACATTAACACCTGATCCAAATCCTATTTGCCTCGGGCAAACAACGCTTCTCAGTGCATTGACAGGTTACCCGCCTGCTGGTATTACTGCAGACCAGGGAGATTTCAATAACGGTGCTTCAGATGATAAAATCTGGACAGTATATAATAATGGCAATGTTGACGCTAATGCACTTAATGCAGGAGGTGATAACACTGTACCTTCACCATGGCGGGAAACAAACGGACCGGTAACTCTTAAAAGCGGTCCATTCACCTATAATAGTGATGACAAGAAATTTGCAGTCGTTAGTGGTAATAATAAATCAATACTTGAAAGCCCGGTTTTCGCACTTATAGGTGTAACAACCACTACATTCGATTTCTCGCAAGCTTATCACCTCACTTCCGGTGCCAGTGGAAAAATTGAAATTTCAACTGACGGAGGTTCCACCTATACTACTCTTCAAACTATTACCGGTGCCGCTGACTATGGTACGGTAAACGGAGGAGCAACTTTTGTAAAACCTTTCAGTATTGACCTTTCAAATTATGTCGGGCTTTCCAATTTGCGCATTCGGTTTAACTATACGGGCAATTCGACAAGTAGCTGGGCTGTGGATAATTTAAGTACTCCCGGAGCAAATCTGCCGATCAGTTTTGTATGGGCCGGCCCTTCAAATATTTTATCTGATCCTACCTTAGATACGCTTCGTGTTCGCCCGACTTCCGCTGGTAATATTGTTTACAATATCAACACAACTGTAGGCGGATGCCCGGGCGGTGTTGCTACTGTTGCAGTGACAGTAAATGATACAGCCAAGGTAACTCAGCAGCCAATTAGCCAGATTACCTGTCCTGAGGGAGCTGTCGGTTTCAGTATCGCTGTTAACGGTTCAGAGCCTTCTTATACTTACACCTGGCAGGTAAGTACCGACAATGGTGCCAACTGGTCAAATGTAACGGGATCAGATTATAGCGGCCAAAATACAAATGCGCTTACTGTCAATAACCTGACCTCCGGTAATACAAAAAATGGCTACTTATACAGAACCAGTGTCTCTGCTAATCCATCATGTCCGGTTTCTACCAATAGCGCCTTATTACGGATTAAAAATATTTGGTATGGCTATACAAACCCTGATTGGAATACTGCCACCAACTGGTCAGATAGTACCGTACCTTCCCAGTTAATTTGTGATAGTGCCATTATTTTAAATGTTGCGAATAAGCCAATATTGGATTCAGCAAATGAAGGTTCTGTAAATAATCTAGTCATCAAGCCTGGAGCTACTGTTACGGTTCTCGGTACCCTACATATTGCAGCAGGTATTTGGGATGATAACGGAGCTTTGAACGCAACAGCAGGTACCATAGACTTGAATGGGAATGTTGATTATATCCATGGAGGTACACGTCCTGCTCAAACGATTGCCGGTAAAATGTTCTATACTCCTTATGTAAATAATTCCGGAAGGATTATGAATCTTCAAATCAGTAACCCATCGGGAGTAACAGTATCCACACCAACAGTAAAGGATACCTTAAACATAACCGGAACGCTTTCATTCGGAAATGTAAATAGCGTTGCCTTAAATACAGGTAATAATATAACTCTTGTATCCGATGCCGCCGGCACAGCCAGGGTAGCAGATATAACTAATAATGGTGCCAATCATGATAACAAATTTAATGGGTCGGTAGAAGTTGAACGCTACGTAAGGCTTGGACAAAGGACAGATCAACATGCGAAGGCATGGGAATTTTTGGCTACTCCAACCAAAGGGCAAACCACCTTCCAAAGCTGGATGGAAAATGGAACTTATGCATCGACAGGCTATGGTACTACCATAACCAGTCCATTTGGAACCGGATTTGATCCCGCTTCTATGAACCTGTATCCTTCCATGAAATATTATAAACCCGGAACCAATTATGATCCTACTTCTCCCGATTGGCAGGGTATTATGAATACGGGCGATCCAATATACAGCCCTAATGGTTATATGCTTTTCGTCAGGGGTGACAGAAGTGTGCCAGGCCCTTTCAATCCTGCGAATCAAACCAGGATGAGAACAAAAGGTGAACTTCTCACATACACCCAAACTGTGCCTACCGGTACTTATTCCTATACTTCTGTAGGAAACCCTTATGCTTCTGCTATTGACTTTTCAAAGGTAGTTAAGGATAATGTTGATCCGGATTTCCTGATCGTTTGGAAGTCTTATTTAAGCGGAACATACGGATATGGCGCGTACGAAACTTATACGAATGTTGACGGAACAAATTATGAGTCAACAGATGGACAAATTAATAATAATATCCAGAGCGGGCAAGCATTTTTTGTTCAAACAACTACAGGCGCAGGTCATTTAACGTTTAATGAAAATGTAAAAACCAGCGGCTCCAGTAATCTTGTGTTCAGAGGAAGTACAAAAAATGACATTCAATTGCTTAGAACCAACTTATATTATGTAAATGACGATGGAAGTACATTTCATGCTGATGGAACGATTGTTCAGTTTGGTGATAAATATAGTAATAAGGTTGATAGGATGGACGGAAGAAAATTCTTTAATGCCGGTGTAAATCTTACTATTCAAAAAGATAAAATTGGCCTGGTGGTAGAAAGAAGGCAAATGCCGGAAAAGGGAGACACGATTTTTATGAACTTAACAGGAGCAACAGTCCACAATTACAGGTTTGTTTTTGCCGCTAAAGGATTACAGGAAACAGGATTGCAGGCGTTTCTTGAAGATCATTATCTGAAGACACTTACTCAATTAAGCATGAGCGACACCACTGTTATTGATTTTAAAATTGAAAACGTAAAAGAATCTTACTCAGCAAAAAGGTTTGATATTGTATTTAAACAAGCGATCATTTTACCGGCTGTCATTACTTCTGTTGTCGCTACACCGAAAGATCATGATGTGCAGGTTGAGTGGAAGGTGATCCATGAGAAAAACGTGCAACAATATGAGGTCGAAAGATCTTTTGACGGGGTACAATTTGGGAAAGTATCAACTTCTATGGCTCTCAACGCTGATAGCAGCAGTTATAGCTGGAACGATCAATTTGTATTGCCGGGCACTTATTATTATCGCATTAAATTAATAGAGAAAACCGGAAAATTTGAATACAGTAAGACAGTCAAGGCAGTAATTGGAAATGGCAAGCCGGCACTGTCCATTTATCCAAATCCAATTACAAATGGCATTATCAATCTTCAATTTATTAATCAGCCTGGCGGTAAATATGGAATCCGGCTGGTGAATCAACTAGGACAAATAATTGTTGCCAAGACAATTGTACGGATGAATGGGAGTAATACCGAGTCCATCCACTGGGATTATAATCTTGCGCATGGCGTTTATCAGTTGCAAATAATCTATCCCGACGGTGTAACTAAAGTTATTAAGGTGATATATTAAGTAGCAATAAAAAGGATTTTACTTCTAAACGCAGCTTCCGGAATAAAATTTCCGGAAGCTCTTTTTTTCTTATTCTTAGAGATTTATTGCAAAGTTCAAAAAATTATCATTCTTTATATACTTTTTTCAGTTTTAATTCGTTTACGAAAGATGGTAAGCTGATCAGCTTGCCAAAATTCATATCCAACAATTGAAAATGAAAAAGCTATACTCTTCTTTCGCTTTATTATTATTAATCCTATCTGCTATCGCAAGTCCTAAACCTGAAAAATTAACTCTTGACGGTCCGCTGACAGATATCCAGTTAATGAGGATGAATTTATATGATTTTAATTCCGATGGAAGCACATTCAGAATTGATGGTACTATAACTCAATATGGCGATATCTACAGTGATAATATTGATAATTATGATGGCCGCAAAATGACCAATCCCGGAGTAAATGTTTGTTTATTAAGAGATAATATGAATCTTGTGGTAGAAAGAAGGCACACAATTGCGTCAGCAGATACCATCTTTTTCAATATATGGGGTTTGCAGAAGAAAGCTTATCAGATGAAGTTTGTAGGAGAGAACTTAAATCATCCCGGATTAACAGGATTCCTTGAAGATTCTTACACACATACTTCAACGCCCATCAATTTAAACGACACCACTAATCTAACAATAGAGATAAACGACGATCCGGCTTCTTCTAAACAAAACCGGTTCAGGCTTATTTTTAAAACTGTTACTTTCGATGATCCGGTTCATCTTACTGCATTAGCTTCTGATCAGCAAATGCTATTGAACTGGAATACTATGAATAGTGATAGTATAAAAAAATATTGGATACAGAGATCTTCCGATGGTGTCAATTTTTCAGAAATCGGTGTAGTAAATGTGATAAATCCGCTTTTTAATAAGTATGAATGGGCTGATCCCTTCCCTTCTACAGGACTTAATTTTTATCGTATAAAAATTGTTCAGATAAATGGCAAGATAGATTTTAGTAAAATAATTAAAATAAATGGATTCATAAAACAAGTAAATAAAATAGCATTCTTTCCAAATCCTGCAATTGGTAACAACATGAATTTAAACCTCGAAAATCAACCTGCAGGAACTTACCATGTGAGCATTTTTAATTCTTATGGGAGGCCAATAATAGAACAATCATTTGATTTCCAAGGCGGAACCGGAATTCAGAAACTCAGCAACAAACAATCTCTTAAACGAGGTGTTTACCTTTTACAAATCTTAAAGCCGGACGGTGACAGGCAAGATTTGCAAATGGTCTATTAGTAATGGTTATTCCTCATAGAAATATTCGTAAAAATACTTGTAATAAAGTAGTATTCTTTACAAATATCAATTACCTTAGCGGTCGATATAATTGTCATATGAAACGAATTTTGAAAAAGACATTCCTGGTTTCTTTTTTTATATTTTTCATCACTTTTTTACCATCAATTTTAAACGCGCAAGGTTCTTTTGATGGAGGTGGCGGATCCCCAAATGACCCTGCCTGTGATCCTCAGTGTAATTGCCGTGACGATGGCCACGGAGGGTATATTATTTGCCCTATTGATAGCAACCTTTATATTCTTCTTGGGATAGGCGTTCTTTATGGAATAAAAAAGATTACCGATCAAAAGAAAAAGCTTGCTGAATCTTAATAAATACGTTCTGCTTATCAGGAAGTGCGTGAGAATCGTTGAGTAACAGCGGCTTTGGTTGTTTCTAAAGCTACTTTTACTTATCAATATTTTGTTAGAAATTAACTAACTCAAACAGCCTTCAATTGCAATTTTTCCTTTAAATTGCAGCATCTGTAAAAATGCGCAAAATCCTTAACTTATTGCCATTTCAACTGATTATGCAAAAATCCCGAAATTCAAAGAAACAGGTGGTAGGTCACAGGTGTGAGGTATCAGGTATGAGGTGTGAGGTGCCAGGTAGGAGGTTACAGCTATCAGGTGGGAGGTGGCCGGTGGCCGGTGGTAAACCAATAAATATTTTCATTTTTTCTTTGCTTTTCCTTTCTCTTTTGTCTTCCTGCTCCTCTACGAAAAATACCAACTACTTCCAGGGAATCACGAAAGATACTACGCTGACCAATGTGGTTTCAAAGAATTTTGAACCAAAGATCCAAAAGGCAGATCTTTTAAGCATTACTGTTTCCAGCCTTAGTCCTGAAAACACAACCCTTTATAATGCCCCTCAAAGTATACAGGGAACAGCCAGCGGTTACCTGGTGGATGAAAACGGCAACATCAACTTTTTTAAGTTGGGAAGCATTCATGTGGCGGGAATGACAAGGTCAGAATTAAAGGAGAAATTGGAAAAAGAGTTGACTCCCTACCTGGCTCAAAACGTGGTGGCAGTTGGCTTTTTAAACAGGCATATCACGATGATTGGGGCAATGTCTCAGGTACTTCCGATGTCTAATGACAATATGACCATTTTTGATGCTTTAGCTTCTGCAGGGGATATCGGTGAAAAGGGAATGAAAGACAGCGTGCTCGTGATCCGTGAAAATGGAAATGCTAAAATATTTAAAAGATTAAACCTTACCGATCAATCAATCTTTTATTCCCCGTATTTTTATCTTCAGCCCAACGATATTATTTACATAAAACCTGTTAAAAAGAAAACCGAGAATACTACGCGGATCATTTCATACGTTACCGCTGGGATTTCATTCATCTTTATTATCATTGATCGTATCATAAAATAACAACGGCTTCCTATGGACGAAGATCAATTTTTCAAGGAAAAAACTGATTCAAATATCTTTAAGCAGGTGATCTACAAATACCTGCCTTTCTGGCCTTTGTTTGTCATTACGGTTTCTATTTCCTTGCTGGTTGCCTATATTGATGTCCGATCCAAAGTGCCGATGTATGTTGCCACAGCGAAGGTGTTACTAAAAGATCCGCAGAAGGGTGGTACCGATTCAAAAGTACTGGACGCGCTCAATATTTTTGGTGAAAAGAAGATTGTGGATAATGAAATCGTGGTTCTGCGTTCTCCCGACCTCATGAGTGACGTGGTTAAACAGCTTGATCTTTATGCGCTCGTTTACAACCAGGGTAATGTACGTACAGAAGAACTATATAGTTCTAATTCCCCGGTAAAATTTATTGCTGTTGATAAAGAAAATTATAATTTGTGGGGTACTTATTATTTTTCTATAGATTGGAATAACAAAATTGTTCATATAGACAATAAAAATGTGCCTTTTGATTCAACTGTTGTGCTTGGTAATAATGTAATCCGGTTGAAAATAAACCATAGTTACAATCATAATGTAACAGGGAAAAATTATTATGTCCAATTTATGTCTTATGGCGGCGCAGCAGGAGGAATTGTTGGCGGACTAAGTATTTCCCCGTATTCCTATTCTTCCACAATTCTAAATGTAAGTCTGAGAACACCTGTTCCCGAAAAAGGGCGTGATATTTTAACGCGGTTGTTTGAATTGTATAATATCAATGGTGTGGAAGACAAAAATGAGATCGCTGATAAAACGGTGCATTTTATTGATGACCGCCTTGACCTGGTTTCCTCACAACTCGATAGCGTAGAAAGAAAGATTGCTGGCTTTCAATCCAAAACTTCTGCAGTGGATCTGTCAACACAGGCGAGTGCCTATTTTGCTAAAGTTACTGATCTTGATAAACAAAACAGCGAAATAGATCTGAAGCTGGATGGGCTTAAAGACCTGGAATTGTATCTTCAGCATAAAGGGAACCGCACGGTCCCATCATTAATGTTATTTAGTGACGGTACACTTTCCGGATTACTTGATAAACTCTATACAGCTGAAACGCAGGTAAAGGCTTTGAAAAGTGTGACCGGTGAACACAATGATGCCTATATTCTCGCAACTGCACAAATAGCGAAACTTCGTGGGGATATTGAAGAAAACATGGCCAATATTAAAAATAACTTATTAACCCTGAAATCGCAGGTAAATGATAAGATCAGTGCCAATAATTACCTGTTGAAACAAGTGCCTGAGCAGGAAAGAGTATTCCTGGATATCAGCAGGCAGCAGGCGGTTAAAAATAACATCTACACCTACTTATTACAAAAGCGCGAAGAAACGGCTATTTCATCGGTTGCTACCACACCGGATCTAAAAGTAGTTGAATCTGCTTCCTCTTATGGCCCTATCAGCCCGATAGCTAAAAACTTTTATCTGGAAGGGTTGGTCATTGGTTTGCTTGCTGCCGCTTTCCTGGTTTTATTAAAAGAAATTTTTAGCCGTAAAGTTTTATTCCGTTCAGAAGTGGAAAACAAAATGGAGATCCCGATTCTTGGTGAACTGGTACAGGTTACCAATAAAGAACCGATTGTAATCATGGACGGAAAACGCACTGTGATTGCTGAGCAATTCCGGTCTATCCGGACGAATCTAGCATTTATGGGATTGAATGAGAAACGCAATACTTTGTTGATCACTTCCAGTGTATCCGGAGAAGGCAAAAGTTTTGTTGCCATCAACCTCGCGATTAGTTTTACCCTTACCGGCAAAAAGGTGGCCTTAATGGAAATGGACCTTCGTAAGCCGAAGCTGAGCAAGATATTGAAGGTGAAGAAAACCCCGGGTATTTCCAGCTACCTCGCAGGAAAAGCGACGGTGGATCAGATCATAAAACAAAGCTATATTCCTGGTTTATCTGTGGTTTCTGCCGGCCCTATTCCGCCGAATCCTACAGAGCTGATCCAGGGGGAAGAGTTTAACCAACTCATGGGCGAATTAAAACAAAGATTCGATTATGTCATCATGGATACCGCTCCGGTGTCACCGGTAACGGACGCCCAGTTGCTGCAGTCTTTTGCCGATATTAATTTGTTATTATTCGTCACGCCGTGACG
>Ga0157371_10005466_pt1 | contig 10710 bp, 12 predicted proteins | sample C45metaG_FD_113462 | JGI IMG/M metagenome (GOLD analysis project Ga0157371, IMG submission 113462) | Corn rhizosphere microbial communities from Kellogg Biological Station, Michigan, USA - C4-5 metaG | ecosystem: Host-associated > Plants > Roots > Rhizosphere > Soil | place: USA: Michigan... | reverse complement strand
CCTGCTCCTTCTCGAGGTTCGTCGACCCCCCGTCGGCCATCGCGGCGTTGTAGTCGACCTGCGCGTTGAACAGGTCGATGAGGCTCTGGCGCTCGTCGAGCTGGCCGGCCTTGATCTTGTCGGCGAGATCCTGCTGGTCCTGCTGCGCCTGCTTGCGGGCGTCGCGCAGCTCCTGCTGGGCCTTCGTCGCGTCGCGCTGAGCGTCGGCGAGGTTCTTCTCGGCGTCCTGCTGGGCGCGGAGTGCGTCACGGATCGACCGGGCGGTCTGCTTCTCGACGTCGCCGACCCGGCGCCGTGCGTCAGCGACGCGGCGCGCAGAGTCCTCGGCCGACCGGGCCGCGGCGTCGCGGGCGCGGGTGACACCCTGCTCGGCGTCGCGCAGCCCCTTGGCGGCGGTGCGCACGGCCTTCTCGTTGGCGAGGTCGTCCTTGGCCTTGTTCGCCTGGACGTCGCTCAGTGCCGAGATGGCATCACCGAGGCCCGTGAAGCCGACGATCATGATGCCTAGGCCCGCGGCGCCACCGATCGCGGCCGTGCCGATCGCGCCGATGGCCCCGGCCGCCGAGGCGAGTAGCGGGTAGAGCGTCGGCAGCAGGGCGAGCAGGCCGAGGATGCGGAAGTTGAAGATGCGGAAGCTGTTCGCGCCCTGGTCGGCGCCGGCGGCGGCCCCGCCGAACATGCTGAGGAAGCCGGACGATGCCTTCTTCCGGTTGATCTGGTCGATCTGCTCCTCGACGCGCTTGAGCATGACGAGGGCCAGCTTCGCGTTGACGCTGACGTGCACGTCGGGGCTCTTGCGCGCGAGGTGGTTGAGCTCCTTCTGCAGGAGCTTGATCTCGGCGAAGGCCTCGCCCGAGTTGATGTTGACGCCGACGTCGGCGTGCAGCCGGATGAGCTTCTCGCGGAGCGCGGCGATCTTCCGCTCGGCCTCGGACGAGTCGGCGTCGATCTTCGTCACGCCGATCGAGTCCGCGGCGCCCTTCGTGGCCTGGCGCAGTAGCGCGCCGGTCCCGCCACCGGCCAGTCGCTGGCGCTCACGCTCGGTGCGGCGCATGTCGGCGAGGCGCGCGCCGGCGCGGCGACGCAGGATGCGGTCCCGAGCCGCCTCGTCCCGGGCCGCCTTCCGGTCGATCTCGCGCTGCGCGTCGTCCTTGGCGCGAGCCTCGTCGGCCTCGATCTTGCGACGCCACTGCGACTGGTAGTTGTAGTGGTCCTGCTCGAGCTTCTGCTCGCGACGACGCTGCTCCTCGGCGGCACGCTCGCGTGCGTCCGCGGCGGCCTTCTCGGCCTTCGCGGCGTTCTTGCCGATCTCGATCTCGCGGTCGAGCCATCGCTGGGCGTTGCGGGCGTCCCGGTCGGCCTTGTCCTTGGCCGCCTTCTTGTCCCGCCGGTCGTTCTCCTTGTAGGCCTCGTCGAGGATCTTGGCGTGGCCGGCCGCCGTGCGGCGCGCGAGGTCGAGCTCGTAGCGCATGTTGCGGCCCATCTCGGACCGCTCGGCCTCGCCGGCCTTGATGCGCGAGGTGATGAGCCCCTGGTGGAACCTCGAGTGGGCGGCGCGCTGCTTGCCGAAGAACTTCTCGAGGTCGTTCAGCTCGCGCTGCTGACCGACCTTGCGGGCCTTCTCGGCGCCGCGCTGGCGGGCCTTCTCGTGCTGCTCGCCGAGCTTCTCGTGCTGCTTCTCGAGCGGCGCGTTCTGCTGCGCGACGGCGCGCTGGATGTCGTTCTGCAGGTTCTTGAACGAGGGGACGACCTGTAGGAAGATCCGTCCGGCCGAGTAACGCTTGCCAGCCGCCACAGGTCGTCCCCTTCGTCACTGGGGAGCGATGAGCCCCGCCACTAGCTTGTTATGGACCGCCTGCTGCTCTTCGCGCTCGTACCACTCGAAGGCCGTCTCAGGGCGAGTATAGGGCTTCACTGCCTTCGGGCTCGCGCTGTTGCTCTCGATGAGCGCCGCGAGTCGGTCGACGACGACGGCGAGGATGCTCGCCTCGGTGGTCCAACTGGCCAGTGACGGGCGCGACGAGACCTTCTCGCCGGCGCGCTCCCGACGCTTCCTCTCCTGCATCACCATGTCCACGTACTCCCTGTCGTTCAGGAGCACCGCGGTCGTGTATGAGTCGGCGGGGAGGTGGTCAATCAGGTTGAGGAGGAGCCGCCACTGGCGCGAGCGCCAAAGTACCCCGAGGAGATCGGGCTCCCCGGGGTACTTTGCGGCCAGATCCGCCTCGATGGCCTCACGTGCCTTGCCGAGCAGGAACGTCAGGCGGTGAGATTTCCCGGGTCGCCCATGCCGTAGTGGGCCCGGTAGAGGCTCATCAGGCGCATGACCTTGCCGGTCTCGACGCGGGTCTCGAGGAAGTGGTCACGCTCGGCCTCCTCGAGGGCGATCTCGGCGAAGCTCTCCGGGTCGTCCAGGCCCATCAGATCCTGCCAGAAGATCTGCTTGGGATCCTTGAACGTCAGGTTCTTGCCGCCGACCACCGCCACGAAGGGGACGTCGGTCGTCTCGAGCTCGAGGGTGTCGAGGTTGACGGCGATCGGGGCCGGCTTGTCGGAGCTGGCGGTCTTGGGACGGGTGGTGCGTGGTGCAGCCATGGGCAGGGCTTCCTTCTCTGGGGTGGGTCAGTCTGACCGGACGGTCAGGACTTCTTGCTCTCGGGCTTCTTCGTCGAGAAGCCGTTGAACTCGGCGCGATACTTGCCCTCGAGCGAGTTGACCTGCAGCTCGCGGCCGTCACGGTGGTACAGCGTGACCTCCTCGAACTTGTCACTCACGGACGGGGACACCTCGACGCCGTCGCCGGACACCTCGACCTGCGCGTCGCCCACTGGCGTGTCGGCAGCCTCGGACGTGTCCGTTGCGGTGCTGGTGCTGTTGGAACGACCCATCGTTGCTCTCCTTCGATGCGGCAGACGCCCGGTGCGGCCTCGCCCTGCCCAAGCATAGCCGCACCGGGCTGCTTAGTGAGGAACCCCCGACGCCAGTGACGTCGGGGGTTCCCAGTGACGACCGTCAGGGGGTGACGACGGCGTTGAAGCCCATCTGGACGAGCAGGGCGTTCCAGCCCGGCCCGCCGAAGAACCAGCGCTCGGTGAAGCCGAGGGCCGAGTCCTTCGTGCCCTGGAAGGTGACGCCCCAGCCGATGGGGTCGTCGCCGCCGCCGAAGGCCTGCTCGGCCTTGCCGTTGACCTTGGCGCGGGCCAGGAGGCGGCCGATGTAGATCTCGCCGCCGTCGCCCTCGTCGACCGCGACCGACAGGACGCGGTAGTTCTTCGCCTTGGGCCGGTCGGTCTTGGTGATGATGAGCTCGCCGTCGGCCTCGGCCGAGTCGGCGTGCAGATCGGCGCCGGTGTAGAGGCCGATCGTCATCAGCTTGGTCTCCTGCGCCACGACGGTGAGCGTGGAGTTGTCCGACGTGATGTCGGAGCGCGTCGGGCCCGTCGAGCCCCACGAGGTGACGTCGCTCGAGGCGACGTCGCTCGAGTAGGACGCGCCGTCGTTGCTCAGGAAGCCGAGGTCGCCCCACGGCATCGCGAACGGCGTCGGCGTGCCCACGGGCAGCGTCTGCAGGCGCGAGTCGGACGGGTCGGTCAGCCGGGCCGGCACGCCGGCGTCGATCGACGCGATGAAGACGGAGCCCTTGAGGGACTTGCGGATGAGCTCGGCCTGCTTGTTCTGCAGAGCCTCGTAGTCAGTGCCAGGCACGGTGGTTCCTTTCGGGGTGATCGTCAGCGTCTGCGGAAGCTGACCGAGTATGTCGCCTGAAAGCGCCTCACCGAGTCGTCGTCAGTGAAGGGCACCTCATTCGGGATGACGTTGGTCGTGACCCGGTCCAGCAGCACCGCTCTACCGTCACTGCTGACACGGTGAGGATATCCCATGAATCGCTGGTCGAACCTACGCGACAGGCGACTGGCCTCCGCGTAGGACGCTGCATAGAAGGCGACGTCGACCACGAAGTCGCCCTCGGTCTCACTGGCACTGCCGTCGAAGACGTAGGCCTGGGCCCATGGGAGCGGGCTCGAGCCCGGCGTGGGGGCCTTGACCGACACCTTCGCGACGGCGTTCTCGTCGACTGCCCACTCGGCGATGATCTGGATCGTGGCGGCCGCGTAGTCGGGCAGCTCCTTCGGGTCACTCATGGAAGTCACCCACCCTCGCGCCGGCGCGACCGAGGACGCGGAACGGCTGGTTGGAGCCGCCCTGCGGGCGGTCGGTGTCCGGCGAGGCGCCGTCGTTGGCCTGACCCGAGCCCCACTCGATCGCGGGGGCCTTGTCGTCGGTGTTGATGACCTCGGCGACCGCTCGGGGCTGCAGCGGCTCGCCGGCCGGCTTGAACATGAACCGCTCCCGCTTCCCGATGCCGAACAAAGCGGCATACGCCCCGCTGCCCTTCGGGGCCAGCCCCTGCGCGATGCCGATGACGGCATATGCCGCCTCGACGCACGGCCGGCGGATCTGGTTGCTGATGACGAACGACGACATCGGCGCGGAGCCGTCTGAGTGTCGACGGAAGTCATTGGCGCGGTCGCGCCGGTAGCGGATCAGCTCTGCCATGTCAGACCCCATAGCCCTTCGTCTGGAAGAGGATGCCGAGCGCCTTGCCCCGCTTGTTGCGCCAGTCGCCGACCACTCCCTCGACGCCCTGCTCGTGGCCACGCACGACGATGACGTCGGTCGCCCTGACCTCGAAGGGAATCGGGGCCGGACACCAGATGGTGTAGCCCGAGATGCTGACGATGCCGCGCGCAGCGTTCTCGCTCGAGGCCCGCGGCATGACGATGCAGCGCGTGAGCACGCCCACCATCGCCCCCGGCTCCTTGTCCCCGAAGCTGTTCGGCGACGCCTGGCGCTGCACGCTGACGAGCTCGGAACCCTTGGCCGCCATCAGCGACGCACCTTGAGCACGAGCCACTCGACCGGGCGGAACCACCACTTGGCCACGAGCGCACACGGGCCCTCATGGCCCGGCCAGCGCTTGCACCGGTACGCGGTCCAGCCGTCGCACGTCACCTTTGTCACTCAGACCACCCCGTAGGCGCCGTAGCCGTTGCCGACCGGCCACGGCGCGGCGCGCGGGTCCAGGTCGGGCAAGAAGACGTCGGCCCAGTTCACGCCGTAGGGCCGGACCTCCATCTCGAGCGTCCACAGGCCCGTGCCCGTGCCGCCGACGAGGCCGCTCTCGGCCTTGAGCTCGGCGAGGTATGCCGCCTCGAACTCCGTGAACTCGAAGGTCCGGGCGAACTCCTCGATCGTGCGGTCGCCGCCGATCGGGCCGATGCTGCCCTCCTGCACCACGGCGTTCGGGTTCAGGTAGGACCGCTTCGCGAGTTGCTCCGCGATCATCACTGCCCGGCGAGGAGCTGCGACGGGGTCCATCACTGTGCCGTCGGCCGCGACGCCCAGCCAGTCGGGGTGTCCCGCGGCCTCGGCGACGAGGATCGACGCCGCCTGGATGCAGTAGTCGCCATACGCCAGATTCTCGGGCGTGTCGCCCTCGTCGGCGAGCATCGCCAGTGTGGCGGCAGTGAGCAGCGGTGTCATGTGGCACAGCATACGGCAGCGGCCCCCACCTCACGAGGAGGTAGGGGCCGCCAGTGACGTCAGCGACAGGGGAGCGCCGACGTCAGATCACGGGGCCGGAGCCGGGGCCGTGAGGACGCCGCCGTCGAAGCCGGTGGCGGTGATGCCGATGCCACGGACGTTCTTGGCGGTGGCGTAGCCCTCGCCCGTCGGGTCCTTGAGCGAGCCGTCGGCGTTGCGCTCGTCGCGGATGTCGGTCAGGCCGGCGAACGCGTGGAACATCGAACGGTCGCGACCGTAGGCCGAGTCGTAGTCGGCGATCCAGGTGCCGGCGAAGCCGGACTTGGACACGCCCTGCTTGCCGGTCTTGGCGCCGGCCGGCACGACGGGCGCGACGTTCGCGACCATGAGCGCCGAGCGGTGGCCGTACCAGACGAAGTTCGGGGGCAGGTCGGGCAGCGCCACGACGGGCGTGCCGGCCAGGCGGCCGATGATGGCGTCGCGGAGCGCCGGGGTGCCGGTCTCACCGGTCGACTCGTACTTGCTGAGCCGGTCGGAGACGATCCACGCGGCCTCGACGTCGGAGCCGATGAGGAAGACGCGGTTCGCGCGGGGCGCGACCTTGTCGGCGTCGAGCAGGCGCCGGGCCTCGGCCACGACGCGCAGCGGGTCGTTGTCGGCCGTGATGGCCATCGTCCGCTTCCACGGGATGGTGCCGAACTTGGCCAGCACCTTCGCCTCGAGCTGCTCGGCGACGGACTCGGCCTGCGGGCCCACGACCTCGTTCATGAGGTCGATCTCGTCGAGCGTCAGCTGCTCGAGGGTGATGCCGGTCGCCGACACGACGTGCGTGTCGAGCTTCGCGGAGATGCTCCCGCCGCCCTGGATGTCGTCCATGACGATCGGGCCGGTGCGGGTGCGGAACTCGTAGTCGCGCGCGACGGCCTTGAGCTTCCCGATCTTGATGTTGACGACGTCACCCTCGGCACCGGTGAAGGTGCCGTCCGGCCAGCGCGTGCTGAGCCAGGGGGACACGACGTTGCGCTCGACGATCGCCAGCGCGAGGCTGACGACCTTCTCAGGCTTGACCTTGATGACGGCCATGGTGGTGGTGCTCCTTCGTGTGTGGCCGCCGGCTCAGGGCCGTTGGCAGATGCGAGCGTTGCTCAGAGGGCTGCGCCGAAGCGGGACTGGTACTCGTCGGCGAGCTTGTCGGCGTCGAAGACCTTGTCGTCGGGCTTCGGGTCGCCGGGGTTGCGGAGCTTCGATGCGGGGCGAACGGAGGGCCTTGCCTCGTCGTCGCCTTCGTCGCCGGACTCCTCGGTGTCGGCCTTCTTCCAGTTCTTGAGGAGCTTGTCCGCGTCCGCGAGCATCTCCTCTTCCGTGGTGCCGACCAGTCGCGTCATGGCGTCCTCGTCGAGGCCCTTCTTGATCGCGACCTTCAGGCGGAGCTTCTCGAGGTCTGGCTCGTCGGCCTTCTCGGCCTTCTTGCGCAGCTCCTCGTTCTCCCTCTTGAGACGGTCGGCCTCGCTCTCGCCCTCACGTGCGGCCGCGTCCGCTGCTGCCTTGAGCGTGTCGCGCTCGGCAGTGACGGTCTCGGTCTCGGTCTTCGCGCGATCCTTGTCGCCCATCAGCCCGTACACGTAGCGCTTGAGCGCCGGGAGGTCCAGCTTCTCCTTGGGGTCGGCGCCCTCGGGCACGTCCTTCTCCCACGGAGCCACGAACTCCTCGAACTTCGGCAGAACCATCTCGTTGCCTCCTACGGCAATCGCCCGCAGCCTCCTGCGACCACGGTGCTAGTGGCGATCATACACACCCATTCCCATAGGAATAGTGGGACATCAGTGTGTCGTCACTGCCTACGCGGCATACGCCTGACGCCAGTCCTGCATCGTCGGGTTTCGGCCGTGCAGCCGGTTCGTCTCGTCCGAGAGATCCTTCCAGCGCTGCTCGAGCTCCTGAGACAGCTCCGGCCACTCGTCATGCGAGCGCGACGTCACTGGCCGAAGCGAGCACGAGCAGTGATCGTGCACCTTGTGCTTTCCTGGGCCCTCGAAGCGGGCATCGCTCTCGTCGAAGCTGTCGTCGTCGTAGACCGGGCCGCGGCTCGCGAGCGCCGCGCAGAAGAAGCATGGCCGGCCCGACGTGACCCGGATCCAGCCGATGACGCGCCGGTCGGCCCGAGCGGTCTCGATCGCCGAGTCGCGCGAGACGTTCACGGCGTGTCGCGCCGCGGCGGCCCCCGCCATCTCGCCGGACTTCTCTACCTCGCGCTGCAGATCGAGGGCTCGGCCCTGGTCCATGAGCTGCTGCGCGCGCTCGCGCTGCGGGATCGGAGCCTCCGGATCGGTCGACCGGCGCAGGAAGGCCTGCTCGAGGAGCGAGTTCTGGCTCCCGAAGACCAGCGGCGGCGTGCCGGCCGGAGCCATCGGCTTGAATGCCTCTGGCGCGGCGGCATATGTCGCGTCGATGCGCTTGCGGGCGCTGACCACCCCCGTCACCCATAGCGAAGTGCGGACCTGCTCGAGCGGCGGCGGCTCGGCGATCACCGTGCGCAGCGGCTCTTTGCCGGGCAGCGTCAGGCGCGACAGATCCGAGAAGTACGTCGCCGTCTCGTCGGCGATCTTCGTGCGCACCGCCATCGAGATCGCGGTGCTCTTCTCGAGCCAGTCGTCGACCGCCGGCGTACCGCCGAGGATGTCGGCGACCGTCAGCCGCTTGAAGAGCGCATCGACAGTGAGCGTGATGCCCAACTGGCGCCGCGACAGCTGGGCGCGGTATGCCGCGTCCAGTCGCGCGAGCTCGGCCTGCAGGCTCATGCCCCGACAGGCTGCGGCTGGTTCTGCTGCGCCGCGGCCTCCTTCGTGATGCGATCGACCTCGGCCAGGAGTGCGTCGATGCCGCCAGAGGTGGCCAGCTTCTTCGCGCGCTCAACGTCGGAGTCGGTCCAGCCGGGCACGCGCTCCCACAGCATCTCGACCGGCACCTTGAGGTTCGTCGCGAGCATGCCGAGCGCCATCGCGGCCTGCTCGAGGGAGCGCGACTCCGTGTCGCGCCACTTCGCCTGCATGTCGTAGGCGCGGGCCTCGACCTCGTCGCGACGAAGGTGCGCGTCGAGGCGGAAGAGCTGCTCGTGGCTCTCACCCCACGAGATCCGGTGCTCACGGCTCTTACGCTGCAGGCCCGACTCGGCCGCGGCGAGGGACTCGGCCTGCAGGTTGCTGGCGAGGCCGAGCATGTGGTGCGGCGGGGTCTGTGACAGCGCCGACAGGTCGCGCAGGTCGGAGTCACGGGCGTTGATGAAGCCGGCGAGGTCCGTCGCGTCGAGCGTGCCGAACTTGGTGTCCTTGCCCTCCGCAATCAAAATCGACTCCATACGGAGCTTGATCTTCTGCGCCTCAGCCTCGGACGACGTCGTGGGCTTGATCATGCCGGCGATCCAGCGGATCTTCCAGGCGCCGAAGCGCTGCACGATGAGGCGGTCGAAGGTGTCCTGGTCGATGCGGGCCAGCAGCGGCAGTATGCCCATCAGGTCGGAGTTGGCCCGGCCGTTGATGTCCATGTTCGGGGCGTAGCGGACCACCGGGCACACGCGCGAGCCGTGCAGATCCTCGCTGATGTAGACCCACTGGTCGACGCTCTGGCCGTCGGCCTTGCAGGCGAGGTAGTAGACGCGCTCGGAGTCGAAGACCCGGACCGTCCAGCCGTCCTCGATACCGAGCGCCGATGTCGTCGGCGCGGCGAGGATGGCGATCTCGGGCCACTCGTCGTCGTCCGGGTGGTAGAAGGCCGCCATGTCCATGGCTGATGCGAGGTGGTACTTCGACATCGGCTCACCGGTCAGGCGGTCGGTCGACTTCTCGCCCCAGACGAACGCGAGGCCGTGCGCGCACGAGCCGCGGTACAGTGCCGGCTGCTTCGCGTCCATGCCGTTGCGCTGCCACGTCGCCCAGCCCTTGAGGTTCTGCTCACTGCCCGGCATCCGCATGCCGGTGAGCTCGGCGTTCTGCACGACCGAGGTGACGATGAGGCCGGCCCAGGCGTTCGGGCTCTTGCTGGCCAGCTCCTCGTACTCCGGCTCGGCGCCGCGCGGGATGTAGAGGCTCGACTTCTGCTCACCGCGGTGCCACTTGTCGAGCTCCTCGGCCTGCATGCGCTGGCGCAGGAAGGATGGGAAGTACGTGTGGGCCAGCCCGCGCACCGCGCCCTGGGACATTCCTCGAGCCATGCCACGGTCCTCGTCTCTCGCTGGCTTGTCACTGCTAGGGGTCAGCATATCCGCTAGAAGGCAGAAGCCCCCGGCAGGCGGTCAGTGACGCGCGCTGCCGGGGGCTTCGTGTCGACCCCTCGACCCACTCCCAGGAGGAAGTGACGTCAGGATAGCACCACCAGTGACAATGTCGGGTATCGCTGGGGCAGCGGAGCCGGTTCTCCCAGCCCTTCACTGTCGCGGACCCCGGCCGGTGATATATCCCGACCCCTCCCGCGCCTCGTCCTATATGGGGTGCCCCAGCGCCCGGTGTCTCGCCAGGGACTCGAACCCCGGACCGTCGGCTTAAGAGGCCGCTGCTCTACCAACTGAGCTAGCAAGACGAGAGGGGTGCGCCCGCGCCGGGAGCCCCCTCCACGGCGCGGGCGCGATGACCCTCAACAGTGACGACGTTACCAGATAGCTCCGACGTCGTCCTTCTTCTCCTCTTCCTTCTTTCGGTTCATGACCATCCGGCGCAGCATCCGGGCGCCGACGACACAGACCGCGATGTCGATCTTGCGCTTCGACGTCCTCGAGCCCTTGTGCAGCGAGGTGCCGTAGCCCTTCGGGTGGTCATAGGCCCGGGCGTTGTGGAGGTGGGTCAGCATCGCCGGGTGCCCGTCGATCTGGAACGCCGGCGCGTACTCCTCGACGTCGTCCTTCTGCTCGAACTCGCCCTGCGTCCGCTCGGCCGCCTTGACGAACGTCTCCTGGTGCATCGGCGACGTCATGTCCCACATGATCGAGTGCTGGTTGTCGCCGCTCTTCGTCGCCCAGAACAGGTAGCGCTCGTGGTAGCGCTGGTGCCAGCCGTCGATGTAGCCGTCCCAGTAGCGGGTGTCGTCCTCGTCGTCGATGGCGTGGCTCGGGTCGGCGAAGAACGCGACGACGGTGAAGCGCTCGTGCGCCTGGTCGACCCGCGTGTCGCCCATGCT
>Ga0157371_10005465_pt1 | contig 10712 bp, 7 predicted proteins | sample C45metaG_FD_113462 | JGI IMG/M metagenome (GOLD analysis project Ga0157371, IMG submission 113462) | Corn rhizosphere microbial communities from Kellogg Biological Station, Michigan, USA - C4-5 metaG | ecosystem: Host-associated > Plants > Roots > Rhizosphere > Soil | place: USA: Michigan... | reverse complement strand
CGTTTTCGTCTCAAAAGAGCTGTCTCCGTTTACGCCTGGCACGGCCGGCTCGACACTAAGCGTTCTGCTCCGAGCGCTGAATGAAGCTGACAGCATGCGGGCAACGGTCATGATCGTCGATACGACCATAGATGCAAGCCTGTTCCGGGAAGAGTTTCCGTATGCCGAACTGGTCGAAGTTGACACCCGTCTTGATCAGAACCGCTTCGTCGACGCTCGCCAGCATCCCCCTGCCGCGGCATACTCGAACACCGTTGCGCATTGGCGTTCTGCCTGTGTCTTCAGAGCGCTCGCTGAACTCAGCAAGATGGAATCAATCGCCTATGTTGAGTTCCCCGATGCGGAAGGTCTTGCATTTTGCACGCTGCAGGAATGCAGACTTCAGGGCTTCCTGGCTGGCGCCACAGTGGCCGTTCGGCTTCATGGATCACATACAGCTCTCTTGCACGCAGAACCTCGTCCGCTTTCGATTTCGGACCTGAATCTGAGCGACCTCGAGCGCAAGTGCCTGCGGGATTGCGATTACATCGTTGCTTCGTCGACAGCGCTGAGTGAGGCCACCCGTGCGGCGTTCGATTTTTCTGAGCACGAATGGACCCCGCGCGTTGTTTTCCATCAGCCGTTGGCGGCGCTCCTGCATGGCTCGCCACCATGCGCGACAAGCGCGTACTCTGAGCAGCGGTTAGTTTTCGGTTCCGAGTTCCAGCGATTCGGGCGCCCCGACCTTTTTGTGCGCGGTGCTATTGGCTTCCTGCAAAAAAGCCTGACGCACCTTGGTCCCTTGACGCTTTATGTTCGCGATGTTGACATCGCCTATCGCGAGCAGATCAAACGTCTAATCCCGCGACGTTTCTTCGAACGCTGTGAGTTTATCTATGATGCGGAATGGCCTGAGTTCGACGCGCATGTAGGCGACGCCACGGTCGTATTCTCGGGGACATTCGAGTCTGCTGAGGGGCGCGCAGTGGTTGCGTCTTCGCGAGGAGCGCGGGTCATATTGAATCAGGTGAACCCCGCATTCGGCGAAGGTACCTGCTGGGTCGACGGTATCAATTGCCTGAAGTTTGACGGAACTGCGAGCGGCTTGATCGAAGTGTTGGAGCGCAACTTCGATTTCAACCAAACTCTGCGGCCTGTGGTGCTGTCAGAGGGTGCTCTGCCTTGGCTATCAGCTCCAAGGCAGCGCACACCATGGCGCCCCATTGATGAAGCGCCTATGGTGTCGGTGGTGGTGCCTCACTACAACCTCGGCGGCCACTTGCCGGCGACTCTCGACAACTTGGCCAAGCAAAACTATCGCAACATTGAAATCGTTGTAGTGGATGATGCCTCAACAGATGCACGGAGCGAACGCGTTATTGAAGAACTGGCGAGCAATCCTGATCCTCGTATAAAGGTTGTTCGGTTGGCGGCCAATGTTGGACTGGCAGCCGCGCGCAATGTAGGCGTACGCCATTCCAGTGGCCGGTACGTGCTGACCCTGGATGCCGACGATCTCATCCATCCACGCTTTCTCGAAGTTGGAGTGGCAGCGCTTGAGAACAATTCGGAGTTCGATATCGTCGTCACGCCGGCAGGGTACTTCTTGGACAATGAAGGCCCCCCTTCACCTGATGCCTCCGCAAACTTCCGCGATTACGCCATGTTCTCCGGCGAAGCGGTCGTTGCCGGCCTGTTGGAAAACCGGTTCTCTACTGCGACGGCTCTCTTCAGAAGGTCGACGATGGTTCGCTTCCCGTACATCGAGAGCTTGAACTGCTATGAAGACTGGTCGGTCTTCATGAGGATGTGCGATGCCGGCTGTCGATTCATCGTCACTACGGACGTTTTCTTTTTTTACAGACGACGCCCGGACTCGATGGTTCATGCTCCACGCGATCTCGCTCGTCAGCGCATCGAATACAGTGACCTGCTGCGAACAAGTAGTTCCTGCGCGCTAAGGCAGAAGTCGCGATATCTCATGGTGGGTCTTGGTGCCGCTGTAGCCGGCAATCGGGCGGAAGTTGCGCCGGTAGTTGAGAAGGAGGCGCCAAAGCCCATGCCTACAGCTAGGGAGGTCATTGGTGGGCTTTTCGGGCCCGGAGGGGCATACGACGAAGAGGTGGTCTTTGCAAGCCTCAAAGCGTCTCGGTGGCTTGAGCGAAGAGCTCCTTGGGTGATTCAGGGGGCAATCGTTGGTGCACGATGGACTTGGCGCGTCTATCGAGCAGTGCGCGGACTTGGTAAGTGACAGTTGCAAGGGCCCAACACCTCGGCAGGATAATGAACGATGGAGCCGCGAGTCCAATGGACGCTGCTATTAAAACTACCCTACGAGATTGATGAAAAATGAGTGAGCGTGCACGCCGATTCTTTGCATTCTGGCGGGCGAACGGGACCGCTGCCATAGTTCGCCTAGTTCGCACTAAGCTGGCTGCAATGGTCGCAGGGGAGCCGGTGCTCAATGAGATCCGCCCACAGTCCAAGCTGTCGGCAGACGTAACTGAACTCATGCTGCGCAGGTTCCCCAATATTCAGCCACTACCAACTTGCTTGGCACCTCGCCCTAAGCTCGGGCGAGTCAGTTTGGTTACCGATAGCATTGGGAAGGGAAGCCTCTTCGGAGGCGTAGGGACGGCCCTGATTTTTGCCGCTCAAGTAGCTAATCGAACAAGTTCGACGTTGCGAATTGTTGTCCGCACAGAAGCGCCCGCGTCAAAAAACGTCGCGCAGGTACTCGATGCTTATGCGATCAAGCTCAACCACGAAATCCAATTTTCTTTTGTTCCGGTTGGAAAATCAGAGGGATTCAGCGCCTCGGAGGCAGCTGAAAAGAGCTTGGATATTTTCCCTGATGAACTGTTCATCACCACTTCGTGGTGGACTACTGCCGCGGCATTGCCAAGCGTGCCACGCGCCTCTATCTTCTACCTCCTCCAAGAGGACGAGCGAATGTTTTATCCCTTTGGGGAAGAGCGAGCACAATGCGAGCGCGTGTTACGCACGCAAGACATTCGATTCATCGTCAATACGCGCTTACTATACGAGCATCTGATTGACTCGGGTCTGGAGCATCTGCGCGAAAATGGGCGTTGGTTTGAACCGGCATTTCCGAGATCGTTGTTTCACGAGCGAACACGTGTGTCGGGAGGAAGGAAGCGGTTTTTCTTCTATGCCCGGCCCAATAATCCGCGCAACCTATTTCTACTCGGACTCGCCGTCATCGACCGTGCTGTCAATGAAGGGGTTCTTGATCTGGATCAATGGGAAGTATTGCTTGTCGGCAAAGACATTCCCGGCGTGACTTTGGGCGACGGCAATAACCCGCAACGCTGCGAAGAGCTGGACTGGCAGGCCTATGCGGACCTTGTTGGCACTATCGATCTTGGACTCTCCTTGATGTACACACCGCACCCAAGCTATCCCCCCTTGGACTTGGCTGCAAGTGGAGCGGTAGTCGTGACTAACAAGTTTGGCAACAAGCAAGATTTGTTCGACTACTCGCGAAACATCATCTGCGCGGATCTTGAAGTTGAGTCGCTAGTTCAGGCTCTGCGTGAGGGTGTCGCCCTGGCAAACGACATGGAAACGCGTAGACGAAACTACTCGGCTAGTGCGTTGGGTACCGATTGGTCCCTCGCTTTCGATGAGACGTTCGACCTGTTCACCTCCAGCGTCTAATGTTTGCGCTTCAAGATATTCCTTCTTTCCCTTACGCGGATCCATGGCTCCAGCCTGTATCTAAGCGGCTATCGATGCTGTATCAGCGCGAGTTGCGTGTCGCATATTTCTACGAGGAACCGAACAACAGTAGCTTTCGCTATCGTGCTTACAACATGGCGCAAGTGCTGAATGAATCGACTGCGAGCAACGTATCCGCGAGCTACTTCTTTCTGTCTGACTCCGGTCGCTTTGACGAGATAGCTGATGCGGCGGATATTCTTGTTATATGTCGGTCCCGCTATTGCCATCAGGTTAATGGCCTCATTACAAAGTTTCGCGCAAGGCGCAAGAGGGTGATTTTCGACATCGACGATCTAGTCTTCGATACGGACTACGCACATATGGTCGTGACGACTTTGGGTCTTGATGTCACGCAAAGTGGGTTGTGGGACGACTGGTTTGCAATGATCTCCCGCATGGGTCAGACACTGAGGCTCTGCGACGGCGCGATCACTACCAACGAATTTCTTGCTCAAAGATTGGCAGACTATTCAGGGCTCCCAGTGGCGGTCGTGCCAAACTTTATGAATAAAGAGCAGCTCGACATGTCAGCGAAAGTCTTCGCTGCGAAGGAGCGCGTGCGTTTCTTGGGCAACGGGCAGATCACGCTTGGGTATTTCAGTGGCTCCCCTTCCCACCGTCTTGACTACGCTATCGTTGAGTCGGCCTTGGCCGACGTCCTCGCCGAAAGGCCGAACGTCGAAGTGATGGTTGTCGGCTACATCGACCACGGGCCGGCAATGCGCAAGTTCGGCTATCGCGTCACCCGCCAGCCGTTCCATGATTACGTGAATCTGCAGCGCCTGCTGGGCACGGTGGAGTTCAACTTGATGCCGCTCCAATCCAACGCCTTCACGGACTGCAAGTCGGAGTTGAAGTACTTCGAGGCGGCTAGCGTCGGCACGCTGAGCATCGCCTCACCCAGCTTCACCTACAGCCGGGCCATCAGCGATGGAGAGACCGGCTACCTGTCGAAGGCCCACGAATGGACCGAATCGATTCTTCGAGCGATTGACCAGAGTACCGAGGTCTATGCGTTGATGGCCACGCGGGCGCGTGAGGATGCGCTGCGCAAATTTGGCTGGCAGCACCAGCGCGAAACGATCCTTAACGCGTTGCAGCTGGCCTGATCTTTTCAATCAGTGCTCGACGATCCGTCCGTGCTCGAGATGGATCACCCGGTTGCATTCCTTGGCAATCAGCTCAGGCGAATGAGATGCGAGGACAAGAATGCCAGACTTCGACACCACGTCCCGCATGCGTTGCTCGGCCTTTTCCGTGAAGGCCGCGTCGCCAACGGAAAGCCATTCGTCCATCAGCAGGATGTCGGCTTCGACGCTGGTCGAGATCGAAAATGCGAGGCGCATCATCATGCCTGTCGAGTAGGTGCGAACAGGCATGTTGACGTATTCGCCCAGGCCGCTGAACTCGCAGATCTCAGGCGTGAGCCGGTCGACTTCTTTCTTGCTCATGCCCATCACGAGACCGCGAAGCATGATGTTCTCGACGCCGGTCGCGTCCATTTCGATACCTAGCGCAGGGTCGATCAGGCTGGCCACCGTTCCCTGGCGGGTCAACTCGCCCGACGACGGTTCATAGACGCCTGCCAGCGTGCGCAGCAGTGTGGACTTGCCTGCTCCGTTGTGGCCGATCAGGCCCAGCCGGTCGCCGCTTCTCAGTTCGATGTTCAGGCCGCTGAGCGCCTGGACCACCGTGACCCCGGTTTCCTTGCCGAAGCGCCCGCCGGTGACCGAAGCCGCAATCGTCTTCTTCAGGGATGCCGAGCCTGCGCCGTAGATCGGAAAGCTGACCGAAACGTTCTTGAGTGAAATGAATGCCATAGATCAGAGCCAGTAGACGACGCGACGGCGGTATTTGACGAACAGCGCGCTCGCGACGGAGAGGCACAGCACGGTCCAGAAACCGATGCCGATCCAGCTGTGGAGATGGGCTTCTCCCCCCATGAGCGGAGTGCGCAATAGGTCGAGCATCTGCGCGAAAGGATTCCAAAGCACGTACTTGGCACGACCAGGAAGGTTCTCGGGCAGCCAGAACACGGGGGTCAGGAACATCAGCATCTGCATGATGCTGGTGACGATCTGGGTCACGTCGCGGTAGCGGGTGCAGATGAGTCCGAGCAGCAGGCCGAGCGCATGCGCATTGATCACCAGGATGAGGAAGGCGGGAATGACCAGAAGGACCGACCACGAAAGCGAGATGCCGGCCCAGAGCGCCACGGGGATGTAGAGCACGATCTGGTGGGCGAACTGGATCAGGTTGCGTGCCAGGGCGCGCCAAACGAAGAGGCTGATCGGAAAGTAGCCTTGCTTCAGGTAGTTGGACGACCCCACGAAGGCATTGCAGGCGTCAGTGACGATGGTGGAGAACAGGCCCCAGAAGATCACGCCGAGCGCGAGGTGGGGAAAGAATTTGTCCAGTTGGGTGCCGAAGAGCGATGCATACAGCGGGCCCATGCCGCCGATCATGATGCCCATGCTCAGCGTGAGCCAGATCGGGCCGAGCATGGAGCGCCTGTAGCGCAGGACGATATCGAACCAGGCGAGGGTCCACCAGATGTCCGTGCGGCGTGTGCCTTCCCACCAGTCGGCCCACGCGCTGCGGTGAAGGTTGGAGTGAACTTGGCTCATGTGAATCGATGAGAGACGGCGGAGGAGGAGCGCTCGATGGCGTCTTCGTCCGAACGGCTCCGGGATGCCACCGGCCAAGCACGAGTGTCTTGCAGGGGCGCCCGGTGCGGCCTCATTTCTTGTCCTTTGTGTGATCTGGGTGATTTTACCGGGCGAGGTGAACGGGCCATGTCTCCCACGACATGAGAGGCGCCGCATCGAGAGGCAAAGGGTGATGCGAAGATAATCGCCCGCTGGCTGACTCCGGGCCTTGCTTCTCCTTCAGGCCGGCTGTACGGCTCCAATCCTGCAAAAAGGTTCCCTCCTTGCCGTCTTGCCGGCAAGTCGTCTATGAAATCTGTATCTCGGCTCTTCGACTTCTTCCTCACCGTGCTCTGGAGAACCCCCGGTGTCGGCGGGCGGCTCCAGCGCGCTTGGCGGATGTTCCTGAAGGCGGGCTGGCGGGGCATCAAGTGGGAGCTCGGGCGGCGAGTCACGGGCTTCAACGACTATCCGCGCTGGGTCCGGGAGCATGACACGCTGACGCCGGCCGAGAGCGCCCGGCTGGCCCAGCGTGCGGCCTCCATGGCCGACAAACCGTTGATTTCCGTGCTCATGCCCTCCTACAACCCCAATCCGGCGTGGCTGCGGGAGGCGATCGAGTCGGTGCGGGCGCAGATATATACGAACTGGGAGTTGTGCATCGCGGACGATGCATCCCCCTCGCAGGAGGTGCGGGCCATCCTGAAGTCCTATGCGGAGAGCGACCCCCGCATCAAGGTCGTCTTCCGACCCAAGAACGGGCATATCTCCGCCTCTTCGAACAGCGCGCTAGAACTGGTCTCGGGCACATGGATCGCGCTGATGGACCATGACGACCTGCTGCCGACGGATGCCCTGTTCTGGGTGGCCGACTGCATCGCCAACCACCCCGATGTGCAGTTGATCTACTCCGACGAGGACAAGATCGACGAGTCGCTGACTCGCTCGGGTCCGTATTTCAAGTGCGACTGGAACGCCGATCTTTTCCGCTCGCAGAACATGTTCAGCCACCTGGGCGTGCTTTCAACGGATCTCGTTCGCGCCGTGGGCGGGTTCCGCCTGGGGCTTGAAGGCTCGCAGGACTGGGACCTCGTCATTCGATGCATGGAGCGCATCGAGCCCCGGCAGGTGCGCCACATCCCGAGAGTGCTCTACCACTGGCGCGTACACGCCGAGAGCACCGCAAAGTCGATGGACGCCAAGCCCTATGCCGTGGTGGCCGGCGAGCGCGCGCTCAACGAGCATTTCGAGCGCACGCAGACACGCGCGAGGGCGGAGCACATCGGTTTCGGATACCGTGTGCACTACGCGTTGCCCGACGCGCCGCCATTGGTGTCGCTGGTCATCCCCACGCGAAATGCCGCCGCCTCCTTGCGCAGATGTGTGGACTCGATCCTCGCGAAGACCGTCTACCCGCACTACGAGGTCGTCGTGGCCGACAACGCCTCGGACGACACCGCGGCCCAGACCTGCCTCGACGCGCTGGCCAAGATGAAGAACGTGCGCGTGCTCAGACATGCCAATAGGCAAGGTGCGGCCGCTTTGTGCAATGCAGCGGTCGAGGGTGCAACAGGGGAGGTCGTCGCGCTGATCGATGACAGCCTCGAAGTCATGTCGCCCGAGTGGCTGGCCGAAATGGTCAGCTTGGCGCTTCAGCCCGGCGTTGGTGCGGTCGGGGCGCGCCTCATGGACCGCCGCCGGATCCTGACTCACGCCGGCATCATCCTGGGCCTGGGGGTGGATGGCGTGGCTGGGTGCTCGCATCGCGGAATGCCCGCGGGGCGCGAAGGCTATGGAGGTCGCGCCGCGCTGATCCAGTCGCTGTCTGCCGTCAGCTCAGCCTGCCTGGTCATCCGGAAGGATCGTTACCTTGCCGTCGGAGGCCTTGATGGAAACCATCTGAAAGAGGCGTTTGCCGATGTGGATTTCTGCCTGCGCCTGGGAGAAGCCGGCCTGCGTACACTCTGGACGCCTTATGCCGAAATGCTCGACCACAGGGGCGCAGCCGCCCGTGCAAGGAAGGCCGGCGAGCCAGCTAGTGCCTCCTATCTGGAAGACGTGGCCTACATGAAGCGCCGATGGGGCCCTGCCCTGGCGAACGACCCGGCGTACAGCCCCAATCTCATGCTCGAGCGCGAGGACTTCAGCTACGCCTGGCCCCCCCGCCTGGCGCCGGTCTGATCGAGGTCCGATGCCCCTCCCGGTCTCCGTCGCCCTCTGCACCCGCAACGGCGCGCGCTATCTCCCCGAGCAGCTGCGCAGCATCTGCGCGCAGGAGCCGCTGCCGCAAGAGATCGTCGTGTCCGACGATGGCTCCACCGACGACACGCTCGCCGTCGTGCGTGAGACCCTCGCGCAGTGCGGCGTGGCCGACCGGATCGCGCTGCGCGTGTTCAGCAACTCGCCGCCGCTGGGCGTCACCCGCAATTTCGAGCAGGCGGTGCGTGCCTGCAGCCATGACCTCATTGCGCTGTGCGACCAGGACGACGTCTGGCACCCCGGGCGGCTGGCGCGCATGGTGGCGCAGTTCGAGGCGCGGCCCGATCTGCTGCTGCTGCATACCGACGCGCGCCTGGTCGACGGCGATCTGAAGCCGCTGGGTTCCACGCTCTTCCACGCGCTCGAGGTGCAGCCGGCCGAGCTGGAGGCCATCGCGCGCGGCGAGGCCTTCGGCGTGCTGCTGCGGCGCAACCTCGTGACCGGCGCGACGACGATGTTCCGCAGGACTCTGCTCGATGCGGCCCTGCCGTTCTCCCCCGAGTGGGTGCATGACGAATGGCTGGCCGCGGTGGCCGCGGCCACGGGCCGCATGGACGTGCTGCCCGAGCCGACCATCGACTACCGCCAGCACGGCAACAACCAGATCGGCGCGCGTCGGCTGACGCTGTCCGAGAAGGTGGCGAAGGCTTTCGTGGAACGGGGCGACAAGCATGTGGCTCGGCTGCGCCGTGCCGAGGCGCTTCTGCAGCGGTTGCAGCAGCTCGGTGACCGCGTGCGGCCGGGCTGCCTGGATGCGCAGCGCGCCAAGGTCGCGCACCAGCGGTTCAGGGCCGGATTGCCGGCGGCGCGTCCGCTGCGCCTGCTGCCGATCCTTCTGGAGGCCGTGCGCGGCCGCTATGCGCGATTCGGCCGCGGCAAGCAGGCCATCGTGCAGGACGTGTTCGAGCGCGGCTGATCGTCCCCGCCGAAGGGCCGGCTAGCGGCCCTGCAGTCGCAGGTATCGCCAGAAGGAGGCCGAAAGCCACACCTTCAGCAGGCTGGTCACGTGCCAGTACAGGTACTTCCTGCTGCGGTGGCTCTCGCGCTGTGCGTCGTGACGGGCGAGCAGGTTCTCGCCCACCTGCAGGATCCAGCCCGCGAGCCGGGTGCGGGCGCAGATGTCGAAGTCTTCCCCATACATGAAGAACTTCTCGTCGAAGCCGCCCACCTGCCGGTAGGCCTCGCTGCGAAACAGCATGAACAGGCCCGGAATCCACGCCGGCACCGTCGGGCGCACGTAGCCGGGCTTCTTTCTTCCGACGATCTCGAGCGGCGTGAGCAGCGCCCGGTGCGGCTCGGGCTCGGTCTTGCCGGGCTCCAGGATGCGCGGCGTGAGCAGGCCGGCGTCGGGCGCGGCCTGTGCGAGCAGCGGCGACAGCACGTCGCTGTCGAAGCGGATATCCGGGTTCAGCACCAGGAACCACTCGGTGCCGCAGCGCTCGAAGGCCTGGTTGTGATTGGCGCCGAAGCCCTTGGGGCTCGCGTTCTCGATCCGCTCCACCTCGAAGCCCCAGCTGCGGCCGGCGAGCAAGTCGGCCTCGGGGATGTTCAGCGTGAGCAGGACCTTGTCGATGACGGCGCGGCTGTACCTGTCCAACTGCTCCAGCAGCGGCAGCACCAGCGCGAGCTGGCCGTGGCTCACGATCGAAATGGTGATGGGATGGCGGGAGGAGGGGGGCGTGGGCATGGTCTAATTTCGCCCGGGAATTCTAGGGTTCCCCAAACCCCACACATGATTGCTCTGATCGTCATCAGTTTCTTCGTCGCCGCCTTCTCGGTCCAGGTGTTCATGCGACGTGCACGGCGGCATGCCCGCCTCTACGGCGCCGACATGCCCCAGCGCTTCCACAAGGGCCACGTGCCTCGCCTGGGTGGTGCGGGCATCCTGCTGGGCATGGGGGCGGCCTGGCTGGCCGCAGGCATCACCGGCACCGATCCGTTCAATGTCTCCTGGCCGGTCACGACCTCGATGCTCACGCTGGTGTGCATCCTGCCGGCGGTCCTGGGCGGCATCGTTGAAGACGTCACCCAGCGCGTGAAGGTGCGCTACCGGCTGGGGCTGACCATCGGCTCGGCGCTGCT
>Ga0157371_10005464_pt1 | contig 10712 bp, 11 predicted proteins | sample C45metaG_FD_113462 | JGI IMG/M metagenome (GOLD analysis project Ga0157371, IMG submission 113462) | Corn rhizosphere microbial communities from Kellogg Biological Station, Michigan, USA - C4-5 metaG | ecosystem: Host-associated > Plants > Roots > Rhizosphere > Soil | place: USA: Michigan... | reverse complement strand
GAGCGCATTGATGTTGGTGTAGAAGCGGCAGCCCTCATCCTGCACATCATAGCTCATGAGATCGACATCGGAAATATCTTCTTTACTCGGTTTTCGCTTTGGTCCATAAAGGGAAATAATAGGAATGCCTGTTGCGCTGTCCACTTCGTCCTGTACTTTAACGCCCGCGCTGGCCTTGCCACGAAAGCCGTGTTCCGGGCCAAAGACCTTGACGATGTTTATACCCAATGAGCGAAGTGAATCTACGAGGTGGGTCCTTCCAATGACAGAGGTTTGATTGCCGAGGATAGCGATTCTTTTTCCTTTGAGCAGGGGAAGATATTTTTCTGTTTGCTCTGCGCCGGTTCTAATTTGTTTCCTGGTAGTATTCGAGCTTTCTTGTTTGGTTGCAACTGACAGAGAGAACAAACCAATGATCATGATACCGATGAGACGAAGAAACATAGTTCTAATTTGAGGTGAAAATAAAAAATGCGGCAAGGCCGCTTTGATACGGATTGTCTCACAATATACTAGTATGTATCGTGGTTTTCGGATAGTTCCTTACGGCAACACTTCTGTTCAATCACCAGTATCTATTGAGTTGCTGGCAATTTCTGTGTTTCCTTTAGAACGCTTGACGTCGGCGGTGATCTTCAACTCTTTGAGCCATTGCACTGCTGCAGCCCGAATGGCGTCCGTCGCCGCTTTGCCTGCGCGGAAAGCCAACTTCCATTCCACCGGTTTTCTCTCGTAGGCAGGATTTACAAAGACTTTTTTGCCATTGTATCCGTCTTTCAATTCTGCTGCGTAATCGATATCCACGGTCTTGTTCAAAATCTCCTGGAGCCGAATCTTAACCAGCCCTGCGGGATCTTTTGGATGCGAGCTGTCGAAGACGTGTTTTGCTTCCAGATACTGTTTCTGTTGGGCGGCTGCCATTCGTGCGGCTTCGTCCAGCTTTCTTTTGACAACCGCATTATTCGGATCTTCCAAAGCGGCTATTTGTTTCTTAGTGTTTTCAATTGCGTAAGGGGCACCGTTTTTAACCTTTGGGTTGGGTGAATTAAGACCGTCCTCGGCTACCTTCAATTGTTTTTCTAAGCGTTGCCTTTCTTCGATCCTGATCGATTCTCCTGTGACGGGCGTTGCGAAGGTTGCAGGATCGGGATTTCTTTTTTCCCAATCGTTTTTAGAGATGGTCCATTTATGTAGATAATCGCTTTGAAATTTCGGGCTGGCCATATACTTTTTTGAGTAGGCGACCAACTGGTTCACCACCGCTACACGGTTGCCCATCGCAATATCTTTTGCGTTTTTCGCACCTTCATACTGGAACGTACCACTTTGGAAACTAAAATTGATATTCATATCTGCGGCTTCCTGTGTAAGGCCTAGCTGTCGCCAGAGGTCCTGTGTTACCCTGGCCGCCTTTTTCGCTGCTATAAACAGGCAGAATGAGCTGATAATGAAAACGGCAAGAAGCGCGTTGAGCCCTGCCGCAACTGGAGAGTGATTGGAGAGCTTCATATAGAGACAAGTTTATTGTTGTAGGCTTGAAAAGAGCTGTATTGAAGTTAAGAAAATCTGCGAAGATTTGGCGCCGTTCGGCGGGGTGTCCAGGCCGGTAAATACGGTGGTGCAACTCTAAACGGGAATGGAGAGAGAAGCGAACCATACAAGGAATAAAAGACATACAAGACCAACACGGGCAGGCGATTGTAGCCATTTAGATAAAAACTTCGTGGGGGCTGCAAATGGAGCAAACTATTTACCTGTAACAACCGGCAAGGTGATGCCTGTTTGTTCGTGTTCTTCCAGGAGGATGGTTGCCTCCAAAGCTACTTTACAAGTTGTTGATCAAAACCTAAAGACACCAGTCGTTCGTAAGCATTCCACACTTCAGCGGGAATAGGCTGAGGGACTTGGAATCCCTTTTCTGCGTAAATGCGAATTCGCTGGAGGTCGCCGACCATGATGTTGATCACGGTTTCCATTGGATATTCGTCGGTGGGGTAGTCTTCAAAAGGAATTTGGGGTGAGGTCACGAAAACCGTTTTTCCAGGCCATTGTTTTTGGAAGGTTGCATAGGCTCGGCGTTCCATGTAGGGTTTCTGAACGAGGATGAAACTTTGGATGTCAAGGCCCTTTTGGTGTAATAATTCGCGGGTGAAAGAAATATTTTCCCCGGTGTTAGTCGAGCTGTTTTCAATGAGTATGCTTTCTTTCGGCACACCTTTTTGCAGAGCAATGTCTGCAAACAAATCGGCTTCTGTGTCGGTAGACGTTTCCCTGGTAATGCGTCCAAATCCTCCCGAGACAATCAGAAGCGGCGCCCAGCGCTCCAGGTAGAGTTCTGCCGCCCTTTCTGCAACTCTTAGATCGTGGCTTCCCAGGGCGAAGATGCAGTCGGCTTTTTGCAAGGGTATGTTCATGTGATGATAGTCCCAAAGTGTTCTTGCAAGGTGAAGTGTTTCCGACGAGAGCATTTGTGCAAATTAATGAGGATTGGTCAATGGCTAATTCAGCAGGGCCTATTGGTTGTGATCCCTATACTTACTTGCCATCCTCTTGAGCAAATTCTTTGAGTGAATCGAGTTCCATTTTAATGATTCCTTCCCATCGCTCTTGCATGACAGGATTCGTGCCGAACTGTGTATCGCTTACGTAGTCCACCTGTCTCTTTGCAAAGTCGGTCATTGCCTTTGTGCTTAGTTCTTTAACGAAGTCCGTGCCCTTGAGAAGCTTTTTTCGGTTCGCTGACAGGTCCTTCCTGAAATGGCGCGCATATATTTCTGCCAGGTCAAAGAGCGTTTGCTCGTAGCGGAGGGATTTGGTAACATCAAAGGTGGTATCGATCCACGAAGCAGAACGAACGATACAGTTCAGAACTTTCTTATTGAAGTTCTTTGTCATGAAGTCCATCCCAGTCACCCGGTAGGAAAAATAGTATTGTGAGGCACAGGCTCCCGCTTTGCCGTCACTGGTTTTGATACCAAAGTCGTCCAGTGTTAGCTTTCGGTTGGAACTCCAGTAGATGTAATTATCGCTGCTTTGTCCGGTAGAGGTTACCGATGAAATAAGAAACCCAAGAATGTATAGTGATCTCGCAGAAAGTTTCATAGTGTGTTGAAGTGTCGAATATAGAGCTTAGAGTTTAGAATTACGATGCAGGTGCCGGATGGTGCGGAATATAGAGGCAGGGTTTGCCGATCAAAAACAATTATCCCAATGCGGGCCAATAATGCTACCTTACTGCCGCCCCGACGTCCTATTTGTAAGACAACGATTCAAATTCATCCTGCCAAACAATTTTTATGACAAAAGAAGTAACCCTGACCTTCCCCTCCCTGGATTCTTTATATGATTTCGTAAGACAGTTTACTGTCAACTATATTGACCTGGTGACTGAAACCTGTACGCTTACTTATAACAGCGAGGATAACGATGCCGAAATCGCCAAAACGAAATATGGCGCCAGGGTCATTCGCTGAAAGAGGTTATTGCCCCTGGAGTTCGATGTACCCCTCCTCGTATTAAATACATTAGGATCAAACAAAAACATCAGGATTGCCAACAATGGCGTAAATTAACAGTAGTCAATTCATCCCCTCACCTATAAATGCAAGTTTATGTTTGACGAGATACTTCAAATGGTAAAAGAACATTTAGGCAACAATCCGCAGGTGTCAGCCAATTTGCCGGAAGGGCAGGAAGATGCGCTTCACAACGAGGTTGCCACACATATTACCAATGGCCTCACCACGGGCGTGGTATCGCAGGGCGGCGTTGGCGGCTTGCTAGACAGTCTTAAAAACGCCGCTACCTCCGGCAGCCCTATCGCCGGCGCAATAGAGGGAGGATTGGTGAGCAGTCTCGCAAGCAAATTTGGATTGTCGCCGATGATCACAGGAGCTATCGCAGGCGCCTTGCCCGGTTTGTTGCAGAGATTTGCTGAAAAGGCAAATGACCCGAACGACAACAGCGTTACTCCTGAAAGCATTAGTAAAGCAGTGCCGGGTGTGACGACAGGCTCTGTTCTCGACATACCAGCTGGGTTGACAAATATGCTGCATCAGAATTGAGTTGATTGGTTGATTCGGTGATCGTTGGGAATGATGCATTTAAATTTAGTGTTTGCCAACCAAGACTAATACGCGGCCCGTACCATCGAATTCCGCAAGATAGATTTACACGTCTATTTTCCTCCTCCCTATAAACATCCCCTTGCCTCAAAACCGGTGCGTCTGTTCGTGCGCAGTTTTAAGCTTTATATTGTAACGCTTCACCATTGTGTCGCTGTTTTAGCATGGACGGCTACTTCCTGCCTTAAGTAAACGCTTGCAAGTCACACATTTTCTTTAAAAATCATCAAGATGAAACGACTCTTTTTCTTCCTGTTAGTGCTTCCCTTTGTTGGAATCGCACAAACAAAAACAGTGATTACCGCGAACCGGTATATTGCAGCCAATGACAAGGTTTCCGAATTTGAGAAAGCCCTGGCGAACCATGCCCAGACCTATCATAAAGGCGACCTGATGTGGCGTGTATGGAGTATTGAATCAGGTCCCGATGCGGGAGGGTATATGGTGAGCGAAGGACCGAATAGTTGGGCTGGTCTTGACGCTCGTGCAGACATCAGCGCCGAGCACACGAATGATTTCGAAAAGAATGTTCTACCCCTCACCGTAGGTTCGGGACAGAGTGGCTACTATGAATTCCAGCCCGATCTAAGTACGGTGCAACTGACCGATTATGCCGATAAAATCATCATCAATCACATGACGGCCAAACCGGGTAAGATCAATGAGATGAAAGGACTGATTCAAAAACTAAAAAAGGTTTGGCAGGGCAGCAATGAATCGGTAGCGGTTTATGCCGCAGTGTTTTCAGGGGAGCCTGGATTCATCACTGTTACGCGCTTAAAAGGTGGGTTGAAAGAACTGGCAACTGACTTCCGCAAGCCGCTGGCTGACAGGTACAATGCCGCTAATGGCGCAGGCTCGTTTGACCGCTGGCTAAAGGACTATGCCGATATAGTGCAGAATCGTTGGTCAGAATTGCTAACGTATAAGCCGGAATTGAGTTCGAAGTAGTAATTCAATAGATGTTGCCAGCTTCCAGGAGCTAGTCTAACACATAAACGAGAAAGGCACTCTTCCAATCGGGCCGCGGGAGGAGTGCCTTTTTTAGTTTCGGGGTTTGGAGTCGGTGGCGGCAAGGTAGACAAATAGGGTTAAGGATTAAATGTATATTCAACGTTTATTAACCTTGGACGAGTAAAAGGCGAACATTCTTTTTGTAGTTTTACCCGGAGGGTACGGCAATGAAAAGGAGAGCGCCCACCACAAATACTTTAAGCACTAACGATGAACGCTAAACGCACAGGCATGTTGATGGCAGCCGGCTTTGCTATTCTGACAGGATCTCTCTTAGAAGGATGTTCGTCCGCATCAAAGGCTAAGCCAGGCATTGCTACGAAAATTGATACCGCGAGAAGCATTGCACCATATTTCACCACCGCTACGGGCAAGACAAAGAGACCTAATGCAGAAGGGTTCATCCAACGTTGGTTGCTGCTGGAACCTATCGGCAAACCAAACCGCACCAATACTGTATTCACTGACAGCTATATTAGAAAGGCATTTGACACTCTGTATTTTCCCAACCAGTTTACTGTTGTTCCCAAAGACGGAGAAACAGTGAAGGTTGGCGAGCAAGAACTCACTTGGCATGCATTGGACAGCAAGAATTTTAATGTCAAACTCTTTCGCTTCGCCTACGGTTTGAACAAACCGGTTTACGGTGTCCTGTTTTGGGCCGTGACTGTTGTGAATAGCCCCAGGGAAATGAAAAACGTGAGAATGGCTATTGGGTCGAATTCAGCATCGATGTGGTGGGTCAACGGAAAAGAAGCAGCCATTCTTTCCGGTGACAGGCGCATGGTAATGGATGATGTTCTCTCCAACAGGTTAACATTGGAGAAGGGAAGGAATGTCATTCGGGGAGCAGTGATCAACGGTCCGGGTATGAGTGATTTCTGTGTGCGCTTCGTGGATGAAAATGGAAAGCCGGTGAGGGAGCTGGAGGTGAGCAATGAGTGATGAGTGATGAGGCAGGAAGCGGCGAACGGGAAAGGGTAAAGGAGTGGTGACGGGCGATTGAAACAAGTCCTGCAGGAACTGTAACAATTCATATGAAAGTTAGAATAAAAATAATTGGCACTGCCGTGATGTTGTCCTGGTTATTTAAGGGGACAGTGATGGGACAGGTGGGAAAGCCATTCATACATGATCCGTCGACGATCACCGAATGCGAGGGAAAGTTTTACACTTTCGGAACCGGAGGTGGCGGGTTGATATCGGCCGACGGGTGGACATGGAACGGTGGTGGGGTAAGACCTGGTGGAGGAGCTGCGCCAGACGTGGTGAAAATTGGCGACCGCTATCTTGTTGCTTACGGCGCGACCGGTGGTGGCCTGGCAGGAGGACATAATGGAAGAATATTGACTATGTGGAATAAGACGCTTGATCCAACATCGCCGGACTTTAAATATTCGGAAGCTGTTGTAGTGGCCTCTTCCGATGGCGTGGAAGATAACGATGCCATTGACCCCGGCCTGTTGCTCGATCCCACCGATGGACGGTTATGGCTATCGTACGGGACTTATTTTGGCTTTATTCGTTTAGTAGAGCTTGATCCTAAAACAGGTAAACGTGTAGAAGGCAACAAAGCAATTAACATAGCGATCGATTGCGAAGCCACTGATCTTATCTATCGCGATGGATGGTACTATCTCCTGGGTACTCACGGTACCTGCTGCGATGGTGCTAACTCGACCTATAATATTGTTGTTGGCCGCTCGAGGAAAGTGACAGGTCCTTATCTTGATAACGTGGGAAGGGACATGCTGAAAGGCGGGGGTAAGATGGTGGTTGCTGCCAGTGGCAGACTTATTGGACCGGGGCATTTCGGACGTTTTGTTGTTGGGGAGGGGGTAGAAAAAATGTCCTGCCATTACGAAGCGGACCTGGATCAAAGTGGTAGAAGTGTACTGGGCATACGGCCTTTGCTTTGGAAAAATGGGTGGCCGGTGGCAGGCGTTAATTTCAGAGAGGGAACTTATGAGATCGAATCGGAAAGGCGAGGATATGCACTTGAACTGGCAGTTGATTTTGTTAGGATGCCGGGTGGAATGCGATTCAGCCGCAACAATGATGAACCGGTAAAGCCGATCGCATCGCAAGAGCTGGCAGACGTAATCAAAACATGGCCGACAGGTGATATTGGTGTGAGAGCAGGAGATTACATGGTTCGTCCCCACCAGAGGTGGACGATTACCGCAGTTAAGGGCGCCGGTGGATATTTAGGAGGGCCTTACTACAAAATACAGGTAGCGGGTACCGACAGGACATTAGCGGCAACAGGAGATGCGGAACTAGTGACGGTGCCAGTTTTTACGGGGGCGGCGGAACAATTGTGGCAGATTGATCAACTGGTGGACGGAACATACAGGATTATGCCTAAAGTGGTTCCGAACCAAAACAGGAAGCTTGCATTGGTTTCCGCTGGTGATAGTACGCCAACGCTTGATGAATTTGATATGAACAGCGATAATTCGAAATGGAATTTCAAAGAGTGAAGAGAGAGTTTGTAGTTTGAAGTTTGTAGTTGGGGGTCGTTTACAGTTTAAGAGGTTTCCACGTTTCAGAAGTTCAATGGGTTCGAGAAGTTTAAGAAGTTCGACGTTCGATGTTGGGGTCGTTTGCACGTTGGAGAGAGGTTGTGGGGATTGAGAAAGAGATAAGGGTCACAGAGAGCCACGGAGGAAAACAGGGTCCACAGAGCAGTACAAAGACCTTATCACCTTAGTAGTAAGAATCACCATTTAAACCATACCTTATTAGCTTATTGAACCGAGAAATAAAGTAACAACGTCAGCCTGGATACAGCTTGCACCATAAGCCGAATAGTAACCACGGATAGGTCCAGCAGAAGAATAACGGTTTTGCTTTAGGGTAGTTGATTGGTTGATGAAGTTGGGCAGGTTGATTAGTGGGTCGTTTAAGGAAGAAGTTTGCATCGAGCATTTGAGATTTGAGGAAAAGATGCTGATCTGCTGAAACTAGTTCGGCATGAGTCGATGAAACAAATTCAGCACAGGTTCCCCAGTTAAGTTCGGGACAGGTCCGTCAGCACGACACTCAAGGTCGTTAATGGTTTAGTGATTGTGTCGAAGCCTCGACGAGATGACACGATAAAGTGCGACGGTCGTGAGCGAAATAAATCAAGGGGACGGATTAGTCTCACAGGTTCATAAGATGGCGGAGATTAGAGGAGACCCTCCACTCCCACTCCGCCGATGCGTTTATGAATATCAACGGTCGTTTTCCAATAAATGGCTTTCTTAGAAAGGGTTGGAAGAAGCCATTCGGAATCCTCGGTGCTATCATAAAAAGGGAAACGCAGGATCTTGTTGTTCCATTTGTTCTTGAGCTCAAGGAAGACGGCCTTCAATTTAGAGCTGTCGTCCTTCTCGGTGATTACCTTGCTGTCACCGATTTGAACCAGCGGGATACATAGTTCCTGCTTATGTTCACCGGAATGGTCAACCAAGACCAACTTCCGGTTCCTCCGATCCATTCCAATGAATCGATATCCGATGTATTCGGAATATTCAATGGCCAGCCTGCTTTCTGCAACGAGACGACGGCAGGCCTTCGTCAGATTCTCGATCTTCTTTTTGCGTCTTCTTCGTTTGATGGCGGGCAATACTATGGTGAAGCAAACCAATAGAATAATAATGCCGCCGGCAATATAGCTGATCATGATCTTAGCTTTAAGAGCGTTATCCATACTGATTTTGTACATCGACAATCGTAAAGGTCTTTTTGCCTGCAGGCACCTTCCATTTCACCTGCTCGCCCTTTCGAAAGCCAATGAGGGCTGTGCCGATTGGCGACATGATAGAGATCCATTTGTTTTTTATATCGGCTTTTTCGGGGCTGACAACTTTAACCTTTAGAAGCCTGTTTTCTTCCTTAGCGTGAATGGTCACCATTGAGTTCAGTCGCACCACATCGGCGGGAAGCTTGTCATCATCCACCAGTTCCGCTTTTTTAAGTTCCTGTTCGAGTTCTTCTGCATCGCGCCTGTTGAAGGTAATGGCACGAACGCCTCTTTTTATGTAAGCCATGATTATGCTATAGTCTTCTTTTGAAAGCAGCAGCTTTCTTTTCTTGTTTTGCATATTCTTTAATTTGTTTGTAAGGAATTTATTTAAATCGATCGTTAGGCACTGAGCAATCGGGGCGTCGTGTAGCGACTAAGATCTTCGTTCAGTTGGCGGGCTTCTTTTTCCATGTCCGCCATTTGGAAAATGCTCTGATCCCTATGGTCGTAGGACACAAGGAAGATTTCTTTCTCCGGCCTGGTAAAGGAAATCTCAACGCCTATCTGGGTAGTAATGACCTCCGTCTTCCTGCTGCCCTCGTCGAGGGGGATGACCTGTTTGACGGTGACGACCTTCCTGTTTTTGATGGCATCCATTGAAAAGATGTCGTGAGAGAACTGGTTGTCCTTATGATTAACAACGACAATCTTGCTGGAAGCGCCATCGACGAGCACCGTTTGGTGGACCAGCTTTTTTCGGAACCCGGGGTGAAGGCGATGCTCTTTGGTTATTTGATCCAGGTAGGCTCCTATTTCTTCGCGGGTCTTCGTTTTTCTTTTCTTATGGGTGTAGTTTAATACCGCAATGACAAGCACTACGGGCATGATTAATATGATCACGATGATGATTTCTGACATCTCTAATTATTTTGGTAAGACAATAAAGGATAGCCGGCCATAAGCCGGTGAACTTTTGGAGAAGCACGATGCCTACCAGAAATAATGTTTCGGATACAACAGCAGCCGTATTAAAGGGAGATATAAGGGAGAAGTGTAATTATCCGGGTTCTTGGCTGAAGGCACTGCCAAAACGCTCGCACCGTCAACGACATTAACCGCTCCCGCGGGACTACGGTGGTAGCGTGCTTTTAATGCAGTTGTAACAATGCGAACCGTCGGACTGATTTCAGCAGGATGATCCTTTTGAAGGAACAGTGAATCAGCTGCAGACTTCCTGGTGATCGACTCCGCACCGACAGGAGCGACCATTCCTGCATTTGCGGAATGGAGTCCGAAGAGTTGGAGAGTAAGAACACATATAACAAGAAGCTGTTTCACTTCTCCAAATTTAGTTAATGGAAATAGAAGGAAAAGTTAATCAGGGAGAGGGTTCGAAGTTCGAGGTTGGGGTGGTGTACAGGAGAGTGATTTGAGTTTTGAGGGAAAGGTGCTGACATCCTGAAACGAGTTCAGGACAGGTCCGTCAGCTTAACACCCACGCTCAAGGTGGTTAATCGGTTAGGTGATTGGGTTGATTCGGTTGATCTGAGGAGTTCAACGTTCGATCTCCGGGATGAAGGACGGAACAACTACCTGGATTATGAATATCTATCGGTGTAGAATAACTTAGAGTTTCGGAATCGGTTACAATCGCAGTCCTAAATTGCAGGTACTTTATTGATAACATTTCTTACCATCGCATTTTTTGAATTGAAGGATTAAGGCGCACAAGGATTTCTTTGGTAGAAAAAGTAAATAGAGAACAGGAGATTGCTTTTTATTAAGAGAAATAGATTGAATAATAACTATGAAATTTCATTTGAGGTTCGCCATTGTTTTAG
>Ga0157371_10005463_pt1 | contig 10713 bp, 16 predicted proteins | sample C45metaG_FD_113462 | JGI IMG/M metagenome (GOLD analysis project Ga0157371, IMG submission 113462) | Corn rhizosphere microbial communities from Kellogg Biological Station, Michigan, USA - C4-5 metaG | ecosystem: Host-associated > Plants > Roots > Rhizosphere > Soil | place: USA: Michigan... | reverse complement strand
AGCTGCAAACGATCCTCCAGGCCATTGAGCCCGCCGTTGATGCGCCGGGTGATGGTGGTGAACTGGTCCTTGTCAGCGAGTTCATTCAAGCCATTGCTTTGCCAGAACCAGGCGGCGGATTCAGCAGCCCACTGGGGCTGCTCCAGCAACATCGGCTCGCGCAATAAACGATCATCACCAAACAATGCCTGGCTGCAGGCCTGGTAGTTACGGCGCCCCGTCACCTGGATCAGCCCCCGGCCCCGGTACTTCTGGCCGTCGCCGTCCGCTTCAGGAGTATTGCCCAGGCGCGCCGCCAGGATGCCAGTGTCGTACTTGCTCAGGTATTGATCGCTGCCCAGTTCGCGCACGTAGCGCAGTTGCCCGGACTCGTGGCCGACTTGGGCGAGGAAGGCGGCGATGCGTTGTGGCGTGTTGATTTGACGGTGGAGCATGGCGCAGTTCAGCGCAGTAATGAAAACTCCCGCCTTGATACGGGAGTTCGGTAGGATAGTTACGAGTTGCTGCTCAGACAGGACCATATTGTCTCCACATCAGAAACCTCAAACGAAGCATGAGGGGTGTCAATGGCGCGGTTTATTCCGCGGGGGACAAACCGCTCGCGCTGATCGTGCAGCGATAGCTGTCTTTGCGCTTGCCACTGGCCGTCACGGTATTGATCGACCAACGCCCCTGCATGAAGCCTGGCCATGACTCATCCAGCAGCAACAAGCCTTCAGCAGCGAATGCGGGGTTTCCAGGGCAAATCACCTCGATCTTCAGCCCTTCACGTCTCACACGGCGCATCTCGCCTTCAGCAGCGGAACGGGCTTCGGCTTCGTTCTGGTAACGCTGCGTAACCTCTTTAAACGGCTCGATACCCACCTGCACCACGTTTTTCTTACCGGCCGCCGCATCCCACCAGGACGCTTGTGCGCCGTCATATTTGGCGCGACTGCCCTCGGACATCTTGGCGCTGATAAAAGCACGCTCACCCGGGCGATTGTCACGCGTCAGCGACAGCCGCACATCCGGCAGGGTCTTGCCCGACAACGACGTGAGCTGGCCTTTTCGGCCCAGCACATAAAACTCATCGACCGGCTTGGCCACGGCATCAAAACGTCTGGCCAAGCGTGTCAGCAACGCCATGTCACTTTCGTTGGTCTGGTCAATGTGCGGAATCTGCTTGCCTTCGAGGTCAGGCGCCACCCGTGGTGAATAACCGTAGCGCGCCGTCAATTGACGGAACAGCGCGCCCAGGGTGATCGGCCCGTGACTGGCGGTGCGACGTTGCTTGAACCCGTCCATGTCAAACGGTGCCGCCGTGGCCTCCAATGCCAGGCGCATGGGAAACAGTGACGGTGTGCGCTTGGTGATCTTGAACGTCCCCTTGTCCACCAGGCCGGTTTCCAGATACCCCACGCGCAGACCGATTTTCCCACCCAGGTCGGGCAGGCCATCAAGGCCCTCGATATCGAGGGTTAACTTGAGATGGTCTGAGACAAGACCGGCCGTATCACTATGCTCCCACTCCAACAGGCGTTCGTTGAGCAGCGCGGCATTGGCTCCGTAGATTTCCACCACTGGCGTATATCCAAGTGTCATGGTCGCTCCTTAGTCCCAGGCCGAAACGGGCTGCTTCGCAATGGGCTGCCTGTCCAGTTCCGGCACAATCACACTGACACCTGCCGGCAGTACTGCGCCCTGCTCGGCCAACCCTGGGTTCAACCGCCACAGCACTTCCTCGGCGGCATCGTCACAGCGGCCAAGCTCGCGGTACAGCAACAGGTTCACCGAATCACCAGCAATACTTCGCACCCTACGCATTGACGAACTCCTCCAATACCAGCGACCAATTGATAACCATGGCGGTGCCATCGTCGATCACATTGGATTGTTTTTCGCTCACCGATTTGATCGTCCACAGCCCCCAGCTGAGGCCTACGCCATCGACCAGCGGCAATGGCGCACGCAGGGCTTGCAACGCACGCAGCTCATCCAGGCGTGCCATGCCGGTTGCCCGTGCGGCCTTACCGCCGAAGGTCAGCGTTTCAAGCTCTTGGCCGACCTGGCTGGACTTGGGTTTGCCGGCAATAATCGGCAGGCCGACCCATCCACCTGTGCTGGCGCGGTCCAGGGTGTCGTAGGCGAATCCACGAGACAGCCCGAAAATAAACGTGCCCAATGCCATCTGTTGCCGCATCACACCCCTCCAATATCGGTCAGTGCCGAATCACGTCGTGACCCCAGCAGGTCGCTCATCGACAGCGGCGAAAATTGCGCTTCGATCTGTTGCACCACCAACTCCGCCAGCTGTTGATAGCTGGCCTGCTCCGTTGCATTGATGGTGATCTGCGGGGCGAACGTGACTTGACGGTTGTCGGCCTGAGCATTGTCCAGGCGCTTGCTGACGTCGGCGGGCGCGGGCAGGCGGTCGCTTGAACCGAGCAGCTTGTCACCGAGCCAACTGCCAGCCTCACTGCCCAACAAACCACCGATTGCACCACCGACCGCTGTACCGACACCGGGAAAAATCATGGTGCCGATGGCCGCACCGGCAGAGGCCCCGGCCCAGGCGCCACCGGCGGCACTGAGTCCGGCGCCGACGGCTTTGGCGTCACCGTTGCGCACGCCCTCAACCACATCCATAGCGGTGTCCACATACCGCATCGGGCCGAGACGACGGGCACCGACCGACTCCAGCCGGGTCATGGTGCCGGCCAACCGCGAAGTCGAGGCTTGAGGCAAAGGGGGCGCCTGCGCAGCGTGCAACGCAGGCGGCGTGGGCAACATCGCCTTACCCAATCGATCGGATGCATCACGCAGCCAATTACCGAGCCTGCCGCCTTTTTTACCCGAGCCCTTGCCGGGGGCTTTACCGGAAGTGCTTTGCCCACGCTCACGCTCGTAGCCCGGCGGCAGAATAATGCTGGGGCGCGTGGAGCCGCTCTGCGACTCGTCAGGGCAGCAGCAACCTTGACCCTTGTCCTTTTCTTTATCGTAACCGCCGTCCTTGAACAACGTGCCAACCCCGGGCAACTTGCCCAGCGTCATATCCACCAAATTGCCCGTCACCCGCTCTTTAATCGTCTCGCCCACGCCCGAAAAGAATTCGGAAACCACCGGTGAAACGACCGACGACATCACCGTTTCAGCAGTCTTGAGCGATTCAGCGGCGACCGGTGAATCGCTGGCCCAATTGTTGACAGTGTCCAACACGCCGGTTTTAGCCCGCAGCCATGTGGCTTCTCCCAGGACCGGCACAGGTTCAAGCGTTTTGGTCAACCGCTCCGTGCTTTTGGTCGACTCTTCGCGCAAGACCGTTATTGATTTTTCAGGGGGGCGTTTCGATCCAAACGCAAAGCTGGCATTCGCCTGCTGAAAAGCCGTGACCGGGTCGAGGCGCTCCATATTGCGCACCGTCAAGGCTTCGCGGGTCAGGCGCCGATCATCCACCTTGCTCGACTTGAACGCCGTGGCGCTGCTCGGCTCAATCTGCCTGTCAGTTCTGGACGGGTTAACGTCAACGGCTTCAAGCCGCGATACAGAGGCGCGCAGTCCATCCACGCTGCTGCGCAGTAACCCCAGGGACAATGACAGACCACTGAGCTGCAAGCTTGCGTTAGTCAGCGCCACGCTCATCGGGTGTATCGGTGCCGTCTCACCAAGGCGCTCAGGTGCCAACGCGCCTGAGTTGACCATGGCGGCGTCCTTGCCGACGACCGCCTGGCCATCCTTGGCCGCGGCATACGCCAGCGAATACTTGTTCTGCATCCCGCTTACTCCTGTTTGACGCCAAGGCGAGTGATCGCGATGTCGTAGCGGCGCAATGCTTTTCCGGCGTCCCAGTCGAGGATCTCGGCCTCATTGACTGAGTAAATCAGCGGCACCACATCGAGGATCACTTCGATGTCGCGCTCCGAAAGAAGTCCGCCGGTTGATTTAAAAAATCGTCGATACGCTCCTGCAATTCGGTCCAGTCAGGCACGGTCAGGCCGGCCAGGTCAGGAATCATCAGGCCGGCGCAGTGCGCGGTGATGAACTCGGCGCGCTCTTTGTTGGTGGCGAGTTTCTTCATCACCTTGGTAGCGCGCAGCGCGGGCATTTCCAGGGGCAGTTCGATGAGGTTTCGGCCGGCTGCGTCGAGGGGCAACAGCAGTTGGACGGGTTGGTCGTGGGTCGACTCCGCTTGTTCGCCGAGAAAGAACGACGCAGGACGCGTCGACATCTCGTGTACGTACTGGGCAATGCTCACGTAATCCGGGCGCTTGAGTTGGTCGAGTTCTTTTTCCGACAGGCCGGTGGCGAGTTTCGCCAGTTCGAAAAACTGGTCGTCCTCGTCATCACCGGCCCGGGCCAGCGCGTCTTTTTGCGCGGCGTAGTACAGCGGTTTGAGTTGCACCTGCTCGATTATCGCGCCGGTATCGGCGGTGATCGGGGACAGCAGGACATGCAGCGGTGGCATCCAGGCCATGAGACAGCTCCTTGGTGAAGTATGGGGGCGAGCACGCCCGCCCCCGGGGCATTACGGCATCAACACGGCGCGGCGCGCATCGCCGAGGATGTCGACGCCGTTGAGCACGAACTTCTGGGTGCGTACATCGATGTCGATGACCGGAATACCGTTTTCCAGGCGGTTGTAAGTGCGGCAGGACAACTCCAGGGTGGTGAGTGCCTTATCGCCCATCTTCAGCTTCGCTTCGGACAGGGATTTGAGCTTGCCGCCAACGGTGTGGTAGGTGAAGTAGGTCTTGCCATCCTGATCCTGGCCGGCTTCGCGCACGTTGAGCAGGATGTCATCACCCAGGCGTACGCCCAGCGCGAGCATGATCTCCGGGCCGGCACCTTGCAGCACCAGCGTGGCGCCGAGCACCTTGCCGCTCTTGGCCATTTCCTCGGCGATAAAGCGCCCGCCGGACATGGGCTCCATGTCGAACTCGATCTTCGGCGGAGTGAACTCCTCCACCGTCGCGGACAACGGCAGGCCTTGAAGGGTGGCCGCGATGGCCTGTCTGACTCGGTTGGTAAACATTAGAGAACGTCCTCCAGGAACTGCTCGATGATTTCATCGCGGGCATTGAGTTGATAAATCATGTGTTCATTCGGCGCGTAGCGGCCGTAGTCGATGACGATGAACCAGGTGCCGTTCTTGTACTTCTCGACACTGTTCAATTCCGGATGCAGGTACACGCTGCCACCAGGGATGGTTTCATCGGCGACCAGGGTTTGCAGCCAGTCGTTGATGCGCTTGACCTCCTGATCCATGAAGGACTTGGTGAGGTTCTTGGCCATGGCTTTCTGGCCGGCCTTGACCAGCTTGCGGCTGATCGCATCTTCAAGGCCGACATAGCTGATGAACTTGCCGGTGATAGAGCGGTTACCCAGCAGCGAGAAGCCGCCGAGAATCGTGCGGGCGTAGTAGCTCACGCCGTAGCGGTTGAGCAGGTCGCCTTCGGTGGAGGTGTCGAGGATGTTGTACTCGACCACGCGGGAAACGTCCTCGGCGAACGTCACCTGGTTGCCTGGACTTTCCCACTGCTTGACCTTGGCCAGCGCAGCGATAGCCAGGGACGATGGCGCGAGGAACACGTTTTTCTTGGCCGCCTTGGAGTACACCGACGGCATGTTGTGCACCAGAAGGCAGCGGTCAAAACCGAGATCGGCGCCGCCCAGTTCACCGCTGTAGGTCACTTGGTCGGCGACGCTTGCGTCTTTGCCATCCAACACCACGCGGGCTTTGATGCGTTTGCCGAACGAGGCGAACTCACCGGCCACGGCCTTGGTGCCGGTGAAGCCGGGGGCACCGATGATGGTCAAGTCTTCCGGTACGCTGGCCAATGCGGCCAGGCCCAGCTTGCGGCCGGTGACTGGCTCATCGCCGCCGATCACATTGTTGATCGTGTCAGCCGGGGTAGCGCCCTCCTCCACGATCACCACATAGACCGGTACCTTCACCACCTTGAGTATCTGGTACACGGCGTGGAACAGCGTGCCCGACTCCGTGCCGGTCGGGTCCAGCAGCGCCTGGGTGGTGAAGCTGTTGATGCGGAACGGCGCATTTTAGGGATCGACGCGTGGGCCTTCGGCGCAGTGCCGACCAGGCCGATCACGTTGTCACCCAGGCCACCCATGGCCTCGGGGGATTCGGTGGCATTCACGGTGATGCCGTTGTGCTCGAAGTTCAGAACCTCAGCCATGGTCAGTCAGCCTTCTTTGGGGTGGAATTGAGGACGCTGGTCAGTTCCAGGCGGCCAGCGGTGCGCAGGGCGGATGCTTCGACGTCCAGCAGCTCAAGTTCCTCGCCGACGGTGGACCAATGGCCGCCTCCGGTGGGGAATGGGATGAGGACGGTGTAGGTTTGGCGATTGACCATAGATGGATCTCCGGGCGAAAAAAAACCGCTTGGCGCGGTATTGAGTGAAAGCGTATGTGGGCTAAAGAACATGCTCAGACAATGCAGGGTGCTTATTCGGTCTGCTCGGCAAGCCATAACGGTGCTGATGGCCGATGTTCAGTGTTTGGAAACTGGGCGGATTGGGGCCAGTCGCGCAGCGCCTGCATATAAGTCAGCAGGGCCAGGTACTGCTCAGCATCCAGGGTCGTAGGCGCCATCAATTCCAGTTGATCGCGATGACGATCGCGTAACCAAGTGACTGCAGTCAGTTGATTGTCACGCCAACTGCGCGCCTCAAGTGCAAGGTCGGCGACACTAGGCACTACATCAACAAGATAGGGCATCCCCTGCTTATCATGGCGGCGAACAGTATTGATGCCTGCATCACGAATAACCGCTTCATAGGTCTCTTCGGGTAGGAAAACAGCATCCGAGGGCATCCTTTGATGAAGGCCGTCCAAGTAAGTACATCCCGTTTTTTGACTGTAATAACGCTTCATTTGAACCTCAATAACCGATTGCAAAGTAAACACAACCTGACGCGGTTGTTGTGTTGAAGGTGCTTGAGCCTTTGGTAAGCGTGCCCATGTTTAGCGCATTCAGGCCAGTAGCGGAAATAGAGCGAAACTGCCAGATCGTCTTGATAGTGCCGGTCGCTCCAGTGTTGTCGCACTCTGAAACCCACAGGCAACGATTTGGAAAAGCCAAAGGAAAAGAGATAACCGACTCTGTTGTCACCACGTTGCCGTAACCCATCTGCAAGATCAAACCACCCAGCCAACTTGGAAAGACAACATAACTATTGATACCCAAGGAGATAGAAAACCCTAAGCGCAGCTTTTTTGGCGTGATAATGGTGGCGTCATCCAGCCCCTGAAGGGTCTGAACTTGAGTTGCAACCTTAGCCGTACCACGATTTAACTCAGTGGCCTGCGCGGTCATTGCATCAACTTCAGACTTTTTATAGGTCGCATTGGCAATGTAATCGATGACCCAGGCGCGGGTAGCTTTGACTATCGTATCGTCAATCAACAAAGTCACAATCGCAGCATTACTCGTTTCAAAGATCGAGCGAATATAAAACTCTTTACCCGACCCCGACGTTGCCAGCACCGGCTTATACGACTCCGGATACTTAACGACGGCATACAAAATTCCGGTATCGGTCCACAATCCGGCTTCTCGCACATACCAGCCACCGACATCCGAGGGAATAGTGACTTCGGCCATCAGCCAGTTGGCGTTTCTCTCGTCTTGAAACAAGGCGTTCAAAGGTCCTCGCCAGACTTCGCGTTTAAGTGCCTTGGCGCTGGCATCTGGGTTGTAGACCGCGCCGTTACCGTCTCCTACGGAAATCTGCGCCAGTTTGATCGGCACTCCCGCCGCCTTGCAGGCGGTTTCGTAGGCGATTCCTGCGTCTGTGAGCAGGGTGTAATAGTCAGCCATTTAGCGCTCCTGTGGATAAAGGATGGTGGTTTCAACGGTGTATAGACCGGCCGTCATGAAGGTGCGACCCGAGGCCTCGACACCTGATAGCACGTTTGGGTGGATTGTGGTCAGCTCACCGCACAGCATGGCTGCGCCGATGCTGTGGCAGCCAGAAGCACTCAGGCCCACGACGATCGAGAGGACGTCGCGCTCGCTCTTAGCATCGACCAAACGGCGGTCGAGCCGGGCGTCGATGGTTTCGCTGTAGGGCAATTCGGTCCAGGCGCGTACGGTAAAACTGTAGGGCACACCCGGTGGTTTCTGCTCGTACCAGGCGCGCACTTCGGGGCTCAGTTGCAGCCCCCTCGCGGCGTTTTCAAGGGCTTTGCGTGTACCGGCCTGGCGTGCGGTGGGCCAGGCGAGTTTGACAGTCAGACGCTTCTCGACCTCAGGGGCCGTGGTGCTCCATTCATTGACCGCGCGATCCGCCGCTAAGTAAGGCAAGAACGCCGCAGGTGTCCGGGCTGGATCCATTAGCGCTGGAAACGCTGGCGCAACCCGTTCCAGCAAATGGTCCAACCCCAGGTCCAGCGCCCTTTCCAGCGGTGAGCTGTTGACCGGCAACAGGCTCGCTTTGGGTTCATCCATCATAGCGTGCGCACCTCCACCTCGACGCCCGTGCAATACGGGGCCTGGAACGCGGTGCTGATGATCGGCTCCAGCGGCTCAAGGATCTGCAGTTGCGCCGCGCCAGCGCTGTGGATGGCGTAGTCGATCCAGCTTGGGTCGACCCGACCTTCCAGGCGATGGCAGGAGTCGGCGTAGGTTTGCAGCAGTTTCTGTGCAGCAACCTGGGTCAAGCCAGAATCCGGGCCGGCGTTGATCTTGGCGATCACGCGGATTTTGTAGCGCTGGATCTGTGCTCCCTGGACGGTGACCAGATCGGTTTCCGGCCTTACATCGGGCCGTGCGAAATGTCGCCGCACGCCGTCAAGCAAATCGGCGGAAGCGGTGCCATCACCCTCCCTGGAAAGCACGGTGACCATCACCTCGCCGGGGGCGGTACGCCGACCGTTGCCATCCTTGACCTGGGCCGCATAGCCGTCCGGGTCAAAGGTGTAGCTGACGGTCACTACGCCCGGCGTGGCGCTTTGCACCTTGACCGATGGCCGCTCGCCCAGGGTGAACACCTCACGCCGGTACTGCATGCGCGAACCCGCCGCCGGGGCGTGGGGCGCCAGGTAGTAACGCAGGCGGGCGTCGTCGTCGCTTTCCAGAATCGGCGGCACCGGCGGGAAAGCAGCCGGGTCACCTGGGTCGAGGACCTGGCGCTCCAGCCCCATATCAGCCAGGCGTGCGTCCAGGTTGCTGCCGGTTGCCCACCAGGCCAACATCTGCTTGATGCGGGCGTTGTACTTGCGTTCGTGGGTTTGCAGGCGCACGCAAAATGCTTCCAGGGCCAGGGTCAGCAGTTCGCTTTCATTGTCGAGGCTGATCTTGAGTTTGGCCGCGCTTTGCGGGGCGCGAGTGGCGACGTAATCAACCACGAAGGCCTTGAACTCGGCCAGCAATGGTTCGAACTCATCGACCGCGATGATGGCCGGTTCGGCCAGTTGGTTCTGGCCAGGGATCAACATGCTCATGTCACGACCTCGAAGGATTGCTGGCGGTTTTTCCAGGTGCCGGCAAAACGCAGCAACAAACCGGCGCCCTGACGGGTAGCGACGATGATCTGGGGCTGAAAGTCGGCGATACCGTTCTGGGGGTTATAGAACGCCTGGGCGGCGTGGCTCTGGGCGAGGATCAGCAGATCGTCACCGAGGTTCTGCCCGAGTAGTTGCGGGATCAGCGAGCCGTACAACGGGCGCTTCTGGCGAGTGCCCACGGGAGTGGTCAGCGCTCGGGTGGCGCGCTGCACGAATTGCAACCAGTCATCGACGGCTGCCCCGGTGTCACGGTCGATTCCAATCATGGGATGTCCTTATCAGGGGCTGATGACCCGGCCTTGATGGTCCACCACCGGGCCGGTGAAGTGCGCGCCGCCGGCATCCAGCAACAGGCTGGTACCGCCTACTTGCAGCGTGATGCTCTGGCCGCTCATCGTCAGGCTGGCGGCGCCGACCTTGACGTAGACCTGTTCGCGAGAACCGATAAACGTGGTTGGGCCGTTGACCCAATTGAAGGCGTGGCTGGCGTCGTCGTAGTCGCTCTGGGTGCCATCCTGATAACGCCGCCGGGTCAGCGTCGGAACACTGGAAACCGGCGGAAAACGATCGCTGTTCAAGCCGAACAAGGCCACCGACTGCGCCCCACCCTCGCCGCCGCCATAGTTGAGCAACAAGCATTGCTCGCCCACTGAGGGGATACGGGTTTCGGTCTGCGCCCCGGCGCTGGGGTTGAAAAACTTGATCGCCGGACTGAGTAAGTCCCCGTGGCTGATCGTGCAGGTATTGCTGGCGGCGTCGACCTCCTGGCACACGCCAATTCGGCAGAAGCTTTCTGCGCGTCGATAGAGATCTTCAAGCTGGGCTTCCATTTCGGCCAGGCGCTCGACGATCGGCCCCAGTTGCATGCGTAGCAATGCATCGAACATGGGCTACTCCTGCAACGGGCGGTATTGGTCGGGATCATCGATGTTCGTGACTTCCCAGGTGCAGGCAAACAGCGGCTTGCCTGTGGGATCTTCGAGCAGCGACGGGCCAAGATAGAGGGTTTGGATGAAGGAAACAGTCCAGGTGTCGTAGTCCGTTTCCGCGCTGGTAAGCACGGAAGGTGCCGCGACAATCGCAGTGGGCAGGTCACATTGATCGGGCGGCAGGCCCCAGCGGTTATCCAGGGCCAAGTCCATCAGTTGGCTGGCCAGGTCGCAGGCGTCAAAGGGCGTCGAGCCACTGACGACCGTGACCTTGAGT
>Ga0157371_10005462_pt1 | contig 10716 bp, 7 predicted proteins | sample C45metaG_FD_113462 | JGI IMG/M metagenome (GOLD analysis project Ga0157371, IMG submission 113462) | Corn rhizosphere microbial communities from Kellogg Biological Station, Michigan, USA - C4-5 metaG | ecosystem: Host-associated > Plants > Roots > Rhizosphere > Soil | place: USA: Michigan... | reverse complement strand
TGTTACCGGTTCCTTTAAATTCTTCAAAAATTACTTCGTCCATCTTGCTTCCTGTGTCAACAAGCGCTGTAGCAATAATGGTAAGGGAACCACCATTTTCAATTTTACGGGCAGCGCCGAAGAACTGCTTGGGTTTTTGCATAGCATTAGCTTCCACACCTCCTGATAATACTTTACCGCTTGCGGGTGAAACCGTATTGTGAGCTCTTGCCAAACGTGTAATACTATCTAATAAAATCACAACGTCATGGCCGCATTCCACAAGTCGTTTTGCTTTTTGCAACGCCATAGTGCTCACCTTTACGTGTTTTTCAGCAGGTTCGTCAAAAGTGGAAGCAATTACTTCAGCTTTCACACTTCTTTCCATATCAGTAACTTCCTCAGGCCTTTCATCCACCAACACGATCATTAAATAACATTCAGGATGATTAGCTGCAATTGCGTTTGCAATTTCTTTCAGCAACATCGTCTTACCTGTCTTCGGTTGAGAAACGATTAATCCACGCTGACCCTTGCCAATTGGTGTAAACAGATCAATAATTCTTGTAGAAAAATTATTAGCTGTTAAAAACAAATTCAGTTTTTGAAACGGAAATAGAGGCGTCAGGTAGTCAAAAGGAACCCGGTCACGTACTTCGTCGGGGCCACGTCCATTGATAGTTTCAACTTTCAGCAAGGCGAAATATTTTTCACCTTCTTTTGGAGGACGAACTGAACCATATACAGTATCACCGGTTTTTAATCCGAACAATTTTATCTGGGAAGGAGAAACGTATACATCATCAGGGGAAGACAAATAGTTATAATCGCTGCTTCTTAAAAAGCCATACCCATCCGGCATCATTTCCAAAACACCTTCTGCAAGAATAATCCCGTCGAATTCAATATTAAAAGCCGGTTCTTTTTTCTGAAAATTTTTAGTGTGGCGTTGTTGACGTTCAATTGAAGGCGGTTCTTCCATTAACTCTTCTTCCTCATCTTCATTCTTCAATAATTCGATCAATGCGGGCGCAATTGTTTTAGGATCTGCAAGCCTCTCGACATTGTCATCTTCATCATCGTTGTATTCATCAAAATCCAGTTCCGGGTTTTCTGCTACCTCTTCTTTCTGCTTTTTAGCAGGCGCTTTTTTCTTTTCTTCGGCCTTTTTCATTTTTGGTTCCTTCTCCTCTTTTTCTTCTACCAGGACAGTTTCAACTGTTTCTTCTTTTTTAGGCTTTACAATACGCTTTCTTTTAGGCCTTTCGGAGGTAGTTTCCTTTTTATCGTTTGGGGTCATGGATGCTTGTTTATCAAGAATTTTATAAATTAATTCCTGTTTTTGTAAATTTTTAGTATCGGTTATATTTTGCTGCTCTGCTATATCTAGCAGTTCCGGAACGAGCATATCGTTCAGTTGTAAAATGTCATACATATAAAGACGTATAGATTAATAGTCAAGAACGCAATTGAAGTTGTAAATCTAATTTTGATATTTATAATGGAATGGATTCTGTTAATACTGATGTAACCGTAGTAAAGGGAAATTAGTCAGCTTTAATCTGTTGCAATATTACATTAAAATAATAAAAAAATAAACTTTTTTCTTTTCGGCTAATAACTAAAAATCGGCAATCCTTGTCTTTAATAATTGATTCATCAAGTATTAGACCAGAAAAATTATTTGTTACTTTATATTTGCGAATATAATAGAAAGAAATGTTGAATAAAAGAGTTCGGATAAAAGAGGCGTTGAAAAACGAGTTAATTAACCACGAGTTAACAGTAATGGGTTGGGTTCGTACGTTTAGAAACAATCAATTTATTGCGCTTAATGATGGAAGTACAAATTCTAATCTTCAGGTAGTATTGGAACTGGGTAAATTTGATGAAAGCCTTTTGAAAAGGATTACGACTGGCGCTGCGTTAAAAGTTTCAGGAACGCTTGTGGCCTCTTTAGGCAAAGGTCAAAAAGTGGAATTAAAAGCTCAAATGGTGGAAGTGCTGGGGGACAGTGATGCGGAAAAATTTCCACTACAACCGAAAAAACATAGCCTTGAATTTTTACGTGAAATTGCGCACTTGCGCTTTCGTACAAATACGTTTGGCGCTATTTTCAGGATAAGGCATTCACTTGCTTATGCCATCCATGAATTTTTTAATAAAAAAGGATTCGTGTACCTGCATTCTCCCATCATTACCGCTTCTGATGCGGAAGGTGCAGGAGAGACTTTCCATATTACTGCTTTCGATCTTGAAAATCCTGTCAAGAATGAAGACGGAAGCATAAATTATAAAGAAGATTTTTTTGGAAAAGCCGCTAACCTCACTGTAAGCGGACAACTGGAAGCAGAGTTGGCGGCTTTGGCTTTAGGTGATGTATACACGTTCGGACCTACTTTCCGGGCAGAAAACTCAAATACAGCCAGACATCTCGCAGAATTTTGGATGATCGAACCGGAAATGGCTTTTTCAGATTTGGAAGACGACATGAATCTTGCCGAAGAGTTTATCAAGTACATTATTAAATATGCTTTGGAAAACAATCGTGAAGATCTTGATTTTTTAGCAGCACGGCTTGTTGATGAAGAAAAACAAAAGCCACAGAACGAACGCAGCGAAATGGGATTGATTGAAAAACTGGAATTTGTAATTAATAATGATTTTGAAAGATTGACTTACACCGAAGCGATTGAAATTCTAAAAAATTCACCTGCCAATAAGAAAAAGAAATTTCAGTATTTGGTAAACGAATGGGGAATCGATCTGCAGAGCGAGCATGAACGGTATTTGGTTGAAAAGCATTTTAAAAAGCCGGTAATACTCATTAATTATCCGAAAGAAATAAAAGCTTTTTATATGCGCCAGAATGATGATGGAAAAACCGTGGCGGCGATGGATATTCTTGCTCCCGGAATTGGTGAAATTGTTGGCGGTTCACAGCGTGAAGAAAGATTAGATGTTTTGGAAGACAGGATGAGAGAAATGAATATTCCTGTAGAAGAAATGAATTGGTATTTAGATACAAGGAGATTTGGAACCGTTCCCCACGCAGGTTTTGGTCTTGGTTTTGAACGTTTAATACAGTTTGTAACCGGCATGACGAACATTCGTGATGTAATTCCGTTTCCAAGATTTCCAAAGAATGCCGAGTTTTAAAAAGTAAATAAAAATCGTTTTTGTTTATTGGTTTGCTGCTGCAAAAAGGAATTTATTTTTCCAAAAAACTCCTAATCCTCGTTCCGACATTCTCTCTTATATTTTCATAAAACAGGTTGAAATCGGCGATGTGGTAATTCTTGGTATGCAAAAAAATACTTCCAAAAAATTTTGGCTTGTTTACCCACAAAACATTTCCATGAATCTGCGCATGCACCAGACCTGGAATTACTTTATTAAAATTGCGAAACACAGCGCCTTTGTTTAAAGAAGCCGAAGCCAAAGAAGTATCCGTTGTCCATGTAAGAGGATTAACAACAACCGCTTCCTGTTTTTCTTTTTTTATATAAGAAGGTTCATAACCTTCGCGGAAAGTGCGCCAGGTTAAAGCAACCCGTGGAGGTAGAATCCTCGCAAGGTTTAAGATCAGAAAAATAATCGGTAAAAACCGGTAAACCAACAATATAAGCGCAAACCAATTGTTTTTTTAATGGTTTTCCTTCAAAAAATTCTTTTAGCAATCGGCCGGCATGCCATGTTCCCTGGCTGTGAGAAGCAATAATGATAGGCCTTCCATTGTTATAGTGCTCAAGGTAATATTCAAAAGCTTTTTTTACATCGTGGTAAGCGGTGTCTAAAGCAGCATCTGCGCCTTCTTTGTCTTTTGTATAAAATGCTTCAAGGTTCGCCTGCCGGTAACGGGGTGCAAAAACGCGGCAGTATTTGTTGAAAACACTGGCCTGGTAAAGCATCGACTCTTTATCTGTTTTTGAATTGATCTTCGGATCATCGATGCTGGCATTCCATCCATCAGGCATTTTTAAATTGGTATAAGAAGTAGGGTAAATGAAAAATACATCTGCCAGTGAATCTTTTTCAGAATCATTCAAATCTTTTGGCACTTTATCAGAAGGATCTATTTTAAAAGGAGAGGCTGCCCAATAATCCAAATCACTAAAATCTGGCATATCATTTTTACTTTTAAAATCATAATTTATCGGTTGAGCATACATTTTTTGCGTGCATGAAATCAATGATGCACAACCGAAAAACAAAAAAATAATTACAATAGCTCTGGATAAAAAATATTCTTTGTAATTTGACATTGGCAGTGTTACATTCGTTATTAAATTAATTTCAAAAATCAATGACTATACCAGTAGTTGATTTAGCTGAATTTACGGGCGAAGATCCGAAACTAAAAGATTCTTTTGTGCAGAAGCTGGGCAAGGCTTACGAAGAAGTTGGTTTTGTTGCTGTAAAAAATCATGGAATTCCTGATGATCTCATCGAAGACCTTTACAAGCGTGTTCAACAGTTTTTTTCACTTCCTGGGGACAAAAAAAAGAATTATGAAATTCCAGGGCTTGCCGGCCAAAGAGGTTATACTTCTTTTGGAAAAGAGCACGCAAAGGGAAGTGAAGCTCCCGATTTGAAAGAGTTTTTTCAATATGGGCAAACTGTTCCTGAAGATCATCCCTTAAAATCTGAATATCCTGATAATATAAGGGTCGAAGAAGTCGAAGGTTTTAATGAAACGCTTTACAAAGCCTACCGTGCTTTTGAAAAATCAGGGAAATCAATCCTTCAAGCAATCGCGCTTTATCTTGGCCTCGAAGAACATTTTTTTGATGATAAAGTAGAAGAAGGAAATTCAATTGTGCGTGCTATACATTATCCACCGATAACTGAAGAACCGAAGAGTGCGATAAGAGCGGAACAACATGAAGACATCAATTTAATTACATTATTGGTTGGAGCCTCGGCCGGTGGACTTGAAATTCTTACCAAACTAAATGAATGGGTTCCGGTTACATCTTTGGAAGATCAAATCGTCGTGAATGTCGGTGATATGTTGCAGCGGCTTACAAATAACAAATTAAAAAGTACTACCCATCGTGTTGTAAATCCGCCGCGTGAACTATGGCACACTTCGCGCTTTTCAATTCCATTTTTCCTTCATCCAAAATCAGCAATGGATCTTTCGGCATTACAGGAATGCATAGACGAAAACCATCCGAAAGCATTTTCGGATATTACCGCCGGCGAGTATCTTGATGAACGATTGAGGGAAATCGGTTTAAAAAAATGATTGTTACTGTTATTATAAAATTTATAGAAACCTTTTTGCATGACAAGATTTTTATTCCAAAACAATTAAGGGCCTGACAGAAAAATGGCAAGTTTTTTAAAAATATTTTCATGATACTGCACAGGCATATTCCCTTTTTAAAAGCTGTTTTTTATTATACGATTTCTGCCTTTGGTGGCCCGCAAGGCCATTTAGGGATGATGATGAAAACTTTTGTAGAAGGAAGAAGAGATGTTACTAAAGAAGAATTGATGGAATATGTTGCCTTTTGCCAGATGTTGCCGGGCGCTTCTTCTACTCAAACGATTACACTTATTGGTTATAAGCGTGGAGGTGTTCCATTGGCGATTCTTACGCTTTTGATATGGATTCTTCCGGCAAGTATTTTAATGGCGGTTTTTTCTTTCCTTTTTTATTATGTAAAAACTTATCATGTAAACCTCGATCTGTTCTCTTACATTCAACCAATGGCTGTTGGCTTCATTGCTTTCGCTGCATTCAGAATGTACAAAGTTTCGATCAGAAATAACATTACGTTTATAATCATGGCGGTAGGGGCTATCGCAACTTATCTCTTTTTTAAAACACCATGGGTTTTTCCTATACTGATTGTTCTTGGAGGGGTGGTGACTAACTTTAGCGACAAACGTTATCCGGAAAAAGAAAATATTAAGCCACGCCATATCAAGTGGACCAATATCTGGTTGTTTATCCTGATTTTTGCCATCGTAGGTTTTTTTAGTGAAACCGCACGAAAACAAAACTGGCCGCATAAAAGAGCCTATAACCTTACTGAAAATGTTTATCGTTACGGAAGCCTGGTGTTTGGTGGTGGTGATGTATTAATGCCAATGATGTATGAACAATATGTTACCAGGGAGAAATCAAATTATCTTACCAAAGAAGAATATTTAACCGGCTGGGGAATTGTTCGTGCCATCCCCGGACCTGTATTTTCCGTAACTTCTTATGTCGGCGGAATGGTACTGAGAGAGTATGGAACGAACTGGCAAATCATTGGTTGTTTTATTGGATGTATTTTTATTTTTTTGCCAAGCGCGCTGCTCGTTCTGTTCTTTTTTCCCGTGTGGCAATACCTCAAAAAGTATGTTGTTGTTTACAGATCGCTGGAAGGAATTAATGCGGTCGTCGTAGGTATAATGTGGGCTTCATTTTTGTACCTGGTAAAAGATATTTCTATCACCGAACTCGATACGGTGAGCTTTGTAAATCTATTAGTGATAGTAGGAACCTTTTCTTTGCTCACGTTCACCAAAATTCCCGCGCCGTTTATTGTTTTAGGTTGCCTTCTCATCGGGTTTATTTTCTAAACTATTTTTAGTAAACAAAATTTAAAAAGTATTTTTTCTTTTGTCAAATTTCAAATAAATAAAAATAATAAAAGTACTTGAATACTTTTATTAAAACATTTTTATTATCTTTGTCTTCTCTTATTATTTATTAAAACATTACCGCATGGAAACAGCTTTCGAAAATGACAATATTCTCAATGTAACTTTATTAGCGCCGGGATTAAAGCATTCAACCGTCTTTGAAAGATTTGATGATTTAATTTCAGGTGAAAGCCTGATCCTTCATAATGATCATGACCCAAAACCCCTTTATTTCGAAATATCTTCGAAACGAGGCGATATTTTTTCATGGGATTATTTGGAGCAAGGTCAAGAACTGTGGCGAGTGAAAATCACTAAAAATAAAACAACAATTCAGGAAGATGAAAATATCCTGGATGCAACTTTATTACATCCATCCGTAAAACACGCCACTATTTTTCAGCAATTTGATACGCTGAAACCCGGCGAGAGCTTTACTTTACACAATGATCACGATCCCCGCCCGCTTCGTTTCCAATTAGAAAATCTGAGAGGAAATATTTTTCAATGGGAATACCTGGAACAAGGGCCGGAATTATTCAGAATAAAAATTACCAGGAATAAGTTAGTAAATGCTGTGCAGGAAGAACAAAAATCTTCCGAGAAGGAAAATATTTTAAATGTTACAGCACTTGAACCAAAATTAAAACATCCAACCATTTTTGTAAAGTTTGATGAATTAAAGCCAGGCCAAAGTTTAATCCTTCACAATGATCACGATCCAAAACCACTGTATTATCAATTGCTTGGTGAAAGAGGAAATATCTTTACATGGGAATATTTGGAACAAGGACCAAAATTATGGCGTATAAAAATTTCAAAGCGCGCTGCAGGCGAAGGTGATGAAACACTTGGTGAGATTGCGGCAAAAGATTTGCGCAAAGCTGCTGTATTCAAAAAATACGGCTTGGATTTTTGTTGTGGTGGAAAGAAGACAGTGAAAGAAGCATGCGCAGAAAAAGGATTAGATGTAACCCTGGTTGAACAGGAATTACAAAACAGCGATGAAACTTCGTTTACTTCAAGGCCGTTGCCCTATAATGATTGGAACCTGGATTTTCTTGCCGATTATATCGTGAACACACACCACAGCTATGTTAAAAAATCAATTCCGGATATTAGCAATTATGCTTCAAAAGTTGCGAAAGTTCATGGCGATAATCACCCGGAATTATTGCGCATCAATCAGCTTGCACAGGAAGTTTGTAACGAAATGTCTTCCCATATGGTGAAAGAAGAAACTGTTTTATTTCCTTATGTAAAAGAGTTGATTGCAGCAACAAATAACGGACATGCAAAAGTAAAATTTGGTAATCTTGAGACCGTCAAAACACCAATCAACATCATGGAAGCGGAGCACGAAGTGGTTGGAAATAACATGGACGAGATCAGGAAAATAAGTAACAATTATCAGGTTCCCGAAGATGGATGTGCCAGCTATTCTTACTTGTTTAAAACCTTAGATGAGTTTGAAAATGATTTGCATATTCATGTTCATCTTGAAAATAATATCCTGTTTCCAAAAGCCTTGGATTTGGAGAAGAAGTAAAACGAATAACTATAGTCAATTACCGAAACGCGGCGCCAGGCCTTCTTATTATCTAAATAAAAATTCGGTTGTTTCTGTTTAGAAAATAAGACACGGCCTGTGCTGCTGTTTTTAGAATTTTTAAGAAGAGTAACTTTGTTTATTAGAATAACTTTTATGAAAAAAATATTTTTCGTTTTCACTGTGACTTTATTCTTCTTCGCCTGCAATTCTGATTCCGGTAAAAAAGAAACGACTGAAAGTGTTGCTCACGAACACCAGGATACCAGTGCATTAACTTTAAACAATGGTGCAAAATGGAAAGCAGATTCGATCACAAATCATAATGTGGCCAATCTGAAAACCATGACCGATAATTTTCGGGTAAAACCTTCTCCGATTGTTGCTGAATATCGGCTTTTCGGCAATGATCTGTCCAATGGTTTGAACACGATGATTCAACAGTGCAAAATGACCGGTCCTGATCATGAAGCACTGCATCATTGGCTGGAACCAATTTTGAATGAAACCAAACAATTAAAAAATGTTTCCGATACCACAAAAGGAAGAAGCATCTTTAATACTTTGGACGAAAACATCGACAGTTACCACACATATTTCGAATGAAGATGATCATAAATGCCAACACAAAAATTTCTAAAATTTTAAAGCAGAATCCTGATGCTTTGGAAGCCATTATCAGTATCACACCAAAGTTTGGAAAATTAAGAAATCCTTTGTTGCGAAGATTGATGGCGGCGCGCACCAGTATCAGCATGGCTTCAAATATTGCGGGAGTAAGCGTGGAAAATTTTTTTGAGAAATTAGAACCTTTAGGTTTTGAACCGGACAGGGAGACAAAGGCAGAATCGAACACCGAAAGACTAAAACTACCTGCTTATTTTAGTTCGTTAAAACCTGAACAGATAATTGAATTTGATGTGCGGCCAATCATCGAAGCCGGAGAAGATCCTTTATCTTTAATTATCAAAAAAGTAAAATCAGTTCCTCAGAATGGAGCTTTGAAAATCATCAATTCTTTTGAACCCACGCCTTTAATTTCTTTATTGAAAAAACAAGGTTTTGATTCTTTTGTTAACAAACCAGATGCTGAAACAGTAGAAGCTTATTTTTACAGGACCGGTGAAACTCCTGTTAACATAAATGAAGCGGAAAATAATTCTGAAGGTTGGGATGAATTGATTAAGAAATTTGAAGGTAAAATGGAAACTGTTGATGTGCGCCAATTAGAAATGCCTCAACCGATGATGACGATACTCGGAGCCATAGAAAAATTACCAGAGGAAGAGGCTTTGTTTGTTTATCACAAAAGAATTCCGGTCTTTTTATTACCGGAATTAAGAGAAAGAAAATTTGATTACCGAATTAAAGAAATTGCGCCAAACGAAGTGCGCATGCTGATTTTTAAAGATTAAGATGTTTCCTGGAAATAGTAATACCGGCCTTGCGAGAAATACTTCTTATAAAGTTGTTTTACCGTTTTATTTGTATGCGGGAATTGCGTTCTTGATCGCAACAGTTTTGTTGATTTCTTCAACCCCTGCTTTTTTACAACATTACTTCCATCCACATACATTGGCAATCACGCATGTGATGGCACTTGGCTGGGGAACGATGATGATTCTAGGTGCAAGCCACCAACTAGTACCGGTTTTGATCGAAGAAAAATTATACAGCAACACATTGGCGTATCTTTCTTTCTTCTTTGCAGCTGTGGGAATTCCACTTTTAGTGGTTGGTTTTTATGAATTTAATTTTGGTTGGCCGACTCAGGCAGGTGCTATTTTTATCAATGTCGCCATCCTTTTTTATTTAATCAATATTGCTGTTAGCATGGCAAAAAGCAAGAATGAAAATGTTCACGCTTTTTTTGTTTTTACTGCTACACTTTGGCTGATCATTACTACGATTGTCGGATTGTTATTAGTATATAATTTTTCGTTCAATGTTTTGTCACAAGATTCGCTGAGCTATCTTCCTTTACATGCACATCTCGGAATTATCGGTTGGTTTTTGCTGTTAGTAATAGGAGTTGGTTCGAGGCTAATTCCGATGTTTTTAATTTCAAAATATACAAACAATAAATTATTATGGTGGATCTACTCATTGATTAATTTTTCATTGATCAGTTTTATCATTTTGTTCCTGTATGTTAAAATAGCGACACTTTATTTTTTACCATTGATTGCCGTTGCTGTTGCACTGATCATGTTTGGATATTATTGTTATAAAAGCTACTCTGAAAGAATTCGTAAGAAGGTAGATTACCAGGTAAAAATTTCTTTGCTTTCTGTTGTTATGATGGCACTTCCATTAATCATTTTGCTGATCGTTATCGTGTTATTATTACTTTCTGTGAGCAATGTTCACCTGGTATTGACGTATGGATTTAGTATTTTTTTTGGATGGATCACCGCAATTATTTTTGGAATGACTTTTAAAACATTACCCTTTATTGTTTGGAACAAAGTGTATCATGCAAAAGCGGGATTAGGAAAAACACCCAATCCAAAAGAATTATTTAATGATAAAATATTTATAGC
>Ga0157371_10005461_pt1 | contig 10717 bp, 7 predicted proteins | sample C45metaG_FD_113462 | JGI IMG/M metagenome (GOLD analysis project Ga0157371, IMG submission 113462) | Corn rhizosphere microbial communities from Kellogg Biological Station, Michigan, USA - C4-5 metaG | ecosystem: Host-associated > Plants > Roots > Rhizosphere > Soil | place: USA: Michigan... | reverse complement strand
TTCATGGCAACAGCGTCAGCCCTCGCTTTATTCGCGCCTCGACCTCGCATGGGACGGCAAAAGCGATGCCAAACTGCTGGAGAACAACGCCGACACGCCTACGTCGCTGTATGAGGCGGCGTTTTTCCAGTGGCTGTGGCTCGAAGACCAGCTCAATGCCGGTCAGCTGCCGCAGGGCAGCGATCAATTCAACAGCCTGCAAGAGAAACTCATTGAACGCTTTACGGTGCTTCATCAGCAACAGGGGTTTAACTGGCTGCATTTCGCCTGCTGTCGTGATACCGATGAAGATCGTGGAACGGTGCAATACTTGCAGGACTGTGCCACGGAAGCCGGACTGCCGAGCGAATTTCTCTACATTGATGAGATAGGGCTGGGGGAAAAGGGCCAGTTTACTGACGCCCAGGATCAGGTCATCAGTAATCTGTTCAAGCTTTATCCGTGGGAATTCATGCTGCGCGAGATGTTTTCTACCAAGCTGGCCGATGCGGGCGTACGCTGGCTGGAGCCGGCATGGAAGAGCATCCTGTCAAACAAAGCGTTGCTGCCGCTGCTGTGGGAGATGTTCCCCAATCACCCTAACCTGTTGCCCGCCTGGTTTGCCGAAGACGATGTGCCACCGATGGAGAAATACGTAGTTAAGCCACTGTTCTCGCGCGAAGGGGCCAACATTCGTATTGTGGAAAACGGCAAAGAGATCGCCCGTGTGGACGGTCCTTACGGCGAAGAAGGCATGATCGTCCAGCAGTTCCATCCGCTGCCGAAATTTGGCGACAGCTATACCCTGATTGGTAGCTGGTTGATTGACGATCAGCCTGCGGGCATCGGCCTGCGCGAAGATCGCGACCTGATCACCCAGGATCTTTCGCGTTTCTATCCGCACGCGTTTATCGAGTAGCGCTTTCCTCCAGGCCAGCACGCTGGCCTGGTTTCTCTCTAGCCGACCTGTACCGACAGCATACTGATTGCGCCCATTTCCATACCTTCAACAGGTACGGTTACGGCCTCACCTGGCTGACGGGACCCCAGCACGTACAGCAACGGCAGGAAGTGCTCCGGCGTGGGATTGGACAACGCCGCATCCGGATGCTGCATAAAATTCACCAACGGATGGGAATCTGCTCCGGCGTCAACCGCCAGATTATCGCGCACATAGTTGTTGAATCCGGTCGCCCAGTCATAAGCGTTTCCGCCGCCCCACAGAACCTTACGCAGGTTGTGTACCACATTGCCGCTGGCGACGATCATGACACCGCGATCGCGCAAGGCAGACAGCTTTTTGCCCATCTCAAAATGCCAGGCCGCAGGCTTACCGCTGTCGATACTAAGCTGGACTACCGGAATATCCGCCTCAGGATACATTTTAATCAGCACGCCCCACGAGCCGTGATCGAATCCCCATGCATGATCCTGATGAACCGGCACGGGCGATAAAATCTCAGCAATTTCATTTGCCAGTTCAGGCGAACCCGGCGCGGGATAGCGGGTATCAAAAAGCGCCTGCGGAAAACCGCCAAAGTCATGAATGGTACGCGGGTTTTCCATCGCTGTGACCGCCGTTCCCTGGGTATACCAGTGAGCCGAAATGGCCAGGATGGCCCGCGGTCGTGGCAGCGTGGCACCGGCTTTACGCCAGGCTTCGGTGTAACGGTTTTCTTCTAACGCATTCATCGGGCTGCCGTGTCCCAAAAACAGTGCTGGCATACGTAACTGGCTCATAGCGATCCTTAATGTGTTCACTCTATGAGCACTACGATACGCTGTTTGCAGGGGTTATCACGCGGATAAGCATGATGTTCTCTGTCAGGAAATTTGAACGAAAAAGATGAGTCAGATAAGCAGGAAGGATGGGGGAAGAAGTGAAGCAATCAGGCCAGTATTTCTGGCCTGACAGTAAGCCGGTTAGCTGGCCTGACGCGTTTCGTGCTCGCGACGATAGGCAACCAGATCTTCGATCGTCACGACCGGCATCGCATGCTGTTTCGCGAACAGGATCACTTCAGGCGCATGCGCCATAGAGCCGTCGTCGTTGGTCAGTTCACACAGGACGCCTGCAGGTTTAAAGCCCGCCAGCGTGACCAGATCGATGGTCGCTTCAGTATGACCGCCGCGGGTCAGAACACCACCATCATGGGCACGCAGGGGAAAAACGTGGCCCGGACGGTTCAGATCTTCGGGTTTGGCGTTATCGGCAATCGCCGTGCGAATGGTAGTGATGCGATCCTGCGCGGATACGCCGGTGGTGACGCCCTTCGCCGCTTCGATGGTCACGGTAAACCCTGTGCCATAGGCGCTGGTGTTGTTTTCCACCATCATCGGTAATGCCAGCTGCTGGCGGCGTTCTTCGGTCAGGCAGAGACACACGATACCGCTGCCGTGGCGAATAGTGAGAGCCATCTGCTCGACGGTCATGGTTTCGGCAGCGAAAATCATATCGCCTTCGTTTTCACGATCTTCATCGTCGAGCACCATCACACCGCGTCCTTCACGGAGTGCAGCGATAGCACGTTCTACACGCTGTTTCGGCGTGCCAAATTCAGAAAGTAGAGTCTGATTCATGGTAATAAAACCTTTTAAATGTATTGGGTTACCAGAATCAGGGCAAGCTTAGGAGTGACGCCGTATAGACGTAGCAATGACGCAAAACAGACATAATGCCTGACAGATGTCGTTACCCTCTCCCATCCGGACTTTAACCGTCGGCCCCGGAATTTCACCGGATCTGCTGACCTTCACCATCACAGTGAAGCGCTCGCGGGCTGTCAGCCTGGGCTGATTTACCGCCGGTGGGGAATTTCGCCCCGCCCTGAGAATAAGCGTTTTAACTATAACGCTTCCTATTCGGGGCGGCAATCCACAAAGCCATTATTGCTTTAGCATTTTTTGCGCTAAGGATTTCAGGTTTAACCTTTTCAATTCAGGCATTACACTTAAGTGACTCTAGCGTTGGTACAATGCTGCCATAGCAACCCGTAACCAGGAAACCATCATGATCGACACGAAAAAAATTGAACAAATGGCCCGTCAGGTTCATGACGCGCTGCCGAAGGGAGTTCGTGAATTTGGCGATGATGTCGAGAAGAAAATCCGGCAGACGCTGCAGGCACAAATGACCCGCATGGATCTGGTCAACCGTGAAGAGTTTGATGTCCAGACTCAGGTTTTACTGCGTACGCGTGAAAAACTGGCGGCGCTGGAGCAGCGTCTCGCTCAGCTGGAAAGCAAGAGTTCAGCGTCTGCCGCGCCCGCTGCCACCAGCACACCTGGCCCGGCACCGGCCATCGTGCCAGCCGCACATCCTGCTGACAAACCGGCTAAGTAAAGGGCGGGCGGGAGCCCAGGCTCCCGCCGCCATGACTCAGTCGCCGCGAATGGTTTTGATGATATTGGTGGTCGAGATGCCATCTTCAAAGTTCAGCACCCGCACGTCACCGCCATTGGCCCAGACTTCCTGGCTGCCCGCGATATCTTCCGGTTTGTAATCCCCGCCTTTTACCAACAGATCGGGCAATACGCTGGCGATTAAGCGCTGTGGCGTGTCTTCTTCAAACAGCACGACCCAGTCTACCGCTTCCAGCGCACCCAGCACGATCATACGGTTTTCCTGCGGGTTCACCGGACGGCTGTCGCCTTTGAGGCGTTTGGTGGACGCATCGCTGTTTACCGCGACAATCAGGCGATCGCCCAGCTTGCGCGCGTTGGCAAGGTAGGAAACATGGCCGGCATGCAGAATGTCGAAGACGCCGTTGGTCATCACCACTTTTTCGCCGCGCTGACGCGCCATGGCGACGGCCTCTTTCAGCTCGGATTCAGTCATGATGCCAAAACCGCGCTCTGGACGCGCACGAATGGCGTTTTCCAGCTCCACGATGCTGACGGTTGATGTCCCCAACTTCCCAACCACCACGCCTGCAGCGGCGTTAGCCAGAAAACAGGCTTCTTCCAGCGAATCCCCTGCGGCTAAAGCAGCGGCCAGCACGCCAATGACGGTATCCCCGGCGCCGGTCACGTCAAACACTTCCTGCGCCTGGGTCGGCAAATGCAGGGGCGCTTTACCCGGCTGCAGCAGCGACATGCCGTTTTCAGACCGCGTGACCAGCAGGGCGGAAAGGTCGCAGTCGGCGATCAGCTTCATGCCACGTTCCACAATCTCATTCTCTGTCTTGCATTTGCCCACCACGGCTTCGAACTCAGAAAGGTTGGGCGTCAGCAGCGTCGCCCCGCGGTAGCGCGCAAAATCCGTGCCTTTCGGATCGATCAGCACCGGTACACTCGCCTCGCGTGCCAGCGCGATCATCTGCTGAACGCTGTCCAGTGCGCCTTTGCCGTAATCCGACAGCACCACCGCACCGCTACGGGACAGTGACTGGCGCATTTTTTCGTGCATCGGGGCGGCGTCCACCTGCTCAAATCCCTCTTCGAAGTCCAGACGGATGAGCTGTTGGTTGCGAGAGAGGACACGCAGTTTGGTAATGGTGGGATGGCTTTTTAAGGTGACAAAATCGCAGTCAACACGAACATCCTTCAGCGTTTTACTCAGTACCTGAGCCGCATCGTCTTCCCCGGTCAGTCCGATCAGACGGGAACCCGCCCCCAGCGCAGCAATGTTCATTGCCACGTTAGCGGCGCCGCCTGGGCGTTCTTCAACGGTTTCCACCTTGACCACCGGCACCGGCGCTTCAGGCGAAATACGGCTGGTGGGGCCGTACCAGTAACGATCCAACATGACATCGCCAACGACCAGCACCGAGGCCTGGCCGAACGCGGGCAGAGTAACTTTCATTCCAGACACTCCAGACTGCATTCAAAATAGTGCGCGGATGATAACACAGTTGCGACAGGTGCTATCAGCATCACGCCGTGAGAGAGTGTGGTGACTGTAGCCATCGCTGCCAGCTGGTGTTCACCGACTCTTTTTCCTGCGCAAAGGCGTCAGGTTCAACATGCCCGGGCTGCTCCTGAAGCGCCAGATGATGCAGCGCATCGCGCAGCGTGACATAAGCATGCGTGAGCGCTGCCGCTTCCTCGTCAGACATTTTGTGGTGGATTGCCATCCGTTCAAAAATCCGCACATTGTCTGACCAGCGCGTCAGGTCGGGCTGCTCCGCCGCATAGCGCAGCACCAGGTACTGGGCGATGAATTCAATATCCGTAATGCCGCCTTCGTCCGTTTTGATCTCCCAGCGGCCCTTGTGCTTGTTGCTCAGGTGCGCGCGCATTTTGTCACGCATCTCTCTGACTTCCGTTTGCAACGCTGCTGCATCGCGCGGCAGACAGAGGATCGCACGGCGAATGGCGCTAAAACGCGCGCTCAGATCGGGCTCACCGAACACCACGCGGGCGCGGACCAGCGCCTGATGCTCCCACGTCCAGGCTTCGTTGCGCTGATAATCGTCGAAGGCTTCAAAAGTACTGACCAGCATGCCAGCCGCGCCCGAAGGCCGCAGTCGCGCATCCACTTCGTACAAAATGCCGGACGACGTACGGGTGCTGAACAGATGCATGATGCGCTGCGCCAGCCGCAGGTAAAACTGCCGTCCGTCTATGCTGCGCTCGCCCTGCGTGACGGCTTCCATCGGGCAGTCGTGCAGGAAAACCAGATCGAGATCGGAGCTGTAGCCCAGTTCCCATCCGCCCAGCTTGCCATAGCCCAATACCGTGAAGCCCCGTTCGTGTTCATGCACAAGGTGCGACGGTCGGCCATAGCGCTGCACCATCATATTCCATGCCTGCTGCACCACCGATTCGATAATGGCCTCGGCCAGCCAGGTTAAGTGATCGCTCACTTTCATCACCGGCAACGTGCCCGCAATATCCGCCGCCGCGATGCGTAATAACTGTGCCTGTTTAAACTGGCGTAATGCTTCAAGCTGCTGCTCTTCATCATCCGCAGGAATGCGCATCAGGTACTGACGCAGCTCATCCCGGTAGGCATCCGTAGCGGTTGGCTGATAGAGCGTGGCGGGATCAAGCAGCTCATCCAGTAACAGCGGATAACGTGCCAGCTGGCTGGCCACCATCGGTGAGGCTGCGCAAAGACGAATCAGGTGACGCAACGCGCCGTGATACTCGGTGAGCAGCTCAAGGTAGGTACTGCGGGTCAGAACGCTCAGCAGCAACGGCGCCAGGCGACTGAAGGTCACCGCGGCATCGCTGCGTGAACAGACTTCACTCAGCAGTTGAGGCATCAGCTGATCCAGCGCCTGACGGCCGCGCGGGCCGATAGTGCGGTGACCGATATCCTGGCGAAACGCTTCCAGCGCCTGATTAAGAGCATGACACTGCGTGGTATCCAGTTGTGGCACCAGCGGGGCCAGCTCAGTGTCCTCCAGGCTGTCGTGCCACAGCATGTTAAAGTCGGCCAGTTCGGGGCGATCGCCCACATCCGGCGTATCCTCACCGATTAACTCATCGAAGATGGCACGCACGGCGGCCATATGCGTTTCCAGCCGGGCGCTCAGCGCAGCCCAGTCATCACAGCCCATCGCCCACGCCAGCCGGGCGCGGGGTAACGCCTCTTCCGGCAGCGTTTGCGTTTGTTCGTCCGCCAGACTTTGCAACAGGTTTTCCAGCCGACGCAGAAACAGATAAGCCGCGCGCAATGCCGCAACCTGCTCGGGTGGCAGTAAGGCCAGAGATTCAATAGCAGACAGCGTAGGTATCAAGGCCCGGAGCTGAAGCGAGCGCTCACGTCCGCCACGAATCAACTGAAAAACCTGCACGATAAATTCTGTTTCGCGAATCCCGCCCGCGCCCAGTTTGATGTTGTTTTTCAGCCCGCGGCGACGCACTTCACGCGCGATCATCGCTTTCATATTGCGTAACGACTGGATGACGCTGAAATCGATGTAGCGGCGATAAACAAAGGGCCGCAGCATCTGCTGCAGTTCCTGGCTCCAGCGATCCTGCTCATCGCCCATCAGCCGCGCCTTCACCATGGCGTAGCGCTCCCAGTCGCGGCCCTGCTCCTGGTAATAATCTTCCAGGGCGGCAAAGCTCATGACCAGCGGCCCGCTGTCGCCAAACGGGCGCAGGCGCATATCGACCCGGTAAACAAAGCCGTCGGCCGTGGGCTGATCGAGTACTTTGATCAGGCGCTGGCCCATGCGGGTAAAAAACTGCGCATTGTCGAGTTCGCGGCGACCACCGCGCGTGGTGCCGTTTTCCGGCCAGGCAAAAATCAGATCGATATCGGAGGAGAAATTCAGCTCGCCGCCGCCCAGCTTGCCCATTCCGAGGATCAGCAGCGGCTGTGGTTCGCCCGCGGCATTGCAAGGCGTGCCGAATTCGCGACAGCAGTCCTGATAAACCCAGTGGCGCGCGGCGTCGATCAGCACCTCGGCTAATACGCTCAGCTGCTGCAGCGTCTGCTCTGTCGTGGCAAGCTGCAAGCACTGCATCCAGGCAATGCGAACCAGCATGCGACGGCGAAACAGGCGCAGCACGCGCATCAGGCTGGCTTCACTGTCCACTGCCGCCATGTCTCTGCCCAGCCACTGCGTATACTGCTGCCACTCGTCGGCCACGGGTGACTGTGCGGCAATCTCCTGCCACCAGTGCGGATTCTGCTGCAGGTTATCCAGCACAAAGTCGCTGAAGGCCAGACCGGCAAGCTGCGCCTCGCTGAGAGCGGTATCCGCAAGACCGAGCTGTTCAACTGCCCGCGCGGCCTGGGTGCGCAATACGGTGGGTAAGGATGGCAACATGTTCTCTCCCTGATAGCGTGCTGTATGACTTAGCGTGGCGAACCGCTGGTTAACCAAAAGGGTGACTGTTTCATCGCCTGCGCCGTTAACCAGTCCAGGCTGGCGTGCTGCTGTTCCCTGATTGCGCGCTGCAGCTGCTGCCACGGCGCCAGCCAGTCGTGAACGGCATCCGGCGAGTAAGCGCCCGCCAGCAAATGCACCGCCAGCAGCTGTCGATCCAGACGCGTGGCCTTGTCCTGATACTCATTCACCTGATGGACGGTGCTGAAGGTTTCTTTCAGATCGGCATTGATGCGGCCCAGCATGATATCGCCAAAGCGTTTAAAGGAACCGTTGAGCTTGGTTTGCCCCTTTTCATCAATCCACTGCCGCCAATGGGCCTCGGCTAACCAGTGAGTAAGTGCTAACTGGGCCTCTACCGAGAGAGCCGAAAAACAGAAGCTGTCGGCATCGACATCTTCATTTAGCAGCGTTTCTTCCAGCGTGGTCAGCTTCTGACGCAGCTCGCTACTGGCCTTGCGCGGGACTACCGCCCCAAACAGCGCAAACGCCTGACGCAGAACATCCAGCGCCTCACGAACCGCTTCTCTGGCGCGCTTATTGCCACGCAGCCACACTTCTTCATGATATTGCCAGTGGTGAAGGCCTGCCGCCATGGCCGCCGTCATGCCCTCTTCCACCGTGGCTTTCGCCCCGGCTTTTAACAGCGGAAAGGCGGTTACCTCACGCGAGGGATTACCTTTGGCTAACTGATAGCCGCGCGCCGCCTTGCTCAGGCTGCCCATCCGCAGGTCGCCCACGGCCACTAACTGCTGAGCAAACGTCAGCAACTCGCTGCGCTGGCCACCTTTTAGCTCAAGCTCAACCTCTGACAAAGGTTCGCTCAACTCTCCCGCCGTCACGTCGCCCTGATCGCAGGCAATTTCTATTTCACTACTGCCCGCCGTGACTACCCAGATCTCTCGTTCAAAATGGGTACTGAACAGCGGCTGCAGGCGCTGCTGTAGCGCTGCTACATCCGTTCCTTCCGGCCAGATGTCTGCGGGCAGACGGCTGATGTCCAGCGTTGGCTCAGTGAGGTCAACGTTGTATTCACCGCGCTGATGTAGCCCACCCAGCGTTTTGCCGGCGGTTTTCAGCGTCATTTCGTAGCGTTGATCAACGCCCCGAATGCGCAATCCCATATTCCAACGACGTAACTGATTATCGTCGGTTTCAAAATAGATATTGGTCAGCTGACGGGCAGCCTGGTGCTGATGCGGAAACGCCGCCAGCCGTTCTGCCAGTTTCCCGGCAGCATTGGGTTTAGCAATGAACTTAAGTTCGATTTCGATGGTCATATTTTTTTATTCACTAACGCCGCTGGCACTTAAGGATATATTCCCTGCCTGTTTAAGGTTATCTTCTGCTGCATCCACTGAGCTGAAGGTTAGGGTTTTCAGGCGAAGAGTAATGCACAGAAGCCGGACTGTCTCTGCTTTCTTTGTGCTTTCGCTACCCTTTTCGCACTGTCATGAGACCAGGATAGTTCTCATTCAGATTTACGTGAAGCCTCTACAGACTGTGCCGGTAAATTATCTTTAATTTTTAAGCAAACGAAATCTAATGAAAAAAATCACACTCGCTGGAATCACTTTGCTGGCCCTCAGCACCCTTGCACCTGCTCACGCCGATGAAAAACGTTACGTTTCTGACGAATTATCCACCTGGGTTCGTAGCGGTCCCGGCGACCAGTTTCGCCTGCTGGGCAAGCTGAATGCGGGTGAACAGGTACAGCTGCTGCAGACCAATGATGCCACCAAATATGGCCAGGTACGCGATGCCGAAGGCCGCACCGTCTGGATCCCCCTGTCGCAGCTGAGTGAAAATCCCAGCCTGCGCACCCGGGTACCGCAGCTGGAACAACAGGTTAAAGACCTGACCGCCAAGTTAGCCAATATTGATAACAGCTGGAATCAGCGCACCGCCGAAATGCAGAATAAAGTGGCCAGCAGCGACAGCGTGATCAACGGCTTAAAAGAGCAAAATCAGAAGCTGAAAAACGAACTGATCGTGGCGCAGAAGAAAGTCAGCGCCGCTAACGTTCAACTGGATGACAAACAGCGTACGATCATCATGCAGTGGTTTATGTATGGTGGCGGCGTGCTAGGCGTCGGCCTGCTGCTTGGGCTACTGTTGCCGCACATGGTGCCGCGCCGTAAGAAAAACGATCGCTGGATGAACTAGTTTTACCACCGCTCGCTATCAGGGGATCGTAAGATGCCCCTTTTGGCCTGTCTGCAATATGTCGAATTTGTGCAACAATAGAGTTTGTGCCCGTCTGGATTCAGGTGCCGGAAGCCCACAGACGCGCAGATCACTTATTTATCTCTGGAGTTGTGCGTGAAGACGTTTCTTGTTGGCGGTGCAGTGCGCGATGCGCTGTTGAAGTTGCCGGTTAAAGACAAAGACTGGGTGGTGGTAGGCGCGACCCCGGAAGCCATGCTGGAACAAGGCTACCAGCAGGTCGGCCGCGATTTCCCCGTGTTTCTGCATCCCGACAGCCGGGAAGAGTATGCGCTGGCGCGTACCGAACGGAAGAACGGCAAAGGCTACACCGGGTTCACGACCTGGTCGGCGCCAGACGTCACGCTGGAGCAGGATTTACAGCGCCGCGATTTGACGATTAACGCCATTGCCCGCGACGATCAAGGCGAGCTTTACGATCCCTACCACGGACAAAAGGATATTGCCGACCGGCAGCTGCGCCACGTTTCCGATGCCTTTAGTGAAGATCCCCTGCGCGTCCTGCGCGTCGCGCGTTTTGCCGCGCGCTTCGCCCACCTTAATTTTCGTATTGCCGACGAAACGCAGGCGCTGATGCGACAAATGGCAGAGAGCGGCGAGCTGGCCGATCTCACGGCCGAACGCGTCTGGAAAGAGACGGAAAAAGCTCTGTCCTCCCATAATCCCCAGGTTTACTTCCAGGTACTGCGCGACTGCGGCGCATTGCAGGGACTGTTTCCGGAAAT
>Ga0157371_10005459_pt1 | contig 10718 bp, 4 predicted proteins | sample C45metaG_FD_113462 | JGI IMG/M metagenome (GOLD analysis project Ga0157371, IMG submission 113462) | Corn rhizosphere microbial communities from Kellogg Biological Station, Michigan, USA - C4-5 metaG | ecosystem: Host-associated > Plants > Roots > Rhizosphere > Soil | place: USA: Michigan... | reverse complement strand
ATGACGGTTCCATATTCCAACAGGTCGGCTAATGGCAGCTGTACTGCGACGTTGGTCTTAGTAGAGCTGTGGTTCTGAGTGTGCAGGTTGTATTGGATGCGGTCTGTTGGGTCGGCAGTGTGGTTAGCGGCGGGTTTGCTGCTTTTGCTCAGGTTAATCGCGTCAACAGTCAGCGTAACGTTGGCGTTACAGCTGTTACTCTCGATCCAAACGGTCGAGTTATAAGGGCAGGGGAGACAGCGGGCATCGTCTTTAGACAGTGCCGAATTGTATGAGCACTGATCTGTAGGCGACGCAGCAACGCTTTGTTCAGGCGGGCTTATCAGGGCAAACACCTGAACCATGACAGCGAGCAAGGTGAAGATAAGGCCAAGGCGTCTCATTGCCTGTTCCTTACTCAACCTCCGTGCGTAGAATCCGAGTTGTCCAACTAATGCCGGGCTAAATGGCAAGCTGGAAACTAACTTGCGGAACATTTTTGTTTTCTCCTTACGCTTAAATTTAGCATAAAAAATATGTTCAATTCAATAGGTTGAACGCTCACAGATTAAACGGTATAATTAAAAGGTTCTGTAAAAGTTATTCTGACGAGGGGACTTATGGCTAAACAAAAACAGTCTGCGGCCGAGGCGTCTACTTATGATGCTAGCCAAATTCAGGTGCTCGAGGGTCTTGAGCCGGTTCGTAAGCGACCAGGTATGTATATTGGTAGCACCGGCTATGACGGTGTTCATCACCTTATTAAAGAAATTGCCGACAACTGTGTCGACGAAGCAATTGCTGGTTATGGTACCAAGGTAGAGATTACGATTCTTGCCGATGGTGGCATTACGGTGACTGACGATGGACGAGGTATTCCAGTCGACAAGCACCCGAAGACTGGCAAGAGCACGCTTGAGACGGTCCTAACTGTGCTGCACGCCGGTGGTAAGTTTGGCGGTGGTGGATACAAAGTATCGTCCGGTTTGCACGGTGTGGGTTCCAGTGTGGTGAACGCGCTCAGTACGCGCTTTATTGCTGAGGTTTCGCACGATGGTGAACTATATCGCGTTGAATTCGAGCGCGGTGCCACGAGCGTGCCCTTCAAGAAAGTCGGCAAGACTGACATGCCGCGCGGTACTCGTATTACGTTTTATCCAGACCCAACTATCTTTAAAGAGGGCATCGCTTTCGATTACAAGTGGGTAGTCGACTACCTACGTCATCAGGCGTATCTAACAAAAGGCCTGTACGGCGCAGTCACTGACGAACGAACCGGTGAGCGTTACGCCTTTTACTTTGATGGTGGTATTAAGTCATATGTAAAACACCTCAACAATGGTAAAGAAGTCGTCAGCGACGAAATTTTCTACGTTGAGAAGCAAGTCGAAGACTGCATGATCGAAGTGGCCATCCAGTACAACGACAGCTACGTCGAAACCGTGAAGGCCTTTGCCAACAACGTCTTCAACCCAGAAGGTGGTACGCACCTTGTTGGTTTCCGGGCCGCTATGACTCGCGTCATCAATGAATACGCGCGTAAGAACAGCTTGCTGAAGGAAAAGGAAGAGAACCTAACCGGTGATGATATCCGCGAAGGTTTGACTGCTGTCATCCTGGTGAAGCTGCCAGACCCACAGTTTGAAGGTCAGACCAAGAACAAGCTTGGTAACCCAGAGATGCGCCGTTACGTCGAGCAGGTGATGAACGAATACTTTGCGTACTTCCTGGACGAGAATCCAAACATCGCCAAGAAGATCATCGGCAAGGCTACGCTGGCCGCTCGTGCTCGCAAAGCCGCTCGCGCCGCTCGCGAGAACGTTATCCGCAAGGGTGTCCTCGATGGTGCAAGCATGCCAGGTAAACTGGCCGACTGTTCTTCCAAGGACCCAGCAACTTCCGAAATCTACCTGGTGGAGGGTGACTCAGCCGGTGGTTCGGCCAAGACTGGCCGCGACAGCAAAACGCAGGCTATCCTTCCGCTCCGTGGTAAGGTCCTGAACGTCGAGCGTGCTCGCTTGGACAAGATGCTGAACAACAACGAAATCGTCAGCCTGGTCAAAGCACTGGGCGTTGGCATCGAAGACAGCTTCAGTATCGACACACTGCGCTACCACCGCATCATTATCATGACCGACGCCGACGTCGACGGTAGCCACATCGCCACGCTGTTGATGACATTCTTCTTCCGCTACATGAAGGAAGTTGTCGATGGCGGTCACGTCTATTTGGCCAAGCCGCCGCTCTTTGAGCTGGTGAAGGCTGGCCGCAAGAGCAGCGTCTTTATCTATGACGAAGATGAGCTCGAGAAAGTCTTAGACGCAACTATCGCTAAGCGCAAAGAAGAAGGCACGAAGGTTGATACTTCGGCTGAACGTTTCCGCCAGGCTGGCTTTATCGAACAGAAGCGCTACAAGGGTCTTGGTGAAATGGACGCTGAGCAACTGTTCGAAACCACCATGAATCCAGAGAAGCGAGTGCTTGTGCAGGTTAGGGTCCAGGACGCTGAGAAGGCCGACGCCATCTTTAACAAGCTGATGGGCACCGAAGTTGAGCCTCGCAAGAACTTCATTCAGGCAAACGCTAAATTCGTAAAAGATTTGGACATTTAATATGGACACAGATAACACGACACCAATCCCTGAAGAGCCGATCGATAACGCTATCGATAGCCCCCGCATGGAGAACCGACCAGCCGTCGAAGTGATTGACGGGGGTGACCACTCGCGCTTGGTTGAGCTGCGCACCGTTGAGAACGTCATGGAGGACAACTACCTCCGTTACTCAATGAGCGTGATCATCGACCGCGCGCTGCCTGACGTCCGTGACGGCCTCAAGCCAGTGCATCGTCGTATCCTGTACAGCATGAACGAAGACGGCTTGCGTTCGACATCACGTCACCGCAAGTCTGCAAACGTCGTCGGTGCAGTGATGGGTAAGTACCACCCGCACGGTGACAGCTCTATTTATGACTCGATGGTCCGTTTGGCGCAGCCATGGGCGACGCGCTATCTATTGGTGAACGGCCAGGGTAACTTCGGTAGCATGGACGGAGATCCACCAGCTGCCATGCGTTACACTGAGGCTAAACTACACCGTTTGGCCGACGAGTTGTTGCAGGACATCGACAAAGAGACCGTCGATTTCCGCGACACCTATGATGGTGAGAATAAAGAGCCTTCAGTCTTGCCGGCTAAGTTGCCAAACTTGCTGTTGAACGGTCAGCTGGGCATTGCCGTGGGTATGGCCACCAATATTCCGCCGCACAACCTTGGCGAAATCGTGGACGCGACAGTCTATAAGATTGATCACCCTGAGGCATCCTTGGATGAGTTGCTGCAATTCGTGAAAGGTCCAGACTTCCCAACGGGCGGTGTTCTGTATGGCGCCGATAGCTTGCGCACTGCCTACGCTACTGGTCGCGGCGGTATCGTAACTCGTGGTGTAGCCGAAATTGTCGAGGGCAAGAAGGGCCGCTTCCAGATCGTCATTACCGAAATCCCTTATGCGCTCAACAAGGAAAGCTTGGTCATTAAGATCGCTGACCTCGTTAACGAAAAGAAGATCGTCGGTATCAGCGACATCCGTGACGAATCGGCTCGCGGTAATGTCCGTATCGTCATCGACCTCAAGAAGGATGCATATCCAAAGAAGCTGCTCAACCAGCTCTATAAGATGACAGCGTTGCAAACCAGCTTCCACTTCAACATGATGGCGCTGGTAGATGGCATTCAGCCGCGCGTCTTGGGTCTGCAAGACATTTTGGGCGAACACATTAAGCACCGTCAGGTAGTGGTTCGTCGTCGCACAGAATACGAACTGCGCAAGGCAAATGAGCGCGCTCACATCCTTGAAGGTTTGAAGATTGCGCTGGATAACATCGACGAAGTCATTAGCACCATTCGTGCTAGCCAGACTACCGATGAAGCACATGCCAACCTGATGAAGAAGTTCAGCCTCAGCGATATTCAGGCGCGTGCCATTTTGGCCATGCAGCTTCGTACGCTGGCTGGATTGGAACGCCAGAAGATTGAGGATGAACTGGCTGCTCTGCGCAAGCTCATTGTCGAACTCGAAAGCATCCTGGCAGATGAGCAGAAAATCCTCAACATCATTAAGGACGAAATGCTCGAACTTAAGAAGCAATACGCCGACGAACGCCGTACCAAGGTGATCGGCCAAGAGCTGGGTAAGTTCAGCGATGAAGAGCTGATCCCAGATGAACAAGTTGTCGTAACCATTACAACGGAAAATTACATTAAGCGCTCACTCGTTAGCGAGTATCGCCGCCAGAACAGAGGCGGTAAGGGCAAACGTGGCATGACAACCAAGGAAGAAGATGTCATCGATAAGCTGGTGACTGCCAGTACGCACGATTGGCTCTTGCTCTTTACCAACAAGGGTCGCGTCTTCCGCCTGAAGGTCCACGAAGTCCCAGCCAGTGGCCTGACTGCCAAGGGCGTAGCGGTGGTCAACCTGATCCAGCTGCAGCCAGAAGAGCATGTCACGTCGATGATTAAGCTCGACAAGGCGCACGACGACAAGGGTTACCTCTTTATGACAACCACACATGGTACCGTCAAGAAGACGCCAGTGGGTGACTACAGCAACATTCGCACCTCTGGCTTGATCGCAATCAAGCTGGACGATGGTGACGAGCTGCGTTGGATTCACCTCAGTAGCGGTAACGACGAGGTGATCATCTCGACGGCATTCGGTCAGGCTATCCGCTTTAGCGAGAAGGACGCGCGCTCTATGGGCCGATCTGCTCGCGGTGTGCGTGGTATCCGCCTGCGCCCAGGTGATCGCGTTGTCGGTGTTGACCTTGTAGATGAGGATCGCCAATTGTTAGTCCTGAGTAATAAGGGCTACGGTAAGCTGACTAAGGTAGCGAACTTCCCAGCGCACAAGCGTGGCGGCGTCGGTATCAAGGCGGCGGTCGTTAACACAAAGACGGGCGACCTCGTATCGGTTCACTCGATCTCGCCTGAGATGCCAGAGATCCTGGTGATCTCGACCAAGGGCCAGGCCATTCGCATCGGGCTCAAGGACATCCCAGTACTCGGTCGTACCACCCAGGGTGTACGTGTTATGCGCCTCAATGGCGATGATGGCGTCGCATCTGTTGGTCTGGTAGCCGAAACCGTTGCCGAGGAGCTTGCCGGCGGTGAAGACGTCGAAGAAGAAACAGGCGTAGTAGCGTAAAGTACGCTACAATTAGAACCATAAGAACAACAAACGTATGCATATAGAACTTTCCAGCTACATTGTCGCACCGCTTGCAGCTTGGATTCTGGCTCAGGTATTGAAGTACCTGGGCCAGGCCTACAAGGCTAGCTCCTTTAAAGACCTGTCCTTTCTATATAAGTCGGGTAACATGCCGAGCTCGCACTCGGCTCTTATGCTGTCGCTGTTGACCGTTATCGGCTTCCGCGACGGCACCGGCTCTGCGTTGTTCGCAGTGGTCTTGGTATTATCGATGATCGTCCTCTATGACGCCGTAAACGTGCGGCGTTCTGTAGGCGAGCAGGGTCCAGTGATCGTAGAGCTGGCCCAAAAGGCTGGTATAAAGCAGCACATCCACTTGGCCATGGGCCACCGTATATCAGAGGTCACCGTAGGTGGGGCCCTCGGTATTTTGACTGCGGTCGTAGTGTTGCAATTTATGTAACACTTTTGGCCAGCTAAAGTGTTGACGTAGAGGTCGTATTGAGGTAAGATCAATATCAGTCTGCTTGACACGGTAAAGTGTCATGGGAGTTGGACAAGGACATTAACAGTTTAGTAGTGCAAATCAACGTCAGTTTTTTTGAGCGAATGTTTTTGTAAAAACATTCTTTAATGGAGAGTTTGATCCTGGCTCAGAATGAACGCTGGCGGCGTGCCTAATACATGCAAGTCGTGCGGCAGCGAACCCTTCGGGGTGTCGGCGAGCGGCGGACGGCTGAGTAACGCGTAGGAATCTACCCCAAAGTGAGGGATAAGCTCGAGAAATCGAGTCTAATACCGCATGTGGTCTTCGGATTAAAGAATTTATTCGCTTTGGGAAGAGCCTGCGTAAGATTAGCTAGTTGGTGAGGTAATGGCTCACCAAGGCGACGATCTTTAGCTGGTCTGAGAGGATGACCAGCCAGACTGGAACTGAGACACGGTCCAGACTCCTACGGGAGGCAGCAGTAAGGAATCTTCCACAATGGGCGAAAGCCTGATGGAGCAACGCCGCGTGCAGGATGAAGGCCCTCGGGTCGTAAACTGCTTTTATAAGTGAGGAATATGACGGTAACTTATGAATAAGGATCGGCTAACTCCGTGCCAGCAGCCGCGGTCATACGGAGGATCCAAGCGTTATTCGGAGTGACTGGGCGTAAAGAGTTGCGTAGGGGGTTTGTTAAGCGAATAGTGAAATCTTGTGGCTCAACCATAAGGCTATTATTCGAACTGGCAGACTTGAGAATATGAGAGGTAGATGGAATTTCTAGTGTAGGAGTGAAATCCGTAGATATTAGAAGGAACACCAATGGCGTAGGCAGTCTACTGGCATATTTCTGACCCTGAGGCACGAAAGCGTGGGGAGCGAACCGGATTAGATACCCGGGTAGTCCACGCCGTAAACTATGGATGCTAGTTGTTGGCCGTATCGACCCGGTCAGTAACGAAGCTAACGCGTTAAGCATCCCGCCTGGGGAGTACGGTCGCAAGATTAAAACTCAAAGGAATTGACGGGGACCCGCACAAGCGGTGGAGCGTGTTGTTTAATTCGAGGCTAAGCGAAGAACCTTACCAGGGTTTGACATCCTTGGAATTTCTGTGAAAGCAGAGAGTGCCTTCGGGAACCAAGTGACAGGTGTTGCATGGCCGTCGTCAGCTCGTGTCGTGAGATGTTTGGTTAAGTCCATCAACGAGCGCAACCCTTATGAATAGTTGGATTTTTCTATTCAGACTGCCCCGGTAACGGGGAGGAAGGGGGGGATGATGTCAGGTCTGTATTACCCTTACATCCTGGGCTACAAACGCGCTACAATGGCCGGTACAAAGGGCTGCTAAGTCGCGAGACGGAGCAAATCCCATCAAAGCCGGTCCCAGTTCGGATTGCAGGCTGAAACTCGCCTGCATGAAGCCGGAATCGCTAGTAATCGCAGGTCAGCACACTGCGGTGAATACGTTCCCGGGTCTTGTACACACCGCCCGTCAAACCATGAAAGTCACCAACACCCGAAGTCCTAACTCGTTTAGGCCTAAGGTGGGGGGGATGATTGGGGTTAAGTCGTAACAAGGTATCCGTACCGGAAGGTGCGGATGGATTACCTCCTTTCTAGGGAGTTCTATGCCAACATATCGAGTAATCATATGTTGAGCTAGGTCGGTCCCATTTATTTTGCTGGATCTACAAAATAATATCTCTTTCTCTTCGGAGTAAGATGGGACTTAGATTCACCTTACTGACGTTGATTGCACTACCATACTGTTAATGAAAACGCCTTCCGATTTCCGGGAGGCGTTTTGCTTGCCCTAACAGATCAAACGAACCAGAAAAGTTGTCACAATTACTTGCCCAAAAGGCCATTTTTGGGTAGAATACAGATTGTCCATAGTGGAAGTCACATGGGGCATTAGCTCAGTTGGCTAGAGCACCTGCTTTGCAAGCAGGGGGTCCAGGGTTCGAGTCCCTGATGCTCCACCAGGTTGTGCTACGAAGCAAGAAGCTTGGTGGCAAGACCTGGTGCGAGACGGCACCACTTCCACGCATGGGCTTGTAGCTCAGTTGGTTAGAGCGCGTCACTGATAATGACGAGGTCCCAGGTTCAAGTCCTGGCAAGCCCACCATGAATTTATCAAAAGAGTAGTCCTGCGAGACTACTTTTTTGTTTGCCGTGGGCTGCCGCATGATCGCGGCAGCGCCACAGCGCGTCGTCATAACAGGCTGATCCCGTACTGTGACAGCTTGAGCTTGAGGGCGGCATAGCCCTCTTGGCCGGCCGGGGTCCGACGGTATGCGTACCTGGCGGGCCGGCCGCCACCCGAACGTGTAGTTTCGGGTATCTCGTGACGCGTGAGCCAGCCCAGCTCAACGAGGTTGTTGAGCACCTTTGAGTAGTTGCCGAGGCCGATATCTGCGGCCACCAACGCCTCGACGTGCCCGCTGCGGAATTCGCTGAGCGGCCGCAAAGGCCGTCCGAAGATCACCTGGATGACTATTAGCGTCCTCGGAAGGGATAGCTGTGACATCTGTTGCTCCGCTCGCTCGTAGGGCTAAACGACCCCCAAAGTATACGCCATTAATACCTCAGATAGAAAAACAAAAATTACACTTGTCATATGGGGAGAGTTCGGCTATACTAAATTTAGTAAGCGAACGTTTTCTGTGTGATTGAAAACCTCTGGCATTTGTCGCGTGGACTGCGGTGAGTGTAACAGAGGTATTTTTGTTGCCGAAAGTACATCAAAAATGTCCTTTACACAGTAGTCACTCTCCTGATAAGATGATGACACTTGAGGCCAGACAATAGTATAACCCTGTGGGTTGTGCTGCTGTGTGAACTCAAATGAAGTGGAGTTCCCGTATATTAACAATTTGGTTGATGATAAAGGACGACGGTTAGTTGGAAACAACTTTACGCCCCTAACGCGTAAAAGTGATATGTACCAACTACTAGTCGACCAATGCATAAAAAGTTACTCAAGGGCACTAAGTGGATGCCTTGACATAGAATACCGATGAAGGACGTGGAAGACTGCGATAAGTTTCGGGGAGCTGTCATACAAGCTTTGATCCGGAAATTTCCGAATGGGGGAACCCAGCTAGAGTCATGTCTAGTTACCGTTACCTGAATATATAGGGTAATTGAGAGGGAACCTGCTGAACTGAAACATCTTAGTAGGCAGAGGAAGAGAAAGTAAATAACGATTCCCAAAGTAGTGGCGAGCGAAATGGGAAGAGCCCAAACCTTTATAGTTTTTGCCTGTTAATTCAGGCAAATAAGTTGACAGACGAATGCTATTAAGGGGTTGTGAGTTAACAAATGACCATGAAAGAGTCCTCGATTTTATCGAGTCCTCTTTCTTGCGAAGAGAGCCTGTCAGCACTCTGTAAGGTAAGAAATCGGCTTTGCTAGCAGAATAATTTGGAAAGATTAGCCAAAGACTGTGACAGCCAGGTACGCGAAAGCGAAGCTGACCTTATATTTGTTTTCTCGAGTAGGGCGGGGCACGAGAAACCCTGTCTGAATCTGGGAGGACCACCTCCCAAGGCTAAACATATTCTATGATCGATAGTGAACAAGTACCGCGAGGGAAAGGTGAAAAGAACCCCGGGAGGGGAGTGAAATAGATCCTGAAACTTAGTGCCTACAAGGAGTCGGAGCCGACTTGTTCGGTGACGGCGTGCTTTTTGTAGAACGATCCAGCGAGTTAATTTGCAGTGCAAGCTTAAGCCATTTGGCGGAGGCATAGTGAAAGCGAGCCTGAATAGGGCGATTTAGTACTGCGGATTAGACCCGAAACCGGGTGACCTAACCATGGCCAGGCTGAAGCGCAGGTAATACTGCGTGGAGGGCCGCACCGTAGAGCGTTGTAAAGCTCCCGGATGAGCTGTGGTTAGCGGTGAAATGCCAATCGAACCCGGAGATAGCTGGTTCTCCTCGAAATAGCTTTAGGGCTAGCGTCGCGTGGTAGCAATTGGGGGTAGAGCTCTGTAAAGGACTGGGGCTGGCAACGGTACCCACCCTTAACAAACTACGAATACCATTTGTGGAATCGCGGCAGTTAGAACGTCGGGGCTAAGCTCGGCGCTCGAAAGGGAAACAGCCCAGACCATCATCTAAGGTCCCTAAGTCTACACTCAGTGGGAAACAAGGTGAGATTTCTTAAACAGCGAGGATGTTGGCTTAGAAGCAGCCATTCATTTAAAGAGTGCGTAACAGCTCACTCGTCAAGAGATCTTGCGTGGAAAATGTAACGGGGCTAAAGTGTAGCACCGAAGATATGGATTTGTACTTTTAGTACAAGTGGTAGAGGAGCGTTCCTATCTGCTGTGAAGCTGAACCGTAAGGTTTGGTGGAGCGTTAGGAAGTGAGAATGCTGGAATGAGTAACTTCAAGACAGGTGAGAATCCTGTCGGCCGAAAGAGCAAGGTTTCCTGAGCCATGGTAATCATCTCAGGGTTAGTCGGGCCTAAGCCGAGGCGCATAGCGTAGGCGATGGACAACGGATTAATATTTCCGTACCGGTAATACTTTGTACAACATGCACGGCATGGTAGCTTGAGCGGACTCATGGTTATGTCCGTCTAAGTGTCTAGCCTTCGGGTGAAGCACGAATGCGAGTACCCCTCGAGGGTGCGAGTCGAGTGAGCCAAGCTGGCTAGAAAAGATGTTGTACGCGTGGGTATTGCCGCCCGTACCGCAAACCAACACAGGTGCTCAGGTCGAGTAGACCAAGGCTTACGAGAGAACCTTCGTTAAGGAACTCGGCAATACAGCGACCGTAACTTCGGGATAAGGTCTGCCTGGGTATGCCGCATTGTTTCTAAGAGAAGAAGACAATTTATGCGATGTCAAAGTTGAGAAGAAAGTCTCTTTAGAGATAATGCGGCATATCTGGGCCGCAGCTAAGGAGCCCATGCGACTGTTTATCAAAAACACAGGTCTGTGCTAAATCGAAAGATGATGTATACGGACTGACGCCTGCCCGGTGCTGGAAGGTTAAGTGGAGGGGTGCAAGCTCTGAAATGAAGCCCCAGT
>Ga0157371_10005458_pt1 | contig 10719 bp, 13 predicted proteins | sample C45metaG_FD_113462 | JGI IMG/M metagenome (GOLD analysis project Ga0157371, IMG submission 113462) | Corn rhizosphere microbial communities from Kellogg Biological Station, Michigan, USA - C4-5 metaG | ecosystem: Host-associated > Plants > Roots > Rhizosphere > Soil | place: USA: Michigan... | reverse complement strand
GTTTTATTTATTTCACACAGATTTCAACTAAGGCCATTTCAAGCCCAATTTTGCGGCGACTTTCTCATAGGCTTCCACCCCATCAAAACAGTTCTTTCCGCGTTTGGTAACGAAATGCCGTTCCATCCAGGATTTAAGTCGATCCGTTATTTCCAGAAACCGGGCCGATTTATCTGTTACAGTTCCCCGGTCCAGGTACTGGTTGCAAAAATGAGTATAATACAACAATCCATGACCGGTAATTACCAATGGTGCTGACAACTGAATAATCTCGTCTTTTCTCCATATTCCATTGTTCAGGTAAACACCTTTCTCATTTGTCAATTTCACTAGTTTTGAATGATCAAGTTCATTGGCAGTAAAATAGAAATTCAGAAATTGATGATTGACTGTAATGATCTTCACCGCTTTTTCAAAGGAGACCTTTTCAAATTTCCTGACATTTGCAGGATGTTCCCAGAACCAGCAATACACATTCAATTTCAGATCGAAGAATATAAAACTTAAAAAGTCTTTTAGATTGTCTCCCGACCAATAGCTTGTGAGTTGGGTGAATTGGTATTTTATATCCGGAGTTTCACAGTAGGTAATCGGGTTCTCAATCAACTGATCCGTTGGAGAATAATCGATATCAATGGAGATGGGCTTGGTTGTTTTGGAACAGGCTGTACAGGTAGTCGTTATTTTCACTTCCCGAATGTCATTGGTTCCAGGCCTTGGAATATAATTGAACCAAACGAAGAAATACGTGTTTTTACAGGTGCATTTTTTCTTTTTGGGATACTGGTCCTGGATCAGATCATACCAATAGTCCAGACTATCCAGTATCAAGTAGTTTTCATCGTCTTTTGTTGTCAATAACCCAACTCCCTCATCCGGCAGCAAACGAACCTGAAATTCATTCGCTCCTTTTTCGGTTGAAATATGGATTGTAATTTTCTCTTCCATTTCTTTTATCTTGCAGATCCTTTTTTATTCCATTCTTTTCTTTTTCGAAACAGTTTCCGCTCAATCAGCATGGCATCTTTCTCGGAGTCCTTTTTAGCGAGCTGCAAATTGATATTCCCCGGAGTTGTGTGGACAATCTCATGTGTTCCTGCAAAGTAGTAAAGCTCCTTCCGGTTTTGATACATGAGATCAGAATGTTTGACAGGCTCAATGTTGATCGTGTCCATTGAGAAAGAGGAAATCCGGATATTCCTGTCGAAATCAAATAAGATGGTATTGGTAGAATCAAGCGTCATTGCCGGGTTGTAAAAATATGTGATAGACCCACAATACAATTCCAGGGTATTTTTTGAATAAATCAGATTCCTCTTCTTTCTTCCCGATCGCAGATTCGACCTTTCCTGTATCAGGTGAATACTCGTGTCATTTTCCGGACCTGTCAATCCGGCGATCAACCCATACTTTCCGTCCAGGAGCATAATCCCGGTCTTATCAGAAACATTCACTTTGATTTCTGAAGCTGAAGTTATTAAATGTTGCAGGTATTTTCTGCTTACCCGACTAAACAGCAGTGTCCTTAAAAAAGTATCCACAGAAGGATTTTTACTGCCTTTAATCTCCAACTGATTTTTAGATAGCATTTGGACGGAAAATCTGGAACCGTCGGCTTGCACCAATTCCCCCGACTGGGAGAAAAGTATGAATGGAATAAACACCCATAGGCTGGTCACTAGTTTCATCATTTTGATAAGCAGATTATCCTGATCGGTTACGAGGATAAAAGTATATTATTGCGAGCAGACTTCAATCAGCCGCGGCGGAATTAGCCTCCTTTTCGCTCCGAATTATTTCACCCGTACGAACAGTACCTGCTGTCCCGATTTCTAACAACGCCAAAGTAGATTTGCAATCACTTTATCTAACAAAAGGTGGAGTACCAAAACAGAGTGAGCGCGAGTTTCGAGAGTGAGATTATTCACAAAAGGTGGAGTACCTCAGGTTTAACTTCCACTGAAGTTACCTTCGTCTTCAAGCGCTATGCGCTCTCTTCTATGCTTAAACTACGCTTAATGTATGAAGTACCTATGCTTTATCCATAAGTGATCTATTTCGTACTTACTTTCATTTTTCACTAAACTTAATTAAAACTCCGTCTGAATTCCAGCGGTGAGAGGTTTGTTTTGGATTTGAAGAGCTTACTGAAGGATTGCGGGTATTCGAAGCCCAACCCGTAAGCAATTTCCGTTACGGATAAGTTCGTGATCGACAATTTCTCTTTTGCCTTTTCGATGAGCTTATCGTGGATGTGCTGTTGGGCATTTTGCCCGGTCAGCGAACGAAGCATATCACTCAGATAACTGGGAGAAATAGCCAGTTTATCTGAAAGGTACTGAACGGTTGGGAGTCCTTGCCTAGCCGAGGTTTCATTCTCAAAATATTCTTCCAATACTTCTTCGAGTTTCTGCAACAGGTCGTTATTCACCGCTTTACGTGTAATAAACTGGCGCTTGTAAAAGCGATTTGCGTAATTTAAGAGTAATTCGATCTGTGAAATGATCACATCCTGGCTAAAATCGTCGATCCGGCTGTCGAGCTCCTCTTCGATATTGCGGAAGATCGTGTCGATGATTTCCTTTTCCTTATCGGATAAATGCAGCGCTTCGTTGATGGAATAAGAGAAAAAGCCGTATTGCTTGATCTTTTTGGCCAGCGGATAATTCCAGAGAAAATCGGGGTGAATCAATAAGGTATATTGTGAACATTCTCCCGGGTTGGTACCGGATTGATTCCCGATAATCTGGTTGGGCGAGGCAAAGAGCAGGCCTCCGCCATTGAAATCATAGTAAGTTTGTCCGTAACGGATCTTGCCGCTCATCTGACGTTTTAGGGATATTTTATAAAAATTCAATGCATGCGACTGCGGAAAATTTCCGCTCACGGTCTGGCTCTTGTCTGAATTGATAAACCCGATCAGAGGATGCTGCGGGTCAGGCAATCCGAAACTATGAAATGCTTCCGACAAGGTTTTGAAGCGATGATGTGTGATCTCGTCTTTTTTCATATGGAAATTTAAGCAGGAATAGCCGGATAAACAATGCTTACCCGGCATTGTTCAACATTTTTATTGTACCAGGTCCTGAGCGGCGTTGGAAACATATTCCCAGGCTTCCCAGGTTTCCATCCTTTCTGCGTATGCTTTACGAACCCAAGGCAAGTTCTGACTTCCCAGGAATAAACGCAACGGAGGATTTTCCGCATCTACCGCACTAAAGATCGCTTGCGGAGTTGCTTCCGGATTTCCTCTTTCCATGTTTGTCAATTGACCGAAGAAGGATTCCTTGTACTCCTTGTAAATTTCCATTCCGGCTGCAAATTTCAATGATTCAGGACTGCCAAATTCGGTGGCATAAGCTCCCGGTTCAATAATGGTAACCTTGATCCCGAATGCTTTTACTTCTTCTGCCAAACTTTCGTGAATGGCTTCAAAAGCCCATTTGGAAGAGCAATAATACCCGATTACCGGTAGAGTAACGTGTCCGAGGTTGCTGGAAGTTCCCAGAATGTGTCCTCCTCCCTGTTTGCGCAATAAAGGAAGTGCTGCCTGGATCACTGCCAAAGGACCGTAAACGTTGGTCTCATACATGGCACGAACATCATCGATAGCAGATTCTTCAATAGTGCCTACCAGGGAATACCCGGCATTGTTGAATACGATATCCAATCGCCCGAAATGTGCATGTCCCTGCTCTACTGCGGCTTTCACCTGAGCGTGATTGGTCACGTCGAGTTCGAGTGTCAATACGTTCTCGCCGTATTTTTCTTTCAGATCGGAAATGCTGTCCAGTTTACGTGCTGTTGCTACTACCTTGTCCCCTCGCTGAAGTGCCGCTTCTGTCCATACTCGGCCGAAACCGCGTGAGGTACCTGTAATGAACCAAATTTTTGGTGTTGACGGGGTGTGTGAATTTGAATCTTGCTTGATCATTTTATTGTGTTTTAAAATTAGATAGAGCAAAGTTCCGTATGAATTTCCAGGAAGGTGTGTTCGTATTGAGGGTGTTTGTATCCAAAACAAAAAGAATGACGAATTGCGAGACCCGAATTGCAAATTTTTCCCGCAGAACACTCCACAGCGGCAGATCGCTTTACTTTAAAAAGAACGCAACTATGGAATTATATCTGCACCTTCGGTAAGTTTTTCATTTCCCACGGATTATGCGGAAAAGTCAACCGCAGAGGGCGCGGAGAACGCAAAGACGAGATTACATCTGCGCCTGCGGCACAGCTTTTAAGATGGAAACGGAAAGAGAACGAAGAACTGAATTCCTCATTCTCATTCATTCTCATCTTCATTCTGTACGATCAGTACCAATGAAACGTGACGGGTGCGAATTGATTAAATGCGATGCCGCGGTTTTCGACTTTGATGAGCAGTAAAAGGCGTTTTGAAAAAATCAAGTGCCTGCGGGAACTTGTCAGGAAAACGTCAACGAGGGTTTCTGCCAGTTTGAAATTCATTGAATCGATCTTATCCAGGATTACGACCACCCCATTCTCATCAAGTTCCATTTCATTTAAAGCCGACTGAATAGCATCCCAATTATCCCCATAGGAACCAAGGAACTTCAGTTTATTATGAAGTCCATCAAGAATAGTCTTTTTGTCGTTCCATTTGCTGCAGTCACATTCAATAACCGGATAACTCTCTTTCTTTAACCAGGCTACATCTTTTTCCAATGCGGTATAATCGCTGTATGGTTTGCAGCCTCCGTGCAACAGGATTTGAAAATCCAGTCTCGCCCAGGTTTTTTCGTTGTCTTCAAATGTGATCATTATTTACTCTTCTTATGGCAAAAAGTTCCCGGTCCTTTTCTTCACATTCAACGATATCCAAATGTTTGAACTCCTTTAACCTGTGATTTTCGTAAATCTCGATTATTTGGTACGCATTATCTGAAATTATGTTGGCTTGTACAACCATCCATTGATCGTCTACATCCTTTACCTGGATCGTTGTCATAGTGGAATATCCTTCTGACCAATGGTCTTTATTTAACTCGTATTCTTCGATATGAAAATCATCCGGCCTGTCGCGAAACCCGGGCATTGTCTTTAAACGCCCAACCGCTTTTTCGGCTTCTTCCCTGTTGGAATATATTCCGATGAATTTGGTTTCATCACATTCTCCTTTTTCGTAGGAATGTTCTAAGATAAATACTGATTTCATGTTCAGGTGTTTTATTAGATTCCCGTTTAATAATTCAATTCCATCCAGCTCTTTCCTGCTTCGAATTGATCGACAAAGCATTCCTGGAACAGGCGTTTCCTTTCATTGATTTCTACACAACTGCATGCAAAATCAAAGTCTTCTTTATTTGTAAAGCAGTAAACTGTTTCCGATTTGAAGCGCGTCCAGAAATGACTGCTGACTCCTTTCCGCTGATAACCAACTTCTTCAAAATAGAAACCGGTTTGTTGTTCGAAAGCAACTATATCGAACCCAATCCACAACGGTGTTTCCCAACGATGCAGCTGGCTTTCCTTTAACTCGTTTTTCTCTTTATATTCTTCTACCAGCTTCGGCAGATTTGCCAGGTCGGGATCAAACATTATCTGCGTATCTTCGTATTTTCCTAAAAACTCTGTCACATATTCTATTGCAGATTCTTCTTTCGGGCAAATAATCGTTTTCAGGGTAACCGGGACATCAATAATTTGGATGCAATCTTTAAAATGACTGAAATCCACATCAAAACCTTCTTCTTCGAAGCTGCTTTCGGTGATGTAATTCTCTGAAACCGGATGAAGGTTTTCAGGCCGTATCAACGTTGCTTTGTAATGATAGATGTCTAGTCCCATGGTTATTTAGTAAACAAGCGATAGCTGATTCAGGGATAAAGATAAGACTTTAGGGGCAGGATGAAAACAGAATGAGAAACAGAATGAAAAACAGAATGAGAATTGAATCTCACTTCTCATTCTGTTCTGTTATTGCTATCCGAAAACGTTTACCCCTTTTCCGGTGGTGATCAGACTGAGGAGACTTTGATTGATCAAAGCACTCCAGCCGCCGGAACAGCTTCCGTAGCATTCAAATTCAGGCACAAGTCCATGATGTGTGAATTGAAGCTGTGTTTTTCCATCCAGTTCCCTGATTTCAAAAACGAGCTGTGTTCCTGTCCATTCGTTTTTGTCGGTGAAGGAACTCAACTGGCTATCGGTTACATTCCAAACGACTTTTTTATTGGGAACCAGTTCCGCTACTTTTTGCCTGGAATAATGAATATCCAACATGCGGTAATCGAACTCATCTCCTACACGATCAGCATTGCCGGTAATTTCTCCCTGCCACCAGCCACGTACGTTGTTAATGGCATCGAATACTTCTTTCGCGGTTTGATCGACCAGGATGCTGGTTGTAAAATTTTCTGCTTTCATCGGATATTATTTAAGTAAGGCCAATTGTCCGGTGTGATACGTCAGATGCGTGGTCCGTGTTAGAATGATATTCAGTTTGTTGCGGTTCGGTTCCTTTTCAAAATCCTCAGCCGATACAGCTGTGTGTTTTTCGAACCATTCTTCGGTTTTCAAACGCTCAAACTGCGCTTTCATCACTGCGCACTGTTTTGTCCAAAAGCCACGTAATTCTGCCACCGACGGAATTTCCTGAACGGCTTTATCCGGTGATTTTAAAAAAGGTTCGTACAGTTCAGGATAAAGCTTCTCTCCCATTCCCAATAGGATCAACATGTCGTCATGGACTGCAATCAAATGGCCTAATAGGTAAACTCCCCTGTTCTTACCGGGAGCAATCTCTTTTTGTAAGGTGTCGTCACTCATTGAATCCAATAGGCCGTCCCAATTCTTCAGGGCCCCATTCCATCGGTCGAATATCATTTTTACGCTTGTTTCTGTTGCTGTCATTTCTTTGTGTTTAAGATTGTTCAGCAAATGTATGGGCAGATTACCACTTTTACAAGGTGTAAAAAAGACATTCCGAGGGGTTGATCCGGACAGACTGGTTTTTTACTTTTGTAGAAACAGTTCAACTGGTTCCGGGTGCTTAAACGCTTGAATCTCTTGAATCCAAACTTCTTTTACATGAAGCACATTACGATTCTTGTTCCAAATGGAAACGGCAACAACCTGAGCAGTATTGCCGGCGCTTACAAGATTTTCATGAAAGCCAAGGCCTATTGGGTGCAAAAGGGAAAACCGGCAGCTTTCAGCATTCAACTGGCGGGTATTTCGGATTCCGTTGATTTTTATGACGGATTGTTCTCTGTAAACCCGCACACGCATATCTCCCAAATCGGGAGAACAGACCTGATTATCATTCCATCGCTGAACCACAATTATCACCGGGCAGTTTCGGATAACCGGGCATTGATCGAATGGATCGGGAAACAGTACCAAAACGGTGCGGAAGTTGCCAGCATTTGCACCGGAGCTTTTTTACTTGCATCAGCGGGATTGCTTGACGGAAAGAGTTGTTCTACACATTGGTCTGCGACAGATGATTTCAAAGCATTATTCCCCAAAGTGAAGCTGCAGGCCGACAAACTGATAACGGATGAACACGGAATCTACACGAACGGAGGTGCTTATTCTTTCCTGAACCTGATAATTTACCTGGTTGAAAAGTATTTTGACAGGGAAACCGCTATTTTCTGTTCGAAAGTATTCCAGATAGACCCGGATCGCAATACGCAGTCGGAGTTTGCCATTTTTACGGGGCAAAAAGCACACGACGATGAAGTTATTATCCAGGCGCAAACATATATTGAGAATAACACGGGTGAAAAAATCTCTGTTGAGGAGCTTTCTTCCCGGTTCAACGTGGGAAGAAGGAATTTTGACCGCCGCTTTGTAAAAGCCACCGGGAATACACCGATTGAATATACCCAACGCGTGAAAATAGAGGCGGCCAAAAAGGCCTTTGAAAGCAACCGCAAAACGATCAGCGAAGTAATGTACGAAGTCGGCTATTCCGATGTAAAAGCGTTCAGGGAAGTTTTCCGGAAGATCACAGGTTTGTCGCCACTGGAGTATAAGAACCGGTATAACAGGGTTTAAACCGGCAGCAGGTTTTCAACCGCAGCGGTTTAAAGGGTTCAAAAAGATGAAAGAGTTCAAAAGTTTAATCCGTTCAATTTGAACATTTGAACATTTGAACATTTGAATAGTTGAATAGTTGAACATCTTAGTAATCGAAATACAAATCATCAAAATCGGTCACTTCGGATAGTTTGATCGGCTTTTTCAGCGGAATGTCTTTCCAGGTTTCCTTGAAGACCTCATCACCGCTTTCTTCGATGTTTTCATTGATGTTGACTTTTTCCTGCTGGCGTTTGGTCATAAAATTGATGCTGGTCACGCGCTCAACGATTGGTCCGTGATTTTCGCTTCCATCATACCCGATCAGGTCAAAATCATCCTTTTGATCGTAACGGAATGTATACCTCCAATAACCGTATCGGCCGTGAGCATAATGAATATACAGGTTTCCTTTGATTATTTCAAGCGAAAGTTCCGGCGGATAATACACTCCTCCGTCTTCGTTCTCGGATGAGAAGCAGTCCACGTTCTTCACTACTTGTTCGTAGCCATGTTTGCGGTTGAAAAGTACGATCAGGCCCCTGCGGTTGCGGTCGAGTTCTCCGCGGTATTCATCCGTGTAAAAATTGCTTTTATCGGTTCCCTTGATGATGAGTACCAAATCCTTGATCCCGTCTTTATTCAAATCACCATAAACCTTATCGAAGATCACGAATCCTTCGGGCAGAAAATCTGCAGGATCCTGCTTTTGTACGACAGCCGGAGCTTCTTTCTTATCTTCTGCAGGAACAGCAATGGAATTGTTTTCCTGCTTTGCAGCCGGAGACTGTTCCGGTTTTGATTCGTTGCATGCGGCGATCGCCAGTGACAGTAGAATTCCGGGGAAAAGAAGTGTGTTTTTCATCGTTTTTGGAGTCTGGTTTACTCAAAATTAGTAAACCGAATAAAATGGGCAATCTCTTTGATATCTGCGCCTCTCATACTGAACTCCCGTTCTTCTCTTTTGCCGCTTCTATTGTCTGTGATTGCTATCTGAACCGTATCCAATGTATTTTCAGACTGTTGTTTGCTCCGGGTGTTTTTTTCGGCTGACAGATATCCGGGAAGCGGATCGATCGTGAAAATGAGCGACAATTTCTGTGCATCACTTTCAAACTCATAGAAGGAATCAATACGCCAATTTTCGGAAGATTGCGGTTTCCCTTCTTCTACCAGGACATACCCATAACCTGCATCTTCCACCAACTCCAAAACTTGTCTGATATCTGTTTTCATTGCACCCATTTAAATGAACTTCTGAAGATCTTAGGGATTCGATTCAGGCTTACTGCCTTTCCCCATCGAACGATATAAATATCGGGCTTTTTATTCTCATTTTCCAGTTTGTCTACGTAAATCAGGTCTTTTATGTGAAACCAATTCAGACTCAGGGAATCGTATTCCCTCGAATCTCACAGATTTGCAGATTTTATCGATAATGTATCCTGATAGATTGGCGCGAAAGTATCGCTATCCTTTCATTCAGTTTCAAATTTGAGGTTACCGGAATTGAATTTTTCGATGTGGTGGGTGAAAGGATTGTGGCTTCCGGTTGTCCAGTGATCATTTTCAAACATAAAGGAAACAAACTTCCCATTCGTTCCACGGATTTCAAGGTTGTCACCATCGATTGGAAGGTAATCGAAATCAAAGCAATTGCTTTCATTGATAAACTCAAGAATGCACTCGGACGTAAGCTCATTATCCAACGCAGAATCGGGTTCTATGAGCAGACCATCCATGTTTAGTTCGGAAGGGCCGCTTATACGTTTTAAACTCCAGGTGTAATGAGGAAGCTCGTTTGCTGCTGTTGTCTTGCTGTTCCGGGAGTTTTTATTGTGAATGGCCTTCAGCTTAATCTCACAGGTACATAATTTCAGTTTCTTTTCTTTTTCACACATCTTTCTGAAGTTTAACCACTAATTCTGATTCGTTGGAGATGACTAAAGTATGCCATTTTGTTTCTTTAACTACTTTTTTCAGCTCAGAAAAAAACGTTCATTTTCGATTCAATTGTTCTTTTTTCAATTCCCGACCTTCTTATCCGTATCATCGAAAAAAGATCAATCAGGCATGATGAAGTTATCACTGCATATCCTGTGCAGTAAGGATCAATTCCACGATCGGTATTCCAGGGGTGTTATACCTGTCTTCGATTTGAAGAGGCGGTTGAAGGATTGCGAATGCTCGAACCCGAGTTCAAAGGCGATCTCGCTGACAGAAAGCTGCGTGGTACTCAACTTTTCCTTGGCTGTTTCGATCAGCTTGTTGTGAATGTGTTGCTGGGTACTTTGCCCGGTAAGGGATTTCAGCAGACTTCCGAGGTAATTGGGTGAAATATTCAGTTCGGAAGCGATGTCCTGTGCCTGGGGCAAACCTTTCTCTACCAGGTCTCCCGAACGGAAATACGCATCCAACAGGATTTCGAGTTTCTCCAATACCTGGTGATTGCTCTTCTGACGGGTAATGAACTGACGCTGATAGAAGCGGTCGAAATAATTCAACAAGACCTCTAAGTGGGCAATGATAATTCCCTGACTGAACGCATCAATGTTGCTGTGATACTCTTGTTTCATTTTTTGAAGAATATCAACCACCACTTCTTCTTCCTTTTCAGAAACAAAGAGTGCTTCATTTACGGAATAGCCAAAGAAATCGTATTGCTTGATTTTC
>Ga0157371_10005454_pt1 | contig 10722 bp, 9 predicted proteins | sample C45metaG_FD_113462 | JGI IMG/M metagenome (GOLD analysis project Ga0157371, IMG submission 113462) | Corn rhizosphere microbial communities from Kellogg Biological Station, Michigan, USA - C4-5 metaG | ecosystem: Host-associated > Plants > Roots > Rhizosphere > Soil | place: USA: Michigan... | reverse complement strand
TTGGCTTCCTGGGTGGCGTCGGCTGTGCGCTGTACGTGGCTGGCCACTTCCTGCGTGGTGGCGGCCATCTGGTTGACGGCGGTGGCGACCTGTTCGGTTTCCACGCGCTGGCGCTCCAGACCGCTGGAGCTGTTGTGCGCCAGGGCGTCGGACTGTTTGGCCTGATCGGTCAGGTGCTCGGCAGTGTCCTGCAGACGGGTCAGGCAGGTTTTCAGGCGCGCTTCCTGGCTGAGGATCGACATCTCCAGACGCGCCTGAGCGCCACGGCTGTCGGTGTACATCTGCGCGATCAGCGGGTCGGAGGTGGTCTGCTCGGCGAGGCGCAGCAGGCGCTTTAGCCCGCGTTGCTGCCATTGCAGGCCCATCAGGCCCAGCGGCACCGACAGACCGGCGGCAAGGGCGAAGCCCCACTGCGAGTTCAGCGTCGCGCCGATCATGAAGCTCAACTGGCTGACCAGAATGAACGGCAACCAGTCCTGCAGGATCGGCAGCCATTTGTCCGTCGAAGGAATCGCCGACTTGCCCTGGTTGATGCGTTGATAGAGCGCTTCGGCGCGGCGGATCTGTTCGGCGGTGGGTTTGACGCGCACCGACTCGTAACCGATTACCTGGCTGCCATCAAACACCGGCGTGACGTAGGCGTTAACCCAATAATGGTCACCGGATTTGCAGCGATTCTTGACAATGCCCATCCATGGCAAGCCTTGTTTCAATGTGCCCCACATGTGCGAGAACACCGCCGACGGCACGTCAGGGTGACGGACCAGATTGTGCGGCGCCCGGATCAGCTCCTCCCGCGAAAACCCGCTGATTTCAACGAACGCGTCGTTGCAGTAGGTGATCACGCCCTTGGCATCGGTGGTGGAAATCAACCGTTGCTGAGCTGGAAAGGTCCGCTCGCGTTGTGTAATGGGCTGGTTGTTACGCATGGTTTTTCAATCCGCAAGGCTTTGAAAGGTTGTCGGCGCTGACAGGTTTTTATTGAAGTTTTTTTTCAGAATTAAGTACGGCGTCGCAAAACGGCGCTCGCGTCAACTGGCCAGCATCGGATAGGTGAACAGGCCGAAGTGCAACAGGTTCAAGCCGAAATGCGTGGCGATCGCCGCGCCCAGTCCGCCGAAACGGTAGGCCAGACCATAGCCGACCCCGGCCAGTCCCGCCAGCAACACCCAGGTCCAGCCGGCGCCGGCATGCACCAGACCGAACAACAGTGAGGCCGACAGCAGCGCGAGGTTGTCGCCATACGGCAAGTGCTTGAGACGACGGCTGAGTCCGCCCTGTACATAGCCGCGAAACAGCGCTTCCTCGACCAGCGTCACCAGCAGCAGATTGTTCAGCACCCAGAGCCAGGCCTGATCCGGCCACTTTGGCGCCCAGGCAATCACGCCGAGCAGCAGCGCACCGCCGAGGGCGAGAATCGCGCACAGCGTCAGGGCGAGGGCGGTGGCGTAGACCGTCAGTCGCAACGACCGCCGCGCAACGATCCACGGGCACACCAGCAGCAGCCAGAAACCCACCAGCGGTTTGTCGAGATTGAGGTACATCGCGAACGGCACGGCGTTTTCAGTGAAACGTTGTGGGTTGATCGCGCGGCCGTTGGCGAAACCCGGCAGCCAGTGCAGCGCCAGTGCCAAGGCCAGGACGACAAACAGGCCGTGGCCGAGCCAGCGCGCGACCGGCACCTGTTGCTGGCGCACGGCGAACGCGGCGAACAGCAAAAGCCCCACGGAGATCAATGCCAGCCAACCGGGTTGGCCGTAGCTCAGGGCCAGTCCGTAACCGAGGCCGAGCAGCGCAAGATAGAGCCAGGGCAGCGCCTTCATCGAAAGTCCTTGTGCGAAATTCTGGAAGGGGCTTTCTACACGGGCGAGGGGGTGGGGACAAGTGAAGGGCAGCGAGAAAACCGCCGCTGATAATTTCACACCGACCTGTAGGAGCTGCCGAAGGCTGCGATCTTGAGGCTGTGGGACGCGGAGCGTCCCGGGCTGCATTCCCACGCAGAGCATGGGAACGATCAGACATCACGGCAAACCCCGGATCCCCTGTAGGAGTGAGCCTGCTCGCGATAGCGGTGTGTCATTCCGCGCAGATGTTGGCTGATCGACCGCTATCGCGAGCAGGCTCACTCCTACAAGGGTTTTGCATTCGGCTGCAGATCAGCGCAGATTCAGGTTGGCCGCCGCGCGCTCGGTAATCTCGGTACGCAGCTTGAACGAAGGCGCCGCGCGCAACCGTGCTTCGTCGACAACTGCACTCGGTGCCACGTCCGGGCTGCCGGCATTGAACGGCGGCGCCGGGGCGTATTCCAGCTGCAACTGCACCAGCTGCGCGGTATCCGCATCAACCAATTCAGCGGCCAATACCAAGGCAAAATCGATCCCGGCGGTGATCCCGCCACCGGTAAACAGATTGCCGTCGCGCACCACCCGATCCTTCACCGCAATGGCCCCCAGCTTCGGCAGCAACTCGTGATACGCCCAATGGGTGGTCGCGCGTTTGCCTTGCAGCAGACCCGCCGCGCCAAGTACCAGCGAGCCGGTGCATACCGAGGTCACATAACCTGCCTGGGCGGCCTGGCGCCTGATGAAATCCAGCGTCTGCCGGTCTTCCATCAACGGCCCGACGCCGCCACCGCCGGGCACGCAGATCACATCGAGATCCGGGCAGTCGTCGAAGGTCGTGGTCGGTTTCAGCAGCAGGCCGGTGCTGGACGTCACCGGCATCAGGTCCTTCCAGACCAGATGCACCTGCACGTCGGGCAGCGAGGCGAGCACGTCGTAAGGGCCGGTCAGGTCGAGTTGCTGAACCTGCGGGAATAACAGAAAACCGATCTGCAGCGTCATCGTTCTTGCTCCGTTGAAAGAAGTGGACGACTTCACTGTAGGCGCGTAGGTTCTGGCGCATACGCCAATCACCCCACGAATCACGCCAAATGTCCAAAGCCATTCACGTCCTCGCGTTTGCCAACATGCAGATTCTTGATGTCACCGGGCCGTTGCAGGTGTTTGCCTCGGCCAATGATCTCGCCCGCCAGCGCGGGTTGCCGACGCCCTACGCGCCGAGCGTGATCGCCAGCGGTGGCGGGGCGGTGCTGTCGTCGGCGGGGTTGGCGGTGCTCGCCGAACCGTTGCCGCAAACGCCCAGCGACACATTGATCATCGCCGGCGGCTGGGGCATTTATGCGGCATCGGAAGATCGGCAACTGGTCGACTGGGTGCGCGAACATGCGCACGGCTGCCGGCGCGTGGCTTCGGTGTGCACCGGGGCCTTTCTGCTCGCGGCCAGCGGCTGGCTCGACGGCCGTCGCGTGGTCACTCACTGGACCCGCTGCGAACAATTGGCCGAGCAACATCCGAATCTGCGCGTGGAAGCCAACCCGATTTTCATCAACGACGGCCCGGTGTGGACTTCCGCCGGGGTCACGGCGGGTATCGATCTGGCGCTGGCGATGGTCGAAGAAGACCTCGGTCGCGACATTGCCCTCGACGTGGCCCGGCATTTAGTGGTGTTCCTCAAACGCCCGGGCGGGCAGTCGCAATTCAGTGTGACGCTGTCGCTGCAACAGCAGGGCAACCGCTTCGATGAGCTGCACGCCTGGATCGCCGAGAACCTGACCTGTGATCTCGGCATCCCGACCCTCGCCGAACAGGCCGGCATGAGCGAACGCAGCTTCATCCGCCACTACCGCGCCGACACCGGCCAGACCCCGGCGCGGGCGATCGAATTGATCCGCGTCGAAACCGCCCGGCGACTGCTCAGCGATACCGGCCTGCCGGTCAAACGCATCGCGGCCAATTGCGGGTTTGGCAGTGAAGAGACATTGCGGCGCAGTTTTCTGCGGGCTATTGGCGTGACGCCGCAGGCTTATCGGGAGCGGTTTTCGGTCAGCGTTGCAGCAGATCCAGTATTGCCGTGATTGCTGAGTGGAGCGGATGCAACTTTAGAGTGCGACCTGTGCGTTTTTTGAATAGCGGTATTTGAACCGATCGCCATAAATAGACTTGACGATCAATTCATAATCGATGCGTTCGCTAGCGTAAGCCTGCAGAAGCAACTTATTCAATGCACAGACTTCTGGGGCTTTTGGATTGGCTTCGATGAGGCGCTCTTCGCTATTGACTGTAAAGGCATCGTTTGGGCGTGGGCCACCAACAAGAAAACACAGCGGGTTGAGTCCCAGCTCAGTCACGGCAGAAAAGAACTGTCCATACTGATGATCAGGGACCGGTTGTCCGTCTACGTAAACCTTGACGCTTTCTACAAAAGCGTTGCCCATGCCGTTATTGAACGCGTAAATACCCCACTGATCTTTATTTCCGTTGTTGGAGAAATACGAAGTTATACGAGGCTCTACCGAGACATGGTTATGTTTGATTTGCGCTTGCGCTTGCCAAAACGTTGCACCCAGCGCCAGCAAAGCAACCGCAAGTGCGAGTTTATCTACAGATGTTGAAGTCATATAAAAGCCTGAAAAGGTGGATTGCTAACCTCAGATATTCGTGACCGTTCAAACCTCAACTTCCGCCACCTGATTGAAATACTTCGTCCGATCCGGCGTAAACGTCACCTTCATCTTCGTCCGCGAACACGTCAGCGCACGCTCCTGCGCCAGATCAATATCCAGATCCTCACCGCGCAGACCCTGCCACTGCGCCAGGTATTTCAGGGAGCCATATTTCTCGTTTTTCTTCAGGCTGCGACTGACGCCACCCTTCCAGCCAAGCACCGGCAATTCACCGGCCTGGCAGCGCTGGGCGAGTTCGGGAAAGCGTTCGGCGCGCTGGCGGCCGATTTCCCAGCATTTGATCAGGCCTTTGTCGGCGGCTTCCCAGAGCTGGGTGCGGCTCAGCCCGGTGCGAAGAGGGGAGTCGATGCTGCGCTGGACATGGTGAGGCATTCCGGTTCCTTGAATTCGGGGGTGGTTGGACAGCTCCGCTGTGCCCGTTGCGTTGGATGGTAGGTGTGGATGTAACGGCTGGCAACAAGGTATTTCGGCGTGTAAGCGTACGTTGCCGGGTAGGTCTGCGTAGCCTCTGTTTAACCAACACGGCAGCGGCCCACGCTTGAAACTGTGGCGAGGGAGCTTGCTCCCGCTCGGCTGCGCAGCAGGCGCAAAGCCAGTGGCTGCGGGGGCTTTCAGTCAGTGGGCAGTCAAGTGACGGGCCCGCTTCGCGAGCCGGCGGGAGCAAGCTCCCTCGCCACAGAGGCTGGGAGCAGTTGCCTGTTTGCGTGGCGTCAATTCCACAATTCGGCGTTGATCAGGGCTGTTTCCTACAGCCCCTGATGTCAATTACGGCTGCCAGGAACTCTTCTCGCCACTCAGCTTGCGATCAAGAAAACTCGCTGCACTGATCAGCGCCAGATGCGTCAGCGCTTGCGGCGTGTTACCCAGATGGCGGCCATGGCTGTCGAACTCTTCGGCGTACAGCCCCAGCGGGTTGGCGTAACGCAGCAACTGCTCGAACTCCAGATGGGCTTTTTCCACCTGCCCGGCGCGCGCGAGGCATTCGACGTACCAGAACGAGCACGCAGCGAATGCGCCTTCGGTGCCGTTGAGGCCATCGATGTTGGCGTCTTCGTTGCGATAGCGATAGACCATGCCGTCGCGCACCAGGGTTTTTTCGATCGCTTCCAGAGTCGAGAGCCAGCGCGGGTCCTTGGCGCTGACGAAACGCACCAGCGGCATCAGCAGCATCGAGCCGTCCAGCGCGGTGCCGCCCTTGTACTGAACGAAATGCCCGCGTTCTTCATCCCAGAAGTTGTCCCAGATGTCGGTGTAGATCGCTTGCCGGGTCTGATCCCAACGGGCGAACGGCGCCGGCAGCGAACGCTTGGAAGCCAGACGGATTGCGCGGTCCAGGGCCACCCAGCACATCAGCCGCGAGTGCAGGAAATGATGGGTCTCACCGCGCATTTCCCAAATGCCGACATCCTCGGTCTGCCAGTTCTCACAGACCTGATCGACCACTTCGCCGACGTGCCGCCAGCCTTCATGGGAAATCGCGTCACCGTATTTGTTGACCAGATACACGGCGTCCATCAGTTCGCCGAAGATGTCCAGCTGGACCTGCTCGTAGGCACCGTTGCCGATGCGCACCGGTCGCGCGCCGCCGTGGCCGGCCAGGTGCGTGAGTTCGGTTTCCGGCAACTCCTGCTGGCCGTCGATGGCATAGAGGATGTTGAGCTTCATCGGTTTGCCACAGCAATCGCTGACCCGTCCGCGCAACCATTGCATGTAGTGGTTGGCCTCGTCGACGAAGCCCAGGCGCATGAACGCATAAACCGTGAACGACGCATCGCGAATCCACGTGTAGCGATAATCCCAGTTGCGCTCGCCCCCGGGGGTTTCCGGCAGGCCAAAGGTGGCGGCGGCGAGGATCGCACCTTGGCGGCGCGAGGTCAGCAGTTTCAGGGCGAGGGCGGAGCGATTGACCATTTCCCGCCACCGGCCACGATAGTTGGATTGGCCGATCCAGCCGCGCCAGTATTTCAATGTGCGCTCCATGCACAGCTCGGCAGCGCCCTCGGTGAAACGCGGATCATCAATGCCGCCGAGCATGAACGCGGCGGTTTCATTGTGCTTGAGGGTGAATTGCGCGACGGCTGCCTGTGCGTCGACCTGCAGGGTTTGATCTGAAGCCAGGCGTATCGACGGCTGGCCAGCGGCATGGAACGTTACGTCCTTTGCGTCCATCTCTGCCCGGGTTTCGGCGCGGCCGTAGTCATGGCGTACCGCACAACGCAGATTGAACGTCGCCGAGCCGCTGACCACTCGCACCCGGCGCATCAGCAACGGCAGGGAATCGACATCGTCACCGATGGGCAGCAGATCGGTAATCTCCACCACGGCGTGTTCGCTCAGCCAACGGGTCTGCAAGACGTTGGTGTCGGGCAGATAAATCTGTTCCCGGCGTGCGTCCGGCAAGTCCGGCGCGAGCTGGAAAATACCTGCTTCAGGGGTGTCGAGCAGCGAGCAGAAAATTGTCGGGCTGTCGAACTCCGGCCAGCAGAAAAAATCCACGCTGCCCTTGTCGTTGACCAGCGCGGCGCTGCGCATGTCGCCGATGATTCCGTGAGCACCGATGGCGCTCTGTTGTTCCATTTCAGGCTCAGCCATTGCCACGAAACTCCGGATAGAGGCTCATCCCGCCATCGATGAACAGGGTGGTGCCGACGATGTAATCGGACAGGTCGGAAGCGAGGAAGACCACTGCATTGGCAACGTCCTCGACGTCACCAATGCGTCCGTAGGGAATCAGTTCGAGAAGCTTTTTGCCGGCTTCGCCTGCGGTGGCGTCAGCGTTGATCGCAGTGCTGATCGCACCGGGCGCGATGCTGTTGATGCGGATGCGCTGGTGGCTGACTTCCTGGGCGAGGCTCTGCATCAATTGATCGACGCCGCCTTTGGACGCCGCGTAGTTGACATGCCCGGCCCATGGAATGCGCTGGTGCACCGAGCTCATGTGAATGATCTTGCCCGCCGCGCGCGACACGCCTTCGCGCACGCCCTGACGCTGGAAAATCCGCAGCGCCGCACGTGCGCAGAGGAACTGCCCGGTGAGGTTGACGCCGATCACCGTGTTCCAGTCGTCGAGCGTCATGTCCACGGCGGCAGCGTCTTTTTGCAGGCCGGAATTGGCCACCAGAATGTCCAGCGAACCGAACGCGTCGACGGTCTCTTTGAACAGCCGTTCGACCTCGTCCTCCTTCGAGACGTCGGCACCGATAGCCAATGCTTTACCGCCCTTGGCGTTGATTTGCGCGGCGAGTTCTTCAGCGGGTCCGGCGCTGCTGTTGTAGTTGATCACGACCGCCGCGCCGGCCGCGGCGAGTGCTTTCGCGGCGCCATGGCCGATGCCGGAGCTGGCGCCGGTGACCAGTGCCACCTGATGAGCGAGGGAGATCTGCATGACGATTCACGCCTTGGTTCCAGAGACTTAAGTAGCTGACTGATGGCCGGCGGCGAGAGTTCATCTGCAACCATGAAAAGTTCGCCAGCGTCAGACCTGATAGCGGCCACTGCTGCGATGCCATTCGACGTTGCCGGCCAACCAGCTCTTGATTCCGCGCAGGTAGCGTTTGAGTCGCGGCGAGGCGTGCGGCAACAATGCTCGTTCTGCCGACTCATACAGATGCATGATTTCATCGTGAACGGCAGCACTTTGTGCCATCGCCTGAGCGGGCGAGCAGCCCTGTTCGCGGATCAGCAACAAGGGCAGGTTGAAATCGCCGATACCCGCCTGCTGTTCCTTCAGCGCGGAAAACAGGTCATTGGCAATGATCGTGGCGCTGGCGGCCAGCGTCGTGACGCGCCTCACCGCGGATGAACAGTAGACATTGGCGGGCAATTCATACCCGCCGATGATGTCGATCAGCGCCAGGCACGGCAGGAAACTGTTGACCTGCCGTTGAGCCAGATATTCCCAGAGCGCGGGCGTGATTCCTTCGATACGCCAAGCCGCTTCGGCGGTCATGGTGACGAACATGGCAATGATTTCATGGCGTAGGCGGGCAACCTGCGCCGCTGTCGCGAATGCCTCGACCCGCGCCAGCCAGGCACGCAGGGCGACCAACACCGGATCACTGTTCAATGCCTGCTCAAGCCCCGGGCGAAATCGTTCGCTCAAGTGAACCGGCTCCAGGGCTGCCAGCGCCAGAGAGAGGCGCGGCCCGACCATGCTCGGCTCGGATCCGGTTCGCTCGTCGTCGCAGTAGTAATCGTCCACGGCAAACAGCGCGGCGAAACATTGTGCCGCCAGCAACAGCCGATCGGGCTCATCGGTGTCGGTATGACACAGCATGGCGAAGCGCCCGAAAGCCATGGCGCGGACCTTGTCGTGCCGCCCCGGAAAAATCCCCACCTGCTCGATCCACGGCATCAGCCGATCATCCACCGCAGCCGCCAGCGCGGCGTCGTTGCGAAAGGGTGCCAGTCCATACAGGGCGGGCACGGCCCACGGCGCCTTTTCCGCTTCGGGTAAGACGAGCATTGACGATTCGTCCATGGCGAGGCTCCTGAGTGTGGTTGCAGGGTTCCAAGGTGATACGTGAAGATCAACGGCCTCATCAGAGCGCAAACCACAAGGGAGCGCACCTGTCAGGTCTGACAGGTCAACGCGCATTTTCGACAAATGGTCATCGTCGTCAGCGCTGGAAAGATCAGCTGGCTTTCACACTCCACCAACAATTACGCGCTTCCACGGCATTCAAGCCTATGGCAACTTGGCCGCCCCTGATGAGGCTGCAATCGATGGCAAACCCCTACCGCGAATTGTTCACCGCCCCCGGCGCCCGTGCTTTTGTAATGGCCGGGATGCTGGCGCGCATGCCGATTTCGATGACCGGCATCGGCCTGATCACCATGCTCGCGCAGTTGAACGGCGGCTATGCGCTGGCGGGCGCGGTGGCGGCGACGTTCGCCCTGGCCACGGCGTTTTGCGCGCCGCAGGTGTCACGGCTGGTTGACCGTTATGGGCAGGGGCGGGTGCTGCCAATCGCAGCGCTGACCGGTGGCGGCGGGTTATTGATGTTGCTGCTGTGCACGCGTCTGCAGGCGCCGAATTGGACGTTGTTCGTGTTCGCCGCGCTGGCCGGTTGCATGCCGAGCATGTCGGCGATGGTGCGGGCGCGCTGGACCGAAATCTACCGGGGCCAGCCGCAGTTGCAGACGGCCTATGCGCTGGAGTCGGTGCTCGACGAAGTGTGTTTTATCGTCGGGCCGCCGCTATCGGTGGGCCTGTCCGTTGCAGTGTTTCCCGAGGCCGGGCCGTTGGCGGCGTTGTTGGCGCTGGCTATCGGCGTGACGACGTTTGTCGCCCAGCGCAGCACCGAGCCGCCAGTGCACGCGCAGGAGTCGCAGCATCAGGGCTCGATCATCCGCTCGACCGATGTGCAATGGCTGCTGGCCTTGATGCTGGCGATGGGCGTGATCGTCGGAGTCATCGACGTGGTCAGCGTCGCCTTCGCCCAGCATCAGGGCCAGCCGGCAGCGGCGAGTATTGTCTTGTCGGTATACGCGATCGGCTCATGCCTGGCCGGCATCGCCTTTGGTGCGATGCGCTCGAAATTGCCGCTGCCGCGCCTGTTTCTCTACGGCGGGCTGGCGACAGCGGTGACCACGCTGCCGCTGCTCCTGGCGAGCAATATTCTCGGCTTGTCGGTGGCGGTATTCATCGCCGGCCTGTTCTTTTCGCCGACGCTGATCGTGGCGATGGCGCTGATCGAACGCATCGTGCCGCCGGCCAAACTCACCGAAGGCCTGACCTGGCTGGTGACCGGGCTGAGCATCGGCGTAGCAATCGGCGCCGCCGGTTCCGGCGCGCTGGTGGATGCGTTAGGCGCGCGCAGCGGGTTTTGGCTGGCGATCGCGGCGGGGGCGGTGGTGCTGGTTTCCGCGTTCCAGAGCTACCGCCACCTCCTACGCTCCTACAGGAAATCGGGTTACCAGCCTCGTCCTGAGTTGATCCAGAAGTTGACGGATAGCGACGTCGACACCGACTCCACCTGATGAAACCACCCCTCGGGCAAAAACAGCAGATCCCCAGCCTCCAGCGTCACGCGTAAAAATGTCACCTCCCGCGCCGCCGGGAAACGCTCATAGTCCGGCGCCTCCGGGTTGAAATCGCAGCCATCCAGACCACCCTTGGGCGCGGTCGACCAGGTGCCCAGCGCCTCGCGATGATGCGGTGCGGCGAGGGTGAATTTCTTCTGCCCCCAGACCTG
>Ga0157371_10005453_pt1 | contig 10723 bp, 12 predicted proteins | sample C45metaG_FD_113462 | JGI IMG/M metagenome (GOLD analysis project Ga0157371, IMG submission 113462) | Corn rhizosphere microbial communities from Kellogg Biological Station, Michigan, USA - C4-5 metaG | ecosystem: Host-associated > Plants > Roots > Rhizosphere > Soil | place: USA: Michigan... | reverse complement strand
CGTCACCCCTGTGTGGATGATGCGTCAGGCCGGTCGCTACCTACCGGAATACCGCGCCAGCCGTGCCAAGGCCGGTGACTTCATGAGCCTGTGCATGAACCCGGAGTTCGCTTGCGAAGTCACGATGCAACCGCTCGACCGCTATCCGCAACTGGATGCGGCGATCCTGTTCTCCGACATCCTCACCATCCCCGATGCGATGGGCCAAGGCCTGTACTTCGAAACCGGTGAAGGTCCGCGCTTCAAGAAAGTCGTCAGCACCCTGGCCGACATCGAAGCCCTGCCGATTCCAGATCCACACAAAGACCTCGGCTACGTCATGGACGCGGTCAGCACCATCCGTCGCGAGCTGAACGGCCGCGTACCGTTGATCGGTTTCTCCGGCAGCCCATGGACCCTGGCTACCTACATGGTCGAAGGCGGTTCGTCGAAAGACTTCCGCAAGACTAAGGCCATGCTCTACGACAACCCGCAAGCCATGCACCTGCTGCTGGACAAGCTCGCGCAGTCGGTCACCAGCTACCTCAATGGCCAGATCATGGCCGGCGCGCAAGCGGTACAGATCTTCGACACCTGGGGCGGCAACCTCTCGGCGGCGGCGTACCAGGAATTCTCCCTGGCCTACATGCGCAAAATCGTCAGTGGCCTGATCCGCGAACACGAAGGCCGCAAGGTTCCGGTCATCCTGTTCACCAAGAACGGCGGTCTGTGGCTGGAAAGCATCGCCGACGTTGGCGCTGATGCCCTTGGCCTTGACTGGACCTGCGACATCGGCGAAGCCCGCCAACGTGTCGGCAATAAAGTCGCGCTGCAAGGCAACATGGACCCGACCGTGCTCTATGCCAAGCCAGAAGCCATTCGCGCCGAAGTCGGCCGGATCCTCGCCAGCTACGGCAAAGGCAGCGGCCACGTCTTCAACCTCGGCCATGGCATCACGCCGGAAGTTGATCCGGAACACGCGGGTGCGTTCCTGCGCGCGGTGCATGAGTTGTCGGCGCAGTATCACGAGTGATCGTCGCCCAATAAAAAACGCCCGGCAGATGCCGGGCGTTTTTGTATGGAGATCTCGGGCAACACTCGGTCCCTGTGGGAGCGAGCCTGCTCGCGATGAGGCCATAACATCCAACATCAATGTCGTCTGTTACGCCGTCATCGCGAGCAGGCTCACTCCCACAGGGATGGGTGTCAGGCTTTGACGCCGCCCAACGGCGGCAACTTCGCCAGCTTCAAAGCCACCAGCAGTGCAATCACCAGCAACCCGCCGATGAACAACCCAATCCCATTCCATCCACCCATGTGCCAGAACACCCCGCCCGCCGTCCCCGCAATACTCGACCCGGCGTAATAGCTGAACAAGTAAAGCGACGATGCCTGCCCCTTGGCTTTGATCGCCCGGCGCCCGATCCAGCTGCTGGCCACCGAATGCGCGCCAAAGAAGCCAAACGTGAAGATCAGCATGCCGATGATCACCAGCGGCAATGGCGTGAACATCGTCAGGGCAAGACCGGCCAGCATCAGCACGATCGTCGCCCAGAGCACTTTGCGCCGGCCCAGTTTGTCAGCCAGCGAACCGATTTTCGCCGAACTGTAGATACCCGACAGGTACACCACCGACAGCAGCCCGACGAACACCTGATCCATATGGTAGGGCTCGGCCAGCAAGCGATAGCCGATGTAGTTGAACAGCGTGACAAACGCGCCCATCAACACAAACGCTTCAAGGAACAGCAGCGGCAGGCCGGCATCGCGAAAGTGCATGGTGAAGCCATCGAGCAGGCTGCGCGGGTGCAGTGAGCGAGCGCGGAAGTTGCGCGATTCGGGAAGGATTTTCCAGAACACCGCTGCCGCGATCAGCGCCAGGCTGCCGATCACCAGCATCGCGGTGTGCCAGCTGACGAAGTCGATCAACACCCCGGTGATCAAGCGTCCGCTCATCCCGCCAATCGCGTTGCCGCCGATATACAGGCCCATCGCCAGGCCGATGTGTTGTGGGTGGATTTCTTCGCTCAGGTAGGTCATGGCAACTGCCGCCAGACCGCTCAACGACAACCCGATCAGCGCGCGCATCACCAAGACGCCTTGCCAGCTCGGCATCATCGCGCTGGCCATGGTGCACAGCGCGGCGGCGAACAGTGCCGCGACCATGACCGGTTTGCGTCCGACGCGGTCGGAGATCGGCCCGGTGATCAGCAGACCAATCGCCAGCATGCCGGTGGCGACCGACAGGATCAGGCTGCTCTGCGCCGCATTGATCGAATATTCGTGGGACAGCAGCGGCATCATCGGCTGCACGCAGTAGAGCAAGGCGAACGTCGCGAAACCGCCGCAGAACAGCGCCAACACCGTGCGCATGAACATCGGCGTGCCTTTTTCGATGTAGATCTCCTTCAATTCGGCGACGGCATCGTCTACCGCAGCGGGCGGAACTTCATGAGCAAGGGGGGCGACAGCAGTTTTCACTTCAGACCTCGGAGGACACAGCCGGTCAGGCAATGAAAAAAGCATATAGCTGGCTAATGATTCAATCCAATATATTGTTCGACCTGTTTGATAGGTTTAACGACCTAATGGAGTTTTCATGGAATTGCGTCACCTGCGCTACTTCATCGCCGTCGCCGAAGAACTGCACTTCGGCCGCGCCGCCCAGGTGCTGGGCATCTCGCAACCGCCATTGAGTCAGCAGATTCAAGCGCTGGAACAGGAAGTCGGTGCGCGGCTGTTCGAGCGTACCAATCGTCGGGTCGAGCTCAGCGAGGCGGGTCGGTTGTTTCTGGAAGAGGCGCGATTGGTGCTGGCACAGGTCGATAAAGCCGCTGACGTGGCGCGTCGTGCGCAGCTTGGCGAATTGGGTGAACTGAAAATCGGCTTTACCTCGTCGGCCCCGTTCAACTCGACCATTCCCCAGGCGATTTTTTCATTCCGCCAGCGTTTCCCAGCCGTGCATTTGAACCTGCGGGAAATGAGCAGCACCCAAGTGGCCGATGCGCTGGTGGATGAGTCGATCGAGGTCGGGATCATGCGACCGCTGGGGTTGCCGGACTCCCTCAGCGTGGTGGAATTGATGCGTGAACCCTTGGTGGCCGTGCTCAGCTCCAAGCATCCGCTGGTGAACGGCAGCGAAGAGGGGTTGTTCCTGTCGGCATTGGCCCTCGAACCCTTCGTATTTTTCCCACGCAGTTATGGCAGTGGTCTGTACGCACAATTGCTCAGCCTGGCGCGGGACGCTGGTTTCAGCCCGCACTTTGCGCAAGAGGCGGGCGAAGCGATGACGATTATCGGGTTGGTGGCGGCGGGGCTGGGGGTGTCGGTGCTGCCAGCGTCTTATCAGCGGATGCGTATTGATGGCGTGGTGTATCGACCGCTGCTTGATCCGGAAGCGGTGTCGGCGGTGTGGCTGGTGCAGCGCAAGGATCAGAAATCGCCGATGGCCAAGGCGTTTGTGGAGTTGTTGACGAGGAAGGTTGAGGGAAGTTGAGCACGGGACACTTCGAGTAACGGATCCGGTTTAGTGATTTACCCGGTTGTTCAGCAGAATCGATTTCTTTCGATGAGTGCCATGGATGCCACTTCTATATCAACCCAGGGAAGGCAGCGTGCTGATTTGTGATTTCAGGGGCTATGAGGTTCCAGAGATGATCAAGGTCAGGCCCGTTGTTGTGATACGCAAACACAGGACCAACAACTTACTGGTGACAGTTGTGCCATTGAGCACCACCGCTCCGGATCGCGTACTTGATCACCATCTGGAACTTCAAAGCCATCTCCAAGGTGCCAGTCCTGTCTGTTGGGCGAAATGCGATATGGTTGCAACAGTCAGCCTCTCGAGGCTGGACCGGATCAAAACTCGAGATCGTCAGGGGAAGCGTATTTACGTTATTTCACAACTTGAAACAGATGAGTTTTACGCAATCAAAATCGCGGTACGTAAGGCGCTTGGCGTGTGATGGCATCGGAAGTGGCACAGTCAGGCGAATGGCCAGTCGTTGCCCTTGATCCTTTTACAGGCAATACTCGCGCCGTTCCCGAAAGGGGCTTGTGAGACTCTGAGGATCCTGGGCAACCAGCCATCGCAGAGCCAGACAGGTACCGGGCGATGACAAGCCGACCTGTTTGTGAAGGGGCGCCGAAAGGCGCCCTTTGTCGTATCCGAGGTGCTCACCTCAGTCAACCTTTACCAATTCCCCACGCAACCCCACCCCCGTCACCACAGGCTTAAGCGCCTCCAGCCCCGGTATTGTCGCCCCGTCGGTTGCGCACTGGTATTTCCCGGTGTCCTGGCTCAGGTCGCGCTTGTTGATTCCCGCGATGTTGATCACCGCGTTGGCACCGGCCTTTTTGGCTTTGCTCTGCAACGTCGCCAAGGTCGATTGCAAGGCCCAGAAGCAGGCGTCTTCGTCAGACTTGTCTTCGTTGTCGGTTCGTCGGCTACTGCTCACGGCGGTCAGTTTGCGCGCCTGCGCTGGTAGCGTTTCTCCGGCCAGGTAGAACTTGACGCTGCCGTCCAGCAGGCCGACGTCGGTGGCGCGTTTCACGCCTTCCTGGAAGTCCTGGAAGGTGGGTTCATAGGCGCCTTGCGAGGCGATGACCTGATCGATATCCGGATCGGAGGCCAGTTGCTTGATCACGTCATCACGCAGGTAGTTGATCCAACGGTTGTAGGTGCCGTGGATGCGGCCGTCCTTGTAGTCCAGGCCGCGGCTGTCGCGGTAGTCGATTTCAAAGGAGGTCGTGGTGTAAGGGATGTCAATTTCGGCGTGGTGTTTATCACGCACGGTGATCGCGGCCTTGATCATGCCCGGGCGCGCCGATTGCACGACCCATTGGCGTTCAATCAGCGCGGTGACAATGGCGCGGCTCATCCGGTCGTTGCTCAAACCCCGGTCGCTGGGGAAGGTTTCCTTGGCGGTGTACACCGGACTGCTGGTGCAACCGCTCAGCGCGATGGCCACGGCAAACAGCGCGGCGATGCGCTGAAACTGAGTCATTCCCTTTACTCCAAACGTGTCCGGATCAGTGCCAGCGGTGGTGATGCCACCAGAGCGAAATTATTGTTCGTTACGTATTCATTGCGCATTTTGCCCGAACTCGTCAGCGCGGGTCGACCTCAATGAGGTCGACCTTTTTTACGCCGAAGGCTGCATCTGTAATCGTCGTCCGACGACATCCAGCAAGTCATAGCCATCGCGCAATGAGGTGACTAATACGCGCGCCAACAGGTTGCGTAAAAGGCAGTGAGATGAAAATCCCTGCACAGCTAAACGCTATTTAAACTTCAATGTTTCTTTCAGGCTTTTCATCACTGCGGGTTTGTTTTCAAGAAACTCAGTCAACCCTTTTGCTCGAAGATTGCACGCGTCGCAGTCGCCGCATCCGCTGCCTTTTACGCCGTTGTAACATGTCAGTGTGTGATGCTGAATCAAATCAAGTTTTCCATGATGTTCGGCCAAGGCCCATGTTTCGGCCTTGTTCAACCACATGAGCGGCGTTTCAATTCGCAGCTTATAGTCCATGCCCAGTTCGATGGCTTTATGCAGCGCTTTAACAAACTCATCTCGACAATCCGGGTAACCGGAAAATTCTGTTTCGCAGACCCCCGTGATTAATGTCTCGGCCTGCACTTGATAGGCATAGATAGAAGCCAAGGTTAAAAACAGAATGTTTCTACCGGGTACAAAAGTGCTCGGCAGGCTTTCGCTGAAACTATTTGTGCTGGGCACTGGAATGTTATCGCGCGTCAAACTACTGATAGCCAGTTCATTCAACAATGAACAGTCCAGCACCTTGTGCACCTTGACACCCAGCTCTTTCGAAAGCTGCTGCGCCACTTCAATTTCCGCGCGGTGACGCTGACCATAGTCAAAGGTAATGCAGTGAATTTCATCGTAGAGCGGTAACGCCTGGATCAGGCAGGTTGTGGAGTCCTGCCCACCGCTGAAAACGATAACGGCCTTTTTAGTCATGGTTCGATCTTCCTTGGGATGCCCCTGATTTGTTACGGGGGCAATGACCCTAGCGCGAAGCTCAAATTCTGACTGTGGGACGTTTCCGAGATCGTGTGCTCCGATTTCCCATTGTGTTTTTTCGTTGCTTAAAGACGGATCTCCCGCGCAGCAAGGGCTTGCCGCGGACAGTCTTTTTTTTTTTGGTATTCCGCCAGCATCCATTGGGCAACGTTCATGTCTTCATCTGTCCACGTCATGGCGTGGATTCCTTCTGAGGTTCCGTGGCCCGCAATTGCTAATCGGGGCATAGGAGATGTTGTTCGATGATGCGGTCCACCTGTTGCGGCGTTTTGCACGAAAACCACAGATTGGCTGGATAAATCACCATGACCGGACCGTGCTCGCAGCGGCCCAGGCGGCCCAGGCAGCCCGATGCATTGGCACGCAATGTTTCTGGTTTACCCATTTCTGCGAGTTTGCGTTTCGCTGCGCTGAGCAATTCATGAGCTCCCGAGCTTGAGCAACTAGGACGTCCATCGGGGCGCAGGTTGGTGCAAATCAGCACATGGTGTTCGTAGGGCAGGCTCGGATTTGCTACTTCATTCATAAGGGGTCAAGACTCTGTTCAAGCATCTTCGGCAGGAACTGCAGTTTTCGAGGGTTCAAGATTGAGGGCGAGTACGCTCGTCAGCACAATGACCGTTCCAGCGATGACCATGGTCGAGGGCCGCTCATTCAAAACCAACGAGGCCATCAACATGGCTGTGGGCGGTATCAGGTAGAGCGAAATGGAGGCGCGGCTTACATTGCTTTGCGCCAATACATAGGCCCAGGCGAGGTACGCAAGAGCGCTAGGGAAGATGCCCAAAACGAGTACCGCCCAATTGGCCGAATTTGAGGCGTTTTGCACTTCACTCCAAAGGCCCGGGACATACACCAGTAGTAAAACCGTGCCCGACCAGATCGTGTAACACACCATCGTCAGTCCGTCGTAACGATGGGAATAGTGTTTTTGCAAAGCGAAATACAGACTCCATGAAAGCGCCGCCAGCAAAATCAGCAGCCCGTGCGCGTCAAACCCACCCAAGCCACGGTCCCCGGTGACGACCACCGCTGCGCCGAGCAGCCCGCAAAGCACGCAGATCCATTGCCAGCCGTTAACCCGATCCTTTAACGCAAAATGCGCCAACAATGTGCTGAACAGTGGCGTTGATTGTGCCAGTACGCTGGCTGCCCCAGCGCTGACACCTTGTTGGCCGTAGTTAAGGGCTATGTGGTGCAGGCTGACAGCAAAGAAGCCCAATACTGCCAGAAGCGGCAAGTCTTTCAGGCGAGGCAGGGAAATACGCATTATCAATGCGACGCCGGCCATGAACGTTGACGCGATGAGAAATCGCATCAGTGCGAGATGACCGGGCTCATACGCCTTTAGCCCAATGTGGATTCCAATAGGCGAATAGGCCCAGCAAAGGATTACAAAAAACGCCGCCAAAACGATTTTTATGCGGGGCTTTGTATTCACTTAACTCATGACCTCGCATGCGCGATTTCGCACGCTGGGCATGGCATGGGCGATACCGTTCCAGTACTGCTCAGTGATGACGAGAAAGCGGGTGAACGAAGCCCTGACTTCCTCTATGTGCTGGTCGGTGGTGCATTCCTGGGTGGCGGCTTTCACGGCCTGGATCTTGTGTTCCTTTTCTGCATCCCCGATGTGGATGTAGAAATACTCGCAGTGCTCATGAAAGTCGTCGTTAGTGGCATACAGGTGCTTGTAGTTGCGTGCCCCTTCATACAAACGGGTGAGCATCGAATAAGCCAGCCATTCTTGAGCCAGCAATGTGCCGAGCACATGGCGTGGATTATTATTGTGGCCTCCATCGGTATAAAGACTCAATTGTTCGCGACTAAACGTGCGGGTACTGTCCAGCACAGGCAGAGCCATGAGTTCGTCCATGCTGTAAGGCCGATCAGCCAGTCGGCTGAGAAGATCTATCAGGTAACTTTCCAGTAGCGCCAGATGGGCTTTTTCCCGGGTTGCCGTAGCCCATTTCGGAGTACAGGTTTTTGACGATTTCGACTTGGGCGTTCAAGTCGTCAGTGCCCAAAAACGAAAGGGCAACCATACGAGAAGTTTGTGAGGTGCGGGCCAGGTAATTTCTGGCAAACACTTCAACGTCCGCGAGTGGGAGTGGGTCAGCCAGCCATCGTCGGTAGAAAGCATTATCCAAGGCTTTATGGGTGAACACGCTTTCGGCAAGAGACTGAATTTTGCGCTCAACTAACTCCATAAAAGCTCCTGCTCATCAAAGGTTATGAAAGGGCTACTGCATCACTGCAACGTGCTGAGTTGAAGTATCAAAAACACTCAGTCTCACAACAAGTGACTTAAACTGAGTCGTTCGTTCACTTCTGGTGAGTTATGGAATTGTCACAGTTGCGCATGTTCAAGACGGTTCACGATCTCGGCAGCATCGCTCGCGCTGCCGAATTGCTGCACTGCGTACCGTCCAATATCACCGCACGACTCAAGTCCCTGGAGCGAGAGCTGGATACACCGCTGTTTTTTCGCGACGGTCGAGGTTTACGGATCACTCCTGCCGGGGAGGTGTTTCTCGATTACGTGACCAAAATCCTGGGCTTGGCTGAAGAAGCTAAACGCGCGGTAGCGCCCACCAATACGCCTAGCGGTCCTCTTCGTATTGGCGCCATTGAATCCAGTGCCACGGGACGGTTGCCACGGTTATTGGCCAAGTACCATGCGCTGTACCCGCAGGTATCGCTGGAGTTGAGCACTGGCACTTGGGCTCAGCTGCTGGACGACGTTCAGCATCACCGACTTGATGGGGTGATCGTGGCGGTGAATATTGAACGCCCCGGTCTCGAACGGGCAGTGGTGTACCGCGAAGATTTAATTCTCATCGCGTCCGAGTCGCATGGGCCATTACGCGAAGCAGCGGATCTGCAAGGTAAGGAGATTTTCATGTGGCCCCCAGGTTGTCCGTACCGGTTGGCGCTGGAGCAGTGGCTGTTGCGCCATGATCAGGTGTTGCCGATCGTCAGCATCGCGAGCTATGGCACCATCGTGGGTTGTGTCAGTGCCGGTGCCGGCATTGCGCTGGTACCTCGCGGTATCTATGAGCAATACAGTCAAAATGCGGGTTGGCAAGGATATGAATTCCCGGAGCTGACGAGTATTGACAACCTTTTTTATTGGCATGAAAACGCAGGTCGACATCCTGCGAGGGAGGCGTTTTTGGCGCTCCTGCAGACTGAGTTCGAGGGCCCGGCTGCGTTGGAAGAAGGCGCTTGCGCAACTCAGGTGAAACCAGCCTGATTGCTGCACCTTCACCAGACCCCATTAACGCAACCCGAGCATAATCGAAGGGTGATATTCGTAGGTCTTGGGCTCATTGCTCTTGCAGACGCTGACGATATCTTGACCTGAAGTTTTATTTCACGACCAGCGCCGAAAAATCAGCGAAGTATTCACACCACCAAACGCAAAGTTGTTGTTCATCACGTACTGGTTACTCATCTGCCGGAACTCGCCGCGCAGGTAGTCAAGCTTGCCGCAGAGCGGATCGACATCGTCAAGGTTGAACGTGTGCACATACAGGTCGCGGTTCATCATTTCGATGCTGAACCAGGACTCCAATGCTCCGCACGCACCCAAGGTATGGCCGAGGAAGCTCTTTTGCGAACTGATCGGCATGTGTTCGCCGAACAGCGCACTGGTTGCCAGTGTTTCGGCGATGTCGCCCTGTTCAGTCGCCGTGCCGTGACCATTGACGTAGCCGATGTCCGACGGCTGCAGCCCGGCATCTTCCAGGGCCAGTTCCATGGCCCGGCGCATGGTGACCTGCTCCGGTCGGGTGGCGTGCTGGCCGTCGGCGTTGCTGCCGAAGCCGACGAGTTCGGCGTGGATGCGCGCACCGCGAGCCAGCGCGTGTTCGAGTTCCTCAAGCACCAGCATGCCGCCGCCTTCGCCAATCACCAGGCCATCGCGGCCGCTGTCGTAGGGACGCGGAGAGGTCTGTGGGGCGTCGTTTTTCAGGCTGGTGGCGTAGAGCGCGTCAAAGACCATGGCTTCGGTCGGGCACAGTTCTTCGGCGCCGCCGGCGAGCATCAGTGGCAGACGGCCGAATTTGATCGACTCATAGGCGTAGCCGATGCCCTGGCTGCCGCTGGTGCAAGCGCTGGAGGTCGGGATCAGCCGGCCGGTGAGACCAAAGAAGATGCTGATATTGGCCGCGGTGGTGTGCGGCATCATCCGCACGTAGGAGTTGGCGTTCAGGCCCTCGGCTACCGAGTTGAGCAACATGTTGCCGAATGCCTTGATCTCGTCGGTGCTGCCGGTGGACGAGCCGCAGGAGACACCCATGCGCCCGTCTTTGATCGACTCGTCACCCAACAGCCCGGCATCGGCCAGCGCCTGTTCCGCCGCGCCGACCGCCAGGCGTGAGACCCGGCCCATGCTGCGCAGTTGTTTGCGGGTCCAGTGGCTAGGCACTTTGAAGTCGTCGATGGGGCCGGCCAGGCGCGTGTTGAGCTCGGTAAAGCGATCCCATTCGTCCATCCGGCGAATGCCACTGCGGTTGGCCGCGAAGTTGGCAGCGATGGTTGCCCAGTCGCTGCCCAATGAGGTGATGCCGGCAATGCCGGTGACGACGACGCGCTTCATCAGCACAGGCCTCCGTTGACGGCCAGAACCTGCCGGGTGATGTACGACGCTTCCGCCGACATCAGGAAATTCACCGCGCTGGCCACCTCTTCCGGGG
>Ga0157371_10005449_pt1 | contig 10726 bp, 10 predicted proteins | sample C45metaG_FD_113462 | JGI IMG/M metagenome (GOLD analysis project Ga0157371, IMG submission 113462) | Corn rhizosphere microbial communities from Kellogg Biological Station, Michigan, USA - C4-5 metaG | ecosystem: Host-associated > Plants > Roots > Rhizosphere > Soil | place: USA: Michigan... | reverse complement strand
TCAGGTAGTGAAATGCTCTTAAAAGCTTCAATTCTGCAATGTAGGAGTCCTTTTCTTCCTGGGTAATGCCCATCGCTGCAATGTCACGGCTTTCAATATTCCCTATCGGATCATTACAAAGTCCCATACCCCAGTACATCAAAGACCAGGCATTGTTCAAGCCACCTTCATCCACAGTCCAGGTGTGATAGTGTAAGCGTTTCCACTTTCCGCCATCTTCTCCATGACGTCCTTTAGTTGGCCACGCCAATTGATCTCCGGAGAGCTCAGAAGGTCGCCACCAACCATCTTGTCCGGATGGTGTTACCCAGGCGTTTGCATGGGTATATGGCCTTAACACGGCCGAGAGTACTTCCGTTTTATTGTTGTAGAAATTATCAGACAACAATTCATCATAAGCTTTTTCGTCCAACTTTTTACATGCGTTCGTCAGACTGAATAAGGCAGCTAAGCCTATATATACAATTGATTTCCTTTTCATTATTAATCTTCTTAAAATCCAACATTCAACCCGACAAGAAACGAACGTGTGCTCGGATAAGCAGCCCTGTTATCAATACCTGGTCCTAAGCCAGTATCCTGAACAAAGTCCGGATCATTACCCGAATATCCGGTGATGGTTGCCAGGTTCTGACCTGTTGCATAAACCCTTAGGTTTTTGGCCCATTTGGTTTTCAGGTTGAAATTATAACCCAATGTGATCTCGTCAATCTTTACGTTTGAACCATTTTCAAGGTAATAGTCAGAGTACATATACGTATCGTTTATCTGGCTGTACTTGGTAAAGGCATCTCTCAAAAGATTGCCGCTCCAGGTCTTATTACCATACGATAGAGCGTTTGTATTCAATATTTTATAGCCAAATTTTCCGCGCAGGAATATATTCAGGTCGAAGCCTTTGTACACAAACCGGTTCCCCCAGGAGGCATAGTACTTCGGAATGGCATTACCAATCGGCGCCAGATCCGTTAAGCTTTTATCTTTTGAATAGTTGATCTGGTCATTTGGTACCGCTTCACCGTTTCTGTTGAAGAACAACCATTTGCCATCGTCTGTGAAACCGGCAAAACGTTTACCCCAGAATTCTCCAATCGGACCACCTTCATAGGTAGTGATCGCATCCCCAAGATCGCCGGCGCCACCAATCCCCCCGAAGGTTTTGTATAGCACCTTGAATTCATCGTTGGAATACGAGTCCAGCGTGTTCTTGATCGTACTTGCAGTCACATCCATATTCCAGGTGAATTCTGGTGTCTTTATAGCAGCGTAACTTAATGCCAGTTCAATACCTTTAGATGAGATCGATCCTACGTTTGCATAAATACTGGATTGTACATACGGAGGTTGTGGTGATCTGTATGTATCTAACAAGTCCTTGGTTGTCCGCTTAAATAGATCAATCGATCCGGTTAATCTATTGCTCAACAAACCGTAGTCTAAACCAATGTTTGTTTCCCTTTTGGTCTCCCATTTCAAGTTCGGGTTTGGATTTCTATTCGGTCCATAGGTTTCGTTGTAGGTACCATCTGGATACAAATACTTACCGCCACCGCCGAGTGTCACACGGGATGCATTGTTTTCAAACCCGCTGTTACCCGTAACTCCGTAACCAACTCTAAGTTTAAGGAAGTTGACGAACTTAATGTTCTCCATGAAATCTTCTTCCGTGATATTCCATCCTGCGGATACTGCCGGGAAATTACCCCATTTATTGTTCGCTCCGAATCGGGAAGAACCCTCACGTCTTAAAATAAACTGAGCCAGATATTTGTTGCCGAAGGCATAGTTTAACCTTCCAAAGAATGCGATGGATGTATTGTCACTTTTATTGCTGCCCATGCCAGCCTTGCCCACACTTAAAGCACTTCCTTGTGACAGGTTATCTTCATGGAAAAGGTCGTTTATGAATCCTCTGTTTTCAGCATAAGAACTTTCGTCAATATGGTACCTGTAGCTATAACCTGCAATTGCCGTAACATTGTGTTTTTCCAAAAACGTTTTAGTAAACTGCAAAGTAGGTTCAACAGCGAAATCCTGAAAAAGCGCCGTACCTTTATACGCATATCCGCCACCAGGAAAATCGGTATTCTCCATAGAGTTTTCACTCGCCTTTAGTCTGTACTGACCATCATTCCGGCTGTCCCGGGTCACGGAACCAAAAACAGAGGCTTTTAAACCCGTAACGATGTCCAGGTCAGCTTTCGCATTGGCAGACGTAGTCTGTTGCTTTCTATAGTTGGTCTCCTGTCTCAATCGTGCATACTCATTCGTACTCGTCAGGTCAAATCGATAGCTACCGTCCGGGTTAAAATTAGAGAGTGTTGGATTTTTGGTTAACTCACCTTCAACCCATCCCGGCCCGCCAAGCAGGTTTGCATTGTTGAAGTTTGTAGCTAGGTTGAGTTGCACGTTCAATCGATCGTTAAAACCTTTTTGATTGACATTTAAACGTATCGTGTACTCTTTTCGCCCATTCTCCTGGGTAATACCCTGCAGATCACGATAGTTGATGCTCCCCCGGTAATTGGTTTTGTCTGTACCTCCGGAGAGTGCCAGGTTATGATTTTGTGAAAGGTTATCGTGGTTGATCATCTGATCATAGAAGTCTGTAGTGCTTCCAAAATCTTCCTGATTCAATTCTCCCGCGGTGATCTTCTGGCGGTATTCATCAGCGGTTAGGAAATCAGGCCTGTTTTGTACATATTCTTTTCTGAAATAAGTAGAATAGTTAAATACAGGTGGACCAGCCTTACCCTTTTTCGTGGTGATGATAATTACGCCGGCATTTGCGCTGGTTCCATAGATTGCAGCGCCAGATCCGTCTTTCAGGACGTCTACGGATTCAATATCATCTTGTTGCAGCAGATCCGGGTTTCCGCCTGGAATTCCATCAATAACAAACAATGGGCTGGAACTTCCGGTAACCGTGACGGCACCTCTAAGCTGCACAGATACGCCACTATTTGGATTGGAGCCTCCGGTTCTGGTTAGCTGTAATCCCGGGACCTTACCCTGTATCAGATCCAGAGGATTCCTAGAGCCACTCTGCCTGAACTCATCGGCAGAGACATGGGTTACTGCAGAGGTCACTTCTTTGGAAGAGATGGTTCCATATCCGATAGAAACGATCTCAACAGCCTTCAAAGAAGTACTGTTTGGCTGAAGGCTTACGGAAATAGATGTCTGATTTCCTACGGTAACTTCTTTGGTATCATAGCCAATAAAGCTAAAAACCAAAACAGCGCTTGAAGATGGAACATTAATCCGGAAGTTACCATTAGCATCTGTGGACACCACGGTGTTTGTTCCTTTCAACTTTACACTCACACCGGGCAGCGGTGCGTTGTCCTCATCCTTCACGGTTCCGTTTACTGAAATCTCAGCTTTCCTTAAAGCTGACCGCTCGACACTTGTCTGAATCAGAATAGCAGAGGCTTTTGACTCAGAAACATTTAACCCCAGCGCAAGTAATACGCCTCCAGCTAAAACAGCCGGACCGGGTTTAATCAGGTGGATAAATTTTTTGTTCATACATGTAATATTTAGGATCATATTAGCTAAATCGTTTTAGCCGGATAAATATAACCATGTAATTGCAGAGAAGAAAAAAATTCAGAAACCTTATCATGTAAGCTTTCTGTTACAGATGTGAAAAGCTGACCGCCACGCAGACCCGCAAAGCAACAAAAGGCGTACAGTTACCTGTACGCCTTTCGCATGCTATAAGCCCTTTTGGGCAAGCTGTTATTATTTTGTAGTTGGAGCCGCTGTTGCCGGAGCTGTGTTTGCCGGAGCAGTTGGACCAGCTTTAGGTTTCTTGATATCTACCAATTCCACTTCGAATACAAGTGGTGTATATGGAGGAATACCACCTTGCATACCTGCTTCACCGTAAGCTAATCTTGACGGAATGATAAATGTTGCTTTACCACCTTTTCCAATCAATTTCAAGCCTTCGTCAAATCCTGGGATCGCTTTACCCAATTGGAATGCACGCGGTGCATATTGTGCCATTGGATTGAACTTTCCTGTTTCCTGAGCCACTTTTTTGTCGCTGGTATCAAATACATTGTCTTTACCGTTCGCTTTTTTGTTCGTGAACTTTCCAGTGTAGTTAACCATTAACGTATCGGTAGGGATCGCTCTTTGTGCATCACCAGGTGCAGTGATCACGTATTGCAAACCTGAAGCGGTAGTCTTAGGTTTCAAGTTATTCGCGTCTACATAGTTTTTAATTCTGGCGTTTTCAGAAGTTTTACGCTTCTCGATCATGGCCATATAGTCTTTCTGGAAGAACTCCTGAGCTTTTCTCTGGAAAGTAGAATCTGCTTCGTTCGCAGGCTTAGCCAATACCTTCTCCACTTTCACGGTCAATACCATGTAGGTGTCCTTGTTGCCTGCAGGCTTAGGCTGACCAGATTTAGCAGCCATGGTGTCCAGGTTCAACTTGAATGTTGCACTGTCACCTTCACCGATCAAGGTCAACACATCGTTCATATCACCAGCATATACTTTCGGTGATACCGGGAATACTTGTGGTTGTTCCATGTCGTAAGTGCTGTTCATAACTGAATCTTTTTCACTTTTCTGAATGAAGTTCAATTTTACGATATCACCTGGTTTGATTTTCTCTTTACCTTCTGATTTGTGGATGTTGTACATCAAGCCTCCCGGCCCTTTTTTGTAGTTGTTGCAAGCAGCAAGTCCAAGGGTCGCTGCGAAAAGGATTACTAAACTTTTTTTCATTTCTATTTTATTGATTTTTTAAGGTAATGAAGCACCTTTTCGGGGTTCATTGTGGTATATTATTTTCTTAAGCTAATAATTGAGTTTGGTATTCGGAAAGAATGGATTTGAAGTCTGCAACGGTTGCTTCCAATGATTTTTCTGAAGCTCCACCAGCTGCATTCCGGTGACCGCCACCATTAAAATATTTCTTACAGATCTCATTGGCCGGGAAATCACCTGTAGACCGTAAAGAGATCTTCACGCGGTCCGGACGCTCAATGATAAAGGCGGCCAGTTTGATTCCGTTAACCGACAAAGCGTAGTTCACAATGCCTTCCGTATCCCCGGTTACGATATTAAATGATTTCAACTCTTCTGCAGTTACAGAGATGATCGCTGTGTTGTATTCGCGCAGAAGCTCCAGCTTGTTGCTGATGCAATGACCTAAAAATCGTAAACGATTCTCCGTTGCGTTATCGTACACCAATTGATGGATTTTCCAATGCTCGGCACCCAGGTCGATCAGATCAGCTGCAATGCGGTAAACCGTAGAAGTTGCAGATGGAAAACGGAACGAACCCGAGTCGGTCATGATCCCGGTATATAAACAGGTTGCGATATCTTTAGTCAGCGTTTCCCCGTCATTCAGTACATTCACGATGAAGTCGTACACCAATTGCGCGGCTGCACAGGCATTAATGTTCCAGTGTCTGAAATCATCAAAGTCTTCCGGATCCAAATGGTGATCGATCATGATCTTTTTGGCGTCCGCCACCCGGATCAGTTCACCCAGCTCGTTGATCCGGCTTAGCGTATTGAAATCCAAACAGAAGATCAAAGCTGCCTCTGCGACCAACTTCTCCGATTCCGTTTTATTGTCGGTATAGACAATTACATCGGAATTATTTGGTAGCCAGTGCAGGAAGTAAGGGTAATCCGTTGGGGTGATCAACGACACATGATGCCCTTTTTGGATCAAGTAAGCATATAATCCAAGGGATGAACCCATGGCGTCACCGTCTGGTTTGTGATGCGTTGTTATGACAATTTTTTGCGGCGTTGCCAGCAAATCTGTTAGTTCTAAAAGAGATAGCATATGTTATGCCGCAAAGCTAAACAATTATAGATGATTTGCGGGTGTTTAAATTCAAGCTTTAATATTAAGACTTTTAAACGTAGTTTTGGAAAAAATTTCAATATGAGTACAAACAGAACTTTTACCATGATTAAGCCTGATGCTGTTGCAAACGGGCATATAGGTGCCATTATCAACGATATCACCGCCGCTGGTTTCAAAATCATCGCTTTAAAATACACCAAACTTACTGACGAAACTGCTGGTGCATTCTATGAGGTACACAAAGAGCGTCCTTTCTACAAAGACCTGGTTAGCTTTATGTCATCCGGACCTATCGTAGCTGCCATCCTGGAAAAAGACAACGCAGTAGAAGATTTCAGAAAATTGATCGGCGCAACTGACCCTTCAAAAGCTGAAGCTGGTACCATCCGTCAGAAATACGCGAAATCTATCGATGCGAATGCTGTACACGGATCTGACTCTGACGAAAACGCAGAAATTGAAGGAAACTTCTTCTTTACTGCTGCAGAACGTTTTTAGTTCATAACAACAGACATTTAAAACATTTAAGCACCTCTAAGGGGTGCTTATTTTTTATACCTTAAATAATAAAATCAACCCCATGAAAAAACTAACCCTTGCATGCTGCATCACACTGGCAGCGTTCGCGGCAAACGCACAAAGCAAAGGCAAAAAAACCGTAACCACGAAAAAAGCGACTGCGAAAGCAGTTACACCAACCCTGACCTTAAAAACAGCTCTTGATTCTGCAAGCTACAGCTTTGGTATGGCGATGGGCAGTGGCTTAAAAGGGAATGGCCTAACCTCCCTGAACTACGACCTGCTGGTTAAAGGATTGAAAGATGCCTTCGGCGCAGAAAACTTCATGCTTTCCAGAGAAGCATCCCAACAGGCGATCAACAACCTGATGGTCGAAAAGAGCAAAGGAAAATTTGCAGCCATCAGAATGGAAGGTGAGAAATTCCTGGAAAACAATAAGAAAGTAGATGGTGTAAAAACCACCGCAAGTGGCTTGCAATACATGGTGATCAAATCGGGCAGCGGACGTAAACCAACCGCAGCAGATACGGTAACCGTTAACTATAAAGGCTCTTTGCTAAACGGTAAACAGTTCGACAGCAACGAAGGTCGCGAGCCCATCAGCCTACCATTAAATGGCGTGATCGCCGGCTGGACCGAAGGGTTGCAGTTGATGCAGGAAGGTGCCAAATACCGCTTCTTCATTCCCTATCAGTTGGCTTATGGCGAGCGTGGTGCGGGTCAGGATATCTCACCTTACAGCACGCTGATTTTCGAAATTGAACTGGTCAAAATCAAATGATCAAAATAATGTAATAAAACCATTTCACATCCAGGATGTTATTAATCGAAAATAACTCCTATGATGATGAAAAGATATTTCCCTCTAGCAATCTTAGCTTTCCTGTCAACAACTCTGGCTAGTTGTTCAGCAATTGAAGGCATTTTTAAAGCAGGCGTTTGGTCTGGAATAATAATCGTTGTAATTGTGGTTGCCCTGATCATCTGGGTGATCAGCAAAATATTCGGCGGCGGCAGACGGGTTTAACTCGCCTACAAGAAAACAATTTCCGTTATAACTTCAGAACCGGCTCTTTCATTCAAAGTTTGAATGATTCCGGTTCTGATCATTAACAGGTCGTTCTTGATCACAGACGACTCCAAACGAACAAATAGCTTCTTCTGCGCAATATAGATCTGCGTGGTCCGGTTGGCAACCGCTTTTCCCATAATCTCCGGCCAGAGTGCCAGCACAGAGGTCTCGTCGTACTTGCCCTTCAGGCGATAGACAGACAGCAATTTGGTGATCCCTTCTTTCAGGGTGATATCGTTCGGTTTACGCATGGTAGATCGATCCGTTTTGAACCTCGAACAAAGTTACAGGAACTTTAATCCGCTCAAAAATATTTATTACCCTTTCTCTACCCGTATCGGTTATAAAGATCTGCCCGAAATCATGGTGGGAAACCATCTCCATCAACTTCTCTACCCGGTGATCATCCAGCTTGTCAAAAATATCATCCAGCAGCAACAGCGGCTTAAATCCTTTGTACTTCTGCAGATAGGAATATTGGGCCAGCTTTAGCGCAATCAAAAACGACTTCTGCTGCCCTTGTGAACCAAACTTCTTCAGTGGCATATCGTGCAGCGTAAACAGGAGATCGTCTTTATGGATCCCGGTGGTTGTACGCTCCAGCACCTTATCTTTCTCGACGGATTGCGCCAGCAACGTTTCAAATGTAGTTTCATTGAGCTGGGAGGCATATTCCAGCTGCACTTGTTCCCGGCTCCCGGATAAAAATGCATAGTGCTGGTTAAACAAGGGAATAAAGTCCAGCATGAACTGCTTCCTTTTCTCGAAGATCCGGATCCCGGAAGCAACCAGTTGCGAATCAATGATCTCCAGCAAAGCCGGATCATAGCGCCTGCTCACAGCCACCTGCTTTAGAAAGGCATTGCGATTCAACAGGTGCTTGTTATACACGATCAGTTCATCCAGGTAACGCGCATCCGTCTGGGAGATCACATTATCCATAAAGCGGCGACGCTCTTCACTCCCCTCCATAATGATACTCGCATCATAAGGTGAGATCATCACCAATGGGAACAGGCCAATATGATCGGCGAGCTTATCGTATTCCTTTTTATTACGCTTGAATTGCTTCTTCTGATTTCTTTTTACCCCACAGGTGATCTTCTCGTTCTTCTCGTCGCGCTCAAAATCCCCCTGAACAAGAAACAGATCTTGGCCGGTTTTTATCTGCTGACTGTCGATCGGGTTGAAATAACCTTTACACAAACACAGATAGTGTATCGCATCCAGCAGATTGGTCTTGCCGGCACCATTATTCCCTACAAATGCATTGACGGTTTTTGAGAAAGCGACCGTCGCATCGGCATAGTTTTTAAAGTTCAGCAGCGTAATATTTTTTAACCACATAGATATTCTACAAAGGTACCAATTCACTTTAAACTAGCCGGTTTTTATTTATACGGGAGCAATTAAGGTCTTAAGCCAGGCAGTTTTAGGTTTTTTTCGCAACAATATGGTGTACATGGTTGTTTTTATTGATTTAGGCAGAAAAAAGGGGTTGATACTTTAAGTGAAAAATGTATTTTTGCAATCCTTAATTTTTCATAAATAAAATGTCTACAACACAAAACGAAATAAATCATCCGGTAAAAAAGGGATCTTTTGTTTTAGAAAACTCGAAAAGCCTGCTGTTCATTGCCGGTGCTGTTATCGTCCTTGTTGCTATCTATATCTGGTACCAGAATGTATATCTGAAAAACAGGGCAATGGAGGCATCTGCCAAAATGTACAAAGCAGAACAATATGTTGGTGTTGACTCCCTGGCAACGAAAGCCATCAATGGTGATTCGGGATACCCGGGTTTTGAAAAGATCGCTGATGAGTATGCAAATACTAAATCTGCAAACCTGGCAAACTTGTACTTAGGTGGTATCTACCTGCGTAAAGGCGAATACAAAAAAGCAACTGAAGCTTTAGGTAAATATTCTGAAACTGGAAGCCCGGTAGCAGATCCTTTGGCACTAGGTCTATTGGGTGACGCTTACAGTGAGTTGAAAGACTACAAACAAGCAGCTACTTATTATAAAAAAGCTTCAGAGAAAGCAAGCAACAAGTTTACTTCTCCAATGTTCCTTAAAAAACTTGGATTGGTTTATGAGCAATTGAAAGACTATAAGTCTGCTCAGGATGCTTATGAAAAGATCAGATCTGAATATCCAGCTAGCGAAGAAGCCGTAATGATCGATTCTTATATCGAACGTGCTGCCGGACTGGCCAAATAAAATACTTTTAGTAGGTGTAAAAGAGGTTAGCAAGACAATTGCTAGCCTTTTTTTGTACCTAATCCCTATCTTTACCTTATGGCTACACAACTTAAGAACCTATCGGATTTTTCACACACCAGCATACCGGATGCCAGTCCATACACCTTCGCCATAGCTGTGGCTGAATGGAACGCGGAGATCACCGGAGCCTTATACCAGGGCGCATTGAACACCTTGCTCAAGCATGGCGTTAAAGAAGAGAACATCACTTCCGTGGCCGTACCCGGCAGTTTTGAGCTTACGGGCGCAGCGGAACTGATCCTGAACAAACACCCGCACCTGGACGGTGTGATCTGCCTGGGCTGCATTATACAGGGCGAAACCCGGCATTTCGACTTCATTTGCGACGCGGTTGCACATGGCTTAACGCAGGTCGGCATCAAGCACAATAAACCCGTGATCTTTGGCGTTCTTACAACCAATGATCAGCAGCAGGCCATTGACCGCGCTGGTGGTAAGCATGGCAACAAAGGTGATGAAGCAGCCATAACGGCGATCAAAATGGCAGAGCTTGCCGCAACAATCTAAAGACTTCTTTGTTTATCTATCGAAATCAGTCGCGCATTAACCCTGCCGGCTACTTAAACTATAGATCCCCCGATGAAAAAGATTGCTATTGTCATCCTTGGCGTATTTTTTGCAACTACCGTGTTGCAGGCTTGTTCAAACCGTGTTTGTCCGGCTTACAGCTCTTACCCCGGAGCACATAAAAAAAGGGGCTAATAGCCAGTTTAAATTTATTAAGAAAGAATTGATGCAGTGGAAATTTATAACTGATGTAAATCAGATCGATGAAATTAAAAAACAGCCGGGCTACAGCCTGATATTCAAACACAGTACCCGTTGCTCGGTGAGCATGATGGCTAAACGTCGCTTTGAAATGGACTGGGAGGTCATCCCTGAAGATACATCCCTGTACTTCCTGGACCTGATCAGCCATCGGAATATTTCTGCAGAAATTGCGGAGCAGTTCCAGGTGCATCATGAGTCTCCGCAGATCCTGTTGATCAAAGACGGAAACTG